>Ga0209507_1002393_pt1 | contig 12763 bp, 15 predicted proteins | sample AD_UKC028_MetaG_FD_184414 | JGI IMG/M metagenome (GOLD analysis project Ga0209507, IMG submission 184414) | Active sludge microbial communities of municipal wastewater-treating anaerobic digesters from USA - AD_UKC028_MetaG (SPAdes) (version 2) | ecosystem: Engineered > Bioreactor > Anaerobic >...
CTCGAGACAGATATCCTCGGGAAGTATATCAATAAAAGCGAATCCGCCGGAATAACGATGGAATTCCTTCGGGAAAAAGGATTTATCTGAAAGGGGCTTCTTCCGGCCTCCGGTGTTGACTATTTGCCTTACCCGTGATAAAATCAAACGTTATGTTAAGTTGTTTTGAGAGCCGCAGAGCGCTGCTGGCAGCCTTCTTCTTATCCTTATCGTTAATGGATCACGGCGTTTTCGCCGACGAACTGTTCGTCACAAGGGTGATCGACGGCGATACGATAGTGATGGAGAACGGCGAGCACGTCAGGTATATAGGGATAGATACGCCTGAGAGGGGACGCCCGTATTATAAAGAGGCAAAGAGGCAGAACGAGGGCCTCGTAAAGGGCAGGAGGGTCAGGCTCGAGTACGACGTAGGCAGGACGGACAGGTACGGCAGGACGCTCGCCTATGTGTACGCCGGAGAGATATTCGTGAACGAGGAACTCGTCAGGAGAGGATACGCGCTGGCGTATACGGTCCCTCCGAACGTAAAGTACTCGAAGAGGTTCGTCTCCCTCCAGCAGGAAGCGAGGGACCAGAAGAGGGGCATCTGGAGCGAGGAGAAACCGGAGCCCAAAAAGAAGAAGACCGTCTGGGACTATTTTTTATATAAATTGAGGTATTTGCTCGGATAACCGGGGCGTGGCTCAGTTTGGTAGAGCGCTTCGTTCGGGACGAAGAGGTCGACAGTTCAAGTCTGTCCGCCCCGACCATTGTTCCTAGGTCGGATATGAATCTAAATTCCTCGGGAATAAACGCGGTCATATCCCCATTTGTATGGGTAATGGTGTCCGCGTTTTGTTATTTTACGGTGATTTGCCATGGGTGATATAGAAAAGCGCCTGCATATATATTATTCGGGGCGGGTCCAGGGCGTCGGTTTCAGGTTCACTGCCGAGGCCGCCGCGAGAAAGTCCAAAGTATCGGGTTTCGCGAAGAACCTCAGGGATGGAAGGGTAGAGGTCGTCGCCGAGGGCAGTGAGGACGGCCTGAAGGTTTTTATGGAGCGCGTCCGGGAGATGATGAAACGCCACATTGCCGATGAGCAGGTTTCGTGGGAGCCGGCAACGGGAGAATTCAGGGGCTTCGGTATAAATGCGGAATTTTGAACTTAAGGAACAGGTGGAAAAGCTCAAGCGCGAGCTGCGCCGCCACGAGAAGCTGTATTACGCGGATAACAAGCCGGAGATCTCCGACCGCCAGTATGATCTGCTGCTGAAGGACCTTGAAAAGCTCGAGAGGGACCACCCTGAACTGGTCACCGACGATTCCCCTACACAGCGCGTGGGCGGCGAGCCGTCCGGCGGGTTCGAGGTGGTCGAGCACAAGGCACGCATGTTCAGCATGGATAATACATACAGCCATGACGAGCTCAGGGAATTCGACGAGAGGGTCAGGAAGGGCCTCGGCGGCGGAAAATATGAATATGTAGCCGAACTCAAGATCGACGGAGTGTCCGTATCGCTTACCTACAAGGACGGCGTGTTTGTCCGCGGCGCTACCAGGGGAGACGGCCTTAAAGGAGACGATATATCGTCAAACCTCAGGACCATCAGGGCCATACCGTTGAGGCTTGAATGCGGGACGGGCGCGGCCTGCCGCGGCACGATGGAAGTCCGGGGCGAGGCATATATGCAGCTGGAGAGCTTCAGGAAGATAAACACGGAGAAAGAGAAAGACGGCGAAGAGCTGTTCGCGAACCCGAGGAATGCCGCAGCGGGCTCACTGAAGCAGCTCGACCCGAAGATCGTCGCGAAGCGCGGGCTGAATATCTTCATGCACGGCATAGGGTATTACGAAGGGAAGGATCTAAGGTCGCAATCGGAATTGCTGGAAGGGCTCAAGGGCCTCGGGTTCAGGGTAAACCCCAATTATAAGGTCTGCGACGGCATAGAAAATGTGATAGAGTATTGCGATACATGGCAGCATAAGCGCTCCGGGCTCGATTACGATATCGACGGGATGGTAGTAAAAGTCAATTCATTTGCGCAGCAGAAGGCGCTTGGCGCCACCTCGAAATCGCCGAGATGGATGATAGCGTATAAGTTCCCCGCAGAGAGGGTGAGGACGAAACTGCTTGATATAAAAGTGCAGGTGGGGAGGACAGGGACACTGACGCCGGTCGCGGTGCTCGAGCCCGTCTTCGTGGCGGGGACTACGGTGACGCACGCGTCGCTGCATAATGAGGACGAGATAAAGCGCAAGGATATACGAATAGGCGACACGGTAATAATAGAAAAAGCGGGGGAGATAATACCGCAGGTCGTTGAAGCGGTCGTTTCGGCGAGGACGGGCAGGGAGAAGAGGTTCGCGATGCCGGAAAAATGCCCCGCCTGCGGAGCCGGCGCAAAAAGGGAAGAGGGCGAGGTGGCCGTGCGCTGCGAGAACGTGTTCTGCCCCGCTCAGTTGAAAGAGAGCATAATACATTTCGCCTCGAGGACGGCCATGGATATCGAAGGCCTTGGCGAATCGATAACCGACCAGCTGGTAGAAAAAGGCCTTGTCAGGGATTACGGGGATATTTACTCGCTCAAGGCAAAACGGCTTGAGGATCTCGAGAGGATGGGCGCGAAGTCCGCGAGAAACCTCGAAGACGCAATAGAGGCAAGCAAGGACCGCCCGCTGAACAGGCTGATATACGCGCTGGGCATAAGGCATGTAGGGGAGCATATCGCCGACATCCTGGCAAAGAGATACGGATCGATAGAGGGCCTTTCCGCTCAGAAGAAGGATGAGCTCGTCAAGGTCAACGAGATAGGCCCTATAGTAGCCGCCTCGATAGAGGAATATTTCTCTAATAAAGTGTCGGGAACGGTCTTGCGGAAGCTCAGGGATGCCGGCGTAAAGATGAAAGACGCCGGGAGGAAGGGCGCTTCATCCCGCCTGGAAGGAAAGACATTCGTTTTTACCGGCGAGCTTAAGGGTTTCAGCAGGCCCGATGCGGAACAGGCCGTGAGGGACCTCGGCGGATCCGCGTCATCGGCCGTCGGGAAAAAGACAGATTACCTGGTGGCAGGGGAGAAGCCCGGTTCAAAGTATGATAAGGCAGTGAAGCTCGGCGTAAAGATAATAGATGAGGAAGAGTTCAAGAAAGTCATAAAGGAGGGGTGATGAGGCGATTACTGAAGAACACCGTTGCCGTGATATTGGCCATGTCTTTAACGCTGGGCCTGTGCGGGTGCGAATCGTTGAAAAAGAAGTTCGTCAGGAAGCAGGCCCCGAAGAAGATTACCCCGGTCATGTATCCGCAGGATTATAAGGGCATATACCCGAATGACGTCCTGTATAGCAACCATTTCAACTACTGGCGTTCGTGGACGGAGGACCTTGTCGACTGCCTCAAGACGCACGGGAGCAACAAAAGGGAAGTGCTTGCGGCGACAAGGGCGGTCGAGGACCTCCAGAGGATGCAGGACCTCCTTAACAGCCCGAAGAAGGAAGAACTGGAAAAGTATATAAAATTCTACGAATCCGTACAGAATAAGCTTAAGATGGGCCGGCCGACAGATGTACAGGCGTCAAAGATGATAAGCGACCTTGACAGCAGGAGGCGCGTCATAATGAGGCTGTTCGAGACAAAAGAGGTAAAGCCCTTTATACTGAAGGAAGAAGAGCCGATAAAGCCGTTGAATACCATAGAGCAGACGCTTCCCGCGAAATGAAGTATATTTTAAGGGCGCTGCAGGTCGGCCCCCTTGCGGCAAACTGCTACATATTCGGCTGCGCCCGGACGAAAGCGGCTGTGATAATAGACCCCGGCGGGGATGCCGCCCGGATCAACGGGCAGCTTTCCGCAGACGGATTGAAGGCGGAATGCGTGATTAATACTCACGGGCATTTTGACCACACAGGCGCGAACAGGGAATTCAAGCTCCCGGTATTCATACATGAGGCGGACGCGGGCGCGAAAACAGCGGCGTATCTCAGGTTCATAAAAGACGGCGACGTAATAAAGGCCGGCGACCTGGACATCCAGGTTATACATACGCCGGGGCACAGCCCGGGTTCGGTGTGCCTTAAATGCGGGGATATACTTTTCAGCGGTGACACGCTGTTCGCGGGAAGCATTGGCAGGACGGACTTAAACGGAGGGTCGGAGCAGCAGATGGCGGAGTCGCTCGCTAAGCTGGTTGCCACGATCGACGACCGGACAAGGATATACCCGGGACACGGGCCTTCTACCACGATGGGGCAAGAGAGAGAGGAGAACCCTTTCCTGTAAAATGGAAGAGTTCATCAAGGAGTTCATGGACTTCATTTCCGTAGAACGCGGATTGAGCAAGAACACGCTTGAGTCCTACGGCAGGGACCTCTCAAAATACGTGCAGTACCTTAAGAAGGGCGGGATAACCGACCTGAACAAGGTCAAGAGGCAGCAGATCCAGGATTTCCTGATGAGCTTGAAGGACAGCAAGCTGAACGCGAGCTCTATAGCGAGGAACCTTGTGGCGATAAAAGTATTCCACAGGTACCTGACGAGCCAGAGGATACTCAAGGAAGACGTGACCTCCGTCATAGAGATGCCGAAGCTATGGAAGACGCTTCCTGACGTGCTCGACGAGAAGGAGGTCGAGGCTATCCTCGACAGCCCCAATGCGCGCCTGAAACAGGGATTAAGGGACAAGGCGATGATTGAGCTTATGTATGCGACGGGAATGCGGGTATCGGAGCTCGTGAGCCTGAAATCGAACGACCTGCATATGGACATGGGCTTCGTGAGATGCCTCGGTAAGGGCCAGAAGGAGAGGATAATACCCGTCGGAAGCAAGGCCAAGGAGGCGCTCGAAAAATACGCGCAGAAGGCCAGGCCGAAATTCCTGAAGAAGGGAGAGTCCGCGTCGCTCTTCCTGACGCGGCTCGGGAAGCCGATGTCGAGGCAGTCGTTCTGGATGGTCATAAAGCATTATGTCAAGGACGCGAGGATCAAGAAAAGGGTCACACCCCATACGTTGAGGCATTCGTTCGCGACGCATCTTTTGCAGAACGGGGCGGACCTGAGGATAGTCCAGGAGCTGCTCGGGCACGCGAACATCTCCACGACACAGATATATACGCATATTAATAAGGAGCGGCTGAAGCAGATACACCAGAAATTCCACCCGCGCCCCTGAAAGGATTTGCGCCTGTAGCTCAATTGGATAGAGCGTTGGCCTCCGGAGCCGAAGGTTGTGCGTTCAATTCGCACCAGGCGCACCATAAATTCCCGCTATCAGTTATAGCGGATTGGCAAGGAACAGGTTAAAGGAGAACAAACACAACGAATGCGTACTATTTTATTGTTGACGGTTTCGAATGTATTCATGACGTTCGCGTGGTACGGCCACCTGAAGTTCAGGAATACGCCTCTGAAGGTCGCTATATTCGTGAGCTGGCTGATAGCTTTCGTCGAATACTGTTTCCAGGTCCCCGCAAACCGCATCGGAAGCTACGAATATTCGACCGCGCAGCTCAAGACGCTGCAGGAGGTCATAACGCTGATCGTCTTCTGCATATTCTCGGTCCTGTACCTGAAGGAAGGGTTGAAATGGAATTATATCGTCGGTTTCATGTTCATGGTCGCATCCGTATTCTTCGTCTTCAAGAAATGGTAAAGGGTCCGGCTATAGCGCTGCTGACAGCGGCGGCAATATGCGTTAATGCATTCTGCGGAGCGGCGGAGCCAATTGAAGAGCGCGGCGGCAGGAAGTCCAAGGCGGTGAAATACCCGGACGGCAGGTGGGAGCTCATCGTGGACGGGAAGCCGTATTATATCAGGGGGGTCGTGTTCAGCCCTGTCGTGATCGGCGAGTCGCCCGGCGAAGAGACGATGCGCGACTGGATGTATTACGATGAGGACGGGAACGGCAAGAACGATATCGCCTGCGACGTATGGGTGGACAGCAACAGGAACAACAGGCAGGACCCCGGCGAGGTGCCTGTAGGAGATTTCAAGATATTGAAGGATATGGGATGCAATACGATAAGGATATACCATGTCCCGTCGGATAACCCGGCCCTCGGCGACATATACCGCAAGAGCGAAAGTTTCCGCCTGCAATACGACCATCCGGTAAACAAGGCCCTGCTCAGGGAGATGTTCTCCAAATACGGCATACGCGCGATAATGGGGAATTTCATGGGGTCCTGGACGGTCGGCAGCGGGACGACCTGGGACCAGGGATGCGATTATACGGACCCTGCCCAGAGGGAGAATATAAAGAAGTCCGTCCGCGCCATGGTCGAGGATAACAAGGACGAGCCGTATGTGCTGATGTGGCTGCTCGGCAACGAGAACAATATCGCGACATGGTCCCGTTGCAACGCCGGGAACAATATGAAGGATTACCTGACGCTGGTCAACGAATGCGCCAAAATGATAAAGCGGATCGACCCCGACCATCTTGTCGGCATATGCGAAGGGTTCAGGGGAAGCCACCTGCAGCTTTACGGACAATACCTGCCTGATGTAGATATCCTCGGGCTCAACGCGTATATGGGAAAGTGGGGATTTGCGACGATGTGGAAACAGGTCAGGAGGGATTTCGACAGGCCCGTCTTCCTTACCGAATACGGGATATTTTCTTATAACAAGAACAAGGGCGAGGACGAGGATATGCAGCTCGAGTACCATGAGGGATGCTATAAGGACATGGAGAAGAACCGCTCCGGCAATTGCGTCGGCGGATGTATATTCGACTATCTCGACAGGTGGTATATGGACGGCAGCCCGTTTGAGCATAATCCCGGGACAAAATACTGGGATTCGCCCGACAGGACGGACCATGAGGAATATTTCGGCGTGACATCGATGGGCGACGGAAGCGACAATATATTCAAGAGGCAGCTTAAGAGATCGTATGAGTTTTATAAGAAGCGCTGGACGGAAGAGGCCGGCGCGCCTAATAAAGGAGATTAAAGATGCTTCATGCCTTCCTTTATGTTATATTAGGGTTAGCGGCCGGGGGCCTCAGCGGCCTCATGGGAGTCGGCGGAGGCATAATTATAGTGCCCGCGCTCATATATGTGTTCAAGTTCACGCAGATACAGGCGCAGGGCACTACGCTTGCGATGTTGTTGCCGCCGATAGGCATTCTTGCCGCCATGGTGTACTATAAGAGCGGCTATGTCGATGTGAAAGCCGCCGCGTTCCTGTGCGTGGGGTTCATCCTCGGAGGGTTATTGGGAGCGAAAACGGCGGTCGGGCTTTCGAACTTATTTCTACAAAGGTTGTTTGGTATATTCATGTTCATCGTATCATTAAAGATGATGTTCACTAAATAAGGAAAGGGGGAGCTTAGATGTCCAAGGTCGTGAAAGTGTTCCTGCTGGTATCGTCGCTGCTCGTATCGTCATCCGCGATAATGGCCGAGACCGCCGAAGTCATAAACAGCGACGCAACCCTGAAGGAAGCCGGTTTCTATTCCGGATGGGGAACGGCCGATGTAGGCGATGACGGCGCTCCGAAGGATTACAACAACGTATACATCGCCGGCAGGTTCGGGTTTAACCTGAAGAAATGGCTGAATTGGAACGGCTTGAAGGGCTCCCTGCTTTTCATGGTAGAACCTTTCGCGAACCCGGTCATCAAGCCGAGTTCAGAGTATGAAGCGGGATGCAGCTTAGGGCTTAAATATATGTTTCCGCTCGGGGACAAGCTCTACCCGTATATTGAGGGCGGCACCGGCGGCATCTATATATCCGAGAAGACGAGGAAGCAGGGCTCGCATGCGAATTTTGTGGACCACGGCGGGGCGGGCCTATATTATTTCATAAAGGACAACCTCGCGGTCAACGTCGGCTACCGCTACAGGCATATTTCGAATCTCGGAATAAAGAAGCCGAACGGCGGTATCGACACTAACTCCGTTATCGGGGGCGTTTCGCTGTTCTATTGACAGATCTTATAACGACCCACACTAACGCCGATTTCGACGCGCTCGCGTCGATGGTGGCGGCGCGCAAGCTATATCCGGGCGCGAGGCTCGTCCTGCCCGGCTCGCAGGAGAGGGCCGTCAGGGAGTTTATGTCCCTCAGCGCAGATATAGTAAAGATTGAGCACGAGAAGGACGCGCGCCTCGATGATGTGGAGCGGCTTATCGTGGTCGAGACGCGGTCTCCTGCGCGCATAGGCAGGATGGCGGTCCTGGCAGACAGGAAGGGCGTGGAGGTGCATGTATATGACCACCACCCGAGGTCCCAGGGAGATATCAGGGCCGACAAGGACGTGTACGAGAAGGCCGGGGCGACCACAACAATAATCTGCGACATCGTAAGGAAGCAGGGCCTCAGGATAACTCCGCTCGAGGCGACCATAATGGCGCTCGGGATATACGAAGACACCGGGTCCCTAACATTCCCTACGACGACGAAACGGGATATAGATACCGTCAGCTTCCTCGTATCACAGGGGGCGGACCTTAAACTCGTCTCATCGTACCTGAAGAGGGAGCTCACCGAAAAAGAGCTTAACCTCCTCGCCCGCCTTATCCAGTCGACCGAAGTACACGTAGTCAACGGAGTGCATCTCGCTATAGCCTCGGCAATTGACGATGAATATGTCGATGACCTTAGCCTGCTCGCGCATAAGATAGAAGAGGCCGAGAACTTCAACGCGACCTTCATACTTGTCCAGACGAAGGACAAAGTCCAGTTCATAGCGAGAAGCAGCCTGCCGTTCGTTGATGTGTCTAAGGCGGCGTCATTCTTCGGCGGGGGCGGGCACCCTACGGCTGCCGGCGCCGTAATAAAAGGTGTCGGATTGCCGGAGGCCAGGGCGAAACTGCTCGGATACCTCAGGGGCCATATACGCTCCGATATAAAGGCCGGAGATCTCGTAAAGGGCGGGGCGCTGGTTCTCGGTATTGACGAGACGGTCAGCGACGCGAAGGAAAAGCTTACCGCATCGGGGTCGGAGTATGCCGTAATACAGGGAAAGGTTACCGCAGGAATACCTGCGGGTGTCGTATCGGTCAAGGACCTGGACCGCGCAATATCAAGGGGCTTCGGCCACGCGAGATTAAAGGGCTACATGTCGGGAAAGGTATATCCCGTGGGCCCCGAGACGTCCATATATGCCATTCAGGACATAATGCAGCAGAAATCGGTCGGGTGTGTGCCGGTCATGGACGGCAGGAGGTTCACAGGGCTCGTTACAAGAACCGACCTGCTACGCACGTTCCACGGCAGGCTCTTCGGGGAACCGGAGTCCGGGTCAGGCGGTTTTGCCGTAGACCTTACCCCAAACATCAAGAGGGTCCTGCCGGCAAAAGTCGCGGAATTGCTGAGGTTCTCCGGGAGGATAGCCGAGGAGATGGGTTTCAAGGCGTTCGCGGTCGGGGGTTTTGTCCGCGACCTGATACTCGGCGCGGGCAATTACGACCTGGATATTGTCATAGAAGGGAATTCGATAGATTACGCGAAGAGGCTGGCCGGGGAGTTATGCGGCGTATACATATACCATAAGAGGTTCGGGACCGGAACGGTCTTCTTTCCGTGCCCCAAGGGGATCGCTCCCGGCAGATCGGCCGGCGGGAAATGCAAGATAGATATCGCGATGACAAGGACCGAGATATACGAACGCCCTGCGGCGCTTCCGACGGTAAAGTTCGGGCCGATAGAGAACGACCTCTACAGGAGGGATTTCACCATCAACGCGATGGCGCTGGGCCTCGGCAGGAAGAGGTTCGGCGAGCTGCTGGACCCGTTCAACGGCAGGAAGGACCTGAAGGAAGGCAGGATCAGGGCCCTGCACGACTTGAGTTTCGTGGACGACCCAACGAGGATCTTCCGGGCGGTAAGGTTCGAGCAGAGGCTCAATTTCAGGATAGAACCGCATACCGAAGAGCTGATCAAGAAGGCGGCCGGCCTGAAAATGGTAGACAGGACACAGAAGCAGAGGATACGCGACGAGATGATCGCCATCCTCTCGGAAGAAGAGCCGCTGAAGGCGGTCAGGAGGCTTTCCGAGCTCAACGAGCTGCGCTTCATCGATAAAAACCTAAGACTGACGAAATCCGTAGTATCGATGTTCGGTTCGGCCGGAGAGGCCCTGAAATGGTACGACAAAAGCGCGCTTAAGAGGAAACATGTCACCGAACGATGGCTGCTGTATATGGCGGCGTTGCTTGACGGATTAGGGCTCGATGACGTGATAAGGATATGCTCTGAATTCGTGTTCAGGAAGGATGACTCAAAAAAGCTGAACCGTTTCAAGGCGGACCAGCGAAAAGTCCTCGGAATGCTTTCGAAAAAAGGTAAGATGAGGCCCAGCGAGGTCTACGATTGCCTCAAGGATTACCCGCAGGACCTGCTCCTGATGCTGGTCGCGAAGAGCCGCTCGCAGACCGCGAGGCGCAGGATAATGGCCTTCATGGAAAAATATTCGGAAGTAAGGCTGCGCCTGCGAGGCGAGGACCTGAAGAAAGAAGGCGTGAAACCCGGCCCTCATTTCAAGGATATAATGGAGAAGGCGCTTTACGCGAAGTTGGACGGGAAGATAAAAACGAAGGCGGAGGAACTCGATTTCGCCATGGAGAAGATGCGATGGGAATAAGGCCTGAAAGGGTTGCAAACGAGATGAGGGAGAGCATCTCGATGATAATATCGGAGGAGCTGAAGGACCCGAGGATCGGGTTCGTGACGATAACGAGGGTGGAGGTCACGCCGGACCTGAGGAACGCCAAGGTATATTTCAGCTCGCTCGGGGGCAAAAAGGAAAAAGAATACGCGGCGGAAGGGCTTAATTCAGCGACGGGTTTCATCAGGAAACTGCTCGGAGAGAGGCTAAGGATGAAGTTCACTCCCGAACTCCTTTTCAGGCTCGACGAGTCGACGGAGTACAGCCTGCACCTTAACGAGATATTCGACAAGATACATAAAGAGAAAGAGAAAAATAATGGGCCTTAAAAGAGTAGCCGAGGCGATACGCAGGCACAAGAGGTTCCTTATAACGGCGCATGTCGATCCCGAGGCGGACGCGATAGGTTCCCAGCTCGCGTTGGCAAGCATGCTGCGCAGGGCCGGGAAGAAAGCCGTAATAATAGACCAGGATCCTCCGCCGATATCCTGCGATTTCCTTCCCGGTATAGGCGCGATCAACGTGCTCGACAGGATGAAGAAGAAAGTAAAACCGGGGGATTTCGACTGCGCGCTGGTAGTGGACTGCCCGACGCTTGAAAGGACAGGGAAGGTCGCGGGCCTGATATCCGGCGGAATGACCGTAATAAACGTGGACCACCATATCAGCAACACGGATTTCGGCGACGTTAACTGGGTAGACGGCAAGAGCGCGGCGACCGGCGAGATGGTATACTGCATATTTAAAAAACTGCGGGTAAGGCCTACGAAAACGGAAGCGATGTCTATCTATGCCGCCATACTGATAGATACGGGATCGTTCAGGTATTCCAACACGTCGGCAAGGACGCATATGTATGCAGCGGAGCTCATGAAGAGCGGGCTTGATACGAACTCGATATACGAGAACTTGTTCGAGATGAAGACCTACGAGATAACGCACCTTCTCGGGCATTCGCTTGCCACGATGAGGAGGAGCAGGGACGGCAAGATAGTATGGCTCTGGATAACGGGGGATATGCTCTCCGAATCCGGCGCCGACCTGAAAGACGCGGAGAACTTCATCGGGTTCGCGAGGTCCGTAAGGGGAAGCAAGGTAGCGGTCCTGTTCAAGCAGGCGAAGCACGGCGGGCCCATTAAGGTCAGCCTGAGGGGCAAGGACGGCATAGACGTAAATAAGATCGCCTCGAAGTTCGGGGGCGGCGGGCACGCTGCGGCGGCGGGATTCAGCATCAAGGCCCGTGACCGCGCTTCCGCCGAAAAAAAGGTCATATCGGAGATATCAAAATACACCTGAAATGGACGGCATTCTGCTCGTAGATAAGCCGAAAGGGATAACATCGCACGATGTGATCGATTTCGTGCGCAGGAATTTCGGTGTCGCAAAAGCCGGGCACGCGGGCACGCTCGACCCTTCCGCGACCGGCCTGCTCGTAGTGCTTATCGGGAAGGCGACGAAACTATCGTCGCGTTTTCTCGGTGAAGACAAGGAATACGAGGCCGTCATGACCCTCGGAAAGAAGACCCATACCGGCGACGCCGAAGGAAAAGTGCTTCAGGAGAGGCCTGCCTCAGGCATCAGCGAAGAACGCATCCGCCAAGTGTTCGCCGGGTTCGAAGGCGAGATCGACCAGGTCCCGCCGATGGTATCTGCCCTGCACCACAAGGGACGCAGGTTATACGAGCTCGCGCGCAAGGGAACGGAGGTGCCCAGGGAGCCGAGAAGGATAAATATAATGGAGTTGAGGATAGACGGTATCGAGCTTCCGGAGATAAGGTTCACCGTAAGATGCTCGAAAGGCACTTATATAAGGAAGCTATGTGATGATATCGGAGAGGCTCTCGGATGCGGCGCGCACCTCTCGGGGCTCAGGCGCCTGAAGGCGGGCGGTTTCACGGTCAAGGATTCCTCGGACATGGAAAAACTCAAGTCGTTCTCCGCGGAGGAACTCGAGAGGCGGCTGCTGAAATATGAGTAAGACGTTCGCGGCGATAGGCATATTCGACGGGGTGCACAGGGGGCACGCAAGTATAATCTCAACTGCGGCCAGGGAGGCGGCGAAGGACGCGCAGAAAATCGAGGCCAAGGCTAAATAGTCTTCAAGGCGATGGGGGAGAAGATGCGGCCCGCCGGCTCTTAAGAAAGCGGCGGGCCGTTTGCATTCAGGGC
>Ga0209507_1002394_pt1 | contig 12758 bp, 11 predicted proteins | sample AD_UKC028_MetaG_FD_184414 | JGI IMG/M metagenome (GOLD analysis project Ga0209507, IMG submission 184414) | Active sludge microbial communities of municipal wastewater-treating anaerobic digesters from USA - AD_UKC028_MetaG (SPAdes) (version 2) | ecosystem: Engineered > Bioreactor > Anaerobic >...
CGTGCGCTATGTCGTCCAGGCCCGCCACGGCGGCCAGGATCCGTGGCTCTTTCTCGACCTGCGCGCCGGTCGCCGGCGGGTCATGCGGGAGGCACCCGGGAAATCGCTGCTCAACCTGTTCGCCTACACCTGCGGCGTTGGCATCGCTGCCGCCAAGGCCGGCGCCACGCATGTGGTCAATGTCGATTTCGCCGAATCGAGCCTCAAGGTCGGCAAGGAAAATGCCCGCCTCAACGACCTGCCGATCCGCCTGCGCTTCGTGCATAGCGACGCCTTCGCCGCCCTGCGGCAACTGGCGGGTACCGGCCAGCCGGCGATGGTCCGGGGCAAGCGCATGCCCGCCTTCCCGAAGCTGGACAAGCGCAGTTTCGACCTCGTTTTCCTCGACCCGCCGCGCTATGCCAAGAGTCCGTTCGGCGTCGTCGATATCGTCAACGACTACGCCGCGCTGATGAAACCGGCGCTGCAATGCACGACCGAGGGTGGCACCCTGATCTGCTGCAACAATGCGGCGGATTTGACGCGCGAGGTCTGGGCCGATCAGCTCGCGCGCTGCGCCGCCAAGATCGGGAGGGCGATCCGCGAACTGGAATGGATCGCGCCCGAGGACGATTTCCCCAGCCACGACGGCCGGCCACCGCTCAAGATCGCCCTGTTGCGGGTTTAGGAAGCCGCCGCATGCGCCCGCGCCAGATTCACGTACTCCACCGCCCCGCCAGCAAGAAAGCGGAGGCGCCCGCCCTGGTGTTCGTCCATGGCGGCTACATGGATTCCCGCTGCTGGGACATCCATTTTCTGCCCCATTTCAGCGCCCTTGGCCATGATTGTCACGCGCTCGACCTCTCCGGCCACGGCCTGAGCGAAGGCAGGGACGCGCCTGACGAATTCGGCATCGACGAATTCGCCGACGACCTGCGTCAGCTCCTGGCCGGCCTGCCGGGCGACGCCGTTCTGATCGGCCATTCGATGGGCTGCGCGGTCATCGAACGCGTCCTCGAACGCAGCACCGCGCGCGCCGCGATCCTCATGGCGCCGGTACCGCCCACCGGCACGCAGGGATCGATCATGCGGCTCGCCCTCAAGCATCCGGAACTGTTCACCGAAATCGCCCGCATCAGTCAGGGCAAGCTCGGCCCGAACAGCCTGTCGCTGATGCGCGATGTCTATTTTTCACCGCTTACCGAGCCGGAAGAACTCCTCGAATTCGCCCACCTGATCCAGCCCGAGTCCGAACGCGCCATTTCCGACATGCTGATGCTCGGCACCCGGCTTCATCGCGCACGCGCCAGGCTGCCCGTACTGGTCATCGGCGGCCAGTGCGACGCAGTTTTTCCGCCGTCCGCCATCGCTTTCTCCGCCGTGCGCTGGCACGCCCCGCACCAGCGCATCCCGAACTGCGGCCACATGCTGATGCTCGAGCACCAGTGGCGAACCGTCGCCGACGCCATAACGCACTGGCTGGCGAGCGCATGCCACCGCCAGGCAAACGCCTAGCCGAGCGGCAAGGCGGACGCCCTTACGGGCTGCAGTTAAGAAATCATTAAGCTGGGCCGATTAGACTGGCCGGGTGCGCCTTATCGAGTCCAGACATGTCCCGTAACCCGCGTTTGAAGGTCCTTTTCATCACCTTGTTCATTGGCGCTGCCTATGCCGCTGAACCGCTTTCGCTGCAAGCTTCGCAGATCAGGGCTCTGGGTATTGAAACAGCGGTCGTCGGCCAGGCGGAAACACAGCGCCAAGGGGTTTATCCGGCACGCGTGCTGGTACCCAACGAGCAGATGCGCGTCGTCGCCGCGCCAGTCGCCGGCATGCTCGAAATGCTCGCTGTCGCCCCCGGCGCTACGGTTCGGCGCGGCCAGGTGCTGGCCCGCCTGGCCAGCCCGCAGGCGCTGGAACTGCAACGCGATGCACTGCAGGCCGGCAGCCAGTCAGCCCTGCTCCGCCAGAGCCTGAAGCGCGACGAGCAGCTTTTCGCCGAAGGCCTGATCGCCGAGTCCCGCCTGCAAGCCACACGCGCCGCCGCCAGCCAGGCCGCCGCGCAGGCCAGCGAACGCCAGCGAGGCCTGGCGCTGGCCGGCATCGCGCCGGGCAAATTGGGCGCTTCGCTGGCGTTGACCGCGCCGATCGACGGCGTCGTGCTCGAACAGGGCGGCCAGCTCGGCCAGCGCGTCGAGGCAGCGACGCTGATCTACCGCATCGCCAAGCTGACGCCGCTGTGGCTGGAAATTCAGGTGCCATTGGCGGTGGCGGCGACGCTCAAGGAAGGCATGGCGATCAAGCTCGCCGACCGCGACATCAGCGGCCGCCTGATCGCCATCGGCCGCGCGGTCGACCCGGCCAGCCAGACGGTTTTGCTGCGCGCTGAAGTCGACAAGGGCGCCGCCGTGCTGCACGCCGGCCAGGTACTCGAAGTCGAGATCGCCAGCCCGGCTGGCAAGCAGCAGCAACGGCTGCCGGCCGCGGCGCTGGTGCGCCATGACGGCAAGACCTACGCCTTCGTGCAGACCGCCGGCGACGAGCAGGGAGTGCGCTTCGCCGCGCGACCGGTCCTCATCGTCAGCCAAGGCGGCGACAGTGTGCTGGTCGACGGCGTGCAGGCCGGCGAACGGGTTGCCGTCAGGGGCGTTTCCGGGCTCAAGGCAATGCTGACCGGCGTCGGCAGCGAATAATGCTGGCCGCGCTGATCCGCTTCTCGCTGACCCAGCGCCTGTTGCTGCTGGTGCTGACCGCCATGCTGGTCGGCGCCGGCATTCAGGCGTTTCGTGGCCTGCCGATCGATGCCTTCCCCGATGTCTCGACGACGCAGGTCAAGATCATCCTTAAGGCGCCGGGCATGACGCCGGAAGAGGTCGAAACCCGCCTCGCCGTGCCAGTCGAGCAGGAAATGCTCGGCATCCCGCACCAGCGCCTGCTGCGCTCGACCTCGAAATACGCGCTGACCGACATCACCATCGATTTCGAGGACGGCACCGACATCTACTGGGCGCGCCAGCAGGTCGGCGAGCGGCTGGCCGCCGCGCAGGACAACCTGCCGCCCGGCGCCACCGGCGGCATGGCGCCGATCACGACGCCGCTCGGCGAAATGTTCATGTTCACCATCGAGGGCGACCTGCCGCTGGCCGAGAAACGCGCCCTGCTCGACTGGGTGATCCGCCCGCAGCTGCGCACCATTCCCGGCGTCGCCGACGTCAACAGCCTAGGTGGCGAGGTCCGCACCTTCGAGGTCGTGCCGCAGCCGCAAAGCCTCGCCGCGCGCGGGCTGGCGCTGAAAGACCTGCAGGCGGTGCTGGAAAGCAACAACCGTAACGACGGCGCCGGCCGTCTGAACGACGGCGAGGAAGCGCTGCTGGTACGCGCCGAGGGAGCGATCCGTACGGTCGACGACGTAAAAGCCATCGTTTTGCAGGCGAAAGACGGCAACGTGGTGCGCGTCGGCGATGTCGCCGACGTCCGTTTCGGCGCCCTCACCCGCTACGGCGCGGTGACCCGCAACGGCCAGGGCGAAGCGGTGCAGGGGCTGGTCCTCGGGCTGCGCGGCGCCAATGCACAGAGCGTGGTGGCCGGCGTCAAGGCACGGCTGGCCGAGATCGCGCCGACGCTGCCGCAGGGCGTCACCATCGAGCCCTTCTACGACCGCAGCAACCTGGTCGGGCGCGCCGTCGGCACCGTCGCCAAGGCGCTGCTCGAAGCCATCGTCCTCGTCGTGCTGCTGCTCCTCGCCTTCCTCGGAAACCTGCGCGCGGCGCTGGTCGTCGCGCTGATGCTGCCGCTGTCGGCGCTCGCCACCTTCATCCTGATGCGGATGTACGGCCTCTCGGCCAACCTGATGAGCCTCGGCGGCCTGGCCATCGCCATCGGCATGCTGGTCGATGCGGCGGTGGTCGTCGTCGAGAACGTCGAAAGCGAGCTCGCCGAGGCGCAGGAAAACCTGCCGACGCTGCACCTGATCTTCCGCGCCGCCAGCGAAGTCGCGGCGCCGGTGACTTCGGGCATCGTCATCATCATCATCGTCTTCCTGCCGCTGCTCACCCTGCAGGGGCTGGAGGGCAAGATGTTCGCGCCGGTCGCGCTGACCATCGTCTTCGCCCTCGCCTCCTCGCTGCTGCTGTCGCTGACCGTGGTGCCGGTGCTCGCCTCGTACCTGATCAAGCGTGGCGCACACCACGAGCCGTGGCTGGTGAAAAAGCTGGCCGCCGCCTACGATCACGTGCTGACCTCGGCCCTGAGCCACAGCCGCATTTACATGCTCGGCGCCCTGATCGCGCTGGCCGCTGCCGCCGGCGCCTTCCTGCTGCTCGGCAAAAGCTTCATGCCGACGATGGACGAAGGCGACCTGATCATGCAGCTGGAAAAACTGCCGTCGATCGGCATCGACCAGACCATCGCCATCGACAGCCGCGTGCAGAAAGCCATTCTCGAAAAGGTGCCGGAAGTGAAGGCCATCGTCGCCCGCGCCGGCGCCGACGAACTCGGCCTCGACCCGATGGGCCTCAACCAGACCGACACCTTCATGGTGCTGCAACCACGCGATACCTGGCGCAATGCCGACCCGGCCTGGCTGGCCGACCAGTTGCGCGCCGTGATGGCCGATTTCCCCGGCGTCGGCTTCTCCTTCACGCAACCGATCGACATGCGCGTTTCGGAAATGCTGACCGGCGTGCGCGGCGACCTGGCGATCAAGGTCTATGGTCCCGACCTCGCGACACTGAACCATCTGGCGGAAGAAATCGTGACGACGGTCAAGAAAGTAACAGGCGCCGAAGACACCTTCACGCTGAAGAATGACGGCGTCCAGTACCTGAAGGTTGCGGTCGACCGCCTGGCGGCAGGCGGATTCGGCCTCAATGTCGACGACATCCAGAACGACCTGAAGGCCCTGCTCGAAGGCCGCAACGTAGGCATCGTGATCGACCAGGGACGGCGCGTGCCGGTCGTCCTGCGCGGCCCGCAAAGCCTGCTCGCCTCGCCCGCCGATTTCGAGGCGCTTCGCCTGAGCGTGCCTGGCGGTGGCAGCGTACCGCTGGCCAGCGTCGCGAAAATCCAGCGTGTCGACGGCCCGGTCAAGGTCGACCGCGAAAATGCCCAGCGCTACGTCGTCATCCAGTCCAATGTCCGCGACCGCGACCTGGTCGGCTTCGTCGAGGATGCCAGGGCCGCCGTCGCCCGCGACGTCAAGCTGCCGGAAGGCTACCGGCTGGCCTGGGGCGGCCAGTTCGAGAACCAGCAGCGGGCGGCGGCACGCCTGATGGTGGTGGTGCCGGTGGCGCTGCTGTTGATCTTCTTCCTGCTGTTCTCGACCTTCGGCTCGGTGCGCCAGGCGCTGCTGGTCCTCTCCAACATCCCGTTCGCCATGATCGGCGGCGTCTTCGGCCTGCTGCTCGCCGGCGAATACCTGTCGGTGCCGGCTTCGGTCGGCTTCATCGCCCTGCTCGGCATCGCCGTGCTCAACGGTGTCGTCATGGTCACCTACTTCAACCAGTTGCTGGCGCGCGGCATGCCGGTCGCCGAAGTCGTCGTCGAGGGTGCCAAGCGCCGCCTGCGGCCGGTGCTGATGACCGCCAGCATCGCCGCCTTCGGCCTCGTGCCGATGCTTTTCGCCAGCGGCCCCGGCTCCGAAGTGCAGCGCCCGCTAGCCATCGTCGTCATTGGCGGTTTGCTGACGTCGACCGCGCTGACCCTCGTGCTGCTGCCCATCCTGTTCCGCCGCTTCGGGGTCAAAACAACCGTCAGTTTCACCGAGAAAAACCATGGCTGATGTCCTGCTTTCGCTAACCATGCCCAACGACGTCGCGCAGCACGTCGAGGACTTGCTCTTGTCCCGGCCCGACCTGGTCATCGGCTTCACCGCGAGCATTGCCGAAGGCCACGGCTCGGTCGTGCAACTGGTCGAACCCGGCGAACTGGTCGCCGGCCATTCGCCGCGCACCCAGATCCGCACGGTCGGCCCCGAAGAAAAAATGCGTGCAGTACTTGAGCTGATCAAGAATGAACTGCCGCGCGCCAACGTTTTTTTCTGGCTGGTGCCTGTGATCGAGATGGGGCGGTTATGAAAATTGGCCATTTTTTGCTGTTGACCGCAGCAATCGGCAGTCATGCCGCCAGCGCCGCCGAACCGACCCCTAACCTACCACCGGCTGACGTAGTCGCCCGTGTGCTGCGTGCCAATCCGTCGGTCGAGGCGGCCCGGGGGCAGGTTCGTGTCGAGGAGGCGAACAAGGATCGCCTTGAAGCCGGAAGCTACGAATGGAATTTGCGGTTTGGCGCCCATCAGCGCAAGGTCGCGCCAAGCACCGGTCCGGACGAGCGCTACAACGAATGGAATGCCCAACTGGAACGTCCGCTGCGCCTGCCCGGAAAGGCATCCGCCGACGCCGAACTCGGGGCAATCGGTGTCGCCATCGCCGAAACGGCGCAAGGCGACGCACTGCACGAAGCGAGCAGGGCACTGCTCAAATACTGGTTCGTCTGGCTGAAGGAGAGCGCCAGCGCGGAACAATGGGCAGACCAGTTCGCACTGCTCGAAAAGCAGTCCGCATCGATCCGGCGTCGCCAGCAGCTCGGTGATGCCGCCCGCCTCGATGCCGTTCAGGCGGAAGCTGCCCTGGCTCAGGCCGAGGCCCAGCTTGCTCAGGCCAGGGCGCGCCGCAACAGCGCTGCCGAAGACCTGCGCCGGCGCTTCCCCGGCCTGCCACTCGATGAACCCGGGAAGATTGCCGAACCGTCGGCGATCACCGGCAGCGAGAGCGAATGGCTAGACCTGATCCGCGAACACAGCCACGAACTCGGCATCGCGCGGGGCGCTGCACAGAAGGCTCAGCTTGCCGCCGGACGCGCCGGACGCGAACGGGTACCCGACCCGACCGTGGGGGTCCAGATGGCACGCGAGCGTGGTGGCGAGGAACAAATCCTCGGCGCCTACATCGCGATCACCCTGCCCGGCGGGGGCCGCCAGGCGGTGGCCAGCGGCGCCCTCGCCGAAGCCGGTGTCGCGACCAGCCGCGAGGCGGCGGCCACCCAGAAAATCAGCGCTGAAGCAGCCGCCCTCTATCATTCGGCAATCGGAACAATGACCATCTGGCAGGCGACCCACAGTGCCGCCGAACGCCTGCAGCAGGCCGCCGACATGACGGCCCGCGCCTACCGGCTTGGCGAGGGCAGCCTCAACGACCTGCTGACCGCCCGCCGCCTGGCCAACGAAGCGCAGCTTGCGGCGCGACTGGCCCGGCTCGACGCGCTCGAACAACGCTACCGTTTGCTGCTCGACGCGCATCAGCTGTGGGATCTGGATTGATCCCGATTTTCCATTGCTCCAAATCCGATTGCCCTGAGTTTGTGGGAGAAGCGTTCATGGTTCGCTGAACGCTACGAACGGTCTTCTGCGACACATTCACTTCCCTCGTTCAGGGTGATAATTGAACCGGTGCCGTTTCTCCAGTCCAATCCCGCTCCTAGAGCCCGCCAACGCATGAATGCTGCCACCACGCCGGCTCGACCTCTGAAGCACTACGCTTGGCTGTCGATCGCCGCAGCAATTACAACTATCCTGCTGAAGGGTATTGCCTGGAAGCTGACCGGTTCGGTCGGCCTCCTGTCCGATGCCATCGAATCATTCGTGAACCTCGCCGGCGCGCTGATGGCCCTCGCCATGCTCACTCTGGCAGCGCTTCCCGCCGATGACGATCATGCTCATGGACACAGCAAGGCCGAGTATTTTTCCAGCGCTTTCGAAGGTTTTCTGATTCTGCTGGCCGCGCTCGCCATCGGCTATACCTCGATTGAACGCCTGATCAATCCTCGACCGCTCGAAGCAGTGGACGTTGGTCTGCTGGTTTCTGTCGTCGCTTCGGCAATCAATCTGGCGACTGCCAAAATATTGATGAAGGTCGGCCGTGAGCAAAACTCCATCTCCCTGGAGGCCGATGCACATCACCTGATGACCGATGTCTGGACCTCGGCCGGCGTCATTGCCGGGGTCGGGCTGGTCTGGCTCAGCGATTGGCTCTGGCTTGATCCGGTCATTGCAATACTGGTTGCCCTAAATATCCTGTGGACCGCTTGGCAACTCATGCACCGTTCAGCCAGCGGCCTGATGGATGAATCGTTGCCCGCGGAACAGCTGAAGCTGATCGAAACGCTATTGGCCAGTTATCGCGAGCAGGGACTCGATTTCCATGCCTTGCGCACCCGTCAGTCAGGCAACCGTGCCTTTGTGACCCTTCACGTTCTGGTGCCGGGACACTGGACCGTCCAGCTGGGGCACAACTGGGCAGACCGGATCGAGCTGGAAATTGGCAAGGCCATCCCTCGTGCGCACATCACCACTCACCTGGAACCCATAGAAGATCCGGTATCGATGGTCGATCAAGGCCTTGACAGGCCGTTGCCCTGAACAATCGCACCCCCATGAGAAATCCCGTCCCGGCCATCGTGCTGGCTCAACTCTTCGGTACCTCGCTATGGTTCTCGGCCAACAGCGCCGCCGATGACCTGATCCGCACCTGGGGCATCGACCCTGCCGATATCGGTACCCTGACCAATGCCGTGCAGCTGGGTTTCATCCTCGGCACCCTGACTTTCGCGATTTCCGGCCTCGCCGACCGCTACCCGGCGAGCCGCATCTTCGCCGTCTGCGCCATCCTCGGCGCCCTCGGCAATGCCGCCTTCGCCCTCTTCGCGACCGGCATGGCGGTCGGCGTTCCCTTGCGCTTCGCGGTCGGTTTCTGCCTGGCCGGGGTCTACCCGCTGGGCATGAAGCTGGTCGTCAGCTGGGTGCCGGAACGTGCCGGCGCCGCCCTTGCCCAGCTGGTCGGCATGCTGACACTGGGCACCGCCCTGCCCCACGGCATCCGGCTGGCCGGCGCCGGCTGGTCATGGCAGGCGACGATACTCGTCTCGTCAGCACTGGCGTTGCTCGCGGCCGCAATGATCTTCAGCCTCGGCGACGGCCCGCACCTGAAACGCCGGCACGATGCACCACCACTGCGCCTGGGGCGGGTGTTCTACGCTTTCTCGGTCCGCGAATTTCGCGCCTCGGCCCTCGGCTATTTCGGCCACCAGTGGGAGCTTTACGCCTTCTGGACACTGGTCCCGGCGTTAGTAATACTCAGCGGACTAGCCACGCTCGGCAGTGCGACGCTCTCTGGGCTGTCCTTCGCCGTCATCGGCATCGGCGCCCTCGGCTGCATCCTCGGCGGCTGGTGGAGCCAGCGCATCGGCAGCGCGCGGGTAGCGGCCACGGCGCTGGCGCTGTCGGCCCTGTGCTGCACCATCTTTCCGTTCAGCACGGACTGGCCAGCCTGGATCAAGATCGCCCTGTTGCTTCTGTGGGGCGCCAGCGTCGTCGCCGACTCGCCGCATTTCTCGGCGCTTTCGGCGCGCGCCTGCGCCCCGGAGATCGTCGGTAGCGCGCTCGCCTTCCAGAATTCGATCGGGTTTGCCATCACCATGCTGTCGATTCAGCTCGGCACCGCCTGGATCGGCGATTGGGGCACCAGCATCGCCTGGTTGCTGCTACCCGGCCCGCTGCTCGGCCTGCTCGGCCTTTACCCCTTGTGGCGGCGGCACGCGTAAACGCCAGACCGGCGCTCAGCCGCGCAACTGCTCGACAACTTCCCGCAACGCCGCGACCTCGGCTTCAAGCGTCGCAACGCGCGACCTGAGTTCATCGATCTCCTGCCCCGAAGAAGCCGCCACCCCTCGCCCGCCAGCACCGGAATCGATGGCGAGCTGTCCGCTCAGCAAATGCGCCCAGCGGTTTTCGCGCGCCCCCGGCAGACGCGGCAACTCGACCACCAGTGCGCCGTCCGAACGGGCGGCGAGCTCTTCGAGGAAAGCCTCGACGGCAGAGATATCGGCGAATTTATGCAGGCGTTCGCAGTTCAGGCGCAACTCGCCCACCGTCTGCGGGCCGCGCAACATCAGCACCGTCAGCAGCGCCGAAGCCTGCGTCGGCACGCCAAGCACCTTTTCGAGATTGTGGGCAAAACGGACGACGCGACTGCCGCTCACCTCGGAAACAAGACCAAGCTCTTTGAGGTTTTCAACTGCCAGCAGAATCTCCGGCTCGCCAGCCTCCAGCACCGGGTTGCGGCTGGTCTTCTGGTTACACCCGGCGACCAGCGAATTCAGTGAAAGCGGGTAAGTGTCAGGCACCGTCCGCTGTTTTTCGACCAGTGTGCCGAGGACGCGGGTTTCGAGAAGGGAGAGTGCTGAAAGGGAATTAGCCACGCAATGGTCTTTCCTGCGCGAAACGATGATCTAACAATAATTGCCCCCCGAAATTCCCGAATGGTATAGAAAATTTACGCTTCAGGCTGGATTTCCGGCAAATCAATCTCTCGCAATACGGCGCCGGCCGTTCGGGTTAGACTTTGACGATGCTCAATACAGACTATACCCAGCGCGTCGTGCTCGATACCCTGGCCCTGCCCTGGCAGGCTTCGCCGTCTCCCCAGGTCTGGCGTCGCCAGCTCGAGCGTGATGGCGGCGAGTGCGCGCGGGCGACCTCCATCGTCCGCTACGATCCCGGCGCCCGTTTTCCGGAGCACGGGCATGAGCTCGGTGAGGAGATCATCGTGCTCGATGGCGTCTTTTCCGACCAGCATGGCGACTATGGCCCCGGCACCTACATCAAGAACCCGCCGGGTTGGCAGCATGCCCCCTTCTCGGCGCACGGCTGCACCCTGTTCGCCAAACTGCGCCACCTTGACCCAGCCGACCGCGGGCGCGTGGTCACCAATTTCAGAAGGGACAAATGGTATGCCGGCATGGTTGCCGGGCTTACCGTCCTGCCACTGTCCGAGTTTGCCACCCAACACACGGCCATGGTGCGCTGGGCGCCGGAGACCTACTTCAATCCGCACCGCCATTACGGCGGCGAGGAAATCTTCGTGGTCGAGGGCACCTTCGCCGACGAATTCGGCGAATACCCGGCCGGCACCTGGTTGCGCAGTCCGCACCTGAGCCTGCACCAACCATTCAGCCGCGAAGGCTGCCTCATCTTCGTCAAGACCGGCCACCTGCCCGTTGCAGGCATTCCCACAGCACTGTAGCGAACGAACTCGCCGGTGCCTTCAGGTGGTGAATTGCCGACCGAAATGCGGCACAATCAACGGGGAGTCCTGAGGGTTCGACTTCAAGCGGAAAGAAAGGAAACAAAGCATGTATCGCCTGATCTACAAGAGCCGTGCAGTCCAGGATCTGAATTGGGAGGTGGTCGAGCGCATCCTGCATCACAGCGAGGCGAACAACGCCTTGGCCGGGATCACCGGATTCCTGCTGGCCAGCAGGACGCACTTCCTTCAGGTGATAGAGGGGACGTTCGAGGACATCAACGCCACCTACCTGCGCATCGCCCGCGATACGCGCCATGACCAGATTCAACTGCTGTCCTACGAGATAATCGATGCGCGCCTCTTCGAAGCGTGGGCGATGAAGGGCATCGGGGTTTTCGACAACAACTCGGCCATGGCGCGCCAACTGATAGCCAAATATGGCGAACAGGATGGCGGCGTGCGTTTCCCGCTCGAAGCCTGGCTGGCGCTGTCGATGATCTACGATATCCGGGCCATCCATGATCTGCCGGAATGGAAGCGTTGAGCCAGACCAATTACGTATCCAAATATGGGGCGTATGGCGCCGATGCGGGGCGCAGTGACAAATGAACCGCACATTTCCGGCACCCCAAAAACTCAAGTGCAGCCGTCGTCGCACCTCGTAAGCAAACACGACTGGTAAAGCCACAACGCGACATGCGCAGCCTTGGCAGCGCAAAACAACTGGCGTTCGGTCACGTGCGGGCGTCGATGGCGAGTTGCACGAGATGCGGGCCGATCGCGACATCGCCCTTGAGTAAGGTGGGTTTCGACTCGGAATCGAAACCGATGGCGTTCGCGGCCAGCGCCGGGGAATTGACCAGCGTCACCCGCGACAGCGGGATGCCTTCGTAAAGCGGCAATTAGGCTTCGGCGAGGCTGCTGCGGCTGAAGACGAAGTCGTTCACGCAAGCCGGTTCCGCAGCCAGTCGCCGATGGCGGCGATTTCTTCCATGCAGACGGCGTGCGACATGACGTATTCGTGCCATTCCACGGTGTAGCCGCGTTCGTTCAGGAAATCCCTGGCATGCCGGCCCAACAACGGGGAAACCACGTCGTCCTCGGTGCCGTGGGCGGCGAAGATCGGGAGCGCCCGATTTGCGGCGCTGGCTTCCCGAGCGACCAGTTCGGCCGACGGGAGGTAGGTCGATAGCGCAATGAGCCCGGCCAGCGGCTCGGGGTGGGTCAGCGCCGTCGTGTAGGCGATCGCCCCGCCTTGCGAAAAGCCGGCCAGGAAGATGTTGGCGCAGGGGATGCCACGCTGGTTTTCACGGGCCATCAGCTGGCGAATCGCCGCCCGCGAATGCACGATGCCGGCCTCGTCGATACGGCGGCTGGTGCTTTCGAGGGAGACGATGTCGTACCACGCGGGCATCACGTAGCCGCCGTTGCAGGTAACCGGGATGTGCGGCGCATGGGGGAAGACGAAGCGCACGCCGGGCGCTTTGCCCAGCCCGAGTTCCGGGACGACGGGCACGAAATCCGAGCCGTCGGCGCCCAGGCCGTGCAGCCAGATGACTGAATATTTTGGGTTGGCGGCGGTTTCGATTTCGATGGCTGGCAACAGGTCGGGCAATTGAAACTCCTTGGTTCTGTTCGGGAACTGATGTCTTCGGCCTGGCTTTTACAAGCGGTCTGGCCGAAGTATCCTTGGGGTTTTGGCGA
>Ga0209507_1002398_pt1 | contig 12748 bp, 12 predicted proteins | sample AD_UKC028_MetaG_FD_184414 | JGI IMG/M metagenome (GOLD analysis project Ga0209507, IMG submission 184414) | Active sludge microbial communities of municipal wastewater-treating anaerobic digesters from USA - AD_UKC028_MetaG (SPAdes) (version 2) | ecosystem: Engineered > Bioreactor > Anaerobic >...
AAAATTGTTCATTAATCATATGTAAACGATCTTGGCACGAAAATAGCCTCTAATGACTCTTAACAAAAAATCAGATACCCTGCTAATCTCGGAAGAAGAGGTATTCCCAGTGGAAAAAAAGCTCCCCAAAAAACTTGGAAAAGAGCCGCTAATTGATGCTATTTTTGAAATACGCTTTTCAAGCGATGCCCCTGCATCTGAAATAATCCCTGGTTTTTTATTCAGCAGCCTTGAAGGCAATAAAACAATTGAAAGCCTTCCAATGTCCCAAATTCCAAGGCCCTTAAGAGAGGCGGACCCTAACTTAAAATTTGCCCCAATAACCAGATTGAAGTGGGGAAATTTCACTATAAATGTTAGCAATTTTGGTGTTTCTGTTGGATGCAACTATCCATATCAAGGATGGGAAAAATTCAGGTCTGCTATAATTAACGTTGTATCGTCTTTAGAGAAGATAGGTATTATTAATTCAATAAATAGATACTCAATGAAGTATATTGACCTGATACCTTCTGATGATATCAAACACCAAATATCACTTATAAATATGGATATATCTGTTGCTGGTCATAAAATAGAAAGTGAGGCTTTTACCCTTCGAGTAGATATTATTAGAGATAATTTTATTAATCTTGTACAAATAATACCATCTGCTTCTGCAAAATTGATTGATGGCACAAAAAGAGAAGGGATAATTATTGATGTTGACACAATTCAAACTATTGATGATCTGACAATAAAAAATGTAATCGATGAAGACTTTTCCGGCAGATTAGACATTATCCATAAGGCAAATAAAACGATGTTCTTTGACTGCTTGAAGCCAGAAACCATAACCAAACTGGAGCCGGTTTATGATTGAAATAACATACAATAATATAATTGGGACAGCCAGCCAAATTATCGTTGCTGGGCTTTTAGCATCAAACTTATCACCTGCCAAAGCAGTTGATAAAAGATATATGGATTATATACAGCTATCACAAACCGAATATACACCAACCTATAATTGGTCTTCTTCATCCCAAAATCTAAATTTTAGCCTAGAACATGAAACCATAGAGCGCGATGATTTTGAAAAATCAGTAGGAAGATTTTATGCTCGCCTGCTGGCAAACCAAGAACCATTAGGGGCAGAATTTGAAGCGGTTCTTCATAAGAACCTATGGGACCTATACGAAAGTTAAAATGGATTTCACCATGGAAATAACTGCCGAATCAATCCAAGATCAAATTCCATATTATCTCTCGCAGGAGGCTAAAGATAATTTGGTAAAAGCCCTTAAAAGATTTCCTGACAACATCAATTATTACATTAACTTATACCAGAGCGATATGCTTCAAGGTGATGGCTGGACATCCCTTGAATTAATTAGATTTGAAGACGGTGAGAGAAAAAAAGCAAAAGGCATCATATTGTCTAATAGCTGTGACATAGACCCAGCAAACAGACGTGAAACTCCACCTAAAATTACATTTGCCCCAATAATCAAAATTGTTCGCTATGTCTCCACATTAAAAGATGCTGGTTTTGATGACAAAAGAATTGCAGGAAAAATTAAAGCTATAAAAGAACAAAATGTAACAACATTATTTTATCTTCCAAAAGAGAACGGGCTTGATGACGACTACATAGCTTTATTAAACGACTTGCACACCATTCCTTTAGAAGCATTCCAAGCATCAACTGAGCGGAAAAAATTATTTACCCTAAGCCAAATAGGATTCTATCTCTTTATATTAAAATTATCCGTTCACTTTTGCAGATTTCATGAAAACATAGACAGGAACTAATCTAGGATGGTTTTTCCATCCCCCTCGTTATCTGCCACTTCTATCGACTCACGCCTTCACCTCCCTGTCCGCCGCCTCCGTGGCTTTGCCCCTGCCCGCCCATCCCCATGCTGCGCCACGCCTGCGGCTTCGCCCTGGCCGATCAGGGGGCGGATACAAGGCTCATTCAAGACTATCTCGGCCACCGGAATATCCAGCACACCGTGCGCTACACCGCCGCCAATCCGGCCCGGTTTGAGAAGTTATGGCGGTAGGGAAGAAAAAACGAAAGCACAAAAAGAAGAAAGACAGATAGCTGTCTAAACTTTGTCGTATGGCGTGCGTGCCGATTTTGTCGGTGGCGTTTTCCGCCCTGCTCCAGGTTTGGCCAAACCGCATTCATGGTCTTTTGTCGCCGGTTTCGTAGGGCCGAATAAGAACTCCGGCGGGGATGTGCATTCTCTCGCTCAGGCGGCGGATCATGTGAATGGTCAACGGGCGCTTGCGGGAGAGCACTTCAGAAACCCGGTTCCGCCCTCCTATCATCGGTTCAAGGTCCTTGCGGCTCATGCCAAGGGCCTCCATGCGATGCTGGATAGCCTCGATAGGGTCTGGCTCCTCGATGGGGAAGTGTTTTTCTTCCCACGCCTCGACAAGAGTAGCCAGCACGTCCAGCCGGTCTCCCTCCGGGGTCTCCGGCTCCGCATCCATCAGCCGGTCGATCTCTTCAAGCGCGACCCTGTAGTCCCGTTCGGTTCTAATCGGTTTGATGTCCATGTCCGGCCTCTCTCATATCTGGGTTACATCTATTTCGTCGTATTCCGCATGGGTGCCCACAAAGCGGATATACATGATCCGATAGGGATAGTTGATCTTCACCACCAGCCGATATTTGTTTCCCGCGATGTTGAAGCAAACCCGGTTATCCGCAAGGATGCTGGCGCTTCCATAATCCGATTTCACCTCCGCCGGGGTTTTCCAGTCCGCCTTTTGCGTGAACTTGAACCACGCCTTCAACGGCTGCTCGGCGTCTGGGTGGCGGTCCCAGAACTCCTTAATCGTTTTGCGGGCGATGATCCTCATGAGTCCAGTATAATCATGTTCCCGTTTTGGGATCAAGCTTATAATGAACGGGTAAGCGGGAGAAACAATATCCAGCAATATTATTGATAATCATATTATTATATGTATATGCAATGGCAAGAAAGGAACAAAGCACGAAAAGAAGAAAAATAGAAAGCCAGATAAAAAGGCCGTCGCGCAAGGTTCAAAAGGGTATCTGGCGGGCAAGGTCGGTATAGCAAAAAGGCCCGCCTTCCAAGCCGATGGAAGCTGGATCGGCTCGGGCGCTCCCTCGGGCAACTCATCGTCATGATCGACGGCATCGGGAAAGCCGGGGCCGGGTTTCAGTCGCTCTCCGAGAATATCAACACGACAACGGCGGGGGGTCGGCTCATCTTCCACGTCATGGGCGCTCTCCCGCGCTCAAAACCTCCCCCATGGTCTCGGGGGGGCGCGTTGGCTCTGCGGGCTCCGCTCCCACTCTTCCTAGCCTTCGGAAAGGCTGACAAAAGAAACAAGCAAAATCGGGCTATAGGAAAAAGAAAATCTTTAAGCCACCCATCGTTCGGAGAGAAGCTCTGCCTGCTGTAGTACCGTCTGCACGGCGGCGTCTTGCAGGTCGGGCGGATAGCCATATTTCCGAAGGATGCGTTTAACCAGAATCCGCATTCGGGCGCGGGCGGCTTCCCGCTGCGCCCAATCCACGGTCACGCTCTTCTTTAACTGGGAAAGCAGTTCATGGGCAATCACGCGCAACTGTTGATCGCCCATGATCTCAACGGCGCTTTGGTTTTCGGCCAGGGCGTCATAGAAGGCGATTTCCTCCTCGGATAAGCCCTCCTCCTCGCCCCGTTGCCGGGCGGCGCGGATGTCCTTGGCCAAGTCGATCAACTCTTGAATGACCTGGGCGGTCGTGATGGCATTGCTGTGATAGCGTGCAACGGCCTCCTCCAGACGCTCGGAAAAGGTTCGGGTCTGAACCACATTGGCCTGGCTGCGGGAACGGATTTGGCCATTGAGGAGCTTGCGGAGCGCCTCCATCGCTAGATTCTTCTTTTCCATTCCCTGCATTTCCGCCAGAAACTCATCGGACAGAATGGAAATATCCGGTGTGGTGACCCCGGCAGCGGCCAGAATATCAACGATTTCCGTTGAAACCACGGCGCGGCTGACGATCTGCTGGATGGCAAAGTCCTTTTCCGCCCCCGTCTTGCCTGTACCGGGAACGCTTTTGACCAAGGCGGCTCGGATGGTCTGAAAGAATCCGACCTCATCGCGGATGGCCCGCGCTTCATCACTGGCTCCCGCCAAAGCAAAGGCTTTGGATAAGGCCAGCACGGCATCGCTAAAGCGCCGGTGCGCCTGTTTCTTGCCGTCTTTGCTGGTCTCTTGGGCGGCGGCTTGCTGCTGCCGGTCAAGAATCCATTCGATGGCTCCGGCCATGACCGCCAGGCGTTCCTGCGGGGTACCGGTGAGGCCCGACAGATAGTCGAAGCCGTGGAACATATCGCGGACAATTTCATACTTCTCCAGCAACACAGCCACGGCCTGAGCCTCATCAATCCCGGCGTGTTTCTGATCCTGTTTGGAATACTGGCCCAGTGCGTTTTTCAGGTTCTGGGCAATGCCGATATAGTCCACGATCAGCCCGGCGGGCTTGTCGCGGAACACCCGATTGACGCGGGCAATGGCCTGCATTAAGCCGTGGCCGCGCATGGGCTTGTCGATATACATCGTGTGCATACACGGCGCATCAAAGCCGGTCAGCCACATATCCCGGACAATCACCAGTTTGAGAGCGTCGGCGGGGTCTTTGGCGCGCTTGGCGATCAGGTCACGGCGGGCCTTACCGCCGATATGCGGCTGCCAGTCCTGCGGGTCTGACGCCGAACCCGTCATTACGATCTTGAGCGCGCCCTTATCATCGTCGGGGCTGTGCCATTCGGGGCGTAATTTAATGATTTCATCATAGAGCGCAACACAGATTCGGCGGCTCATACAAACGATCATCGCCTTGCCGTCCATCGCCTGCACGCGGTCTTCGTAGTGCCGCACCAGGTCTTCAGCCACCAGTCGCAAGCGTTTTTCAGAACCCACCAAAGCTTCAACGCTGGCCCATTTGCGCTTGATCCTTTCCTGCTCATCGAGGGCGTCGTCCTCGGTCAATTCGGCGATTTCGGCATCGATCTGGGGCTTTTCCGTCTCGTCCAGTTCGATGCGGGCTAAGCGACTCTCGTAGTAGATCGGAACCGTCGCCCCGTCCTCGACGGCGCGGTTGATGTCGTACACATCCACGTATCCGCCGAACACGGCGGGCGTGTTGACGTCGTCTTTTTCAATCGGCGTACCGGTAAAGCCGATAAACCTAAAAAGAGCAGTTGCTACCCGACGCAGGCCGTTTCGGGCCTTGCGGACGGGTACACGCTGGGGCGAAACCGCGGTTACGCGGGGGCCGGTAAGCCGAGCGGCGGATGCAATTGGCGGCCGTTAAGGTACTTCACCAGGGCCCGCGACAGCACGCGGCACCAGCGTTGCAGGGGCGTCAACTGCTCCGCAGTTTGGCGCAGGGTTTTGAAGAAGGCCGCGATCTCGCGGCAGGCGCGTTCCACCCAGGCCGCTTCGGCGTGCGGATGGCTGATGGTAATCCGGGTTTGGCCGCTATGCCGGGTGAGGCGGGCCGGGGCATGGAGGAGGAGCGGGCGACTGGTGATGGCCTCGGTATGCTGATGGGGATCGGCCAAGCGCACGAACAGGCTCCACCAGTTGTACGTCAGCGCGGTGAGGCGGGCCATGAGGCGGCAGCGCTTGAGGTCTTGGGTGGTGAAGCCGCCCCAACCCCAGTGGTTCTTGAGTTCGTCGAAGGGATTTTCGCTGTCGGCGCGGTCCCGGTAGAGCTGGGCGATGCTGCGGATTTCGTGGGTGAGCGAGGTCACCAGCACGGCGTATTCGTAGACCAGGGTGTCTTCGGTCAGCGTGGCGAAGCTCAGGGGCATCTGCGCGGGGTCGCGCGGCTCGATCACGGCCAGATCGGCCTTGACGCGCCGCCGCAACACGACGGCCCGCCGCGCGCGGTTCCAGCCGGCCAGGCGCAGGCGCGTCTCGGCCCCTTCCCAGCCCTGACCGGCCGCTGTCCACTCGGCCCCGCGCATCAGGCGGTCGACGGTCTTTTTGACCCCCGGGGTCAGCCGCAGCTTGAACAGGTAGGGGACGCCTTCCTGCTCGGCGCGGGCCAGATTGGCTTGGGTACCCCAGTCGCGGTCGCCGCGAATCAAGGCTGGCCAGTGCGGGCGGGGCAACCGCCCGAGCAGCTCCCACAACCCGGGCGAGCTGTACTTGGAGGCCGTCTGGTTACCGGCCTGCACCTCCACCTCTAACACCAGGCGCAAGTTGGCGATGAAGTAGGTGTGGTAAGTGTGGGACGGGCGGCCCGGCTTGTGGGGGTTATACCCCTTGACGGCCCCGTCCTGATGGCCGTAGAGCGGCTTGACCGTCACGTCGGCATCGAGAATCCACGGCTCGCTCAGTAACGGCGCCACGCCATAGCCCAAGTGATCCTGCAACCACTGGACCCCTGCCGTTTCATCGGGCTTGCCGAAATTGCGCCGCACCGAGTCCTCGCTGACCACCTGGCTCATCCCCAACAAGGGGGGATTGATGGTGTCGCCCCGCAAGGCGCTGATGTGGGCATAGCGCTGGTGGCCGGCCAGGATGGAGAGCAGGGCCGTACCCAATACATCCCGCGGGCTCGGGGCATTGGGGCTGGTGAGCACCAATGGGCAGCTCGCCACCCACGGATCGAACAACCCGCTCACGTGGAGAAATTCGGTGAAAAACGGCAATTGCCCGAGCGGGGTGACGGCCGCCTGCGGATCCCACTCGACGTGGATGCGGCCACCAAAGGTGTCCACCGCCACCGGGCCAGCCACCGGGCCAGCCACCGGGCCAGCCACCGGCACCAACGCGGGAGTATTGCACTCACCCGTTGGGTGAAGGATCAAATCGTTCATCAGCGCCTCCTTGTGCTAATATTTCAATCGGTTAGCTCATCCAAGGCAAGAGGCAATTGCTTTTTTTAGGTTTCAAAAGAGGCTCTATGATCTGCCACTCTTCATCGGTTAGATCACTAGGGTATCTTTCCGCAGGAATTTCTTTTGGCCAAGGCATGAAGCACCTCGAATAGAAGTTCAAAAATTAAAATAATCGCCGAATTTTGGCTCTATTTTACCAAAACCACCCTATAAAAATCAATAGGTTAGTTTTTATACAGCTTCTGAGGCAGACCGTGCGCAGATCGGGCCGGGTGAGGTACTCCACCGGCAACTCGAAGAACACCAGCCGGGTTTCGGGCCAGACCCCTTTGCCCAGCAGGTAGAGGCCGTAGTCGGGGAGGAAGCAGTCGGGCATGGAACCTCCGGCGGTGAAGTGTCCGATCAGAATAGGCGTGCCGGCAGATAGGATGGAATCACAACGCCCGCGACCGTCGCAGCAGCAGAGAATGCTTTTCGACTAGCGGCTGATGTTTCCCGATTACCTGCCAGAACCACGCCAGCAACCCATCCCATTGCGCGGGATCGCCGGGCGGATACAGCGTCCAGCCCAGGTCCTCCAGTCGCCAGTGGGCCTTGATCTGGTTGCTGCGCATCGAGGTAAACACCCAGTTGCTTTGGTGATCTTCGCCGCCACACACCACCGGCGCCCCCATGAGATGATCGGCAACAAACCCTTGGCCAGGGTTCCAAACTGCCCAAGTCCGTTCAGAAGCGGCAGGACACAGCGTAGTCCCAACCGTCGCGCACGACGTCAAATGCTCATGGTAACGCCAAGAATTTCTCACGCGCGATCACCTGCGGCACCCGCCGGCCTGATGGCGTAGCCACCATCCACACGATCTGCCCGTCGTGGTTCGGCCCGAAGCTGACGTGAAGTGGTTGATCGGGGCCGTAGAAGTACAGCCGGTCAAACGGGGTATGGACCACGATCCATTGCGCGACTTCGAGCATGTTCTCGTCGTCGATGAGGAAATCCACGGCGGCGCCGAGCCGCCCACAGATCGGCTCGCCCCGCCGGTTCACCTCATGCGCCGCATGCTGATCGCGCTTCGGATCGATACGGCCGGGGATTTTCCTGGCCAGCTCGGGCGAACAGAAGCCGTAGGTCAGGCGGATCATGCCGAAGTAGTCGATCACCGGGTCCAGCACCCGCGCCGCCAGGTCTTGGAGGGCGTTATAACTCGCTGGCTGCTGGGGACGGTTGGCGAGCCCGATCCGCGCCTGGGTTTCGCCGCATTCGATCAACTGGCGGAAGGTGAGATACCGCCCGCAGGGGTCATCAAGGTCCGGCAGGGTCGTCGCTCGCGTTAGAGCAAAGCCGTCCAGGGTCCAGCGGTTTCGCGCGAGGGTCGCCAGAAACTCACCCGGGCTTGGCCCATAGCCGGAAAAATCGAACAGTTCCAAGCTATCCAGTACTTCCTCGAAAGCCACCTGCTCCGGGTAGTAGGGGAACTCTTCGTTGATGGTGCGGGACTTGTGGTAAAGAAATGGCGGCTCGTATCCCTCCCCATAGGCGAAGTAATCGATGTCCTGCTCCCGGAGTTTGATCTTGACCCGCTCGATCATTCGTGGCAGGGGCTGGCCCACGAAGTCGTCATAGCGCATCAGGCTAACTTTGCCGGAGCCGATGTGGATCTTCACCAGGTCGGCATGACGGTAGTCGCCGTAGAGCACCGCCGCGCAGCCGACGTAGACGCGCAACAGCGGCGGTAGCTGCTCGACCAGACTGGAATGGAGTTGCAGCGACCGACCTTCTTCCAGCCAGCCGAGACCACGCTCGGCGGCGTACCGGCAGGCCAGGGCGATAGCCTCCACATCCGCAATGCCGAACAACAGCGCCCGTGCGGCGGTTTGCGCCCCGGCGTAGTCGCCAAAGAAGGCCTTGAGGTCGCGCTGCAGCCCGGGTTCCAGGTGTTGGTAGGGCCGCCGGTGCTCGAACTGGCTTAGCGCAAAATAGACCTGCAAATCCGCGATGCGCGCTTGCCGGGAACGCTGAATTGCATCGGCGTCATGGCGTTCCCCGATAAAGCGTAGCGCGCGCCCGAGGTTGCCAAAGCCTTCGGTTAGCGCCACCAGGTCTTCGACTTCAGACGGGTCTGGCGGGCGGCCGAGCGCAACCCAGCGCTCCCACAGATGATCCAGCGGCTCCCGATAGGCTTCGTATTTCTCCGCACTGCGGTCGCGCCGGCGGGGAGTCGCCCGCTCGCGCACCGGCGCCGCCGGGTAGCGCAGCAGATTGCGCCGGTTTCGGTAGCGGTCGACCAAAAAGCGCTGTTCCACCTCCTGGTCTCGGAAGACATAGAGCACACCCGGCGCAACTGGAATCGGTTCCTCGTCGAGCGCCGCCTCGATGAACGCCTTGATCTCGGCCTGGGTGTAGTACTTCTGGAAGGTGCCACGCTGGGTAAGGACGCCATCCCGGAAACGCTGACCGCGGGGTTCGTTCTGGTTGGCGAGCATCACCGAGACCACCAGTAATCGTTCGGCCAGCGACCAGGCCCGGGTCAACGCCTCCAGCCGTTCGTCGAAATCTTCAATGACGTTGACCACGAAGCCGAGGTTGACGATGTCAGCCGGATGGATCGGCTGATCCGGCGCATAGTAGGGGTCCCAGCCGGCGGCGGCCAATCCGTTCTCCGTCAATCCGCGCACGTCATCGCCGCGCCCGCAGCCGTAGTCGAACAGCGAGAAGCGCCCGTCGAGAAAGCCATGGCGCGCCAGCGACTGCACCGGCGCCGAGAAGCCGTAGCGGGCCAGCGCCGTCAACTGCCGCGCCGCCTGCCAGCCGACGTGCAGGGGTAACTGTGCCGCTTCCGCTTCACTTTCAGCGCTCTCGTCGTTGCCAAGGGGCGCCAACGTATGCCCGACGAGGTGATATCCCTTCTCCTGCACCAAATGCAGCCACTGGCGGCGATAGCCGATGCGTTTTGGGTCTTCGAACAGCCCGATGGACTCCGCCATGCGGGTCAATTCTGCATAACCCTCGCGACGGGGATCATCCGGCAACAGCAATAGCTCCTTGCGATGCAAAATTGGGGGGTTCAGCGAATCCACATAGGTGCGGTAGCCCACCTCTGAGCGATCCAGGTCCACCAGCCAACTCTCGCGCAGTGCGGGAAAGGGATCGTCGGCGAATTCCGGGTAGTTGAGCAGGGCGATGCAGGGACCCGCGTCATCGATGCGCACCAGATTGAAGTGCTCGCGCCGATTGACTTGGGCCAGTTGTTCGGCGGCGGCAACTCGCGCGGCGAGTACGGCATCCAGGAGGGACAGGGTATCGACATGCAGATAGGTTCTGCCGCCAACGGCTTTATGGGGAACTGAACCCATGGTCACGGACCTCACTCCGCCATCGTCGCAGCGAGCCCCTCCAACAAGTCAGACAGCCGTGCCAGAAGCTCGCGTTGCTGCGACTCCGATAAGCGTTCGATGCGAGCAAACAACTCATCCACGCTCATTTGATCCAGGTGGGCTGTCAGCCGACTGATCATCGGCGCCAACGCCGCTTGTTCTTCCGGCCGAAGTACGCAAGGCGGATGGTGCAGCTCCTGCAATAATTGCTCGGTCGCATAGCGATCCAGGTGTTCGACCTGGTCCAAACCTGAGTAGCGCCGCTGCCAAGCAGCAATTTTGACGCTACGCTCCAAGTCGTCGAGTTCCGCCAGTCGGTGGTGTACCGACTCCAATAGCTGCCCGACTTGAGCGGCGTGCTGGACCGAGAGATAGGCCGGGGCTGCTGCCAGTTCCTGGGCCAGAGCAGCGCTGCGTTGCCGATCCAGGGAAGCGATTTGTTGGGCTAGCGCCAACCGGGGCTGCATCCATTCTGTGGAACGCCGCCGCGCAGCTTCCAGGCACTCGTGCGCCAGAGCCTGGTAGATTGCCGTCATATCCCACGCTGGCTCGATGTCCTTCTTCTCAAGAAACTCCCCCAAGGCAACCAGTTGGTGTTCCACCTGATGTGTCAGCAGTTCTTCCAGGCGTTCCACGGCGATGTCGCCGACATCCCAAGACTCAAAATCGACCAGAATGCGTTCGAGCTGAATTGCGAGTGAATTGACTTCACTCTCGTCGGGGGTATCGACAAAGATCTCCCTCAATCGATGGACCTTGGTCAGCGCCTCCTGAAGTTGTTGTCGGCTGCTCAACCGCAGCTTATAAACGGTGCTGAGGGCAGTTCGTTGCCGCATTAATGCCGCTTGCAATTTCTCTTGACGCTGCTTGATCGCATTGACGTGAGCGGCCATCTCGGCTTGGGATAAAGCGGCTGTCGCGCCCTGTACCCCCGTGATCAGCTCGTTCCCCCGCGCAATCTCATCGCGTAGGGTCCGCACTGACGTCGAGTCCGTGGGTTCGGGCTGACGAGGGTAATCGTTGCACTGGGCCAGGGTCAGGCTGAACTGTTGTCGCTCTTCCACCTTACGAATGGATTGTTGGGTATGGTGTTTCAGCGCTTTTGCCTCCTGAGGGAAACCCAACTTTTCCAGCCCCTCGGTATCCTTTTCAGCACGCCAGCGAAAATCAGCGACTTGCATAGCGGTGTAACAGATCTGCTGGGGAATCCAATCGGTAACCTTGGCGACGATCACCTCCCGAACTAAAGCCAGCAGATCGTCGCATTCCTTGAGATAGCGATCTGACCAATGCCCACTCTCTACCATCGCCATACGTTCGCACAGCACTTGGCTGCCTAACTTGATGGCGTGATGTACGCTTTCTCGTTGCACTGCTTTTTCGATCCCACGTTCCCACTCTCTAATTCGGTGCTCCGTTTCCAGCAGTGCGGTGGCAGCCTGCTGCGACTTATCGCGCAGATACTTGTAGTTACCCTCAAGCGCCTCCGGTAGTGGATCGACGGCGTACATCCGTTTCGCTTCTTGAGCCCACTCAACCATGCGGCTGTAGTTCGACTCCATCTCCCAGCGGTTGAGCAGGGTACGCCAGCGCCCCTCGCTGTCTTCAGAAAGAAAGCGCAAGCGGCTTACCGCTAGAACATCTTCGTCGAGATGATGTTTGCCCTTCTGGCTTGGAAACGCTTGTCCGAGCCATTCGGCGGACCCCACCAGTCCTTCGGCTTGTTCAATGCGTCGGGGTGGATAGTCCAAACCCAGCAGGAGGCTCAACAGCAGGCCAGCAGAGGCCGCATTTAAACCGTAAGGTGGCGCCAGCACAGCGCGATATGAGGTCAATAAAGTCCGCTGGGAATCCTCACTGTGAGTTTGTTCCAGCCATCGGTAAAGGTTGCCGACGCTGGGCTCCATCGGCGCGACCAGCTTGCCTGACGGCAGCAGCGCCTTCCAGCTTTGGACTAACACGGCATCGAGGCGGTTTTGCAATCGCTTGGGTTGGGCCTGTACCCAAAGGCCATTGACCTGGCGAGCGATCAGCCCGCGCATCAACTGCGCCGCATCCGCCGCCCCACCCCCATTGGCCGTTGCGAAACCATCAAACGGAAACGGTATCGTTCGCGGGTAGACGGTCGAAAAGACCTGCTGAGCCACGGTGCGCAATCGGCCCACCGGCACCTCGGAGAAACCAGCAATCCAATAAAGCCGCTCCTTGATCGCCGCCTGGACCCCGTCGTTCAGAGCCGTATGGCTCCGCTCGCGCTCGTCCGGGATAAATCGGCGGAACCGTTCCTGATCAGTGGCCGAGAGCTTTTCATCAAACAGATACAGGCGCGCGATGTGCTCCGCGAGTACACCCCGCCGATCCGCAATGCCAATCACCCAAATCGGGGCCAGCGATTGACCGGCCCGCGCCAGTTCTAAATGCTCATTAACTGCAGGTAGGCCCTGCTTACCGTAGTCGAATTGGCTATACTGAACGTCATGCTCATCCCACCCTTCAAACCGAAACTGCCTGAG
>Ga0209507_1002403_pt1 | contig 12740 bp, 30 predicted proteins | sample AD_UKC028_MetaG_FD_184414 | JGI IMG/M metagenome (GOLD analysis project Ga0209507, IMG submission 184414) | Active sludge microbial communities of municipal wastewater-treating anaerobic digesters from USA - AD_UKC028_MetaG (SPAdes) (version 2) | ecosystem: Engineered > Bioreactor > Anaerobic >...
CGCCGCGATCCTGTCCTCGAGCACCGGGTAATCCACGCGGTTGAAGCGGTCAATGGCGACCATCTCTTTCGTCTTCGCGTCGAGTACCGTGATCACCGTGTAATCCACCGATGCCGCCACGTCCACTCCCGCCACGTACTGACCCTGCTGCGGCTCAATCGGTTCAAGGCATGCCGCGTCGTGTACCCGCCGGAACACCATGCCATCGCTTGTGATAAACTCCGCCATGATCTCTTGACGGTAGGTGATTTCGGGTAACGTGCGCCTCGCTTCTTCCAGTTCCTCACGCGCTAAAAATGGGTTATCCCATGAAGAACGCTGCCAACTCCGCCACTCTTTACGCTGGTTATCCTGCCCGCTCACATACAGCGAGTGGAAAAAGCCATACCCCCTCGGAGTCGAACAAATCAAGGCGCTTCCCTGTGTGTCCATGAGAATCATGCGGATAACATAGTTCCATGAATACTCAAGGTGTCGGATTTTAGCGGCTTCGTTGATGGTGACGTAATCGTAATAACGCCCTCTCGACGCGTCCTTGTCCTCAAGCGACCACATCTCAATAATCCCTCCCGTTGTGGTCTCAATCCGCTTTTCCTGTTCGCTCTTGTCTTTTGTTATCGGTTTTAATGTGCTTACAATCCAGTCCCAGTTTTCAATTGTGTCTTTGTAAACCGGCTCGTACCACCCATGACGCTTGCCTTGTAGCAGGTTCTCAATAGCCACGTTGCGCTGTAAAATGTCCTTGCCCCAGCGCCGCCCGTTGCATAAGACATTGAACCGCCCAAGATTATTCCTGATCTCTAGTTGGCTCGGGTGATAGCCCGGCAGCCTTAACCGGGGAGTTGATATACTCCACCTCCACCTTTTGAGGCGCACCATCCGCCCCCGTGACCTCCTGTCGCTCGACGTAACCACGCTGTTTTCCGATGGTCTTCAGCGCAAGGTTCAGCGCCCACGGCTCGCCATTCAACACGGCTTGCTCAAGTTTTAGTTCCGCCTTGTCGATGAGCTGCCCGCGATATGAGTCGATGATGTCCTGTATCTTTTTATCCTTCGCGGCATGTCTGTAAATCGTCACCGGAGCGCAACCGATCTCCTTCGCGGCAAGGAATATCATGCCGTGAGTCCGGTGCAACGCTTCGATGATTGACTTCTTGCTATATGACATTATTTACAGCCTCTTGATTTCCAACTCAGGGAACGCGGTGCTCATCCGCTCAAGGATTACCGCGCAGTAGTTTGGTGAAATCTCAATGGCGCGGCACTTCCGGTTCAGGTTCTGACACGCGACCATTGTCGTGCCGGAGCCAATAAAAGGCTCGTAACATATATCGCCCTCGTCGGTATGGTTCATAATAGCGTTCGTTGGTAATTCAACTGGTTTCATCGTTGGATGGTCGGCAGAGTGACGTGGTTTATCAACCGCCCATAAAGACGTTGTAAATCCACGCTTATAACGTTTGTGAGTCTTATTCCATGTGAATAAAATAGGCTCATGCTGGTATTCATAATCCAGCCTTCCGAGTGAAAATGTCGGGCTATTTTTCACCCAGTTAAGCACGTGTCTTATCTCTAAACCGGCGTTCATCATCATCATCATCATCAGTCCAAGTGACCCGCCTTGCGGACTGCACACGAAAACGCTCGCATCGTCAGTTAATTGTTCCTTTGCTAGTTTGAACGCGGTCAATAACATCTCGCCCAAATCATGCTCCGATGCCGAGTCTGACTCGATGTCTGTTAAATTCTTTCCAGAAGGCTGGAAAGAATTTAACAGACGGTTCTTTTCGCCAATAGAAACACCATAAGGCGGGTCAGTAAATATAATGGTTGCCTTCTCCCCAGCCATCACGCGCTCCACGTCCTCGCGCTTGGTCGAGTCACCACAAAGTAACCGATGCTCACCAATCTGCCACAGGTCACCTGTCTTCACCTGCCACTTCTCGTTGAGTTCAGCGGCGCGGTCAATCTGCGGTTCAGCGTCAACGGGGTCGCGTTTGGCGTACTCCAGCCGTTCCTTCTCCGCGATGTCATCCAGCATCTTTAGCACGTCCGCGTTCTCTGTTTCGATGCTGGCAAATAACTCGTCTAACTTCTGCTTGTCTGTGGTAGCCATAGCGGCTATCGGGTCAAGCGTGGAGAGGACAAGCGCCTCCTCCTCCTCACTCAAGTCCACGTATTTGACCGGGATTGTTTTCGCTCCCTCACGCGCCGCTAACTGACAGCGTAAATGCCCGTCCACCAGGTGACCCGTGCGCTGGTTGATGATTACTTCCTGCACCCAGCCAACCTCTTCGAGTACGCCCTTTAGCGCGTTCTGCTGGTTAAGCGGATGCACCCGCCAATTACGCGGGTTAAATAATATTTGGTCAAGCGGTTCTACGCCCGAGCCGGTGATGCGGTTTTTATACTCCGTCAACTATCCAACCCCGCCGCCGGATATGATACTCTTGCCAGCGTCGTAGATGCCGGATGCTACGAGTCCGAGCGCAACGCCGTAGACGCCTGCTGTGAACCATCCCGCGAAGTCAACGGGTACGACAATACTGCATTGGTACGCCACGCCCAGCCCCAAGCCGATGAGGAGCGCAACGACATTGAGCGCCGTGCCGGATAACCCAAGTCGCTTGATCCATTCGACCAATCCGATCACGACCAAAACAAGCGGTATTCCAGCCACAACAGCACTTGAAAAGTCCATTTAGTAAACTCCTAAGTCCGTAAAAGTTATTTCGTGTTCGTCAATACGGCGCTCCTGGCGGAGTTCACGTCTCATATCATTGACGTAGAATTTTAGCCATGCCGGCCACTCCGCCCTATCAGCGCCGTAGATAGATAGACATTCAGCGCATAACTCGTTCTTTCCAACGATGTTTTTTCCGCAAACGCATTTATGATGCATAATGTCCTCAATATCTATAAGGCACGAAATAGCCAACTAATCACAAAATTGCCTGTAAAGTAGCCTAAATTCCTTTATCCAGTTGCAGATTGTATTTTTGTGTACCCCCAACGCGTCAGCCACCTCTTTCTGCGTGTACCCCCTCATAAACAGGAGCGCTGCCCTCCTGTGTGTTTCAGGGAGGGCAGCCATTACCAAGTCCATGTCAAACTTGAGTTCGCATTTTTCAACTTCCGTCATTCAGCCTCCGTAATATTCGGGTGGGTAGTAATAACCAAACACAAATTGAAGGTACTCATATTCCCCGCGCGTTTTTGATACTACCCTGCGCCTCTCGTAAACTCCGTCCGTTATCCACCAGTTCCATTGTTTCGGATGCCTGTTTGTATGCTCAATCGGAATATGCAAGTGACTCGCACCAGGTCGCAACTGGTAATCTTGCCCGTGAAGTGGTCCACCAATGCACTTCATTCAGCCTCCCTCACCGCCCGCGCCAAACTCGGCTGCAATCCTATACCCAGCGCCGCCAGCCACAACTCCACACCGCCGTCCTCGATGAACTCACGCGCTCCACAATCTACCAGGCTCAACTCGTGACCGTCCGGGTTGAATCTGCGCTTCCAGTCCCTATCATCCAGCGCCTGATTGATCACCGCGTAAACCAGGTCTACCGTAGGGTCGCCGTACCTGTTCGGGATGATTGCCTTTTTCGCGTACTTCTTGCGCTCCGTTTCCTGCTTTGCCTCCCGCTTGCAATCCTCACACAAGGGTCTTTTCGTTGCGTGATTATTCACGGATAGCGGGGTTCCACATTCAGCGCAAAACGTGTGAACGTAATCAACGTCTGGTGAAAAGAAGTCAAGCATGGTTTCGAAGTCAGTCATCCCTGCTCCTTCCACGCCAGCCACGCCTCACAGATTGCGCGTTGAGGGGTATCGGCTTCAAACCACGAGTAACCCTGGTCTGGTATCTCAACAAAAAACGATTGCCATTTCCCTCGTGGGTCGAAAAACACGCCAGCGCTTCTCCACTTGTCAAACTCTTCCAGCAGTTCCCCGCATAACTCCCATGAGTGGGTGTAGTCGGGAGGAGTCGCTATGAACCCCTCTGGTGAAAACCAATGTAACGAAGTACACCAATCACAACCATGAGATTTCCAGCCGAGTTTGTGTAATATCGCCTCGTTCACCTGTTCGTCAGTCCATCCTGAATAGTCAGTCATCCCTCACACCTCCCAAGATAGTCACAGATCATCTTGACCGCCGTGCCGTCCTCGATCATTTCACGGTCAAACTGGTAGTACCTGTAGCCCATGTCCTGCGCTCCGTTCGCCTTCTCGTAGTCCCTGTGGATCCCCGCGTAACTCGTGTGTCCTCTCGACGCAACATGTGTCATCCCGTTCACCTCCACAATAAGGCGCTCACAAGTCCAGCAAAAATCAGCCAGCCAGCGGCGGGACGCGTGGAAGCGGTACTGCCGTTTCGGCTCGGGTACACCAGCGGCGCGTAACTCTAAAGCGAGAATGTCCTCAAGGCTGCTCATCGTCACCCTTTCCCGCCGCCGCGCACAATCCGGCGATCACCACGCCTGCCAAGATAATTTGTTTTATTAACTTTTTTTCCATTTTTATCTCCTGTAGGATAATAGTTGCGGTTTATTCGGGCGTTTATTCACCGCTCTGTCTTGTGCTTCGCATACCCCATTGCTATCTGTCCGGCAATCCCTACCACAGACCCTCCACCAACTCACAACAGGTTTCCCCGCCCCAAGACATATTGCACATTTCAGCACGCCGAGCAAGTCACACGAAACGGAATTAGTACAAACGGAAACATCCCGAGAGGGTGATGTGGTATCTCGCACGCCCTAAACAGAAAAGTTATCGTTGTTGTCATTTGTCATCTCTTTCAACACAGACAAATCTATAATCGATGAAATCTGGGTCATCAACCGGATATCCCGAGCGAGCGGCAATATCGTAATCAATCGTCCCGTCACCGAATAGAGCGCTCCCAAATTCATAGTCAATTTCACACGCTTCTTTACTGGATTCGTCTTGGTTAAATTTTTTGCACCGCCGACAATTGTGGTCTACCCAATCGTCATACTCCATTCCAGTTGAAAAAATTCTTACTCTTTTGTCGCTCATTTCTCGCTCCTTATCGCCACAATGAGTATCACCAGCCCGACGAGTACCGCCGGTATCACGCCGTAACCTGTCAATTCCATCAGTCAGCCTTCAACTCCTTCATCAGCGCACGGAATGATTTATCCCCTCCACGTTTCTTGCCCCAAGCGTTTATCATATCCATAATGCTTACTTCCTCTGGCGTTTTGTTGCCAAACTCACCGCACGTAGCATTAGCGGCGGCTCTCAAAGCACAATAGTAAATCAACGAATGGGGCAGTTTCCACACGAACCAAAACATAAACTTCTCTACAAATCTTTTCATTTCAATTCTCCTGTTTGATTAAGTTCCTTCATCAGCGCACGGTGTAGGGTGATGGGGCAATCGGGCATGTGAACTAGTACGTTGTTTTCCTGTAAATAGTCACTGCCGTTGCATTGAATACACTCGTTTATTCCATCATCTGGGTCAACAACAACAAAGTGTTTCACCAACCTCTCCCCATCCTCTTTCAGCCTTGTGATAATCTCGTCACGGCGGGCTATCTCTTCCCTCGCTGACCTGTCAATGTTGCATAGTTTTTTCTCGGTTAACGCCAGCTCCTCGTCACGGCGGGCGAGTTCCTGTCTCTGCTCCATACACACTGTGTTTGCATAATGCATTTCTTTAGTCCGGCGGGCGAGTTCGGCTTCTACCGCCTCCACATAATCAATCAATGTCGTTACCCCAATTGCACTAACATCAGCCGGATATGTTTTGGCAAGCATACGGAAATCTTCGTCAAGATACAGTTCGTCTTTATAATAATCAGGATTAGTGTTCTGGTCAGTCATAATTCTTGTCCTCCACTCCGTGATGCAACTGATTTTGCCATTCGATATGGAAATGAATTTGAGCACACCCGTCACACCATACCCACGGTTGGCGCATCTGGTACAACGCCTCCGTCTTGTTCTGGCAATGCCTGGTTTCGTTATGGTCAAGGCAGGTTAGATAAGTGCCTCGCCCGACATCCTTTCCGGAAACAATGTACTTTATTCGAACCATCTTGATTTTGGCTTTAGTAACGCGGTTCTTGCACGTGTACCTTTGCAGCACTTCGTAACTCGCACCTATTTCTAACTCGTTGTTTGGCATCATTCCTCCTTTTTAATATCCATTAAAACATCCTGTGTCATTGAAACATCAGAAGGTGAAGGTTCGCACTTGCCAAATATATTAATTAATATCTGGTCTGCCTTAAGTTTTGTATTCGGGTCGTCAACTAAAAGCAGGTAAAGCGCGTCTGATACCTGGTGCTCTCGCGCAAGTTTCGATTGTAGAATTTCGTTTTTATCACGAAGAGATTCTTCAAGCGGTCTGGTTTCCCAATCATCCTGGCTATTGCATTGCGCACCACACCATTGACATTGAAAAACGCTTGACCCATTCAATCCGTTTACATAACAAGCTTCGTCTTTCATGCCACAAAAAGGACACGCCATTGATTTATTCATTTTTCCTCTTTTCTTTTGTTATTATCTGTTGATGTTTTGATTTCGACATCCAAATAAGTACCGTCGTAAATATGCTCTGTGTACTCGTCAATTCTCTTGATTAGGTCGAAACAGTGTTTCGGTAAGCCATATTTACCTTCTTTGGCTTCGCCTTCTGTGTCGTAGGTTGTTGCGCCCATGATCTCATAAATTAGGTCACAAACATTTTTGGAATACACGTTATACACCCACCAAATGAATCTCTGTTCCTGTGACTCTTTGAAGCGCAACGTGTGCAGTTCAAGGCGCAGTTTGCGGTTCATGTCTTCCAATTCTTCTATTGGCGTTTTATGCTCAACTATCATTTCAATATGATGCTTTAGTCGCTTGCGGTCTTCTGGTTTCATTTATCCTCTGCCTTTAATACGGTTATTCCTAAATCTGGGAATTCTGCCGGCAATCGCCTAAATTTTATTAGCTCAAACACTAAAAAATATGCCATTGTCGGTTTTTCAACAGTAACCACCCGACGGTCTTTTCCGTCTTTGCTATGTATCTCGTATGTTATTGATGGCTTTTTGGTAATCATTTATTCAACCTTCCCTCTATGCGTTGCCACGCCCCCCATGAGCATCCTGGTGGATAAACCCACTCAAAACCCAAAATTTCAGCTAATTTTGTTTCGTAGTTTGCCCGTATCCAATGGGCTGGCATTGTATCTAACGCAATCCACATTTTTACTTCTTCCTCTACACATTTCGCGCAAATATTTACTGGCTCTGGTGGTTCAGCATCATACGGACTACCAAAATTTGTGTAGCCATCAACAATCTCTCTTTTTTTTCCGCACCTTCCACAGTAATCAAAATAAGATTCACGCTTGACTGGTTTTACATCCACGCTGACTTTGCCGGCTGAAACAGCACGGTTGTAATTGGTGATAAACTGGTCAATCCTAGTGAATGCATCCGGCGATATTCCGTAAATGCCAATCTTCGCATCTTCGTTGCTGTTGTAGGTGCAACAGGCGATTACCGCTCCGATTGTCACGGTTGCCTGATTGAGTAAATCATCCGTAACCTCAAACCGCTCTCGCAACTCCGCCAGTTCTGCGGTCAGGCGGTCTATTTCTACCTGTTTGATAAGTAGTTCCCTATTAGATATGATGTAGTCTGCTTCCAAGTGGGCTACTTTGTTTCGCGCCTGACCGTGATTATTCGACGATTGCAAAGCGGTATTTCTCCATTTTTCAACATCAGAGTTTAATTTTTTAATTGTTTTTTCTGCACTCCCGTGATATTCAGACAAATTGAGTACGATTTTTTGTAGTTTTTCCACCTCATTGATTAATCGTTTTGTCTCTTCTGTAGTAATTCTCGGTTTTGCACCGTGCTCAATACACATATTAAATTCATCAATGATATCTTGTACCTCACTCATTTGATACCTAATCCTTCCTGCGCTTTTCGCTTGCACCAGTTGGTATTATGTTTTTCGCCATTCTCATAAATGTCGTTCAATGCAACCCACCGCTTGTTCCCCAAGTCTGTTGCAATTTCAAGTTGGCTCATTTCATCGTGAAGTTTTTCTTGAAGGCGGGCGAGTTCGGCGCGTAACCCGTCAATCCTGTCGGCAATCGCAAACAATAATTCTGGCGTAACGTGTATTCGCCCATCTTCCTCTATCGGATTTTCAGCATGAAACCTTAACTCATTGGGGTCTGTAATGAAATCAATTGTTGCTTTATCGAGTTCGCTCATTTTGTCTCCTGTAGGATACAATTTCCTAACCCGTCAAATTCGCGTAAAAGAGACGGATTACGAGAATTACAATATGCGGTCATCGTGTTCATGGTCGCTGTCTCCAACGAAATCATCGATGCGCAGAACTTTCTTTACCATTTTCACCAATTCGTTATATTTCTGTATTGACATGTATCCTGTAGGAGACACAAGCAATTTGTCAGCCAGCGTTCTCACGGCATTCTCTAGTTGTGCAATCCTGCAATCCCAATGCACATCTTCACAACCTTCCCAATGAGAACCGTCACCGCCTTTCGTCCAGCGGAGGGGTTCAAGAAAACCGTCCCCACATTCCGAACACATCATGTCCGACATGTCAAACACGTACCCGCATTTGTTGCACTTGTACTGTTCGCTCATTTTTCACCCTCCCTAACCGGAATATACATCGTCCCACGCCACACGAACACCCTCTCCGGCACGCGGTCATGCCGGCTCGTGTAATGCTCAATCGCCTTCGCCTCGTCAGCCTCGTTGCTCACCTGGTACACCCGCGCCAACTTCGGTGTTTTGCTGAACTCGTTATCCTGCAATCGAATTATTGTCATAGCGGTAGCCTCAACTGCATCTGTGCATCCTTGATTCTCTTTTCAGCGATTGCGTAGTAAGTCGGGTCAATCTCAATCCCGATGAAGTTGCGCCCCGTCTGCACACACGCCACGCCCGTTGTACCGCTACCCATGAAGGGATCGAGGATGGTGTCGTTTTCAAATACGGTTCTGTCAATAATCCAGCGCATAACATTGTCTGGTTTTGGGCATGGGTGGTTTACATCAGCAACCTGATTGAGTTTTTGAATAAACGTATCTGCCCTCCTGCCTTTTCCTGTGGCTAAAAACGGGTCTTTTCCATACACTAAAATGGGTTGCCAACAGCTAAATCCCCAAGAAGTAGACCCAACGCCTGCCATGTTTACCCAAGACAATATCCACGTATATTTTGGATACAAATAAATGTTTGCTACCCCCGGCGTAACAATCACCTTGTTAGAAACCCTCAAGCACTCGCTCATAAAAGCCGGAACTAACCTTTCAAGCGACTCCCTTGTGTCTTGATAAGTCGCATATTCGAGATTATTCCCGTACGGCGGGTCAGTAATCACCGCGTCCACCGACTTGTCGGGTATGGATTTCATCACTTCGAGGCAGTCGCCGAGGTGTAACTCCACCCGCGCTAACACGGGTCGCTGGTCGCCCTGGTCGTTGGATAGGCGCGTGATGGCGGTCATTCGTTCCTCGGCTTCCTCTTGCACGGCTTCCCGTCACGGTAGTACACGCCAACGGACGGGTTTTTGCTCGCCGGAGCGGTTTCCCGCTCCAGTTTCGCCACGCGCTTTTCGAGTTTCGTGATGCGCTCCACGAGTTCGTCAAAGTTGGATTGCGCCCGTTCAGCCACAAATGGGTCAATCATCCTCATCCTCCTAAAACGGGTATTCCTGATCCGGCGCGTCCTGCGGTTCGCTTGTTTCTTTCCCGCTCAAAAACTTCACCAGTCCCGCCGTGATTTCTAGGCTTGCCTTCGGTGTATTCGTGTCTGTGTTCACCCAAGCCCTCGCGCTCACTTTCCCCTCGACCAGCACCGTTTTCCCCTTGACCAGGTACTGCGCGCACAACTCCGCTAACTTCTCCCACGCCGTAACCTTGAACCATGTCGTTTTATCGTTGCCCTCGTCAACGGCTACGCTAAAAGAGGTTACTGCCTTGCCCTCTTTCGTGAAACGCTGTTCTGGGTCTTTGCCTAACCTGCCAACAATGATTATTTTTTGGTACATTATTTCGTCTCCTGTAAGTCCTCAATAACAATCCAAATCCCGCCATAATAGCCGTTGTGTTCGTTATGGCTCTCAATGGTGAAAGTTCCCTTGTCCGTGTTGATAAGCAGGAATTGAACCTCGTGAACGCCCCATCCGTCCTCCTGTTCTGGCGCGTTACGCAATTCCGCGTTCAGGAATTTCGACCCTACGAAATACGGCAGGTCATCGTTTGTCGTCATGTACCGATGTTCGCAACATGACTGACCGTCATCCCATATCTTTATTCCAGCGCCATCTCCGAACTTCAAAACAAGCGCATTTTCGGAGAATTGAATCTCTGAAATAATCTTGCCTTGCGCTTTCAGGTGCGCTTTGACGGTTTCCTCGTTACCGCTAAGCCACCCAAGCATTGCGCCAATCCCTAAATTACTCACGCTATCCTCTCCTCTTTACACTCTCGATTACCAGCCCGACCAGCAGCGCCACGATACCGGCTGCTATAACGACACATCCCACAATCCAGATAATCGCGTATAACGTGAAGTTGCTGGATAATTCCATCACCGGTTCACCTATTCCTCGTTTTCGTCTGTCTTTTCCCTTCATAGGCACATCCTAATTCTGTTCGCCCGCCAGGGTAAACTATTGCTACCCGTTTACCGCTTGGAACGTACATATCCGTCATGTAGTAAAACCCGTTCTTTCGGATTACATACATGAGAAGCCCATTCTCTCTTGCATATTGTTGAACCTTACCGAGCGCCCATCCAATTTCATCCTGGTAACTGCATACATACTTTTCTCGCATCGGTGGGTTCGCTTCTTCATAGGTCATGTCTGTGCTCATAGGTCTTTTCCTTTCGTTGCCTTTTCGTGGCTCTGATAAACGCCGGCTGGAGTATGTACCATTTTCTTCGCTCCGCCGCTTGCTTTTACCCAGAACGACAACACCCCCATAACATTTCCAGTTTCAAATAATTTTTCAATTTCTGACTGGTGAGATTCGCAAAAACGCATTCCGGTTTGAATATTTTTCTCGTTAGGCGCAATTGGATTATCACAGCCCCAATAATCGCAAACGTTCAATCTGCCTTCGCTCATATCGTCCCCTTTCCGCCGCACCTATCGCAGGTCGTAATCCCGTCCCCGGAATAATACGCGCCGGCAACTTCACCGCAGCCGCCACATTCAGGGCAGGTGTCATCCTTATGCTGCTTTAATCTCTTGCGGTCTTCTGGTTTCATAATTTGCCTCTCCTTTGTTGAATAATCATCTAATCACGGCGTAGACGGTGAAGTCGCTGGATAATTCCATCATGCCCCGTCTCCGTAGTGTTCGATGTACCTCATGACCTGCCGCGCGATCTCCGGACAGCCGTTATCCCGTGCCATGATGTACAGCGCATCCCACGCCTCGCCGTCGTAAAATCCGGCGTTGAGTTCGCGGATCAAAAGGTCGCGTACCATGATTACTTCGAAAAGTGCGGTCACGCCTCCACCTCCTCGTAGACTTTCAAACAATCGCACTCCACGTACCGCCCAGACTTCTCGGACATGTATTTCCCCTTGCCGTGACACCGCTCGCAATCAGGGTCGTACTTCGGCGCGTGAAACACCTCCATAACGCGATCCAATTTCGGCGCGGTGATGGTGTCCTCCGCGAGTGCCATGTCATACAGCCAAGCGCAATTTGACTTCGAGTACCTGCGCCCGTCTTTCGTCTTGCGGGTGAGCCAGCTCTCAAAGTAGGGGGTGAGGTAGGTAATCAACTCCGCTTCGGATGTAAACTTTGACCGCAAAGAATCCAACGCCTCCATGACTTTTGGCATGTCAGAGCCTGGAATACCGGATATGTTCGTCACTTTCGTGAATACCCGTGTCTGCCATCCTTGCGAGAATTGAAAAGCAGGAGCAGGAGGCTGTAAAACGCTTCCGTCTGCGTTTCCTTTAGTTCCGTTAAGTTCCGTTTTGTTAGAGGGAGAGTTACTCTCGCCTAACTCTGGAGTAGGTCTGGAGTTACTCTGGAGTAGGTCTGGAGTAGGTACGGAGTTACTCTCGCCTAATTCCGGCGCTGGTAAAACGCTTTTTGTTTCCTTCTCCAGCCCGCGTTGGTAACTCTTGAAAGTCGGCGAATAGAAGTATTGCCTCCCGTCCACCTCATACTTGACAATCATCCCGCGATCAACAATCCAATCCATAGCGGACATGATCTGTTTTGCAGTCACGTCCTCGCGGAGTGGGAATAACTTCGAGCGCAACCAGGATGAGTTGTAAATCCCGCGCCCCTCGCTATCCAACGCCAACGGCATCAGCGCCCACATCAAGCGGGTGAAATCATCCGGCATTTCGTTGAAGTCGAAGGACTGCGTTATTTTGGTATGCAACGCTCTGTATTGTGCCATCTATAACAACCTCCCCTGACCCGGCTGCGGATTCAGCACCTCGGAGCCGTAGAGTTTGTTCACCTTGCTCTTGTAAGCGTGTACCTTCTCTAGCGTACTCATGGCCTGCGCCTCTTCCTGCGCGATGAAGTGACAATGTTTTTCGATGTCCTCCGCGTCTGACCCGTTCATGAACAGCCCGCCGTCCTCGCGGTCCGAGCAGATCACCACGCCGTTGGAGGGATCCCCGTTGATTGCGCTTATCACCGCACGGAGTTTGCGCCGGTTATTGTCGGTCG
>Ga0209507_1002404_pt1 | contig 12738 bp, 20 predicted proteins | sample AD_UKC028_MetaG_FD_184414 | JGI IMG/M metagenome (GOLD analysis project Ga0209507, IMG submission 184414) | Active sludge microbial communities of municipal wastewater-treating anaerobic digesters from USA - AD_UKC028_MetaG (SPAdes) (version 2) | ecosystem: Engineered > Bioreactor > Anaerobic >...
GTTTGACCTTGATCCTGATACGCTAACCCCGATTGATTTGCGTAATCATCATCTCCATGTGAGCAAAACGGTTCTTCCGTTGTTGCTTGATGGGAGTCCATTGTGTTGAAAATAATCCCGACCGTAACTATCAATGGCTGGCGCTTCGCACCCCAATGCTGGCGAGACTATCTCAGGCGTCCTTTAATAGTCGAAAGGTCGCCGTATTATCTCAGTATTGAGATTTTCGGGTTTTATTTGGTTTTCGAGAGGCAGGAATAACGTATGAAAACCATCTATACTTATCGCGCTTGTATTGACTGTCGGCATTGTATTCGCCAACAAACAGGCCCGCATGAATGGAAGCACGATTGCTATCTCATGCAATTTGAGTTTCCCAATGCCTAATACTGCAATCTGTACGATCCGCAGCCGCCACATTGGAAGCCACCCGAGCAAGGAATCGGATTAGGTTATGTATGGGATAATGAGTTTGAGGGCAGGCCATAGGAGGGATTTGCAATGCAAGTAAAGCGAGTGAAGATAACAAGTGCCCTCCTGGACAGTTATTGGTATGCTGACAAGATCGGTCAGGAGTTTTACATTTTCGATGTTAGCCATGTGGCAGGGACATGGGCATCTCGACATAGATACGAGATTATCCAAACAGGCACATACGCCATGAGACCCATACCGCATTATATAGATGAAGGCGATTTTGAGGTTTTAGACGTGTTTGATGCAGACATACTCGAACAAGTAACCATTGAAATCCGCCCGAGAAACCGGAACATTGAGGGCCAGCCATGACCGATCCTGCTGATACCTCAAAATCAGCCTACAAGACGCAAAACAGCGACGCTATGCCTGTACCAGCTACCTCCGTAAAAACCGAGGGCTTAATAATGAATGATATTGATCCTGTCGTTGAACGTATACGGGAAAAACTCCGCTTACGAAGCAATACCGGGATAAAGAAATATGGGCGCACGATGGATCGTGATGACTTGGATACCGTGGCGCGGCTCCGTAATGCGCAAGAAGAAGCACTGGATTTAGCGGTTTTCCTGGAATATCTGATTGCTGATTATCGGTTGGAGTCGAATGATGGTCGCTAATGCGTTGAATCAAATGATGGCCGCTAAAGCGTTTAAGCTTAAAGCAATCAAAGCATCCGAGTCTGATTTGCAGTCCCAGATTATCGACTATCTGCGCTGTGAGCAAAACCGAGGGCGCATTGCCTGGTTTTGCCGAAACAATAGTGGCGGCATGTTCGATAAAACAAAACGCTTTTTATGGTTCTATCGTTTATTCTTGCGCCAGCATGAGCCTATTTCAAAGGGCAAGTCTGATCTCGACGGACAATTGTTGGGTGGTCGATACTTCGCGCTAGAGGTAAAGGCGGATGGCGAAAAAGCTACGCCTGAACAACTCGCTTTTCTGCAAGCGGTCCGCGATGGCGGCGGAATTGCGGCGGTGGTGCGCAGTTATAGTGACGTGCAATCGGTCTTGTTTGAAAATCTGGATAAGAGTATTTTGAGGTAACGACCTTGAGCGTTCCGATAAAACCGTGGACTGAACCCGAATTGACCGTCCTCAAGCAGTACTATATCGCCGAACCTACGACTGCACTGGCTAGTCGGCTGAATCGATCCGTTCGATGCGTTCGCAGCAAGGCTTATCTGCTTGGAGTCAGAAAGGCTCCCGACAAAAACCAGACGCATCCGCGCGCGCACCGGTGGACCGAGGCGGAAGATGAGTTGCTGCGCAAGTTATGGCTGGATGTCGGAAACCGGGTAAAAGGGCATACTTCGCGCTGGGCTGCGCATAAACTTGGCGTGACTGTGCAGCAAGCTCGCAATCGGGCTGCTGTTTTAGGGTTGCGGCGCTGTCGAATCAAAGAAGCGTACTGGAGCGATGCAGAGTTGGAGCTACTCGACAACTGGCTACACTTGTCACCTCCGCTGATCCGCACACGTCTGAAGAAGAAAGGGTTTCACCGCACGGAAAGCGCCATTGTCGTACAACGCTGGCGCCGGTTTGGGGGATTGGCGATGGCGACCGGCGGGTATAGCGCCACTCAACTGGCCGAATTGCTAGGAACAAGTCCTCGCCCAATCCTGGGCTGGATCGAAAAAAAATGGCTTGCCGCGACACCGAGAGGGGATACACTCAATGAAACTGGCGGCCCCGGGGATCGATGGATCATTACGCCATCTGCCGTTCGCAAGTTTATCATTGAAAATCCAATCCAGGTAACGAGTCGAGTCAATTTGGTTTGGCTGATTGATCTGTTGGCTGGGAAGTAATTGGCCGGAGATTCTAAAATGATTAAGCCTCTATACATCTTTGATCTTGATGGAACCTTGGCCATAATTGAACATCGTCTCAGATATGTGGAATGCCCGCGTGAAGAACAGAATTGGGAAGCGTTTTTCGCCGCCTGCGGAGACGATTGCCAAAACGCACCCGTCACAAAAACAATGGAGCTACTCTACGATGCCGGCGCAGATGTGTGGATTTTCACCGGGCGCAGCGATAAGGTTAGGTCGCAAACCATACAGTGGCTCGCTGAAAACACAAACTTAACATCGCTTCATTTAAGCAAGTCGATCCTGTTTATGCGCCCGCCCAATGACCACACTCCCGACGCTGATCTTAAAAGACGCTGGCTTAGCGAGATGCCGGCTATCGACAGAGATCGTCTGGTGGCAGTGTTTGAGAATCGTTACTGGATGGCAAAGATGTGGCGATCTGAAGGAGTACCGTGTTTTCAGGTAAGTGGTATTGAATAGCATAATGCTATAATAAGAATGGCTGTGGAATAGTGGGCAATGAACTACGACGAAGATGCTTTGAAACGCGAACTGATCCGGGATGAGGGCAAGCGGTTGACGCCGTACCGTGATTCGCTGGGCAATTGGACTGTCGGGGTGGGTCATTTGCTCTTTGGCCGGGAACTTAAGGAATTCGTCGATACGGCTACGGGAAAAATCCGTCAACTACTCACAGAAGACGAATGCGCCGCTTTTCTGTCAGCGGACATCCAGGATGCGGAAGCGCGGCTGACGCGCTTACTGCCCGGATGGAGGCAGATGGATGACGTGCGGCAACGGGCGCTGCTGAACCTAACGTTCAACTTGGGGATGCGACTGGGAACGTTCGTGGCCTTCCTACGGTACGTCGAAGACGAACAATGGGCACAGGCGGCTAAGGAGCTGCGGCATTCGCGCTGGTGGCAACAGGTGAAATCTCGGGGGCCGCGCCTAGCGCGAATGATTGAGTTCGGCGTAGCGGATGGTGAACATGGTTGATTAAACAAAAAAGGAGCAGTCCGTGGTCAACGAAGCATCTGATCATTGCGGCGATGAAGATCGGCGTTCTTCCTGGCGAGAATTACATGCCTTGGTGCTCGACATCCAACATGAGTTTGATAAGCGAATCAGTATCGTTGAAGTGCGGATGAGCGGGCAAGATGGTCGCCTGGGGAATATCGAGGTCGATATGCGTGCCACAAAACAAGGTATTCAGCATGTGTTAGACGTGCTGAATACGCATGTTGAGCAAGAACAGAAGGATCGGAGTAAACTGTTTGTTGGAATCATTGCAACACTGCTTTCTGTGCTTGGATTCGCTGGAACGGCATTGATAAATCACTTGCTACGCTGAAAAGAGGAAATCAATATGCTTAATATACCTAATTTGAAACAACCATCCACCTGGGCCGGCTTGATTGTCACGGTTGCCGCTCTCTTTGGCGTCAATGTAGATGATGCGGCCGCCTCGCAAATAGTTATGCTGATCAGCGGTATTGTCGGTCTTTATGAGATTTTCCGTAACGAGAAAAAATAGGAGTATGGAAATGAAAGCGAAAGTTGCATTATTTTCTGCAATGAGTTTGATGGCTCTGCCAGTGCTGGCTGATACGTATCAAGTGACGTTTGGCTGGACTGATCCGACTACGTACGTCGCAAGCGATGCTCCGGTCTATTCGGCAAAATATCGCATTGCCGGTGGAACCGAAACCACGATCTCTGCGCTGGCAACACCTGGTGGTACGTTCAATGCGACGGCTACACCGGGCCAGACGATTGAGGTGGCAATGCAGGCCTGCAATATTGGGCTGTGTAATTCTTGGACAGGCTGGGTTACGGCGACCGCGCAGCATCCGCCCACTCAGCCGCAGCCGTTAACTGGCGGTGTGATTACGGTTGTACGCACGGGGCCGTAATATGAGGCGTTGGCTCTGGCTATTGCTGGCGCTGGTCGTTTCGGCGGCTGGCGCCGGTCGGTTGACGACGTTCGCCTGGGACAACGGCGCGGATTGGCCGCCTGGTACGACCATCGAACTGTGCAGCAACGGGGATGTGTGCCAGACCGGGATTACTGGCACTTCGGCGACGCTGGATTTGCCGGTGCAGCCGGGCGATGTGATTCAGGGAAGGGTGCGGGCTGTAGCTCCTGCGGGGTATCAATGCTATTTATATACCGAGCGTCCAGCGGTTGTTGGAGATCGGTATATAACATTCCATTGGATTTATGCTAATCCAAGTGGAATAATTACACCTGGTTGGACGATTGAAGTTTGCGCGAATGATGATGTTTGCCAAGCGGGGATTACTACAAATCAAGTTACCCTTGATTTGGCTTTGACTCCGGGCGAGATCATTAAAGCTAAGCTACGCGAAAGATCGCCAGAAGGGGTGAACAAAGAGTGGTTTTCATGGGCCCTAAATATCGGGCCTTTGCAAACGTGTCCTCCGTCTGATTGGGTGACGGTAGCACAGACCTGGCCGGCTCTGCCGGTCGGCGGTTGGGCGCGGTATGAACAAAAGGATGAACCACCAATGGCTATCGAATTAGTTGCTCAAAATACTTCTGGCTCAGAAGAAATTACTCTTAATGGAGTGGGGGCTGGAAACCTCATTGTTTTAGTTATTGGGTATTTAGGAAATGAAACAACCATAACCGTTAGTGATGGAACAAATTCATTAACAGCAGGGACGCCTGGATTAAATCCAGACACGGATTTCGGTGACGTTTGGGATCAAAGGTTTAGTGTTTTTTATTTGCTATCATCATCTTCTGGAAACAAAACCTATACAGCAACTTGGGGTTCTTTTAGAGCCGAAAAGCAGATGAGCGCCTATGCGTTCTCTTCTTCTTCTGGAAGCTGGGCATTAGACGGACAAGCGAGCTATGGATATGGTACAAGTGGCACTACCTTAACGTCTGGTACCTTAACCACGACAGGAACCGATGTCGTAGCGGTAGGATTTACCCAGGATTGGGATGCAGGAACGCATTCATCGCCAACTATCGGTGGATCAGCAGCGTCAGGACTACAGGGCGGAGGTCAGAACGGATACACGTTTTACAGAGTTGGAACCTTAAATTCTGGAACCGCGCAAGTAACAAGTAGCTATAACTCTACTTGGTCAGCCGGACTCATAGCTTTTAAGAGCGTGGCGGCGGGTTCAACTTCGCCGTCCATTTCACCTAGTTTATCGCCGTCTGTTAGTCCGTCTGCGAGTCTTTCTCCGTCATTAAGTCCGTCGCTGTCGGCAAGTTTGTCACCTTCCGTTAGTCCGTCTGCATCCTTAAGTCCGTCTATTAGCCCGTCGCTTTCGCCTTCGGTATCGCCGTCAGCCTCATTATCGCCTTCGTTATCTCCGTCGCTTAGTCTTTCATTATCAGCTTCGCTTAGCCCGTCGGTATCTCCATCGGCGAGCTTATCTCCATCTGTAAGTCCGTCGTTATCACCGTCGCTTAGCACTTCGCTATCGCCGTCCGTTAGTCCGTCCGCGAGTTTATCGCCGTCGGTTAGTCCAAGTCTTTCTCCGTCCGTTTCGCCGTCTGCTAGTATCTCTCCGAGTTTATCCCCCTCGCAATCGCCGTCTGCGAGTTTATCGCCGTCTATAAGCCCGTCAGTTAGTCCGTCGTTATCGCCTTCTCTGAGCCCTAGTTTATCGCCGTCTGTTTCTCCTTCAGCTTCGCTATCGCCTTCATTATCACCTTCTATTAGTCCTTCACTATCGGCTTCGTTAAGTCCGTCAATTTCGCCTTCGCAATCTCCATCTGCTTCATTTTCACCGTCTGTTTCTCCATCAGCATCATTATCACCTTCGACACCACCAGCTAGTACGTCGCCGTCACTTAGTCCTTCTTTAAGTCCATCACTTTCACCTTCAGTATCACCTTCGGCCTCTTTGTCGCCGTCGCGCAGCCCGTCTCTGAGTCCGAGTTTATCGCCGTCCGCTAGTCCCTCGGCGTCGTTGAGTCCGTCGCTTAGCCCGAGTATTTCACCGTCGCTTAGTTCATCGCTGTCGGCTTCCTTGTCGCCATCGGTCAGTCCATCAGCGTCTTTAAGTCCGTCACGGTCGCCCTCACTGAGTCCTTCAGTATCGCCTTCAGCATCGTTATCACCCTCTACGCCGCCGATTGGCTCTAGTCTTTCTCCATCCTTATCACCTTCCAGGTCGCCTTCATTATCGCCTTCAGTCAGTCCATCAGCCTCATTATCCCCTTCCGTTTCGCCCTCTAAATCGCCGTCGCTATCGCCGTCTCAATCCCCTTCCGTATCGCCTTCAGTTAGCCCGTCGGCGTCGCTGAGTCCGTCACTCTCGCTGTCCGTTTCGCCTTCAGTTAGCCCGTCAGCGAGTCTATCGCCATCAATTTCGCCTTCAGCATCACTGAGTCCATCTGTTTCACCATCAGCATCCCTAAGTCCATCTGTTTCGCCGTCGCTTTCCGCGTCGCTGAGTCCTTCGGTTTCTCCATCGGCATCCTTGTCGCCGTCCGTTTCACCGTCCATTTCGCCTTCGGCATCCTTTTCACCATCAGCCTCACCGAGCACGCCCCCGGATGTTCCGACTGGGCGATTGATTTTAATGGCGAAAAGTGAGCGCGTGATTTCCATTGTCGATAATGAGCGGGTGATTTCCGCTTAAAAGGATTATCATGGCTTATACTCACACCAATAAAGCGAAATGTACTAATGACCCGATTGATGCGGATGCTACTGAATGGGTGTTTTTCTCTTATCAGAATTGGCTTAGGGCGAATGAAACGATTACCGAACACGCCGCAACGATTGTGGGCGGAACGATTGTTACCGACAGCACGCTGATCGGTACGGTAGTGGATAGTCTTGGGGTTTCATATACCAATAGCTATGGCGTGAAGTTTTCGGTCACTGCGGGCGCGACGCAAGTTGAAATCACCCATCGCATTACTAGCACCGTTACCGGGACTCCTGATTTAGGCAGGACGAATATCGACCATACGGCTATATTGAAAGTCAAAACGCTCTAATGCCGCTCGTTTCGGTCATTATCCCCTCGTACAAAGACCCTTATCTTTGGTCCACTATCCAATCGCTGCTGGACGGCGCATCTGGATATCTGGAGATCATCCCGGTACTGGATGGTTATTGGCCTGAAAAAGTGTATCCCGATCCTCGCGTCAAATATCTGCACTTGGGCGCTAATCGCGGAATGCGCCGAGCCATCAATTCCGGAATTTCGCTGGCTAAAGGTCAATATCTGATGCGCTCCGACGAACATTGCGCCTATGCGAAGGGGTGGGACGCGGCGATGATCGAGGCGTGCGCCGAGAATGCCATAGTTACGCCACGGCGCTATTTCCTCGATCCGACAACTTGGACGGTCATGGATTTACCGCCGTGGGATTACGAGCGGCTGGAGATTCGCGATGATTGCAAGTTTGAGGGCCGGCACTGGCGGCAACGCGAGCGCGAGCGCGGGCATCTGGATGTAGATGAAACCATGTCCATGCAAGGCTCTTGCTGGATGATGCGCAAGGCGTGGTGGGAGAAAGTCATCGGCGAACTGGATCACGAGAACTATGGCCCGCATATCCAGGATTCACATGAGATGGTCTTCAAGACCTGGCAGGCGGGCGGGAAGGTTCTCGTTACCAAGAAAACTTGGTTCGCGCACAAACATGTTTCATTTCCCCGGACGCACAACCAGGGTACGGCGGAGAATCCCGCGCGCTGCGATGACGGGTATGCCTACGCGCTGAAGGTCTGGCGTCCGTATTACGAAGAGGTGATTCGCCCGCGATGGTTCGGATCAGCGTAGTCATTCCGACCGTCAACGATCCGGCACTGGCGCGTACCGTGCGTGAAGTGCAGGAGAAGAGTTGGACAAATCCAGAAATCTTCGTGATGGCAGATGCGGTAGACGTTGACCTACCCGGAATTCATGTGGTGCGCAACGAACAACGGCTGGGGCTGCGCGGCAACGTCAACAAAGGCATGGCGCTGGCTAACGGCGAATGGCTGATCAAACTTGACGATCATTGCATGTTGTCGTCTGGGTGGGATGAGATATTACTAGCATCAGCTCAAAAGGATTGGGTCGTAGTTCCGCGCCGCTATCAACTCGATCCAGTGCGGTGGTGCATTTACGAAGATGATTCCACTCCTATTGACTACGAGCGGTTGGACATTGGACACCCTGAGAAGATAGGTGGCGTAACCTGGCGCTCACGACGCAAGGATCGGGCAGATACTTTTTTAGACGAAACGATGGTGATTCAGGGGTCGTTTTACCTGATGCACCGCGACCACTGGAGTCGTATTGGGCCGCTGGATGAGGCGAATTACGGCCCTTTTACGCAAGAAGGGATCGAGATCGCCCTCAAGACTTGGTTGGGTGGCGGCAAGGTGATGGTGAACAAGCATACATGGTATGCACATAAGCATCGGAGTTTTGGGCGTGTGGTGTCTCCGAGAAGTGAGGACGTGCGGCGCGGCAACGCCCATAGCCAAGATTTTTGGCTGAACAATCGGTGGAAAGAGCGGAAGCATGATTTGGCTTGGTTGATGGAGAGGTTTGGATTATAGTAGCAATAACAAAAGGAGACTAAAATGAAAGAGACTGTTCAACGTTGTTCTATTTGTAAAAGTGAGAAATGTGATGGTCGTGAATTTAGAGTTAGTGGTTCTTATTCGAGAGGATGCAAGATAACTATTGATAAAATTGTCTGTTCAAATGAAGTAACCTATAAAAAAGGCACTTATTGGTACAGACTAATTTGCGGGCATGGTGATTGGGAAGATTTCAAAGCTATTCCATTGTGAGTTATATATCTGTAGGTATTATTTACTACTCCTCTAATCGTATTAAGCCTAGGATGTAATGCAATGTATGAGCTAGTATCAGAAAACTTATCAGGACTTGGCTCAATGGCAAATCAAACAACAAAGATAAATTGGAGGAAGTTCTTTAGTACGCTTGAAGCTGCAAAGAACGAGGCCGAAAAAGATTATGGGGCAAAAATTGAATTTGACGCCAAAAAAGGCCCGACACGAAATTTCAAGCCAATAGATTTTTTGTGTTCTGGCGATCTTTGTTATGTTATGTATCATATAAATAAAGTGGAATGCGAAGACAGATAGATATGTCTGTAGGCATCATTTACTACACGTCGAATCGCCTCAAGCCAGAAATCAAGGCAGGTTGCTGGCGGCTCATTCAGCAATCAGGATTACCTATCACAGTGAACGATACCGTGGTAGGGAAGCCAGGAGCAGTATCAATGTTTAGGCAGATTTTGGATTGCTTGCAACGCGCTAAAGAAGATTATGTGTTTTATTGCGAGCATGATATTTTATATCACCCGTCACACTTTGAGTTTGTGCCACCACGCGACGATACTTTTTATTATAACGTGAATGTTTGGCGTTGGGGTTATTATTCAAAGCGGGTTGTTACTTACGATCATCACGCTTCGGTATCGGGGTTATGTGTTAATCGTGAATTGGCTTTGGCATTTTATGAGCGTAGATTGCGGATTATTGAAGAAAAAGGCTATGACCAGCTTCCCACCTTCGGTAATCCGGTTTGGGCGCGGGAGATGGGTTATGAGCCTGGAAAGTTCAACAAAGAAGGTGAGACGGCATTGAAAGAAGAATGGCGTTCGGAATATCCCAATATCGATATTCGACATACACGCTCAATGACTGCACCAAAAATTAACTACGAAGATTTTGTAAAGAAACCAGTAAATTGGCAAGAAGATGTAATTGAAAACTTACCAGGATGGAAAGAGCCGTGGACTCTCGTACAACCATAATCTACTACACTGCAAACCGCGAGGACGAGCGGTTTGAGCAGGTTATTCGCGAGAATATTTTGCGCGTGTCTGAAGGGCTGCCGATTATATCAGTCTCGCAAAAGCCGATTGATTTTGGACAGAATATTTGTGTGGGTAATGTAGGGGTTTCCAATCAGAACGCGCATCGTCAGTTTCAAATTGGCTGCGAGGCGGCGAAAACTGAGTTCGTTCATTCAGCAGAAGCTGATAACCTCTATCCTCCCGAGTATTTTCGGTTCATTCCTGAGGATAGTGGCCGCGCCTATCGAACAGTGATTTATCTTTTCACGCTTGGTGGAAACTATTTCTACCGCAAACGAGCGTCTGAATCTTCGACTATCGTCGGAAGAGAATACGCTATCCATGCTGTTAATAAAAGCTTGCGTAATAGAGGACTGTGGTGTGATTCTTTGGAGCGGGGTCGAGAAGTTCCATACACGTTCAGGCACGGCAACTGGAAACCGTTTGAAATTACGTCTCCCATTATCAGTATCAAAACCCCAAACCAGATGCACCGAACGCATGGCTATGACGCTATTGTTGAGTGGTTGCCGTACTGGGGAACACCTGACGACGTAACGAGATTATTCGAATGATCAGTTATTCAGTGGGAAACGGAACGCACTTACCTTTGTTAATGCGAGTAATGGAAGTGTCGGCTGGGCGAGTGGCGGAATTCGGCGCTGGCTTTTTTTCAACACCTTATCTGCACTGGCAAACGTACTTGCAAAAAAGAAACCTCATTACATTTGAAAACAATCTCGAATTTATTGAACTGTTCGACCGCTATAAAACTGATTGGCATCAGGTTATTCCAGTCACCGATTGGGATGCGATTGACCTATCTGGCGACTGGAGTGTGGCGTTAATCGATCACGCGCCAAAAGAACGTCGCATTGAAGAAATCAAGCGGTTGGCAAACACCTGCGATTATATTGTCATCCATGATACTCAGGGTAGAAGGGAAAATGTATTTCATTACCGCGATACCTTGGCAACGTTCAAGTATAGGAAGGACTTTATTTCGGTGCGGCCACATACCTGTGTGGTAAGCAATCGTAATAATCTTGACTCGATAATGATTTGAATATGGAACTTTCGATTCTTATTCCTGCGCGCAACGAGATGTTCTTGTTACAGACCATTGAGGATGCGCTAAAGCAAAGCCGCGCGGATACTGAGATCGTTGCGGTACTGGATGGGGAATGGGCGAGTCCTGCCATACCGCAGCACCCGCGCGTCAACGTCTTTCACACCGGGAGTACGGTCGGGATGCGGGCGGCAACAAATTACGCCGCGCGTATCGCATCTGGCAAGTATTTTATGAAGGTAGACGCGCATTGCAGTTTTGACGAGGGCTTCGATCAGAAGATGTTGGAGTTCCATGAGCGGGTAGGAGAGGATATTGTTTCAGTTCCGATCATGCGCAACCTGTGGGCGTTTGATTGGAAGTGCCACAACTGCGGATTCAAGCAATACCAGGGACCGACGCCGGGCGAATGTCGAAACTGCGGATCTTCTGAGAAATGGCAGCGAAAGATGGTTTGGAAAGGGAAATCGAATCCGCAAAGCTGGGCATATTGTTTTGATGCAGAACCTCATTTTCAATATCATGAAGAATATAAGAAGCGTCCGACCACGAAAGCAATGCGCGACGAGTTTGGTTATAGCGAGACGATGAGCCTGCAAGGAAGCTGCTTCATGTGCTCAAAGGAGTTGTACTGGCGGCTGAATTTGAGCGATGAGACGTTGGGAAACTGGGGCAATCAAGGTATTGAGGTGGCAGCTAAAACCTGGTTATCGGGCCGGCGTGTGCTGGTTAATCATGCAACATGGTACGCTCACATGTTTAGGACACAAGGTGGAGATTTCAGTTTTCCCTATATACTGAACGGCGTCCAATCGACGAAACGTAACGTGCGAAAATTGTTTTGGGAGACTGGTTTTTCTGGACAACGCTATCCGCTGTCTTGGTTAATCGAGAAGTTCTGGCCTGTTCCAGGGTGGACGCAAGAACAATTAGCGGAATTGAAAAATAAAGAGCCTATGAGGGATAGGCCAGAAGATTTTGGTGAAATGATATGAGAGTTGAAATCAGGAATTTACCGGAGGTGCAACGGATTTTACAAAATCTTGCTTCCGAACAAATCCCCTATTCCATATCTGTTGCTATTAACAATACCTGTTACCAGGTCATGCAGGGCGAACGGACTGAGATTAAAAATGTATTTGATCGCCCCACTCCGTTTGTTGTGCGTGGAATGCGCTATCAGAAATCCAGCAAGCACAATTTAACCGCTCGGGTTTATGCCGCTGAAACTACAAGCAAAGTATTTGAAGCGCATGTGTTCAGCGGGGATCGTAGCATAAAAACTTTTGAAGCTATTATGCGGAGATTAGGAGTATTGCCAGAAGGTCGCTTAGTGGTAACAGCGAGTGGCGCTAAATTAAATGCTTATGGCAATATCCAGCGTACCCAACTAAATGCTATTTTAGACGCTCTATCAGGGCTGGCCAATAGCGGAAAATCAGGCGTATATTTCCTGAGTAGGCGTAGTGGCCATACCCGTCATTTACCAATGGGTATTTGGGAAAAGATAGGTAGGCGCATTGTGCCTGTTTTGCTATTTGTCA
>Ga0209507_1002409_pt1 | contig 12715 bp, 14 predicted proteins | sample AD_UKC028_MetaG_FD_184414 | JGI IMG/M metagenome (GOLD analysis project Ga0209507, IMG submission 184414) | Active sludge microbial communities of municipal wastewater-treating anaerobic digesters from USA - AD_UKC028_MetaG (SPAdes) (version 2) | ecosystem: Engineered > Bioreactor > Anaerobic >...
CCGCCCGAGCAGGTGGTCCCCGAAGCGACGCTGGCCGCGCTCGGCGTCGACTCCCTGATGATGCTCGAACTGGTGTTCGAGTTCGAGGACCGCTTCGGCGTCGCGCTGGACAAGAACCTGAAGAGCCCGAAAACCGTCGGCGACATGGTGGCGCTGATGGAACGCCTGCGCAGCGAAAAAAGCTGAAGGCATGAATCCGCGTCGCGTCGCAATCACCGGACTCGGTCTGGTCAGCCCCTTCGGCGGCGACCTCGCCGATTTCTTCGCACGCCTGCTGGCCGGCGAGTCGGCAATCCGCCTGCTGCGCACCGACGACCTGCCACGGCCACTGAACATGCCCTTCGCCGGCTGCCCCGGTTTTGACGCCGAGGCGGCGCTTGGCCGTCCGCTCGCCGGCATGCTCGACCGCTTCGCCCAGCTCGGCGTCGCCGCTGCCTTCGCCGCCTGGGACGATGCCGGCCTGCCACGCGCGCCGCAGGGCGACGAGCGCGAGGACTGGGGCGTCGCCTGGGGCACGGCGCTGGGCGGCACCATGGCCTACGAAAAGGGCTACCGCGAACTGTGGCAGCACGGGCAGCAGCGCCTGTCGCCGCTCTCGGTGGTGCTCGGCATGAACAATGCAGCCAACGCGCAGATTTCGATCCAGCTCGGCCTCGGCGGCGTCAGCATGAGCCATACCGTGGCCTGCGCTTCTTCGTCGATCGCCATCGGCGAAGCCTTCCGCCGGGTACGCAGCGGCGAAGCGCCGGTCATGCTGGCCGGCGGCTCGGACACGCCGCAGGCCTATGCCGTCGCTCGCGCCTGGGAAGCCCTGCGCGTGCTGGCCAACGCCGACGAGGCCGGCGCCCCACGCTGCTGCCGGCCCTTCGCGGCCGACCGCAGCGGTCTGGTGCTGGGCGAGGGTGGGGCGGCGCTGGTGCTCGAAGACTGGGACCATGCCGTCGCCCGCGGCGCCAGCATCCACGGCGAACTCGCCGGCTACGGCACGACCTGCGATCACAGTCACCTCGTTCGTCCGGCCGCCGCCGGGCAGGTGCGTGCCCTCAACGCGGCACTGGCCGATGCCGGCCTGGGCGCCGCCGACATCGATTACGTCAATGCCCACGGCACGGCGACGCCGGAAGGCGACCCGGTGGAAATCGAGGCGCTGCGCACCGTCTTCGGCGAGCGCGCCGAACGCCTGCCGGTCAGCGCCACCAAGTCGCTGCACGGCCACCTGCTCGGCGCCGCCGGCGCGCTGGAGGCCATCATCACCGTCCTCGCCCTGCGCGAGGGCGCCATTCCGCCGACCGCGCATCTCGATCACCTCGACCCGGCCTGCACCGGCGTCGATCACGTCGCCACGGCGCGCCACCAGCAGCCGCTGCGCGCCGCCCTGGCCAGCTCATTCGCCTTCGGCGGCAGCAACGCGGTGCTCGCGTTCCGCGCCGTTGCCGCCCAACCCTGACGGATCGTCCCGACATGCCAGCCACCACCCCGGAAGCCAGCGCCGCCCTCCTGCCCGAAATCGCCGAACTGGTCATCAGCGCGCTCAATCTCGAGATCGCCGCCGACACCATCGACCCCGACGCGCCGCTGTTCGGCGAAGGCCTCGGCCTCGATTCGATCGACATCCTCGAACTCGCGCTGGTGATTTCCAAACGCTACGGCTTCCAGCTGCGTTCGGACAACGAGGACAACATCCGCATCTTCTCGTCGCTGCGCGCGCTCGCCGCCCATATCGCGACGCACAGGACCAAATGAGCGTGGGCGGTGCCGGCAACCTGCTGCGCAGCGCGACCGTCGGTGGCCTGGCGGTGGCTTGGGCGATCTTCGCCCATCGCAACAGCATCGGCGGCGCCTCCGATTTTTCCACCGCGCTCGCCGCGACGCCGATCGTCATCGTCGCCGCGATGCTGCTGCGGCGCCTCGGCAACCCGCTGTGGATCGCCAGCGGCGGCCTTGCCGCGCTCGCCCTGCTGGCCTGGGCCTGGCCGCAACTGCGCGAGAACGGCGCGCTGCTTCATTACGTGGAACACGTCGGCACCAACCTGGCGTTCGCCGTCGTCTTCGGCCGCACCCTGGGTGCCGGCCACGAACCGCTGATCACCCAGCTGGCGCGCTTCGCCCACCCGGAAGGCCTGTCGCCGGCCAAGCTGCGCTACACGCGGCAGGTGACGGTGGCGTGGACCGGCTTCTTCGTCACCGTCGCCGCCGTGTCGACCGGCCTGTTCCTGCTGGCGCCGGCTGCCGTCTGGTCAGTCTTTGCCAATTTCCTGATGCTGCCGCTGATCCTGGCGATGTTTGCCGGCGAGCATCTGTGCCGCCATGTCGTCCTGCCGCCCGCGGATCGCGCCAGCATCGCCGACACGATTCGCGCCTTCCGTGCCGGCCGGCAGCGCCAGGCGCCGTTGCCAGGCCAGCGATGAGCCTGGCCCCGCTGCTCGGGCACGCCAGCCTCGACGACATCTTCGCCTGGCGCGCCGACGGCCCGGTCCGCGTCCGCGACTTCATCGCCGGGGCCGAGGCGCTGGCTGCCCTGCTGCCGGCGGGCCGCCATCAACTGAATGTCTGCCACGACCGCTACCGTTTCACGCTCGGCTTCGCGGCCGGCCTGCTGCGCGGCAAGACCAGCCTGCAACCGGCCTCGCAGTCGGCCGAAACGCTGCGCCGGATCGCGGCCGAATGTCCGGACGTCTATTGCCTGAGCGACGGCGAATTCGACAGCCTCGACCTGCCGCGCGTCGATTTTCCGGCGATGGCTGCGGTCGACGGCGCAAAAGTGGCAAAAATCCCGGCCATTCCGGCCGAGCTGATCGCCGCCCGGCTGTTCACCTCCGGCTCGACCGGCCGCCCGGTCGCCCACGACAAGAGCTGGGGCAAGCTGGTGCTGAGCGGCCGCGTCGAAGCCGAACGCCTCGGCCTGCTGCGCCAGCCGCACAGCATCGTCGGCACGGTGCCGGCGCAGCACAGCTACGGTTTCGAATCGACGGTGCTGCTCGCCCTCCACGGCCACTCGCCGTTCTGGTTCGGCAAGCCCTTCTACCCGCAGGACATCGTCGCCGCCCTGCAGGCCGTGCCGGCGCCACGCCTGCTGGTGACAACGCCCTTCCACCTGTCGGCGCTGCTCGCCGCCGGCCTCGAAATCCCCGCCGTCGACCTGCTGCTGTCGGCCACCGCGCCGCTCTCGACACAACTGGCGCGCGATGCCGAGGCAGCCTGCCGGGCGCCGCTCCACGAGATCTACGGCTCGACCGAAAGCGGCCAACTGGCCAGCCGGCGTACCACCGCCGACCTCGCCTGGGACCTGCTGCCCGGCGTCGAACTCGAACAGCAGGACGAGACCACCTTCGCCGTCGGCGGCCACGTCGAAGGCCGGGTAGCGCTTGCCGACCGGATCGAGATCCGCAGCGACGGCCGCTTCCTGCTCCACGGCCGCAATGCCGACATGGTCAACATCGCCGGCAAACGGACCTCGCTGGCCTACCTGAATCACCAGATCGCCGCCATCGCCGGCGTCGTCGATGCCGCCTTCTTCCTGCCCGATGCGCAGACGGCGGACGGCATCACCCGTCTCTGCGCCTTCGTCGTCGCCCCCGGCCTGAGCAGCCGGCAGCTCGTCGGCGAACTGCGCCAGCGCATCGACCCGGTCTTCCTGCCGCGGCCACTGGTGCTGCTGGACGCGCTGCCGCGCAACAGCACCGGCAAGCTGCCGCGCAATCACTTGCAGGCGCTGTACGCCGACAAGGTGACGCATGCCGGCCGCTGAATTCACCTGGCCAGTACCGGCCGACCATCCCGCGCTGGCCGGCCATTTCCCTGGCCGTCCCATTGTGCCGGGCGTCGTCCTGCTCGACCGCGCCATCGTCTTTGCCGAACAACTGCGCGGCCGGCCGGGCGGCGGCTGGCAGATCGGTAATGCCAAGTTCTTCAGCCCGGCCGGACCCGGCGAACTGCTCACCTTCACCCTGCAGGAAAAGGCCGGCGGGGCGATCGGCTTCACCGTGCGCGCTGCCGGCCGCGAGGTCGCCGCCGGCAGCCTGACACCCGCCGCATGAATCGGGAAGCGCCGCAGCGCGCCGACTGGCTGCGCCAGCAGGAACGGAGCAATCTCGCCATCCTCAGGCTGATGGTGTGGATTTCACTGACCCTCGGCCGCCGCGTCGGCCGCGTCGTGCTCTACGGCATCGCCGCCTACTACGTGCTGTTCGCGCCGCGCGCCCGGCGCTACAGCCGCGCCTACCTGAACCGTGCCCTCGGTCGCTGGTCCGGCTGGGCCGACGGCTTCCGCCATGTCTTCAGCTTCGCCAGCACCATCCACGACCGCATCTACCTGCTCAACAACCGTTTCGACCTGTTCGACATCGAAATCATCGGCGCCGAGGCGCTGCACGCAGCGGCAGCCCGCCAGCCCGGCGCGCTGCTGATCGGCGCCCACCTCGGCAGCTTCGAAGTCCTGCGCGCGGTCGGCCGCGGCCGGGCAGGGCTCAAGGTGGCGATGCTGATGTATGAGGAAAATGCGCGCAAGATCAACGCCACGCTGGCGGCGATCAACCCGGCGGCGAGCGACGACATCATCGCCCTCGGCCACCTGGGAGCGATGCTCGAAGCGCGCGACAAGCTCGACCGCGGCTACGTCGTCGGCATGCTGGCCGACCGCGGCCTCGGCGACGATGCCACGGTCGACTGCGATTTTCTCGGCGAAATGGCGCCGTTTCCGCTCGGCCCCTTCCGCACCGCCGCCATGCTCGGCCGGCCGGTATTCTTCATGACCGGCCTCTATCTCGGCGGCAATCGCTATCAGATCCACTTCGAGCCGCTGGCCGATTTTTCCGCCACGCCGCGCACCGAACGCGACGCCGCCATTCGCGTGGCGATGCAGAATTACGCCGACCGCCTGACGCATTTTTGCCGGGCAGCGCCGTACAACTGGTTCAATTTCTTCGATTTCTGGCAGAAGAACCCATGAAACGACTTTTCGCCGGCCTCCTGCTGCTCGGCCTCGCCCTGCCGGTTTTTGCCGCCTTCGACGTCACCCAGCTGATGAACGATCTCGCCCGGCACAAGGGCGGCACGGCAAAATTCGTCGAGAAGAAATACATCGCGCTGCTCGACCGGCCGGTCGTTTCCACCGGTGAGCTGACCTACAGCGCCCCGGACCGGCTGGAAAAGCGCACGCTGACGCCGAAGCCGGAAACCCTGCGGCTCGACAAGGACCTGCTGAGCATCGAGCGGGAAAAACAGAAACTGAGCATCAACCTCGCCAACCAGCCGGAAGCGCTCGCCTTCGTCGACAGCCTGCGCGGCACGCTGAACGGCAACCGTACCGCGCTTGAGAAGAACTATCTCCTGCATTTATCAGGCAATCCGGAAAAGTGGGTGCTCACATTGCTCCCCAGCGAACAGAAGATCGCCGCACTGGTCCAGCGCATCACGGTCAGCGGCAGCCGCGACCAGATCCGCAGCATCGAGTACCTGCAGGCCGACGGCGACCGCTCGCTGCTGCTCATCGAACCGCTCGCCGACAAATGACCCGCAGCGGCCGCCGCGTTGTCCTGATCTGGCTGCTCGCCATGCTGGCCGGCGCCGCCGTCGTCTGGAACAGCCGCTTCACCGCCGACATGTCGTTCTTTCTGCCGGCCCGGCCGAGCGCCGAACAGCAGGTGCTGGTCGACCAGCTGAAGGACGGCGCCGTCGCCCGCCTGCTGATGGTCGCCATCGTCGGCGGCGACGGCGGGCAACGCGCCGCGCTGTCGCGCGACCTGCGCGGTCGACTCGCCAGAATGCCCGAATTCGCGGCGGTGCAGAACGGCGAAGCCGGCAGCCTCGATGCCGACCGCGACTTCCTGTTCCGCCACCGCTACCTGCTGAGCCCTGCCGTGGCAGCCGAACGCTTCACGGTCGACGGCCTGCGGACAACGATTGCCGACAGCATCGACCGCCTCGCCTCGCCGGCCGGGATGATGCTGAAAACGCTGCTGCCGCGCGACCCGACCGGCGAACTGTTCGCCCAGCTGGGCCAGCTGAATCCCGGCGCCCAACCCGCCAGCCAGGCCGGTGTCTGGGCCTCGGCCGATGGCGAACGGGCGCTGCTGCTGATCCAGACCCGCGCCCCCGGCGCCGATACCGACGGCCAGGAAGCCGCCATCCGGACCATCCACGAACAGTTTGCGGCCGTCACCTCCGCTGCCGGGATCACCGATGCGCACCTGCAGCTTTCCGGCCCCGGCCTCTTCGCCGTCAAGTCGCGGGCGACGATCAAGGGGGACGTCACCCGCCTGTCGGCGATCGGCACCCTGGCCATCGTCGCCGTCCTGTTCTTCGTCTATCGCTCGCTGCGCCTGCTGACCCTCGGTCTGTTGCCGGTGCTCTCCGGCGCGCTGGCCGGCATCGTCGCTGTCAGCCTGGCCTACGGCACGGTGTTCGGCATCACCGTCGGCTTCGGCTCGGCGCTGATCGGCGAGGCCGTCGATTATTCCATCTACTACTTCGTGCAGTCCGGGCGCAGCGGCGTCGCCGCATGGCAGGCGCGCTTCTGGCCGACCATCCGGCTTGGCGTGCTGACCTCAGTCTGCGGCTTCGGCGCGCTGATTTTCTCCGGCTTCCCCGGTCTCGCCCAGCTCGGCCTCTACGCCCTGAGCGGCGTCGCCACGGCCGCCATCGTCACCCGCTTCGTGCTGCCGCACCTGGCCGGCGAGCGTATCGTTGTGCGCGATCTCGTCCCGCTCGGCGGCGCCCTTCAGCGCGCCATGCGCTCTCTTTCCCGTCTGCGCTGGCCGGCCCTGGTCCTCGCGCTGGCGGCAACCGCCTATCTGGCCGGCGAGCACGACCGGCTGTGGTCGTCCAACCTGTCTGTGCTGAGCACCACCAGCCGCGACGATGCCGCCGCCGACCAGGCCTTGCGTGCCGATCTCGGCACCTCCGATTCGCGTTTCATGGTCGTCGTCAACGGCGCCGACCGCGAAACAACCCTGCAGGCGGCCGAGCGGGCAGGGCGGGCGCTGGCCGACCTGCAGACCGCCGGCACCATAGCCGGCTACGACAGCCCGGCGCGCTTCCTGCCCAGCCGGGCGTTGCAGGCGGCCCGCCGCGCCAGCCTGCCGGCCGCCGACGAACTGCGCCCCCGCCTGCAGGCGGCGCTCGCCGATTCGCCGCTGGCTGCCAGCAAGCTGGAAGGCTTCATCGCCGACGTCGCCGCCACCCGCCAGGCGCCGGACGTCGACCGCCCCGACCTGGACGGCACCGGCCTCGGACTGGCCGTCGATGCGCTGCTGCTGCAACGCCCGGGCGGCTGGAGCGCCGTCCTGCCGCTGCGCCTGGCGGACGACGGGCAGGCGACCGCCATCAGCGCGGTACGCCAGGCGCTCGCCGGCAGCGGCGCGCTGACCATCGACCTCAAGGGCGAACTCGACACGCTCTACAACGACTACCTGTACGAGGCGGTGCTGCTCGCCCTGGCCGGCTTCGCCGCCATCGTCGCGCTGCTCGCTGCCACGCTGCGCTCGCCGCGCCGGCTGGCCGCCGTCCTGCTGCCTCTGGCGCTCGCCGTACTGTTCGTCGTCGCCGGCCTGCACCTGAGCGGCGAGCATCTGCATCTGCTGCACCTAGTGGGCATGCTGCTGATCGTCGCCGTCGGCTCCAACTATGCGCTGTTCTTCGACCGCGCCGGCAAACTCGACAACGACACGCTGGCCTCGATGGGGGTCGCCAACCTGACCACCGCCATCGGCTTCGGCACCCTCGGCCTGTCGCAGGTGCCGATGCTGCACGCCATCGGCGTCACCGTCGGGCCGGGCGCCGTCCTCGCGCTGCTGCTGGCCGCCATCTTCGTTCCACGTGAAACCGTCGCATGAGCGACCCGCTGCCCATCCTGCGCCAGACCACCGGTGCACCAAATTTGCTGGTGCTGCTGCCCGGCGCCTACATGCGTGCAGCAGATTTCGTCGGCGCCAATTTCTTCGCCGCCGTCGCCCGCCGCTGCCTGGCACTCGACCTGGTTGCGGTCAACCTCGATCCAGGTGCAATTTCCGGTGGCTCGGCACTGCCCGCCATACAGGAAGAAATCCTCACCCCGGCCCGCCGTCAGGGCTACGAGAAAATCTGGCTCGGCGGCATTTCGCTCGGCGGCCTGCTTGCGCTTTGCCATGCCGCCGACACCCCGGGGAGTATCGACGGCCTTTGCCTGCTCGCCCCCTATCCGGGCAGCCGGCTAACGGCCAGCTCCATCGACCGCGCCGGCGGCCTCGATCACTGGCAGGCGACACCGGAAGAACTGGCCGATCCGGAATTCCGCATGTGGCGCTGGCTGCAGCGCCCGCCGGCCGGCCTGCCGGTCTTCGTCGGCTACGGCCGCGAGGACCGCTTCGCCGCTGGCATGCAACGGATCGCCGAACGCTTCCCGGCGGCCGCCCGCCACGCGATTCCCGGCGGCCACGAATGGCCGGTATGGCAGCAATTGTGGGAACATTTCCTCGATCTCGGCCATTTTCCTGCCTGACCCAATGCCGCAGCCCTGGAAACCATCGCCCGCCATCAAGCTGTCGTTCGCCGTGCACGGCGCCGCCGCGGCCGGGCTGCTCGCCGCGCCCGCCGCCTGGCCGTGGGCGCTCGGCGCGCTCGGTCTCAACCATCTGGTCCTCACTGCCGCGGGCCTGCTGCCGCGCTCGACCCTGCTCGGCCCCAACCTGACCCGCCTGCCGGCGGCCGCCGGCGCACGCGGTGAAATCGCGCTGACCATCGACGACGGCCCCGACCCCGAGGTCACCCCGCGCGTGCTCGACCTGCTCGACGCCGCAGGCGCCAAAGCGAGCTTCTTCTGCATCGGCCACCGCGCCCGGGCGCAACCGGCGCTGTGCCGCGAGATCGCCGCCCGCGGCCACCGCGTCGAGAATCATGGCGACGCGCATTCCTGGGCCTTCTCGACCTTCGGCATGGCCCGCATGCGGGCCGACATCGCCGCCGCCCAGGCGACGCTGGCCGATCTCAGCGGCCAGGCGCCGCGCTTCTTCCGGCCGACCGCCGGCCTGCGCAGCCCGCTGCTCGACCCGGTGCTGGCCGGTCTCGACCTGCGCCTCGCGGCATGGACGCGGCGCCCCTACGATACCCGCGACGGCAGGGCGCAAACGGTACTGGAACGCCTGACCAGACGCCTCGCCTCCGGCGACATCCTGCTCCTGCACGACGGCCACGCCGGCCGCAGCACCGCCGGCGAGCCGCTGATCCTTGCCGTCTTGCCCGACCTGCTGCGCACCATCGCCGAACGCGGGCTGCGCCCCGTCACGCTGGCCGCTGCCGTAGACGGGCCGCCGCCCACCTGAGCCCAACCCCGGCGCGCCGGGTTCTGGTCTAAAATTCCGGCCTGATCGACTCGAGGCCCGACGTGACTCCGCAGCTTCTTTCCGCGTACACCGCAACCACCTGCCTCGGCCACGGGCTGGACGCCACGCTGGCGGCCCTGCGCAGCGGCGACAGCGGACTGCGGCCCTGCGCCTTCGAGACGGTCAGCCTCGACACCTGGATCGGCGAGGTCGCTGCGGTCGACGCCCGAAAACTGCCCGAAATGCTCGCCGCCTACGACTGCCGCAACAACCGCCTGGCCGCGCTGGCGCTGGAGGCCGACGGCTTCGCCGAGCGCGTGCGCGAAGCGAGCGCCCGCTACGGCGCGCGACGTATCGGCGTCTTCCTCGGCACCAGCACGGCCGGCATCCTGCAGACCGAGCTCGCCTATCGCCGGCGCGACCCGGCAACCGGCGCCCTGCCGGACGACTTCAACTACCGCACGACGCACAACGCCTTCTCGCTGGCCGAATTCACGCGCGCTTATTTCGCGCTGGAGGGGCCGGCTTTTTCCGTGTCCACCGCCTGCTCGTCGAGCGCCAAGGTGTTCGCCGCCGCCGCCCGCCTGCTCGCCTGCGGGGTGATCGACGCGGCCGTCGTCGGCGGCGTCGATTCGCTGTGCCTGACCACGCTTTACGGCTTCGCCTCGCTCGAACTGACTTCGTCCCGCCCATGCCGCCCCTACGATGCGACGCGTGACGGCATTTCGGTCGCCGAGGGCGCCGCCTTCGCCCTGCTCGAACGCCCCCCGGCCAGGCCGCCGGCCGGCGCCGTCCTGCTGCTCGGCAGTGGCGAATCGAGCGACGCCTACCACATGTCGGCACCGCATCCGGAAGGCCTCGGCGCCCGGCTGGCGATGGAGGCCGCGCTGCATTCCGCCGGCCTGGCCGCGGCCGACATCGACTACATCAACCTGCACGGCACGGCGACGCCGGCCAACGATGCCGCCGAGGGCAGGGCGGTCGCCGCGCTGTTCGGCGAGCGCGTCGCGTGCAGCTCGACCAAGGGCGCCACCGGCCACACGCTGGGCGCCGCCGGCGCTGTCGAAGCAGTGATCTGCGCGCTGGCGCTGACGCACGACCTGCTGCCCGGCAGCCCCGGCACCGCGACCCTCGACCCGGCCCTGCCGCTCGCCTACCTCCTGCACAGCCGCGACGGCCGCATCCGTCGCGCCCTGAGCAATTCCTTCGGCTTCGGCGGCAGCAACTGCAGCCTGATCCTGGGAGTCGTCGAATGAACGCGATGCCGCTCAGCGCCTGGATCGCCGGCGTCGGCTTTCTCGCGCCCGGCCTGCCCGACTGGCCAAGCGCCCGTGCCGTGCTGTGCGGCGAGCAGGTCATCGGCACGACAGCTTCGGTCCTCCAGGCGCCGGCCATCCTGCCGCCGGCCGAGCGCCGCCGGGCCAGCCGTGTCATCAAGCTGGCGCTGACCATCGGCCTCGAGGCCGCCGCCGATGCCGGCGCCGACGTCGCCACGCTGGCCACCGTCTTCGCCGCCTCGGGCGCCGACGGCCACAACTGCCACGCGCTGTGCGAACAGCTCGCAAGCGACGACCGCCAGATTTCGCCGACCCGCTTCCACAACTCGGTGCACAACGCCGCCGCCGGCTACTGGGGCATCGCCACCCAGTCGCGGGCGCCGTGCCAGGTGCTGTGCGCCTACGACGCCAGCTTCGGCGCCGGGCTGCTCGACGCCCTCGGCCAGGTCGTCGTCGACCGCCAGCCGACCCTGCTGATCGCCTACGACAGCGAGTACCCCGAGCCGCTGCACAGCAAGCGCCCGCTGCCCGACGTCGCCGGCATCGCGCTGTTGCTGACGCCCGAACGCGGGGCGCGCGCGCTGGCCAGCATTACCGCCCGCCTCGACGAAGACGCCCCGGCGACACTGGCCGACCCGGCGCTGGAAACCCTGCGTGCCACCGTCCCGGCGCTACGTGGCCTGCCGTTGCTGGAGCTGCTGGCCCGCAGCGAAGCAGGCAGCGTCGGACTCGACTACCTTCCACCGCTGCAGCTGCGGGTCGATCTGCAGCCATGTTAGTGGTCTGTTTCGCAAAAAACGTGACACGAAAGCTGGTCTTTGCACCGCTGGCGTTGTTGCTCATCCTCGCGATAGCAACGGCTATCGCTGCGGTTCGCGCCTAGCCAGCGGCACAAATCCTGCACTTTCGTCATGTCACGCCAATTACGAAAAAGACCACTGGACCACGCCGGGATCGCCGCCCGCATTCCGCACCAGGGCGCCATGTGCCTGCTCGCTGCCGTGGTCGACTGGTCGGAAACGGCCATTTCCTGCAGCGCCGTCAGCCATTCCGATCCGGCCAACCCGCTGCGCGCCGATGGCCGGCTTGGCGCGGCCAATGGCATCGAATACGCCGCCCAGGCGATGGCCGTGCACGGCGCGCTGCTCGCCGCCGCGGACGAGCCACCGCGCCAGGGCTACCTGGCCAGCGTGCGCGGCGTGCAACTGCATGTCGCGCGCCTGGACGACCTGCCGGGCGAACTGAGCATCACCGCCGAACGCCTCTCCGGCGACGGCAACCACATCCTCTACCGGTTCGCCGTCAGCCACGCCGGCCATTGCCTGCTCGAAGGGCGCGCCGCCGTCATCCTCGACGCCACTGCCCGAAAGGAAAACCCGTCATGAAACGCGCCCTCGTCACCGGCGGCAGCGGCGGCATCGGCGCGGCGATCTGCCGCCGCCTGGCCGCCGACGGCCATCACGTCATCGTCCACGCCAACCGCAGCATGGACAAGGCGGAAGCGGTCGTCGCCGGAATCGTCGCCGCCGGCGGCAGCGCCGAAGCCGTCACCTTCGACGTCACCGAGCGCGCGGCGACAGCCGCCGCGCTGGAACGGCTGCTCGAAGCCGGCCCTATCCAGATTCTCGTCAACAACGCCGGCATCCACGCCGACGCGGTGTTTCCCGGCATGTCGGCCGAGCAGTGGCATGCCGTGGTCGACGTTTCGCTGAACGGCTTTTTCAACGTCACCCAGCCGCTGACCCTGCCGATGCTCCGCACTCGCTGGGGGCGCATCGTCAATATCTCCTCGGTCGCCGCCATCGCCGGCAATCGCGGCCAGGTGAACTATGCGGCGGCCAAGGGCGCCCTGCACGCGGCCAGCAAGTCGCTGGCGCTCGAACTGGCCAGCCGCGGCGTCACGGTCAATGCCGTGGCGCCCGGCATCATCGCCACCGGGATGAGCGAAGATGCCTTCGATGCCGAGGCGATCAGGCGGCTGGTGCCGATGCAGCGTGCCGGCACGCCGGAGGAGGTCGCGGACCTCATCGCCTTCCTCGCCTCCGAGCGGGCGGCCTACATTTCCGGGCAGGTGATCTCGATCAACGGCGCCATGGTCTGAGGCCGCTGCTCATCCATCTTGCATGGAGCAGGACGATGCCG
>Ga0209507_1002414_pt1 | contig 12706 bp, 13 predicted proteins | sample AD_UKC028_MetaG_FD_184414 | JGI IMG/M metagenome (GOLD analysis project Ga0209507, IMG submission 184414) | Active sludge microbial communities of municipal wastewater-treating anaerobic digesters from USA - AD_UKC028_MetaG (SPAdes) (version 2) | ecosystem: Engineered > Bioreactor > Anaerobic >...
GACCTCGCCGGTAATCTGGTTGACGCGCGAGGGGCCGTTGGAATAGCTGGTTCCGAAGCTCGAGTTGAACGAGAGGCTCGGGATGTAGGCGCCCCAGCTCGACCGGTACTGTGCGCCGGCGCGCTGCACGGCGCCCTGCGCCGAGACGACCGACGGCTGAGCCACCTGGGCCCGCTGGATGGCGTCCTGGAGGGTGATCCCCGGCGTGGTCGGGGCGGTCGGCTCCTGGGCGCTCAGCATGGCGGGCAGCGCCAGGGAGAGCGCGACGAGTCTAGCGAGGTGCATTCGAAGAATCCTTGTTCCGGCGCCGGGCGTCCTGGCGCTCGAGCAGCTCGGCGTACCGGCGCTGCTGGTCGGGAGTGAGGTGCGCGTTGATCTCCGAACGGAGTTCCGTCCGGACGGTTTCAAACTTGGGGCGAATGTCCTGCCAGATGGAGTCCATCCGGGGTTCATACCGCTCGAGGATCTGGCCCACACTGTCGCGCTGGGCCGGGGTCAGGTCGAGATCCTTCGCCAGTCGGGACAGGTACCCCGACGGCCCGCCGTTGTGCCCCATGCCCGGGGGCCGGTGGTAGAGCGCCAAGGCCCCGCCGCCCGCCACGGCCCCGAGCAGGAAAGCCGCCAGTAGCAGCAGGGCGGCGGTGCGAGTGGACTTGGTCATGCGTGTGTGCTCCTTGCCTCAGTAAGCCATGACGGCGAGCAGGGCGACGCTGCCCGCGGGTGCCGTGTCGCTCGCCAGCTCCACCAGGGAGCCGGCCGCCGAGTTCGCGGCGCTGCGCGTGCTCGCCTGGCTGTCGGTGCCGCCAAAGGCGGCGCCGAGCACCGCCAGGAGGACGGCCGCTGCGGCCAGCCCAGGGAGCGTCCACCGGGCCACCGATCGCCAATCCCCCTCCTCGGCCGTGGCCACCGCGACGCCTCGCATCCGTCCGGCGAAGGCGGCGTCGTCGGGCGCGGACAGGTGGGCGCGCAGCAGCGCACCGAGTTCCTCGTCCCGCCCCGCATTGAAATCCTGCATGTCCGTCATTTGTCGTTCCCTCCTGTCGGGGCCAGCGCCGCGCGCATGGCACGGCGAGCGTGGAAGACGTCGGAGCGGACCGTCCCCACCGGGACGTCGAGCATCACGGCAATCTCCTCGTGCACATATCCCTCGGCGTCGTGCAGTACCAAGGCCATCCGGCGGCGTTCCGGGAGCGTGGCGAGCGCCCGGTCGAGGGCCTCGCGAAGCAGCGCCCGATCCAGGTCCCGGTCGGGACCCGCACGGGAGTCCGGAGCGCTCTCGGGGACCTCCTCGGTCTGGCGGAGCTTCCGCCGCCTCCGCAGGTCTGCCGCCGCGTTCACCACGATCCGGAGGAACCAGGGCCCAAACGGCCGGGCCGGGTCGAAGCGGTCCAGCGCCCGCCAGGCCGAGTACAGCGCATCCTGCACCGCGTCGTCCGCATCGTGCGGGTCCAGCAGGGCCGCGCGGGCCACCCGCCTGGCCCGCTCCGCGTGGCGCTCCACGAGCGCCCCGAAGGCCTCGCTGCTCCCTGCCCGGGCTTGGGCCGCCAGCTCGGCTTCGGTCACGGGAGAGGTACGCATTGGGGCGGGAAAGCGTTGAGACGGGGTGGCGGGAGGGGGGTCACTGCTCGGTCCGGCGCCGGAACGCCTGCAGACCTGCTCCGACGGCCATCCAGAGGCAGAGCCCGGCCACGATCAGCGCCATGGTCTGCGGGAGAACAATGAAGAGGAGCCCCAGCAGTGCCAGCACGAGGGCGACGGGGGCGAAGACGGACCGCCGGGCCGCCGTGGCCAGCCCCCGGAGGGCCAGGCCGGTGCGCCGGCGCTTTTCCCGGAAGCGGCGCACGTGGCCGGCAGGGGCGATTTCGGGGACGTCGCGGTTGATCGTGCCGGGGAGCATCCCGCCGAACCGCCTTCCCTGGCCCGCCTGACGCCATTGCACCTCGGAACTCTGTGCGGCGTCACGTCGGAACTGCGCCTCGAGCTGGGCTCCGAGGCTCGTGTCGTGGAGCAGCACGTCCAGCTCGAAATTGCCGATCAGGCTCGACGGGTTGAGGTTGCTCGACCCCACCCGGCACCAGGCCCCATCCACCACGATCGTCTTGGCGTGGAGCATCGGCCCGTCCCACTCGAAGATCCGGACGCCGGCCTGGAGCAGCGCGCGGTACCCGATACGGGTCAGGTCGCGGATCAGCGGGAGGTCGCTCGCGCCCGGGACCAGGAGGCGCACGTCCACGCCGCCGCGGGCGGCGTCGAGCAGGGACTGGAAGAGGGAACGCGGCGCCACGAGGTAGGCGTCCGTGATCCAGAGCCGGTCCACGGCGCCGGCCGCCAGCAGCTCCACGATGCGCTGGATGCGCGCGCGCCGCGGCTCCCCGATGATGACCCCGATTTCGGCCTGGCCCGCCGCGGCGAACTCGCCGGCGTGCTGTCCGGGCGGGATCACGCCGCCCGCCAGCGTCCAGGTCTGCTCGAAGGCGTGGTCGAGCGCCATCGCCGCCGGGCCGTCCATCTGGATGGCGGTGTCCCGCCAGGGCTGGATCCCGCGGGCGGGATCACCGGCCCACTCGTCGCCGATGCAGAGGCCGCCGACGATGGCGGTGCCGGCGTCCGTGACCACCAGCTTGCGATGATCCCGCGCTGCGTTGCCCAGGAGATCGACGAGTCGCGGCGGGTTGAAGCGCCGGAATTCCACTCCGGCGGAATGCAACTCGGCGGCGCGCCGCCGCCCGAGCCCGCGGCTCCCCAGCCAGTCGGTCAGCACCCGCACGGCCACGCCGGCGCGGGCGCGCTCCGCCAGCGCCTCGTAGAAACGGCGGCCGGTCGCGTCGTCCCTGATGATGTAGTTCTCGAAATGCACCCACCGCTCGGCGCGGCGGATGGCCTCGAGCATGGCGGGGAAGACCTCGGGGCCGTCCACCAGGAGCCGGGTGGCGTTGCCCGGGATGAACCGGGAGCCTCCCGCGCGGGCCAGCGCGCGCCCGGCCATGGCGGCCGCGGCGAACCGGCTCATCCCGTGGTACCGAGCCCCAGCACCGCCTCGTGCGGCCGGAGTGCCTCGAGCAGGAACTGGATGAGCTCCTCCAGCGGCACACCGAGCTCCTCGGCGCCCAGCCGGACGTCCTCCCGGCTCACGCCGCGGGCAAAGGCCTTGTCCTTGAGCTTCTTGAGCACGCTCTTCGGCTCGAGATCGACCAGGGAGCGCGAGGGGCGGACGAGTGCGCACGCCACGAGGAAGCCGCAAAGCTCGTCCACGCCGAAGAGGGCGCGGGCCATCGGCGTCTCCCGGGGCACGCCGGTGTAGGCGGCGTGGCCGAGGATGGCGTGTTGCCACGACTCGGGGGCGCCGAGGCCGGCCAGGATGCGCACCCCCTCGCTGGGGTGCTCGGCATCGGGGGCGTGCGCGGCGTTGGGAAACCGCTCGTAGTCGAAGTCGTGGATCAGGCCGACGGTGCCCCAGGCCTCGGGATCCTCCCCCGACCGCACGGCCATGGCCCGCATGGCGATTTCCACGGCGTACATGTGCTTCCGGAGGGCATCGGAGGCGGTGTATTCGTGCACGAGCGCGAGGGCGCGGTCGCGGGTCAGCGTCAATCGGTGCTCCGGTGAGGGTCCGGGGTGAAAGCTACCGATTCGCCGGGAGCTTGTAAGAGGTGGGCGGGGCAAAAGGAGAAGGGCGGCGGGCCGGATTCCGGCCCGCCGCCCTTCCTCGTGGTGCGACTGATCAGTCGGTCAGGGGATGCTGGTTCCGAAGAACTGGTTGACGGTCGAGACCAGCGAGTCGGCGATCACCTGGTGCGCCACCGTGGAAGGGTGTACGCCGTCGAGCGAGAAGTACGGTCCGAAGCCCACCGAACCGCCGGCCAACGCCGGGGCGATGTCGGGCACCGGCGGGATGGCCCCGGTGGCTACGAGCGCCAGGAGCGGCGCATTGATATCGAGGTAGGCCATGCCGCGTGCCGCCGCCTCAGAGGAGATGAAGGCGTTGTAGCCAGCAACGGCCTGGTGCATGCCCGAGAGCTCGGTCGGCGTGACGACCAGGGCGTCGATGGAGCAGTCCATGGTCTGGGTGAGCCCCTGTGCCGCGGCGGCAATCATCGGCACCGCCTTGGTCCACGGAATCAGGGTGGAGAGCCCGTCAGGCGCGGCGCAGTTGGTGAGCACGTTCCACCGACCGAGGGCGTTGAGCCCGGCCAACGTGGCGTTCGGGGTCGTGGGCAGCGGGGCCTGGCACCGGAGCGCGTCCACATATGTCAGGCAGTAGTAGATGGCGGTGCGCGACGCAAAGGGGATGACGGAGACGTCGCCCACGCTGAGGAGTGTGGCGGCCGCCCCCGTGGCCTCGATGGAGTCGAGCATGGCGCCGTAATTGGCTTCGAACACCGGCACCGGGGTCACCAGCGCGGGGTTGCCAGGGTTGGCGCTGTTGGTGAGTGCCCCGAGGACGTCGTTGTTGCCGATCCAGACGGAGACGAAGGTCGGGTCAGCGTCACGCATGGCCTGAATCTGCGTGCGCCCGCCAAGGATGAAGGTCGTGAGCGCGTTGCTGGCCGACTGCGGGATCATGTTGTCCAGCGGCGAGAACGACGTGGCGTTGGGCACCGCGACGTTGCTGACGTAGAACAGCCGCTCGTCCGCGCGCAGGTCGCAGGTGGTCGACGTGCCGCCGCCGACCCGGGCCTGGGTGACGTTGTTGGTGAACGGCGGCGGGCACCCGCGGCCCTGCAGCGAGGGCACGAAGAAGGGGGCGTTGGCGCGGCCGGCGAAGAGCACCGCGTAGGAGCGCTGCTGCGTGCTGTCGTTGATGCCGGCAGACTGGAAGCCGGCGGTGATGCTGTTGCCCAGCGAGACGTACCGGGCCATCAGCCCGTTGCTGGTGGAAAGGTCTGGGGCGTTGAGCGGGTCGTTCTCGTAGCACCCCGCCAGGAGGGGGAGCGCCAGCATGAGACCCGCGGCCACTCGAATGCGCTGCATATGCTGTGATCTCCCGATCAGAACGAGTAGGTCAGGGTGATACCAACCAGGTTCGCCTGGAACGTGTACACGCCGTCGTTCAGCGCGGCGGTCGGGACGGCCATGCCGCCGTCGCCCGACCGGCCCTGGCGGTCCGCCTGGTCGATGTACTGGTAGGCAAGGTCAAAGCCGAACCGCTCGTTGATGCGTGAGCCGAAGCCGGCGGTGAACTCGGTGCGCGCGGCTTCCGGCAGGTTCGGGGTGACGGTCTGGTCAGGGGCCGCGGCGTTGTGCGCGATGATGCCGAGGCGGGCCGTGGACTTCGAGCCCACGAGGTACTCGGCGCCGAGCCGCCACGACGTGGTGTTCTTGTAGTTCTCGACGATCGTCTTCTCACCCAGCAGCGCGAAGTTGAGCGGCAGCGTCTCCCAGACGCTCCAGTACTGGATGCCGACGTCGCCCAGCAGGCGCAGCTTGTCCGTGGCCTGCAGCGTGAGGCCCATGCTCAGCTGCGCGGGGTAGGGAAGCGTCGCGGTACCGCCCTGGTTCACCAATGAGCCGCCGGGCTGGAACTGTGGCGCCACCAGTGCATCGATCGGCGTCCCGGCCGGCAGTCCGAGCGGGTTGCCAGGTGCCAGGTAGAGGTTGGTCTCCACTTGGGTGATGGTGGCCAGGCCGTCGTCCACATTCACCGTCTGCTTGGAGAGGTACCGGATGCCGAACGAGAGGTCGTCCGTGAGCTTGGCGATGGCGCCGATGTGGAAGCCGGTCGAGATGTCGTTACCGGCCAGCTGGACGTCCGCGAAGTCGGTCCCGTAGGCCACGCCGAGGTTGGCGAAGGTGACGCCCGGCGCGGCTTCCTGGTCGGCGAGATCCACGCGCTGCTTGAGTTCGACCGACGAGCTGGTGATGTCGAAGCCGATGCCGAAGCTGAGGCGGTCGCTGGCCTTGAGGCCGAAGCTGGGCTGAAAATAAATGCCCTTGACCGAGCTGTAGTACCCGAGGAACCTGCCCTCGGCCGTGGTCGGCCACTCGATGGCCAGGCCGTAGGGGGCAAAGACGCCGAAGCCGATCGTGGCGTTGTCGGAGAGGCCGTAGCCCATGAACAGGGCGGGCACCGGATGAGTTTCCTCGACGAGGCTGCTGACCTCGCCGGTGGTGCTGTTGGTGAAGTCGCCCGTCGCGCGAATCATCGTGGCGCCGGCGCTCGTGACGCCCTTCCCCTTGGCCAGGAGCAGGCCGGCCGGGTTGATGAAGATGGCCGAGCCGTCGGCGCACGGCGAGGCGACGCCGGTGCCGCCGCGTCCCATCGAACATGACCCGTGCTCGTTGACGCTGAACCCCTGCGCTTCAACCGGTCGCGGCATGACCAGGACGGCGGTCAGTACCCCGGCGGCAATCCAAACCTGGAACCGTCGCATACGTGGACTCCAATTCGGGACGACTTCAGGGACGCTCCGGGCGGACCCGGCGAGAAGAGTGACGAAAACATATCGCGCGGAGGAAAGGGTTGTCAAAGCCGACTTTCATACCCGAGCGGGCTGGTCGGCATAGTCCTTAGTGGGCCCCGATCGCCTTGGCGCGGCTGGCCGTCAGGGGCACCCGGGTGACGCCTCCCCCGTCGAGGGCGATCTCGAACGCGAACGCGCCCGGCTTGGGGAGCGGGACGTCGAACACCAGCACCGCCCCCGCCTCGACTTCGGTGACGCCCGCCGGTGGCTCCCCGAACTGGACGCTCCCCTCGCCGCCGAGGAGCTCGGTGTCGTCCTCGTCCACGAAACGGATCCGGATCGCGTGGGTCCCGATGTCCGTCCGCCGCCCGCGTACGCGGATGACCAGGTGGGTGCGGGGGTGGACGGTGGGGAAGTCGGCCACCCAGACGTGCTGGAACATGCCCATCACGGAGAGCTTGCCCTGCTGGTCGACCAGGGCGTAGTCGGCGAGGACCGCGAAGTCGAGCCGGAGGGTCATGCCACCCGGATCGACTCGATGACGTCGTTCTTCTGGATCGCGTTGACGATGTCGAGCCCTGTCTTGACCTGCCCGAAGACGGTGTGGACCCGGTCCAGGTGGCCTTGCGGCGAATGGCAGATGAAGAACTGGCTCCCGCCGGTGTTCTTGCCCGCGTGCGCCATCGAGAGGGTGCCGGCCACGTGCTTGTGGGTGTTCTTCTCGGTCTCGCACTTGATGGTGTAGCCCGGCCCGCCGGTGCCGACGCGGGGATGGTTCGGGTCGCGGCTGAGCGGATCCCCGCCCTGGACCATGAAGTTGGCGATCACGCGGTGAAATCGCGTGCCGTCATAGAACTTGTCGTTGGCCAGTTTCTCGAAATTGGCGACGGTGCCCGGCACTTCCTCGTCGAAGAGGTCGGCGACGATGGTGCCGCGGCTGGTCACGATGGTGGCGGTCTTCATCAGGGTGTCCGTGGGATGTGGGTCAGGTGGCGTGGGTGGCCCGGTCGGCCGGCCGGAAAGATAGCGATGCTGCGGCGAGTCCGGCGACCACCCAGAGCGCCCCGGACCAGTACGGCGCCCCCGGTCCGACGTGGTCGAACGCCAGCCCCGCCCAGACCGGCCCCGCGATCCGGGTCAGGCTGGCCACCGACTGCAGGGAGCCGAGCACCCAGCCCTGCTCGGCCGCGCCGACGCTGCGCGACACCTCGGAAGTGAGCATCGGGCCGGCTGCCGAGCTGCCCAACGCAAGGACGACGATGGCCGGGTAGAGCCAGACGACGGCCGGGACGAACGCCGTGGCGGCAAAGCCGACGGCCATCAGCGCCAGGCCGCCCATCGCGATCGGGCGCTCGCGGTCCGCCGTGGAGATCCGGCGGAGCAGGACGCCCTGCACGAGGACGCCCACGAGGCCCACGAGGGTGAACAGGAGCGCGTTCCCTTTCGGCCCGAGACCGAATCGCGCGTGGGTGAAGACGGCGAAGTTCGACTGCAGGCCCGCCATGGCGAAGCTCATCGCGAAGAACGCCGCGAAGATGCGAGCCACCCCCGGCCGGCGGACCGCCTCGCCGAGGTGACCGAGCGGATGCAGGTCGCCAAGCCGGAAGCGAGACTTGGTGCGGCGCTCCGGCGGCAGCGACTCCGGCAGCACGAGGTACCCCAGCGCGACGGTGGCGAGCGAGAGCACGCCCGCGGCATAGGCCGGCGCGCGGAGGCTCCAGTGGCTCAGTATGCCGCCCAGCGCGGGGCCGATGATAAACCCGAGGCCGAACGCCGCGCCGATCAGCCCGAAATTCTTGGCCCGGTCCTGCGGCGGCGAGACGTCCGCGATGTAGGCCTGCGCCGTCGAGATGTTGCCCCCGGTGAATCCGTCGATCAGGCGGGCCAGGTACAGGAGCCAGAGGGTCTGGGCCGCACCGAAGATGAAGTACCCGACACCGGTGCCGAGGACGCTCAGGAGCAGCACGCGGCGCCGGCCGATCCGGTCCGACCAGGCGCCCAGCACCGGGCTCGCGAAGAACTGCGCCGCTGCGAAAGTCAGGCTCAGGAGGCCCACCGTCAGGGCGTCGGTGCGGAATTCCGCGACGATGAACGGCAGCACGGGCACCAGGATGCCCACGCCGAGCAGGTCGAGGAACACAGTCAGGAAGATGAAGGTGAGCGGCCGCGCGCCCGTCCCGCGAGCGTTAGGCATGGGCCGTCGCCTTGGCGCCCGGGCAGAGCGCCCTCACCGGGCAGGCGTCGCACCGGGGGCGGCGGGCGATGCAGACGGCGCGGCCGTGGCTGATCAACAGGTGCGACAGGAGGGTCCACTTCGGCCGCGGAAAGAGCCGCATCAGGTCCTGCTCCACCTTTTCGGGGTCGGTGGCAGAGGTCAGGCGGAGCAGGCGGGCGATCCGGCCGACGTGGGTGTCCACGGTGATGCCGTCGTTCCGGCCGAAGGCGTTGCCGAGGACGACGTTCGCGGTCTTTCGGCCGACGCCGGGCAGGGCGCGCAGCTCGTCCATGGTGTCGGGGACCCTGCCGCCGTGCCGCTCCACCAGCGCGGCGGCCATGGCGAGGAGGTTGGCCGCCTTGTTCCGGAAGAAACCTGTGGAGCGGATCAAGTCCTCCACCTCGGTCTGCGTCCCGCCGGCGAGGGCGCGGGGATCGGGGAAGCGGGCGAAGAGCGCCGGCGTGACAAGGTTGACCCGGACGTCGGTGCACTGCGCGGAGAGGATGGTGGCGACGAGGAGCTGGTACGGATCTGCGTGGTCGAGCGCGCAATGCGCATCGGGGTAGGCCGTTTCGAGCAGGTCGAGGATCCGGGCCGCCCGCGCCACGCGGGCCGAAGCCGATTCGCGGGCCACTCAGCCCCGCCGTGCCCGCGCGAACTCGAGAAATCCCTCGGCGGTGCGGGTGTTGAGGATGTCGGCGGGGCCAAGCCAGCCCTTGCGGGCGATGCCGACGCCGTAGGCGACGTTGCCGAGCCCGGCCAGGTTGTGCGCGTCGGCGCCGATGGAGATCATCACGCCGTGCGCCCGGGCGCTCCGCAGGACGCGCCAGTCCAGGTCCAGCCGGTGCGGGTCGGCGTTGATCTCGATCGCGACGCCGGCCGCCCCGGCCTTTGCGAAGATCGCCTCGAGGTCGATGGCGTAGGCGTCACGCGAGAGGAGCAGCCGCCCGGTCGGGTGGCCGAGGATCGTCAGGTACGGGTTGTCGAGCGCGGCGAGGACGCGCGCCGTCATTTCCGGCCCGGTCAGGTTGAAGCGGCTGTGGATCGACCCGATCACGAAGTCCAGGCGGGCGAGCACGTCGTCCTCGTAGTCGAGTGCTCCGTCGGCGAGGATGTCCGCCTCCACCCCGTGGAGGATCCGGCATCCGGGCATCCGGGCGCCGACTTCGGCGATCTCCGCGGCCTGCCGTCGCAGCCCGTCCGGCGACAGCCCGCCCGCGTAGGCCGCGGACTGGCTGTGGTCGGTGATCCCGATCCACTCGTAGCCGGCGGCCGCGACACCGTTGGCGAGTTCCGATACCGAATTGGATCCGTCCGAGTAGTCCGTATGGCAGTGCAGGAAGCCCCGCAGGTCGCCCGCCTCGAGCAGGGTGGGGATCGCGCCGGTGGCGGCGGTGTCGATCTCCTGCCCGCCCTCGCGGAGTTCGGGAGGAATCCAGGCGAGGCCGAGCGCCCGGTAGAGCGCCTCCTCGTCCGGGGTGGGGACGAACTCGCTGCCGCGCCACAGCGCCGCGCCGCGCAGCGAGCAGCCCTCGCGGGTGGCGTGCGCCTCGAGCTGGCGGAGGTGCGCGTCGCTCCCCGTGGCCTGCACCAGCACGGCACCCGCGTTGAGCGGCGGGGTCACGAGGATCTGGGCGGTGGTGCCGCCGACAAACCGAAGCGTGACGTGCCGTTCGTCCTGTCCGGCGAATTCGTGCACGCCAGCGACCTGGCCGAGGCGCGCGAAGATCTCGGCGGCGGGCACCTCGGCCACCAGCACGACGACGAGGTCCTTCACGACCTCACTCCGACGCCGGACCTCGCCCGCGGCCGTGGCGCTGAGGACGCCCGGCACCCGCCCGAGCGCCTCCACCAGCGTCCGCGCCTCGTCGTCGGCGTGGTGGGCCAGGCGGTAGGCGCTGGCCTGGCGGAGGAAGGCGATGCTCTTGCGGATGTTGTCGGCGGTCTTCTGGCCGAACCGAGGCAGTGCGGCGAGCCGACCGTCGGAGGCCGCGGCTTCCAGTTCCGGCAGGGATTCGATGCCGAGCGTCTCGTGGATCTGGCGGATCTTGGCCACGCCGAGGCCCGAGATGGCGAGCATCTCCACGAGGCCCGGGGGCACCTGGCCGCGCAGCTCCTCGAGGAGCGCGGAGCGTCCGGTGGCCGCGAGTTCGTTGATCACGTCGATGCTGGCTGGGCCGACGCCCTTCGTGGCAGCCAGCGAGCCGTCGTCCAGCGCCTCGCGAAGGGTACCGGGGAGCCCGCCGACGACCTTGGCGACGGTGCGAAAGGTCCGGACGCGGAAGACGTTCTCGCCCTGCAGCTCCATGAACGCGGCCACCTGCTCGAGCGCCTCGGCCACCCCTCGCTTTTCCATCCGGTCGGTCATGCGCCCTCCGGCTGACCCGGGGCGGCCGACACACCGGCCAGCACGCGGCCTGCAAGTTCCACCAGTTCTCCCGGCTCGACGATCGCGTGGAGCCCGGCGACCGCCCCGCCGTCGAGCGTGGGCGCGAAGAGGGGCGCCCCGTCCTGTCGGACCGGCAGAGTGCCGGGAACGCCGACGGCTTCGGCGACGGTGAAGCCGTTGCGCGACTCATGGAGCCCGAAGACGCCGAGCACACGCATCGCTCCACCAGGAACGCGGTGCACGAAGCATCCGTCGAGGGGCTCCCAGGGCCCGGGCGTGGAGAGGGAGGCCCACACGACCCGCTCGGGCAGCTGAAGGTATCCCGCAGTCGGCGGTGTGACGGCGTGCGCCGCGGGGGCCGCCAGCAGCCGGCGGAACGGCGCTTCGGCGACGGCCCAGGTCTGCAGGCCGTCGGTCCATGTGAGGAAAGCGTGGTGCAGCAGCGCGGTGAGCTCGTCGACGCCGGCGCCGGCCTCCGCGTCGTCGGGCCGCAGCTCCCGGAGCAGTTGCATGGCGGGGAGGGTGAGGAAGAAGGCGTCGCGGTCGCGAGGGTCCGTGGCAGTGGCGAGGACCTCCGCCACGGCGGGGAACCGGTCCGTCGCGAGTTCGGAGAAGACGAGATCAAACGGCGTCGGACGGCCCATGGTCGGAAGATAATCCCTCTGGCGAGAGCCTCCGGTTGCCGGTAGCTTGACGCCTCTACCCGGCGCCGGCGTTTCCCCGACGGAGGTGGTGGTGGTCAAGACCGGCAGCATCGCCACGAAGGTGGCGCTCGTCGTTTCGGCGGTGGTGATCGGCGCGCTCGCCCTCACCGGATGGTTCGCGCTGAAACGCTCCGACGCCGAACTCGTGCAACTGCAGCTCAACCAGGCGAGCCAGCAGCTCACCATCAAGCTTGGCATCGCCCAGCGGATCCTGGAAGAACGGTTCCCGGGGCCGTGGCGGCTCGGGCCGGCGGCGCCGCTCCAATATCAGCCGGCGGCGGACGCACCGGGCGGCACGCTCACGACCCAGCTCTTCAAGGGGGACGAGCCGGTCTACGGCAACCCCGAGGTGACCGCCCTCCTCGTGGAGCTGTCGCGGCTGACCGGCACCAAGCTCAGCATCGGGCAGCGTGTGGGGACGAGCCTGGTGGTCCGGATGGCCACCGGCGACTCCGCGACCCGCACGGCGGGCCCGCTGACCCTGATGCCCCCGCAGGCCGCCGCAGTGTTCGCCGACGGCAACCCGGTGGTCGGCGGGCAGGACGACTGGACCCTCTACTGGCCCATCCGCGACCCCTCGACCCAGGCCATCATCGGGGTCCTGAACGCGGCGACGCCCTACGCCCCCTTTGCCGCGGCCGCGACGGCCGCGTCGCGGCAGGTGGCGGAAGGCCTGCTCCCGCTCGTCCTGCTGATTGCGCTCGGCGCCTCGCTCGTGCTGTTCATGCTCACGAGGCGGATGCTCCGCCCGCTCCGCGACATTCACGCGGCGGTGGCCCGCCTCGGCGAAGGGGAGTGGCCGCAGGAAGTGAAAGTGCGGAGCCGCGACGAGGTGGGCGCCCTGGCGGGCGCCTTCAACCGCATGGCCGCCGACCTCCGGCAGACGGTGGCGACGATCGAGGACAAGGTGCGGCTCCGCACCGGCGAGTTGGAGGCGAGCAACGCCGCCCTCGGCCAGGCGCGGGAGGCGGCCGACGTGGCCAACAAGGCCAAGAGC
>Ga0209507_1002418_pt1 | contig 12694 bp, 6 predicted proteins | sample AD_UKC028_MetaG_FD_184414 | JGI IMG/M metagenome (GOLD analysis project Ga0209507, IMG submission 184414) | Active sludge microbial communities of municipal wastewater-treating anaerobic digesters from USA - AD_UKC028_MetaG (SPAdes) (version 2) | ecosystem: Engineered > Bioreactor > Anaerobic >...
GGAACAGGTGCTCGCCGGCCTCAAGGCGGGCGACAAGCGCTTGCTCGCCCGCGTCATCACGCTGCTCGAAAACGGTGCCGCGCCGGCCTTGAAGGAACCGGTGCTCAAGGCTGCGGCCGAGCTGGACGTGCCGGTGCTCGGCATTACCGGCACCGGCGGCGCCGGCAAGTCGTCGCTGACCGACGAGATCGTGCGCCGCTTCCGTCTCGACCAGGGCGATACCGTGAAGATCGGCCTGATCTCGATCGACCCGTCGCGCAAGCGCACCGGCGGCGCCCTGCTGGGCGACCGCATCCGCATGAATGCCATCGAACATCCGAACATCTTCATGCGTTCGCTGGCCACCCGCGATACCGGCTCGGAAATCTCCGCCGCGCTGCCTGAAGTCATCGCTGCCTGCAAGCTGGCCGGCTTCGACCTGGTCATCGTCGAGACCTCGGGCATCGGCCAGGGCGACGCCGCCATCGTGCCCTTCGTCGATGTCTCGATGTACGTGATGACGCCGGAGTTCGGCGCCGCCTCGCAGCTCGAGAAGATCGACATGCTCGATTTCGCCGACTTCGTCGCGATCAACAAGTTCGACCGCAAGGGCGCCGAGGATGCGCTGCGCGACGTGCGCAAGCAGTACCAGCGCAACCGCGAGCAGTTCTCGACGCCGACCGATGACATGCCGGTCTTCGGCACGCAGGCCGCGCGCTTCAACGACGACGGCGTCACCGCGCTGTACCAGGCGTTGGTTCCGGCCCTGACCGAAAAGGGCCTCAAGCTCAAGCCGGGCAAGCTGCCGCTCGTCATCGTCAAGCAATCCTCGACCCAGCGCGCCATCGTGCCGGCGCAGCGCGTGCGCTACCTGGCCGAAATCGCCGACGCCGTGCGTGGCTACCACGCCCACACCGAAGAGCAGGTGCAAATCGCCCGCGAGCGGCAGTCGCTGTGCATTTCAAAGGGCATTTTTGTCGGTTGTGACAAGTCGACCGCGGACTTCGATGAACTGGTTGCCTGGAAGGACGGCCAGCAGGACCCGAAGGCCAGGAAGCTGCTCGACATGTGGCCGGAAACCGTCAAGGCCTATTCCGGCGACGAGTACGTCGTCAAGATTCGCGACAAGGAAATCCGTACCAAGCTGGTGTCCGAATCGCTGTCCGGCACCAGGATCCGCAAGGTCATCCTGCCCAGGTTCACCGACGACGGGGAAATCCTGCGCTTCCTGATGAAGGAAAACGTGCCCGGGTCCTTCCCGTTCACTGCCGGCGTCTTCGCCTTCAAGCGCGAGAACGAGGATCCGACCCGCATGTTCGCCGGCGAGGGCGATGCCTTCCGCACCAACCGCCGCTTCAAGCGCGTCTCCGAAGGCATGCCGGCCCACCGCCTGTCCACCGCCTTCGACTCGGTGACGCTCTACGGCTGCGACCCCGACGAGCGTCCGGACATCTACGGCAAGGTCGGCAATTCCGGCGTTTCCATCGCCACGCTCGACGACCTCGAGGTACTCTACGACGGCTTCGACCTGCTCGCCCCGACCACCTCGGTGTCGATGACCATCAACGGCCCGGCGCCGATCATCCTGGCGATGTTTTTCAATACCGCCATCGACCAGCAGATGGCCAAGTTCGAGAAGGACAACGGCCGCCAGCCGACCGAAGACGAAGCGGAAAAAATCCGTGAATGGTCATTGTCCACCGTCAGAGGCACGGTGCAGGCCGACATCCTCAAGGAAGATCAAGGCCAGAACACCTGCATCTTCAGCACCGAATTCGCCCTCAAGATGATGGGCGACATCCAGGAATTCTTCGTCCATAACCAGGTGCAGAACTTCTACTCGGTGTCGATTTCCGGCTACCACATCGCCGAGGCCGGCGCCAACCCGATCTCGCAGCTCGCCTTCACGCTATCCAACGGCTTCACCTACGTCGAAAGCTACCTGGCGCGCGGCATGCACATCGACGACTTCGCGCCCAACCTGAGCTTCTTCTTCTCCAACGGCATGGACCCGGAATATTCGGTGATCGGCCGTGTCGCCCGCCGCATCTGGGCAGTCGCCATGAAGAACAAGTACGGCGCCAACGAGCGTAGCCAGAAGCTGAAGTACCACATCCAGACCTCTGGCCGTTCCCTGCACGCCCAGGAAATGGACTTCAACGACATCCGCACGACTTTGCAGGCCTTGATCGCCATCTACGACAACTGCAACTCGCTGCACACCAACGCCTACGATGAAGCGATCACGACGCCGACGGAAGAAAGCGTGCGCCGCGCCATGGCCATCCAGCTCATCATCAACCGCGAATGGGGAGTCGCCAAGAACGAGAACCCGAACCAGGGCGCCTTCGTCATCGACGAACTGACCGATCTGGTCGAGGAAGCCGTGCTCAAGGAATTCGAGGCCATCGCCTCGCGCGGCGGCGTGCTCGGCGCCATGGAAACCGGCTACCAGCGCGGCAAGATCCAGGAGGAGTCGATGTACTACGAGCACAAGAAGCACGACGGCTCCTACCAGATTATCGGCGTCAATACCTTCCTCAATCCGAAGGGTATGGCCCAGCAGGAAATCGAGCTGGCCCGTTCGAGCGACGAGGAAAAGCAGTCGCAGATAAAGCGCCTGCGCGATTTCCATGCCCGCAACGCGTCGACCGCACCGGCCATGCTGGAAAAGTTGAAGCGAACGGTGATCGAGGACGGCAACGTCTTCGCCGTGCTGGTCAATGCCGTCAAGTGCTGCTCGCTCGGCCAGATCAGCAGCGCGCTCTACGAAGTCGGCGGTCAGTACCGGCGCAGCATGTAAACCGCTGAGAGGGCGGCCTTAGAACGATCATAGGGCGGCGTTGCACACTGCGCACCGCCGCCCGGCATAGCCCAATTCTCCAGTATCACTCCGGGAACGCGTCGAAATTCGGAAGGTTATTGGCGAGTCCCGCTAGAAGGTCTGCGTTGCGGCACGCAGGCTGCCGTCGAGGTCGTCTCTGGCAATGGCCACGATGTCCGGATCAAGCACCCCCCGCGTGACAAATTCCTCAAGGATGCTCGAGATTTCCTCAAGGCTCTGGGGAGCCCGGTAAGGGCGGGTCTGGGCCAGCGCCTGAAAAACATCGGCGACCGCGACGACGCGCGCTTCCCACGAAAGGGTCTCGGCGGAACGGCGAAACGGGTAGCCGTGACCGTTCAGGGCCTCATGGTGGAAGGCCGCCCATTCGGCGATTTTCTCCAGCCCCGGGACATGGCGCAGGATCTGGTAGGTTTCGAAACTGTGCCGCTCCATCATCGAAAACTCGGCGAAGGTCAGGCGCCCCGGCTTTTCGATAATTTCGTCAGGCACGCACAGCTTGCCGATGTCGTGCATGAGACCGGCGATTTCCATCTCGCCCAGCGTGTCCTGCCCGAAACCCATGCGTTCTCCGAGATGCCTCGAAAGTTCTGCCACCCCGAGCGAGTGGGCGGCCGTGAAGTGGCTCTTGGCATCGACGATGCTGGAAACGAGCCGGGCGACGTGGCGGAACTGTGGAAAGTCGATGGAAATATTCCATTGCTCGAGCTTCAGGTCGGCCAAATAGGACTGCACATGGCGCGGCACCAGGGCGATCCAGAATGCTTCCTTGGTGGCCGCGGCGTGAAAGGCTTCGACGACTTCCGGCGCCAGCGTGTGGCCCGCAAGCCTGTCGATTTCACGGTGGGCAGATTCGGTATGGACCAGCGGGTCGTCGAGGCCATGCCGGAGAAGGAGCGCGTCGACGCGATCGGCCATGAGGATCAGGTTGCTGTCGAGGGCGTCAGCCTCGCTCAGTTCGGGCGGCAAGTCGGCCCACGCCGTGTGGTGGTAGCGGATTGCGTTGGCCACCAGCGACAAGTGGGCAAAGGGTTGCAGCAGATGGTAGGCCCTGAGGCAGTGAACATCGCGGTCGGCGCAGTCCGCATTGAACGCCAGGCGCTGATGTTCGGCGGTGGAAGACACGCCCAAGTCGTGCAGCAGGCAGCCAAATACCAGGTTGTCCAGTCGCGGTTCGGGCAGGCCGATCAGCGCAGCAGTCTCGCGGGCGATCATGGCAACGCGCTTGCCGTGCTGGAAGTCATTGACACCGACCAGGTCCAGCGCATCGGACAAGGCAAAAACGGCGCTTTTCAGTTGCATCCTGACAGTCATGGCTCGCTCACCGGGAGGGCGGGATTTGCTGAAAGAATACCATTGTCGCGCGCCTGCTGCTGCGCGACACCGAGCGCCATCTCGACCGCTGTCTGGTGCTGGCCGACGGCACCATTCCATCCGCTAACCCGGCCTTTGCCGACCGCTTTCCGCAGGACGACCCACTGGCGGCGATGACGCTGTAGCTCCCCGCGGGTAGTGTTTTCACCCTCTGCGGGCGGTCGACCGCAACACGATATGGCGACGCGCTTCATGACTTGTCGCAGGACCATGGAAATTCGAACACGTTTTCCGGATATGTCGTTCGCGGCGACATATATGAGAAACATGTCGCAATTGATGGTGAATTGAAACATGTTTGATTGACCTGTCGCCCGTGGCGACATAAGCTTCAAGCTCTGCTTCCCTCCGGAATGCCTCCGGCCACCATCCATCATGACAATCGACCATCTCGACTGGGTTCCAGACAAACCCTACAACCGGTTGCCGACCCTGCCGCCCGGCGATGAACTGGAAAGCAAGGTGGTACTGAAGCGCTGCATCGTTGCCCGGGCTGCACTGGCCGAACTCAAGCAGGCCGCCGAGTTGATACCGAACCAGACCATGTTGATCAATACCATTCCGCTACTGGAAGCCAGGGCCAGTTCGGAAATCGAGAACATCGTCACGACAACGGACAAGCTGTTTCAACACGCGCAGGCCGAAGGCCAGGCGGATCCGGCCACCAAGGAGGCCCTGCGCTATCGCACAGCGCTGCGCCAAGGCTTTCATTCACTCGCCGAAAAGCCGCTGTGCACCTCCACGGCCGTGGAAATCTGCCGCACCCTCAAGGGGGCGGCCATGGATATCCGGCGTACGCCCGGCACCCAGCTGGTCAACGACTGGACCGGCGAAGTGATCTACACCCCGCCGGAAGGCGAAAACATCCTGCGAGACCTGCTCGCCAACTGGGAGCGTTTCCTGCACAACGAAACGGAACTCGACCCGCTGATCCGGATGGCGGTGGGTCACTACCAGTTCGAGGCAATTCACCCCTTCATCGACGGCAACGGGCGAACCGGGCGAGTCATCAACATCCTGTACCTGATTCAGGAAGGCCTGCTGTCGCTGCCCATTCTCTACCTCAGCCGCCACATCATCGCTCGCAAGGCAGACTATTACCGGTTGCTGCTCGATGTCACGCGCCACCATGCCTGGGAAGCGTGGGTCATCTTCATGCTCGAAGCGGTAGCCGAAACCGCCAACTGGACAACTGCCAAGATCAACGCCATCCGGAAGCTGGCGGATCACACCAGTGAATACGTTCAAGCGTGCCGCCCCAAGATCTACCGTCGCGAGCTGGTCGACGTGATCTTCGAGCAACCCTACTGTCGCATCGCAAACCTCGTCGAAAAAAATCTGGCCCAGCGCCAGGCTGCCTCCCGCTACCTGAAAGATCTCGTCTCCATCGGCGTGCTGCAGGAGGTGCCCTCGGGCCGCGATAAATTGTTCATTCACCCGAAATTGCTCCAACTGGTGACCCGCGACAGCAACGAGTTTGCGTTTTACGGCTGACAGGGCAACCCCCCGTCGCTCACGCATCTGTAGGCGGCGGCCTCCCTGCGCATCCGTCCCTATTAACGACGAACCGGCGCCTGCTGCTGCGCGACTCCGAACTGCCTGACGTTCTGCTCCCCGCCGAATGGCCGGGCCAGAAGGCGCGCCTGCTGTGCAAGGAACTCTACCGTCGCCTGGCGCCCGCCTCCGAGCGCCACCTCGACCGCTGCCTGGTGCTTGCCGACCGCACCATCCCCAACCCGCCGACCGCTTCCCGCAGGATGATCCGCTGGCGGCGATGTCGCTGTAGGGGGGTGCGGAATTTGGGGGTATTTCGGGGTCGACCGCGGCAGCGGTTCATTCCTGGTATCTTGTTTCATTGAATTTGCCCTGGGTGGGCACATGGGAAGGTGTGGCGGGAAATGGAATTCCACGACGGGATTTACGATCAGGTATTGAGCGAAGCGCTATTCGCTGCACTTGCCAACGGCGTTGCCGAACAAGCGAGGAGTGTTGCTGATCTCTCAGCCGATAATTCGGCGACGCGGCTCGCCGATGCGCTCGCGTCACAACTGGTGCGTATCCTCGACGACCTAGACGGGCGAGGAACCGAGAAGGTCAGGCGGCAACTCGAATTGGTTAACTCCATCCTTGTCACCACGCGCGAGAGACTTGGCAGGGCTGGCGACGACCTTGATGCGATTCGCGACCCCCTTCAGGTTCTTCAAGCGGTTCATCGCACAGGCCCGGCACCTGCCTATCCGGATACAGGTTTAGCGAATCCTTGGCTGTTCACTGCAGGTAGAGGCTCGCCTTCGTTGTTGGCCGAATTGCGTCGCGAGCTATCAGCGTGCGATCAGGTCGATATCTTGGTCAGCTTCATTACCTATTCGGGGGTTCGCAAGCTCATTGACGTCCTCCGGGCTGCCACCGCGGTTGGGGCGGTCCAGACAACCCGGACAAAGATTCGAATCCTTACGACAACGTATACAGGGGCAACCGAGATTCGCGCCCTTGATGAGTTGGCTGCGCTACCCGGTTGCGAAATTCGCATTTCGCTGGATGGCCGACGTACTCGGTTACATGCAAAGGCGTGGATTTTCCAGCGGGCAACGGGTTTTGGCTCTGCCTATGTGGGGAGTGCCAATCTCTCAGGTGCCGCATTGATGGGTGGGCTGGAATGGACCGTAAAGTTCACCGAAAGGGGGCAGTCCGATCTTTTCGAGCGAGCGAAGGCGCATTTCGAGACGCTGTGGGAAGACAATGAATTTCAGGCTTATGACCCGAGTAATGAGAGTCACCGTCGCGCACTTGGGGATGCCTTGCGTCGCGAAGCCGGTGGGGACCTAGTTCTGCGCAAGACGTTCTTCGATCTGGAGCCGAAGTCCTACCAACAGGACATGTTGGATGCCCTTCAGGTAGAACGCGATCACGGACGTCGACGCAGTCTGGTCGTTGCTGCAACCGGAACTGGGAAAACCGTGGTTGCGGCCTTCGATTACCGGAGACTTTGTTCCATTGAAGGTGGGCGGCCAAGACTGCTGTTCGTGGCTCACCGCGAAGAAATCTTGCGGCAATCCATGCGCACTTATCGCGAAGTCTTGCGCGATAACACCTTCGGAACTCTATTGGTCGGCGGTGTTGAGCCGGATTCCTACGACCATCTTTTCGCAACGATTGATAGCGTTGATGCAAGGGACTTGCTCGATCGGTTCTCAGCGGAGCATTGGCATACGGTGGTTGTCGATGAGTGCCACCGTCTTGCTGCTGAGCGTTTCGACCGCTTCGTTACCCGAGTGAAGCCACGCTATTTGCTCGGTCTGACCGCGACTCCGGAGCGCAGCGACGGCCAGCCAATTCTTGGCTATTTTGATAACCGACCGGACGGCGCCCCGGCCGTTGAACTTCGCCTGTGGCATGCGCTCGATCAGCAACTGCTGTCTCCTTTCGAGTATTTCGCCTGCGATGACGAGACGGATTTTTCTCAGGTTCCATGGGCTCAGGCGGGCGAGGTTGGCGCAATCGATAAGTTGGTAACGGGAAACGACGTCCGAGCGCATTTGGTGATCAACGAGTGGCAGCGTCTTGCGGACGATGTTTCGAAAGGTCGAGCGTTGGTTTTCTGCGTTTCTGTGGCACACGCCGAATTCATGACTAACTGCTTCAATAAAGCAGGTATCAGGGCGATGTGTGTTGTCGGGGCAACGCCTCCGGAAGAGCGCAGGCGCGCTCCGGAACGTTTGGCGGCCGGAGACCTGCAAGCGTTGGTGACTTGCGACCTCTTTAACGAAGGGGTAGATATTCCGGCAGTTGATACCCTGTTGCTATTGAGACCAACCCAGAGTCCCGTCCTTTTTCAGCAGCAGCTAGGCCGTGGGCTACGCTTGTCACAGGGAAAGGAAACTTGCCTTGTGCTCGATTTCGTCGGGCGCCATCGTCAGGACTTCCGGTTTGACAGGCTCTTGTCGACGATTACGGGACTCCCGCGCGGGCAACTCGCGAATGCGGTCGAAAATGGCTTTGGCTCCTTACCACCGGGCTGCCACATACAGCTTCAGCGCCAAACGCGGGATCAGGTCCTCCGGAGCCTCCGGCAACTGGAACAACACAATTGGCATCGATTACGGGCAGAACTGGGCGCCTATGTGGCCTTGCGTGGGCGGACCGATATTCGTTTGGCCGTTTTCTTGCGAGAACAGGCCATTGAATTGGGCGATCTCTATCGGTCGACCGGGCGCTCGGGTTGGGCGAATCTGAGGCGAGATGTCGAGCTCCCTGTCGACTTGTCGAGCGAGGAAGGTGACTATCTTGGTCGTCGCTTTTCTGGCTTGCTGCACATTGATGATCCGCTGCGCCTTGCAACTCTGCATAAGGTGGGTGAGCCAGAGATTCGATATGCACCCGAAAGTTCAGAAGATGCCTTGCTTCTCCAGATGCTCGCTTACCAAGTTGATGGGCAGGCTGGGCGAGTTGGGAATGGAGAAGCGTTTGTAGACCGGCTGATTGCTTCACCGGCACAGCGCTTGGAATTGGGCGAACTGGCCGAAGTCCTCGAGGCTAGAACTACTTTGCAGGTTCGCCGCATTCCGGGGTTGGAGGACACACCCTTGTGCCTCCATGGCTCTTACGGGATTCGTGAAATCCTAACTGCGGTCGGAAAGCTTACTGCCGAAAGCCGTCCTGCGTTTCGCGAGGGGGTTCTGGTGCTCCCGGAGCGCAAGACAGAGCTGCTATTTGTGACCTTGGACAAGCGTGAGGGTTATCACGAGCGGATTGCTTATCACGACTATGCGATCAGTTCCGAGCTCTTCCATTGGCAATCGCAGAACAACGCCGGCCCTGATACAACGGCCGGGAAGCGTTATCTGCAGAGTCCGTCTAACGGTTGGGTATTTCAGTTGTTTGTTCGGTTGAATCGAGATTCGCCTTATCGCGCCTGTGGACCTGTTACGTTGGAGCGCGCAGAGGGAGCCAGGCCGATGACCTTGTATTGGAAGCTCACTGTGCCTCTGCCGGTTCGGATGTTCCAGGAGTTCAGTATCTTGCGCGGAGCTTGAATTCAAGCTGTTGATTTTCTGCCGTTTTCTGCCGTCGACCGCAGCAGCGGACTTCAGCGGCGGCTTTGCATAGTTCCGCTTCCCGGGTTCTTTACCTCCCGATACGAGCGGTATAGATTGAAACTATCAGGGATTCATCCCAATCAACTGCGAGACATCCATGAAATCACGCAGATTGATGGCTGTTGCCGGTTTGTCGTCGGTTGCCATGAATTGGCGTGAATTCCGGTCGGATTTGGTCGTCGACCGCGATAGCGTCGTGCGCGGATGCGGCGAGGATGGGGCTTGATCCTTTTGGGGAGAAAAAATGCGTTTCCGGTTGATCATGTGTTTTGCCGCGGCTTTTGTCGCGGGGCCGCAGGCGGCTGTGGCCGCCGATCCGTTGCCGCCCGAGTTGCGTGGCGCGGCGGACATGCGCGGCCAGGTAGAGGCGGCGGTGGAGTCCGCGACTTCCGGGCGCGGCCTCGGCGTGGGCATGGCGCCGGCGGCGACGCCAGAGGAGGAAATGGCGCGGCGCCGGCGGCTGATCAATGGCGCGCATCGCGATTTCGTGGGCGCCGTTGCTGCACAGCGCGCTCCCGTGGGGATGGAAGGGGCGCGTGCCAGTCAGGGTTCGGAAAGAGGGGCGGGCGGGGCGCTGGGCAATCCGCGTACCCGGGAGGGCGAAGGTTCGGCGCGTGATCCCGGAACGGGGTTCGACGGGGAAACGTCAGGTGCGGGCCGCGTGACGCTCGGTCCGCCGCGTGCGATCGCGATCGAGGGTCGGATCATCGTTCAGGGGGGCGAGGGGCAGGCCACTGCGCAGACGAAGGGCAGCAAGGACATCCGCTACAGCGTCGAGGAACGTTTTGTCGGCAATCTCCTGATCGCCGAGCCGATGGAGTTGCTGGTGACGAATCCATCGGGCCTGGTCGATGAGCGCGGCAGCGCCACTGCGCGGGGCGGCCAGGTCGAGAGGGCTTCTGGCGGCGTGCGTGCGGACATGGGGCCGCTTTCCGACCCGCGTACGCCGGTCGGGGGGCGCAAGCCCGGCCGCTTGTCGCCGGCCGATGCGATCGGCGATGCCAGCGCAACCGGGCCGGCGGAGGCGCAGCCGATCAGGCGCGAATACGAACTCGACACGGCATCGACGGCGATTCAGGTGAAGTCCGTTCAGGGAGGCGTCTGCCTCGAGCCCGGTGCCCAGGGTGGCGCCTGTGCCCGGCGCGATCCATTCGCGAGTGTCGAGGTCGACAGTGCCAACCGCTACGGGCAGTTCCGGGACGGGGTGGTCTCGGTCGCGGTGGAGGACGGCAAGGTGAAGATCGAGGTGGAGGCGCCCGATGTCGCGTTCGCCACTGCCAGCGGCAAGGGCAAAGCCGCGCTCGAATGCTCACGCGCGGACTTCGAGCTGTCGGAAAACGAATTCCGCCGCCTGCTCGACCGTGGCGAGCTGACCCTGACCAGGCAGGTCGGCGATTCCGGCAGGCATGCCAAGTGCGCGGAAGGGTCGTCGATCACGGTGGACCTGAGGCTCAAGCGCGACTGACGCTCGCCGGCTTGCGGGGTTTCAGCGCTTTTTCAGTTCGACCAGGGGCACCACGTCAGGCATGTGGATGCGCTTGCGGTCGGGTTCGATTTCGCTGAGCGGGTCGCATTCGGTCATGGTCGCCAGGGAGTGGCGGGTGACGCTCAAGCCGGTGCCAGCCAGGCCGCAAATCCTTCGTCCGGAAATTGCCGGTCCAGAGCCTGCAGGCCGCGCATGGCGCGGGAGCGCCAGCCCTTGCCGCGCCGTTCGAGGTTCTTCCAGGCTTCCTCGACCTCCCAGGGGCGGCTTTCCCTGAGGACGGAAAGCAGGAGCCCGGCCTGCACGAAATCCTTGCCGGTCTTTGCCTGGAAGGCCCCTTCGCGCTCCCCGGCGATGATCAGCTTGTGCAGGGCGTAGCGCGCCGGGTGCGGCAGATTGACGATGACGGCATCGGCACCGGAGAGCAGGACGGTCTGCTGGACGTTTTCCAGCGAATATTCCATGAAGCGCAGTGGTTGCAGGGTGACATGGAGGTCGGGGTGTTCGTAGGGGGTTTCGCCGTTGCGGCCGACGGTGGTCAGGAAGTCGAGCCGGAATTCCTTTTCCCGGGGGATCAGGTAGGCGCCGCCGGTCTTTCCCGAAAGTCCGGTGATCGGCAGGAACCCCATCTCCAGAGACTGGATGGCTTCGTGCGTCTGCACCTGGCAGTGGGGGGCAAGGGCAAGCGAGATGCTCTTGCCGGCGTGGGCGAAGTCGATATCCTGCGTGCGCGCCGCGTCGGCCGTTCCCCAGCGGACGCCGAGCATGTTCCCGTAGGCGACGAAGGCGTGCGTGCCGATCAGCACGCCGCCTGCCTTGAAGAATCCGTACTCGGCGAGGCGCTTCAATACGCGGAAATGGCGCGGCAGGATTTCGGCACACCCGAGCACGGCGGCGGCGCGCACGAGGGGGGCGGTCGATGTGCCGGCAGCCGGTTCTGCGGCCTTTTCCATCAGCCTGCGCACGGCATCGTTGTCCGGGCCGACGAATACTTGCCGGCGAATGCCGGCCGGCTCGGTGTACTGGAAATACCAGTATTTGTGTCCCTTGACTGTCTTGGCGGCGAATGCGCCGGGTAGATCGGCAACGGAACGCAGGTGGTCGGCGGCCAACGCCGCTTCGAGAACTTGCGCGAAGGCGGTCTGGGCGGTTAGCGAAAGCGGTTCGGCGTGCATGGTTATACTCGAATTAATCTATTGTGAGTATAACTTGATCTTGGTAGCGGGTGGTGATCTGCAGTTTGGCGTTGGAGCGTTCTGATGATCTCGGGGATGAGATAGTCGGCCGCGGAAACGACCATTCCCCGAAATGGGGTCGAACGTTCCTGATTTGGGGAATCTGCCCCTTTCTCAGGGAGTGTAGAAATGGATTATCGCTTCTTCAACTCCACCAGCGAAATTACACCCGGTATGTGGATGCGCTTGCGGCCGGGTTCAATTGCGCTTGCCAGAGCGCTTCGTTCATGGTCGCAAGCGGACGGTCAGCAGGACATCGCTTCTCGGCCCGACCGTGCCGATCTCGGTCGCGCTGGCAAAGCCGTGATTCCGGAAGATATCCAGAACAGCGGCGACGCTGTCCGCGCTGCAAGTGACCAGGAGGCCGCCGCTGGTCTGCGGGTCGGTAAGGAGCGCCTTGGCTTCGGGCGCGAAGTCCGCCGGCAGGGCGATGTCATGACCGTAGGACGCGAAGTTGCGGCCCGAGGCGCCGGTGACGATTCCGTCCGCCGCAAGTTTTAGCACCCCGTCGATCAGCGGCACGCGTGACCACTCGATGTTCAGGCTGCATTGCGCGGCCCGCGCCAGTTCAAGGGCGTGGCCGGCGAGCCCGAAACCGGTGACGTCGGTCATGGCGTGCACGCCGGGTAGGGCAGCGAGTTCGGGGCCAGGGGTATTCAGCTGGGTCGTGACCGCGATCATTTTC
>Ga0209507_1002419_pt1 | contig 12693 bp, 11 predicted proteins | sample AD_UKC028_MetaG_FD_184414 | JGI IMG/M metagenome (GOLD analysis project Ga0209507, IMG submission 184414) | Active sludge microbial communities of municipal wastewater-treating anaerobic digesters from USA - AD_UKC028_MetaG (SPAdes) (version 2) | ecosystem: Engineered > Bioreactor > Anaerobic >...
CAAAGATCGGGTAGCCGGCCTGAACGTGATCCCCTCCCTCGCGGAGTTGATTCGCCGGCCCGTTACGGCCTGAATCGCCTTCCCCTGCATTTAATGAGCATTTAGGGATTCAATAGAATCTGATTTGGTTAATCCAGTATCTAGCGGAGAAGGGGGACTTGATATGCCTAGTGAGCCTACAACATCGGATTCAGTAGAAAAAACTAACCTAGTGCAAGAAGCGAGAAAAACGGAAAAAAAGGAAAAAACAGAAAAATTCGTGACAGCCTTGCTAAAATCGCAACTCTCTGTTACCAAGTCGGAACCAGGTTCCGACTTGTTGATTATTCCTGAACATGAAAGTTTATCATCTGACCGCGTCAAAGAAAAAATCAAAGATAAAGAGGATGATATAGAGGCGCTTCTCATACTGGAGCGTGATCTTATGTTACAGCGAGAGCGAGTGGATGCTTTGCATAATTTCTTGAATAAAGCACCATCCACTAAAGAGAGTGTGCTACAAGAAAATTTAAAAAGCTGCGCTAAAATAATAGATTCTGCTTTCGATGCCTTAATGGCAACCGTGAAACAGAAAGATCGGGAGATCGAAACCTCGGCTTGGTGTTTGAAAGTCTTTTTTCAGGAGGCCCAACCCACCGATGCAAAGAGAAACTCTCTATATTTTCTTAATATAAAACCAGAGGATTTTGTGAATGACTCCAGCTTAGAAAAGACATTTACGCCACTCAACAGCACCGGTAATGTCCATAAAAATAATTATGGCCTATGGGTCATCGGCGCTAAGGTCAAGAGTGATACCGTTCCTAGTAGGATTGGTCGCCTTGCAAAGGCCCATTCAGCGGTGGCGGTGATGGATATTGATACCGAAAGTCTGTTTCCCAGCATTTTGCGGTGTGACGAAAAGGGCAAACGGGCAAAAATTATTGCTAAAGATCCTCCTGTTCCTGGCAGTGTTAGAGCGGCTCATAGTTCGATAAAACCCGTTGCAGAGGAAGATTTGAAAAGGATTAGAGGTGAAGTATTAACGGGCAAGGAGGGTTTGGATTATGTCGTTCTTGGTCTAAATCCGATTCGAGTGCGGGCCGAAACCCGTTATGAAAAGAAAATTGTTGACCCAAAAAAGCCAAAGGAAGAGGGTCTTGGCGATGTCCTTGTTCCATTGTCGTACATTTTTGGTGGCAAAACTTTTTTCCAAGCGATGGTTTCCAGTCAAGATCATGTGGGCGCAGCGGTCGCCAGAGGGATCAAACGGAGCCAGGTAGGGGATTATTCTCTTTCTTCTCTGTACTCTCATGAAGGAAAGATCGATCTCCTCGGGAGATTGCCGGTGATCTCTACCTTTGGAATTACCGGTTGGGAAAATCCCGATGATTTGAATTTGTCGCTAAAAGTTTTAAGAGGCTTGCACACGGCGGGTGGCGCAACTTCCAACAACGATGTTAGCTTTAAACTTTCCATGGAGTACCTGCGCCGCATTATGACGGTCTATGCGCGGGGTATCAATGGGAGCGAGATCCAACAAATAGATAATTTAGCTAATAGGATCCAAGCTACTATGGTGGAAAGTTTAGTCGGCTCAGGACCGGATAAACCTTTTACAGAATTGGAAGTGCTAGTGGATAAAACCTCTGACAAGGGTCAAAAAGCACTCGCTCAAAACGGGGTGCGACTCGAAGTCAAGGTCAAGTGTAAAACCGCTATCAGTTCGGTGTTTGTAGTGATCAAACCGGGTGCTGCTACAGCCAAGTTAGCGGAATCATCTGCAGAGGGATAATGAACAGGCGTCGTTTAAGCTCGTCGATCATATGCGTTTGGAAGCCACATAAACTAGCTCTTTGATTTTCATGGCATCGAGTTTGCAACCTTTTTAATTAAGGCGAGACAATGAGCATCGAATTAACTCTTAATGGTAAACCACTCACGGATGTGGTTGGGTTAAAGATGAACCTCACGATTGAGGCCAATTTGCAGGGATCGCATGTGCAAACATTGGCGATATCGGTAGAGCGGAAGGTGGGTGAAGTTGCTAATGCGGAGGCTGACCAACTCACCTTTGCTACCGTGCGGGGTAAGGATGATAAAGCATCGGTTCAGCCCGTTTCCGCTGCACTGAAACTTACTAGCGCTGGAGGCGAGGTCATCGGCGGATGGGAGTCCAAAGAAACAGCAGTTGAAGATTATTGGCTTTCCAGTGAATCCCAATATGGAGAAGCGTGCCAACTTCTGGAAAAGAGCGTATTCCGTGCGGATAAGGTTTCTTACAAGATGGCTAAGGGCAATGAGGTTATCTTGGATACCACTGAAGTTCGTTGAGGATTAAGATCATGGCTTCCTTCAAATTTGACAAGATCGAAGGTTTATCCGGGGCGGAAGAACACGATCCCAAAGGCACAAAGCTCAAAATTGAGTTGGGAACCAATTTGCCTCTTACCCAAGAGACTTCTATGCCGGAAGGCAGACCTTCGACGATTAATGTGAGGCTCACCCGCCAAGTCAAAATTCCAGGTGAAAAACCTGATAAAAATAGAGATAAAATTGATATAGGCGACTTGGTATTTTACCGGGTAGCGCTTCAGAGTACGAAAAAGAACTGGAATCTTGAGCGCGATAAAAAAGACAAATGGCCAACCCTCACTCTTGAGTTTCACACGCAAACTGAAGATGTGCGATTGAAAGCCGAATTGTCTCGTCTACTCGTGGATAATTGGTCTCTCGACGTAGAAACCAACAATGACGGAGAGATCGCAAACATCAGCGAAACTTTGGATTTACGCGCTTGGGTCTGGACGCTCTCTAAAGCTTCTGGGAATCCGCTTAAAATTGCCTTGGCGGATTCAACCTAACCTATAGACTACGGAGAATATGGGCGTGTCGTAGTGTCGCTAATAGCTATCCCCATATTTTCAAGTGATTGATTTTAAATAAATAATTAAAATTCAATCACTTGCTTAATATCGGTGTTGGTTTCTTCATTAGCGGGACTATGGGCTACGGGGTGAAACCCTGTCCCACTCAGATTTGGAGAAAATCGTGTTGATATTGAAGGTTCCAGGATTGAACGCGCCATATCTTCAATGTCTATCTCTCACCGAAGGCTGCAATATTCACTCCCACTTGGAATGCCTGGTTAAAGCCCAAGAGGAACGCGCTGCTGTCCTGAAATGTCTGGGAGCCGACACGGAGCTTCATTTCGAGTTGGCAGGACAAAGCACGTTGTTGTTCAAAGGCATCCTCATCGCGATCAGCGAAAGGAATGATGGACATTGGCAACTGGTCATCAGCAGTCGTTCCATATTAATGGATTTAACCCTCTGTACCCGATCATTTGTGGCCAGTAAACAAACCCCGGTTGCTGTCAAAGATTTGCCTGATTTTAGAAGCGCCTTCCAAAATATCCAGGGACTGGATCGCTTGACCTTCCCAGTTGCCAGTTTGACTCAGTGGCAAGAATCGGATTGGGTTTTTCTAATCCGCCTAGCCCAGCGCGCTCAAGCGGTCGTGGTCAATGACCTGAACAAGGGCGTATGGCTGCTTGGGGAGGCTCCAGGACCCAACTTCTCACTGATCGAAGCCGGAACAGTGGTTGAACGGATTTCCGTTCGCTTGGGGTTCCCAGTGGCGGAAACAGCCGCTGTTAACTCAACCCGTGGCGCTATCTCGGGGCCGATCCAGGCGAACGCAAAAAGCGAATGGCCAGTAACCGGAATCAAATCACCTTCAACTGATCCGTTTCGATTCTTCATCACTGATCTGCCGACTAACCAAACCCCTCGGGATGTTTCCCAATTTTTTTCCGAACATACGCTTGCTGGTTTGTTCCGTTGGGATGCGGAATGCTCTAACCCTACCGTTGCCGTGGGCGCAAAAATAACATTTCCCAGTGGACATCCGGTGACCAAGAACTTGGTCGTCGTCGCCCGACATTTGACCATGATCCAACACCATCAGGACTACGGGGTGCGTAACAAATTGGTCTGTACCACTAAACTGATCCCAATGGCGGGAGACCAGCAAAATGACTGATGAGTACTGGCCCACAAGCGGATCAGGTTTCCCAGCTATCGTTATGGGGAAGGTGCTGAGTCTCGCTGACAACGAACGCCGACTCGGATCGGTGCAAGTGCATTTCCCTTGGATGCCAGAAAGCAAAGGTATCTGGTGTCGGTTGCTGGTCCCCTTCGCCGGACCCAGTGGAGGCGTTTATAACCCGCCGGGCATTGGCGACTGGGTGGTATGCCTTCTGGAACCATCCGGATTGGCTCCGCCCTGCATTCTGGGAGCGTTTTTCACAGAGGCGGCCAATCTGCCTAAAACCCTGAGTGATCCGGTTAAGGAGCGTCTCTTGTTTCACTGGACCCAAGGTGAGAGTACATGCAGTGTTTTAGTGAAAGAAGACGGATCTTTGATGGTCAAAGCGCCGACATTCTCCATAGAGGCAGGCAAAGATAAATTCTCGGTCTCAGCAGATAAAATAATTGAGATTAAGGTTGGTGGAAACTTGGTGATGACTATTGCTAAAGACAAGATTGAGATAAAAGGAAAGGTTGATATTAATGGTAAGCTCGACGTGAAATGATAAACTTCTGCTATCGTTTGATAGACAGATAGAGAAGCAATGGAAACCAAAATAATGACTAATAACAGTCTTAAAGTTCGTGTTCTGGAAAATTGCTCGGAAAAATGGAATCGGCAATTTCATATTCGTCAATCTGCCACTGGAGAACGGCAGTGGACGAAGGTAACTCCTGAAATCATTTATCAACTCCTGGAAAATGTTAGCGGTATAGAAAGGACGAAGGCGAGGCACTTGCTCTATAAAATGGCGGATAGCAAGACAAAATGGCGAATTGGTTCCACTGCAAAGACTGGAGGAATCGGGGATGAACGAGGTCCAGATCCTGATCTACATATCACTATCTCTACATGCTCGCCACACAAAAAAAAATATCACCTGAAATGCAAGGAAAACTCAAGGGGCGGTTTGTACGTTTTTAGGATTACCGAATGAAAGAAAACTATCCAAAAAAAGAGGTTAAAAAAATCCTCCGTGAAGGGTTGAGTAACGATCTGCTGCAAGATGATCCAGAGATTACGGCTGCCTTTCGTGAAGGACTCGAACGCGCAACAACGGCGCATATATTTCCGAATGATCCAGCCCAGTATTTTGTTGCACAAGTAGTTGATGTTAAATTTCCCATCCTGATAAGCAATCAATCTGGATTTACGCACACTCTTTTTAATGGTTATCACGCATCGCCAGTGAGTGAAAAAACTCTGCTGATCCCTTTCAGTAAAGACCAAAAGGATAAAGATGGAAGGTATAGAGATGAAAGATATATTGTTACTATCGATAAGATTGAGGATGATGATGAAAGTATATTGCTAAAAATTCCGCTTTCAGAGAATTGGTATGAGAAAATAAAAAAAGAAGGATTTGATCCAGAAGAAGAATTAGAATTAGATCTTTATTGTGATACTCAGCATGACCCGGCGAAACAGAAGGCGTTTTTAGAATTACTGCAAGGACGCTGGCCTGATAAACTAGCCCTCCCTGAATTAACGAGGGACTACTGGCCTAAAAGAGGAGTTCGGCCACCTGTTGAATCCGATTCTAGAGACGAAGATTCGCGGATTTCTCGTCTAATTAACTTTTTAAAGCATCCATTTGAATCTCGTTTTTTCCGGCTTCCGTTATCCCCTTTAAATAAGGGTGGGTTTATCAACAGCGGGATAAAGGTCTCTGTTAAGAATCGAGAAGTAGCCAACGAAATTGAAAAGCATCTCAAGGGATTGATCAAAACAAATTGTGTATTGTTTTGGAACCGGGCGATTGGACTGAGCGATCGTCAGGATTATCTGGAGCGGCTATATGACAGCCAAGACCAAAACTCAGAAACACCAATTCGTATTTCTATCGACTTCGGTAGTCGTTTATACGATGGCGGCATTGTAGCGGTATTGGACTGTATCGACAGGGCAAGCGGTGAGCGTTTCTACGACCGTCGCTGGGCTTTTGGGGTAGAGTCGAGTAAATGTTTTTCCATAGAAAAGGATGATTCAAGCGATAGATCGTTCTATCTCGATTTTCCCCAGCGGCAAGGAAAATGGCCATCAAATCCAGAACCTGAACAAAAATCAAAGCAGAAAGAACCCGTACCGTCTCCCGATCTTTTTTTGCGATTTGTCATGAGTGAGAGCTGGAAAGGGTTACAACAGAGCCAAAAAAACTCTTTAAAATCACTCAAAGAGATTCTCTCTATCGGTGATTTACCTGCGTTTTCCATGATTGAGCCACCCGTCAGTGATAATCTTGCGGGCTGGGGCGAACGGGAACGGACTACTGGCTTACTGTGGCTGGCAAATGGCGTTGGAGATTTTCCCTTTCCACAGCGGGCCGTAGTTACTCGTACTCAACTGGCAAAGCTTCTGTTGCAGTTGATGCCTAAACCGCTTATAGACAGTCAGGCTCTCGAAATCAATGATTTTGAGTTCTCACAGGTGATTGAACCTCGGTACGCGCCTTGGCTAGATGAAGGCAAGAATTCCGCTTTTGTGGTAACAAAAATAATAAATAAAAAGGGCTTCGGTGGTATTGATGAGAAAAAAATCGACTATTATCTTGAATGGTTAAGCCGTGCGGCTGAACCGTTTTGTCCTGCTGGAACCTGGCTTGATATCAAAGTGATTTCATCAAAGGCGCATAAGCAACCTGCACTAAGTCAGACTACCGGTTCAAGTACCAAATTCTACAAAAAATTAGCGTCTGAGGTTGAAGCTATAGCAAGTGAACGGAAACACCCCGCTGACCAAGACAAAACCGGAAGGTGGCAACTCGATAAAGGGATGCCAACTACAGAACGATCACCTCATTTAAAAACTGAGAAAGGTTCCGCAATTCATTCTGCTGTGGCGACGTTTTCTTATATAGGTGGGCGAATTGATGCATTGGAATTGCCACCTCTCGCAGCGGAACCTCTGAAGCTGGAAGCTAGGAATACTGCTTTAAAGGATACTGGAAAATCGGTACTCGTTGAAGGAGACGAAGTGATAGACAGCTACGGCAATAAGCTAGAGGTATCTTCTACTTCAGAGCAAGTCGAGACTCAAGTAGAGAAAAGTTAACTATCGAGATTATATATATTATGCCTAATCATAACACCCATTTTATCGTAAAAAATATACGAGGTACTAGTAAATATAAATTTGAAGGTATAAGAAAACAAAGGCGATGTCCTTGTAATTCATGGACAGAACACTGGAATAATTTTACCGGAGGAAAACGGATAACCTGCGCAGTTATTGGTTGCAATCGTTTAGCAAATCGTGGTGGACATGTGATATCAACAGATGGTAGACGGGATCGACTATGGTGGATTGTGCCAATTTGTGCAACTCATAATGATTGGAGAAATCGAGGTGAAATGGTGATAGATAGCAGATCAAAGCTGGTACTCGCAAATATGTGGTTAACCTGTAAGAAACCAAAAACTAGAGGAAGTTAAGATGCCAAAAGTAGCCGTTGATGTTGAACCCACTGCAAGCAACCAGAAGCATCCTGCAGACGTGAACCAAAGCGGGAGCTGGCAAGTGATAGGGATGCCGATCAAAGAACCGACTTTCAATTTGAAAACGGAGAAAGGCGCAGCGATTCATTCTGCTACCGCGACGTTTTCATATGTTGGCGGGTCTACTCCCGGCACTCCGCCTGTTCTGCTTCCGCCCATCCCGTCATCCGTACAACTTAAAGCCAAGAACACGGCATTGACAGACAGCGGAAAATCAGTGCTTGTTGCTGGAGACACGGCGCAAGATGCTTTTGGCAATAAGCTGGAAGTATCAGATACGTCAAGTAAAGTGGATACTGGCTAAATTGCAGCGTAGTGGAAGCCAATGCCCTTACCCACAATTCGATAAAAACCAATAGAGTCATGGTTGCAAATAAAAATTTGTTGATTTTATTACCAAATATGGACTTGTGGGTAACCAGGTGCGCTAATGCCTTGTTCTGCCTAAACTTAAAAGTTTATATCCTACCATGTGGGAATCAAACCCCAAGTCTGTAAAGCCATAACAACATGTTGTTATGGCTTTACAGACCCGCTCGTCGTAGTTTCCCCATCATCCTGTTGCAACGCCAGCCCGGCTCAGTGCCACAAGAAGCCGACAACGGCTATCAGGTTTGCGACCGCCTTTAATCGATGGCGGACGCTACGGTTCATCCGCGAACGGCCGGTAGACTTGGCAGCCGGTTAACTCCCTGAATCCACGAAAAGTATAGGAGAACCGGCCATGAGATGCGTGAGGATGTTAGGAATTTTTTGTGGGCTCCTGGTGGCTGCCCTGGCGCAAGCCCAGGTCCGGGACGACTACGCAACAGTGGTGGCCCAGACCGACACCCCGAAATGGATCGTGACCTACTCGGATGGCGGCCAGGAAACCTACCAACCCGAATGGCGGGCCACCCTGACGGTGCGGCGCGAGCAAACCGGCCAGGTGGCCCGACCGCTGCAAGGCGATTTCGTCGACACCCGGGCCTGCCGGTGGTCCATTCAGGGCCAGATCGAACGGTGGTTACGGCTCTGCACCCGCGCCGGCTGCACCGCCACGGTGGAACCGAGCGCCGCGCTGCCCCATCCCGGCGTCGCGATCGCCTTGGACCCCCTTCACCGCGAGCCGCCCCCGTTGACCGAACGGATCCTGCGCCTGACCCCGGACTCATGTAGCGAGACCGACGCCCGGTTTCGCGCCGAGGTCGAGACCATGCGCGCCCAGCTCCTCGAGCAGTTCCAGCGGCAGGTCGCCACGGGAAAGCAGGAACTGGCCGCACAGTTGGCCCAGTTGCCGGGCGTGCAAGCGGTGGCCGAAGCGCCCTAACGATGCAGCGCTCCCTGCCCAGCCGTCCAGGCTGCCTCCTCCAGCCGCGCTCAGGCATCCGGGGGCGGGAATTTCACCGGAGGACAATACAGCGTCGGGTTGAGCGAAGCTTGGCTGTCGCTGTTCTTGACCAGTTGGAGCGCCAGCAGATCCCCCAACAGCGGCGCCAAGTCCTTGCGCAGCCGCGTCAGCTCGGTCGGGTTGATCAGTTCGGCGCCATTCGAGTTGAACCGGGGTACCGGCTCGGGATGGCGCTGCAACAACTGGCGCAGGATATGGGCTCGCTGGGGGGTGGTGGGAGTCGCCCGCTCCTGGTGACCATCGGACGCAGACACCTTGATCTTGGCGTCCGCGCCGCGCCCTTCCGGGAGCGGCTCGACCCGGAGTTCCTTCAGGACAAACCCCACCGTGCGCTGCTGGGCCAGTTCCCGCTGAATCTGTTGGGCCAGTTCCTGCTGGAGTAGTCGGACCCGTTCCGACAGTTCCCGCAGGCGTTGCACCGCACGAACGATCGCGTAGCCGAGCGCCAAGGCCAGCCCGGCGAAGCCGAGCAGGACCAGCAGATAACCAATCCAGGCCGGAAACCCCGCTTCGGCGGGGTCGCCGGTCGCGCCCAGCGGCCCGACGCGGCGCACGATCTGTTCCAACGCCGCCCGGTCCTGCTCCAGATCGACCTGTTCGAGTCCGTCCTGCTCCACGGCGGGCGCGGCCGGGTCGGGACTCAGCGCCACCACCTCGGCGCAGAGCCGGGAATAGGCCGGGACGTAGACCACCGCCCGGAGCCGGTCGCCGTCGATCCGGGGCGCCAGCAGTCGGGCCTGACCGTCGGCGCAGTAACGTCGCGCGAGCAGGGCGCCGGCCGGCGGCGGCGCGACCAGGGGCCATTCGACCTCCTCAAACACCCGAACCTTTTGCGCGGTGTAGTCTACCGGATAGATCACGCGGGCCACCGGCGTCGCCGACTCGCCGGCCCCAGCGCCGGCGGCCAGTACCCACAGCAGCACCGGCAGGGCGACGGCGGCGGCGCGGTGGAGAGGAGGGTGATGCATCAGGCCTCACGGTCCGCGACGAGCGCGGGGGAAACGGGAAAGCAGCGAGCATAATCGGTGACACGGGAGAAGAACAATGACGCTTGACCACATCACGATGATAGACGACGCGGACCCGGCCCACGGCGCGGACGAGGAAGCTGGGTTCGGCTATCTGCAAACCGCGCGCGGCGGGTTGCCGCTGCAACGACTGGCGGTGGACGGCCGGATCACCGGCCTGTTGTACCGGCTGACGGTGACCCAGACCTTTGTCAATGTTCACGCCGAGCCGCTGGAAGCGACCTATATCTTCCCTCTGCCGGCGCGGGCGGGCGTGACTCGGTTCCAACTGCAAGTCGGGGAACGGGTGATCGACGGAGTGTTGAAGGAACGGGGCGCGGCGCGGGCCGAATACGCTCGAGCCCTCCACGAAGGTCGCCGGGCCGCCATCGCCGAAGAAGAGCGGCCCGAAGTGTTCACGGTGCGCGCGGGCAACATCCCGCCCGGCGAGACGGTCGGGGTGGAGCTGGAACTGGTCGGCCCACTGGTGGTGGCCGACGGCGAGGCCACCTTCCGCTTCCCGTTGGTGGTGGCGCCGCGCTACATCCCCGGCATGGCCTTGGACGGGCCGGGAGTCGGGCAAGGCGCCGCCTGGGATACCGACGCCGTGCCCGATGCGAGCCGCATCAGTCCGCCAGTATTGTTGCCGGGACAACCCAACCCGGTTCATCTGACCTTTCGCATAGAACTGGACCCGGCGGGCTTGCCGCTCGACGACTTGCGCAGCAGCCTGCACGTCTTGCACTTGAGCCAGACCCCGGATGGCTTGCCGGTGATCGAACTCACCCCCGGCGCCGAACGGCTGGATCGGGATGTCATTCTGCGCTTCCGGGTCGGCGCGGACGCGATCAACGGCGGCCTCAGTGTCTACCGGGACCCGGACGGCGAAACGACCGCCCTGCTGACCGTGACGCCACCGGCGACGCTGCCGGCGACCTTCCGGCCCCGTGACGTGGTGGTATTGCTCGACCGCTCCGGCTCGATGGGCGGCTGGAAAATAGCGGCGGCCCGGCGCGCGGCGGCCCGCCTCATCGACACCCTGACCGATCGGGACCGCTTCGGCTTGATCCTGTTCGATAACGAGCTTGAGGAACCAGCGCCCAGCGCCGGGCAACTGGTTCCAGCGACCGACCGCGCCCGCTTCCGGGTGGTGGAGTTTCTGGCCCGAGTCGAGGCTCGCGGCGGCACCGCAATCGCCCCGGCCCTGACTCGCGCCCTCCAGTATTTTCCCAGCCCGCCCGATCCCGACCGCGAGCGGATTCTGCTGTTCGTGACCGACGGCCAGGTGGGCAACGAGGATCACCTGCTGCGCCAAGTGCAACAGCACGCGCAACACTGTCGGATCTTCGCGGTCGGCATCGACCGGGCGGTCAACACCTCGTTGCTGGAGCGGCTGGCGAGCTACGGCGGGGGGCATTGCGAGCTGGTCGAATCGGAAGACCGGCTGGACGAGGTGCTGCGGGCGGTGCATCGCCGGCTGGGAGCGCCGCTGTTGACCGACGTTCGCCTGGAACCGGCGTTGCAAGAGATGGCCCCGGAGGTTGCTGACCTGTTCCCCGGCGTGCCGCTGCGGCTCGGCGGACAGTGGCCCTCGCTGCCGGCGCAAGTGACGGTGACCGGACGCACTGCGGATGGTGGCGCGTTCCAGCAAACCCTGACCCCCGTCGAAACGGTAGATAACACGGTGCAGACGGTCTGGGCGCGGGCGCGGGTGCTGGATTTGGAGCATCAATTTGCCGCCGGCCACCACGAACCGGGTCTGAGCGATGCCATCACCGCGTTCTCGCTGCGCTACGGGGTGCTGTGCCGCTTCACCGCCTTCGTCGCGGTGGATCGCGCCGAAGTGGTCAATCCCGGCGGCGAACGACGCCAGGAGATCCAGGTGGTGGAACCGCCGTCCGGCTGGGCGATGCCGCTGGGGGTTCGGGCGGCGCCCTCCTTCGCGTCGGCATCCCGGGGAGTGTGTGCGGACGCTGAGTTCGAGATCATGAGCCGTGCCGATTTGAGCCTGGAGGATCTGCTTGACATACCTGCTTTTCTGCGGCGCCCCGCTCCATCGCCGGCCGCCGAGGCCGACGCGCCCGATGAGTGGTCAAGCGGATCTTCTTCGTCCAACCCACCGGCGCCACCGCCAACGCCCGAGTGGCCCTGGTTGGACCGGCTGGAGGCGTTGTTGATCGCCCCGACGCCAGACCCCGCCGCACTGATCGTCGAGATGCACAAGGGGCTGGTGAAGCTTGAAGCCCTCGGCGATCTGGCCGCCGCGCTGGTGACGGAAGGGCGAGACCTCATCGCCTGGCTGGAGGGTGATCGATCGGAAGAAGGGCGAAAACGGCTGGCCGACTGGCTGCGCCGGGTCCGGGAATTGCTGGCGCGGCCAGCGGCGCGGCGCTGGCGCCGGTTCTGGTGGCGTAACCGGGGGTAGATCATGGAACCCCACGACACTTTTGAAGGCTCTCCTTGGGGCGCTGAGCCGACCGAGGACTGGAACGATCCCGCCTACTGGGCGAACCAGTATCGGGAACTGCTGGCCGAAGCCGATCCCTGGGAGCGCGACCAGACGATTGATGGCGATGTCAGTCTTCTCGTCTGGATGCTCACCGAAGCCGGGGAACTGCCCCTTTCGTCGCCGCAGACGCTCCTCGACGCCGGCTGCGGCATCGCGCTCATCCCTCACCTCCTGACATTCTGGGGGTTCCAGGTGACGGCGATTGATCTGTGTCCCCAGGCC
>Ga0209507_1002425_pt1 | contig 12668 bp, 12 predicted proteins | sample AD_UKC028_MetaG_FD_184414 | JGI IMG/M metagenome (GOLD analysis project Ga0209507, IMG submission 184414) | Active sludge microbial communities of municipal wastewater-treating anaerobic digesters from USA - AD_UKC028_MetaG (SPAdes) (version 2) | ecosystem: Engineered > Bioreactor > Anaerobic >...
CTGCGCCCGTGGCAGCGGGCATCGACCAGCAGCAGCGAATAGCCGGCCGCATGTAGCGGCGCCGCCAGCGGCAGCATCATTTCAGCATTGCCGCCCCAGCCGTGCATGACGACCAGCGCCGGCGCCTCCGGCGCGGCGGGAATGAACCAGCCGAACAGGCGTTTTTCATTGGCCGCCGGCAGGCGCACCGCGTGCCACGGCAGGGCGCCGGGATCGGCGGTTTCAGGGACGCGTTGCGCGGCCAACCCGCGCCGGATGGCGAAATTCAGTGCCGGCCAGCCCGCCGCGACCAAGGCAGGCAGCCACCACCAGGCCATCAGGGATGCGGCTGGAAGATCGCGCCGCTGGCCACGCCGCGCGCCGTCCTGACGGCGGTGATGGCCCACAGGAAGCAGAGCAGCAGCCAGGCCGCGACGCCGACCGCGAAGGTCGTACCCCAGCCGAGCAGCTTGCTCAGGCGCAGGCTTTCGGCGACGAAGGCGCCGAGCGGAAAGGTGAAGCCCCACCACGAGAGCGCAAACGGCAACTGGCCGGCGGCGCGCGCCGCCAGGGTGAGCAGGCTGGCCATCACCAGCCACCAGACACCGAAGCCCCAGACCAGCAGCATCAGCACCATCGCCGCTTCGCGCGCCGCCGGGAACGGCAGCTGGTCGAGCAGGTTCATCAGGCTGACCGGAATGACGCCGATCGGCGCCAGATGGATCCACACGGTCGGCGTCAGGATGCCCTGCGCCGGCTTGTGCATGTACTTGCGGAACAGCGTGATGCCGAGCAGGCCGACGTACATCATGCTGCCGGCGCCAAGCCCGACGGCATTGACGGTCAGGGCGAGTTCGCGCAGCGCTTCCGGCATGTGCGGCAGGAGCGGCGCGCCGGCCAGCGGCATGACGACCAGACCGACGGCCGGAATGAACTGCGCCGGCGTCACATGCTCGATCGCCACATGCTCGCCGCGGAACATGAAGAACAGGGCGGCGAAGCTGAAGACGAAAGTCAGCGCGACGCCGAGCCACCAGAGCACCAGCGCGACGCCGACGTAGGGCGTGAACACCAGCCATTGCAACGCCAGCACCAGCAGGGCAATCGAAAAGGTCGGGTAGAAATTGGCCTGCACCGGATGCTTGAGCGTCTGCATCGCGGCGTCCGGAAAGCGCAGCCAGCGGGTCAGCCACGGAAGCGCCAGCACCAGGAACAGCGCCGTATTGAGCCAATGCAATATCACCGCCGGAACACCGAGCGCCGGCCAGCCCTGCGCCAGCGAATGCGTGGTCAGCGCCAGGACGCCGGTGCCCATGACCGCGGCGAACCAGCCGGGGGCGAAGCTCTTGGAAATGTCGGAAAACGAAGGATGGGCCATGGCGCGCTCGATAAATCAGAATTCGCTTATTTTACATCGTCGACCGCGACATTCGGCAGTTGCAAACAAAAGCCCTGGCGAGCGAATCGGTGTAGTATTTTCCAAACACCGGACGAGAACGCCGTCATGCAGCCATTTTTTCCACCGCCGCGGCGCAGGCCATGAGTCGGCGCGATGATTGAACCCGTCGTCCTTCTCGCCATCATCACGGTCGTCATCGTATTGCTGTTCGACTACACCAACGGCTTTCACGACGCCGCCAACATTGTCGCCACGGTGATCGCCTCGCGCGCCATGACGCCGGTGCAGGCGGTCGTCATCGTCGGTGTCTTCGAATTTCTCGGCCCCCTGCTCGGCGGCACGGCGGTGGCCAACACCATCGGCAAGTTCGTCACGCTGGACGGCGTCCTGCCGACGCTTTCCCTGGCAATCTTGGTCTGCGGACTGCTCGGCGCCATCGTCTGGAACCTCGCCACCTGGTATTTCGGGATTCCCTCGTCCTCGTCACACGCGCTGGTCGGCGGCCTCGCCGGAGCGGTCGTCGTTTCGGTAGGCAGCGATCACGTGGTCTGGGGCGTAAGCGAGCTTTTCCACGGCCATGTCACCGGAATCGTCAAGGTGCTGGCCGCCCTGCTCCTTTCACCGATGATCGGCTTCGGCGCCGGATTCCTGATCAAGCGACTGCTCTCCGCGCTGCTGACCCGGGCGACCCCGGCGGTCAACCGGCGCTTGCGCGGCGCCCAGTTCTTCACCGCCGCCGGCCTGGCCTTTTCGCACGGTGCTAACGACGCCCAGAAGAGCATGGGCATCCTGACCCTGGCGCTGCTGCTCGGCGGCTTCATTCCCAGTTTCGAAGTACCGTTCTGGGTCATGCTGGCCTGCGCGACGGCAATCACGCTCGGCATTCTGTCCGGCGGCTGGCGCATCGTGCGCACGCTCGGTTTCGCGATCTTCCGGGTACGTCCGATCCATGCCCTCAGCTCGCAACTGACCTCGGCGCTGGTCATCCTCTCGGCCTCGGCGATCGGCGCGCCGGTCTCGACGACCCACGTCGTCGCCACCTCGATCATGGGCATCGGCGCCGCCGACAATCCGCGCGCCGTGCGCTGGAAGAAAGCCAAGGATATCGGCGTCACCTGGGTCGTCACCATCCCCGGCGCCGCGCTTGTCGCCATCCAGGTCTACGCCCTGCTCAACCTCTATATCGGAAGCAAGCCATGAATGACCAGCCCTCCATTTTCCGCAAGCTCTTCGACCGGGTATTCCCCAAGATGGCGGATTTTTTCGGCGCGCTCAGCTCGCAATGCCAGCATGTCGCCCAGACCACCGGCCTGCTCGTCGAGTTCATGGAAACCGGCGATGTCGTGATCGGCGAGCGGATCCGCCAGGACGAGCATGATGCCGACCGGATCAAGGCCAGCAACCTGCATACGCTGAACGAGGCCTTCTCGACACCGATCGACCGCGAGGATCTCTATCGGGCGATCATGCACCTCGACGAGATCACCAATTACTGCAAGACCACGGTCAACGAGATGAACGTTCTCGGCCTGTCACCCGACAAGTTTTGCCTCGAAATGGCCATGCACATCAAGATGGGAACCGATGCGCTGGCGCTCGGTTTCTCCCACCTGGCCAAGGAACCGGCCAGCGTCGCCGCCAATGCCGATGCCGCGCGCAAGTCCGAGCGCAAGGTCGAGAAAGCCTACCGGCGGGCCATCGCCGAACTGTTTCAGGGCGACGACTACATCAACATGTTCAAGCGCCGCGAAATCTACCGCCACCTGTCGAACGCCGCCGACCGCATGGCCGACGCCGCCAACACGCTGCACGACATCGTCGTCAAGATGTCCTGAGCGTTCGGCTTCCAGCTAGGGCGCGACCAGCTTCACTTCCTGGCCGGCGAAAAACACTGTCTGGCCGGGCCGCAATTTTGCCCTTTTCCGGGTGTCGACCGCACCATCCACCCGGACCCTTCCTTCTTCGATGGCGGCATGCGCCGCGCCGCCGGATTCGCAGAGGCCGGTCGCCTTGAGCAACTGGTCGAGCTGGATGTATTCGCCGCGTACGGCCAGGGTGATGCTCATAAGTTTCCTTCCACCGGGATCGGGGGCACCCGGCACGGCCCATGGGCGCCGAGGCGGATGTTTTCAATGTCGCCGGTCCGCGAGGAGCCGGCGATGAAATTGACGGCGCGCGTCAGGATTTGCTCGCGCGCGCTCATGCCATCCGGTTGCGCGGATTGCCGGCGACGAAGGCTTCGATGTTGTCGATCAGCTGGTCGGCGAGCGCCTGCATCGCCGGCCGGCTGGCCCAGGCGACGTGCGGTGTCAGCAGGAAGTTGGGCAGTGCCAGCAGTTCCGGCGCGACCATCGGGTGACCGGCCGGCGGCGGTTCGGCGGTGATGACGTCGAAGCCGGCGCCGGCGATCCAGCCTTCGCGTAGCGCGCGGGTCAGCGCCACCTCGTCGACCAGGCTGCCGCGCGCCGTATTGATCAGCAGCGCCGTCGGCTTCATCGCGCGCAGCTCGGCTTCGCCGATCAGGCCCTGCGTCTGCGGCGTCAGCGGGCAATGCAGGGTGATCGCATCGGCCTCGCGCAGGACCTGCGCGAAATCGGTGTAGCCGGGGCGCAACACGTTCGCGTCCTTGTGTTCGGCGCGCAGCACGCGCATGCCGAAGGCCTCGGCCAGCCGCGCGACGCCGTTGCCCAGGCTGCCGCTACCGATCAGGCCGAGCGTGGCGCCGTACAAGTCGCGGATCGGGTGGTCGAACAGGCAGAACTGGTCGGACTGCTGCCAGCGCCCGGCCTGCACCGTGGCGCGCCAGGCGATCAGGTTGCGCGACAGCGCCAGCAGCAGCGCCATGACGTGCTCCGGCACCGTATGCTCGGCATAGCCGCGAATGTTGGAAACGACGATACCGCGCTTCCGGCACGCTTCGAGGTCGACGATGTTGGTGCCGGTCGCTGCCACGGCGACCATTTCCAGGTCCGCCAGGGCGTCGACCGCAGCAGCCGGCAAGGGCACCTTGTTGATGATGGCGATAGTCGCTCCCTGCAGGCGCTCGACGACCTGTTCCGGCAGTGTCATCGGGTATTCGACCCAGTCGTGGACAAAGTCCGGCCGACGGACGTCGGCGATGACCGATTCGCGTTCCAGATAGACGATGCGCTGCATCAGGAGGCCAGCATGACGTAGGGCTTGCCGGCCGCATCGGCAATGGCGCCCACCTGGACGCCGAGCGCCGCATTGCCGGCATAGACCAAGCGGTCTATCCCGCGGCAGCACAAGCCGTCGATCGCTTCGGTGTCTCCCTGCATCAGGTTGAGCACACCGGGCGGCCAGGCGGCCCGCCCCGACAACTCGCACAAGGCGAATGCCGCTGCCGGCGCCTTCGGACTCGGCTTGACGATCACGGCCCCGCCCGCCCGCAGTATCGGCGCTGCCGCTTCGGCAAAACCGGCCAGTGGCCGGGTCGCGTCGACGACCAGGGCGACCACCCCGGCTTCACCGACCACAGTGCCGCGCAGCGCTGCCAGGGCTGCCGCCACTTCGTCCTGCGCCTGCGCCTCCGGGAAACCGGTATCGCCGCGCAGCAATTTGACGAAGTGACCGGTATAACGATCCAGCCCATCGGCCAGCGCGTCCAGGCAAGCCTGCCGGGCTTCCGGCGCCAACGCCGCCCAGGCCGGCTGTGCCGCACGGGCCGCGCCGGCGGCCTCGGCGGCCTCGGCCGCACCGCATAGCGGCACCCGGTGCACGGCCTCGCCGCTATGCGGATTGACGACATCGAAGAATGACTCGGTAACGGTGAGGAAGGCGCGGCCGTTTACCCACAGCGGAATGGCCTTCGGGCCTTCGGGTGAAAATTCCATGTTCAAGCTCTCTTTCTTGCTGCGTAAAGTTCGTGAAAAGTCTGGCCCGGCGGCGCCGGCAGGTCGCGCTCGGCTGTCCGCCACGAGGCCATGCCGGAGGTGCGGGTGCGCCTGCTGCCGTCGGCCAGCCGGCGCAGGCTGGCGAAGCCGATGAATGGACGCATCAGGTCGACCAGGCAGGTAACGTAGAGGGTCAAGCGCATGCTAATATTGCGGCGCACAAGAAGGAAAGTGGCTAATGCTACTCAAACCGCACTAATAAAGGAATCCAGTTGTCCGAAACCGCCAGCGGGTCTGCCAAGACGCCCGGTTCGATCCAGGTCATCGAACGCATGATGACGCTCCTCGACGCCCTTGCCGCTGCCTCGGAGCCGGCCACCCTCAAGCATCTGGCCAGCGTCACCGAACTGCACCCGTCCACCGCGCACCGCATTCTCGGCGCCATGACGACGGCGCGTTTCGTCGAACGCCAGGAGGCTGGCACCTATCGCCTCGGCATCCGCCTGCTCGAACTCGGCAACCTGGTGAAGTCGCGCATCAACGTGCGCGAAGTCGCCCTGCCCTTCATGCAATCGCTGCGCGAAAGCATCGGCGAAGCGATCAATCTCGGCGCGCGCCATGACGACGAAATCGTTTATATCGAACGCACTTCCTCGGGACACTCGCTGGTGCGCGTCGTCTATCTGGTCGGCGGCCGCGCGCCGTTGCACCTGACCTCGCTCGGCAAGCTGTTTCTGGCGGCCGATTCGCCGCAGCAGGTTCGCGACTACGCGCGGCGCACCGGGCTGCCCGGCAAGACGCCGCGCTCGCTGACGACATTGGCAGCGCTCGAAAAGGAACTGGAAAAGGTCCGTCGCCACGGCGTCGCCTACGACGACGAGGAAGCGGAAATCGGCCTCAAATGCGTTGCCGCGCCGATTCATGACGAAGAAGGCCACATCGTCGCCGCGCTCTCGGTCTCCGCACCGGCAGACCGCCACGATCCGGCGTGGGCCGCCCAGGTCAAAACGTCGGCCGAGGCCGTCTCGCGCGCCCTGGGTTACGCCGGCCCAAATCCCAAAGGGATGCCGTCACCGCGGGGCGGATGACATAAAAAAGGGCTGCCCGCGGGCAGCCCCTGTATGCGTGACCTCGAAGGATCAGGCCGGACGGCGAGCCAGCATCAGGCTCGCGCTTTCCATCCAGCGCTTGATCCGGTTGGCATCGCCGACGCGCGTCATCTTGCCCGAGGAGTCGAGCAGGACGATGACCACGGGCTTGTCCGCCACCCGCGCCTGCATTACCAGGCAGCGACCGGCCTCGGAGATGTAACCGGTCTTCGAGACGCCGATTTCCCAGGTATCGCTGCGCACCAAGGCATTGGTATTGCGGAATTCGCGGATGTGCCCGTTGATATCGACACTGGCCTCGTCGGTCGTCGAGAAATTGCGAATCTCCGGATAACGCGCGGCGGCCGCCACCATGCGCGCCAAGTCATGCGCGGTCGACACGTTATTGCTCGACAGGCCGGTCGGTTCCTCGAAGCGCGAACTTACCATGCCCAGCGCCTGCGCCTTCTGGTTCATGGCTTTCACGAAGGCCGGCATGCCGCCCGGATATTGACGACCCAGCGCATGCGCCGCGCGGTTCTCGGAGGACATCAGGGCCAGCAACATGGCCGTCTGGCGCGTCATGGTCGTGCCAACCGGCAGACGGGAACGGGTACCCTTGAGCTCATCGACGTCATCATCGCCGATCGCGATGACTTCATTCATGTCGAGCTTGGCGTCGAGAACGACCATGGCGGTCATCAGCTTGGAAATCGAGGCGATCGGCACAACGGCGCTCGATTGCTTCTCGAACAGCGCATTGCCGGTTTCCTGATCGATGACCAGCGCCGAGGCCGAGTACAGCGCGAGGTGAGCCGAATCCACGTCAGCCACAGCCACCTTGTGCGACTGCTTCTTGGGCACCGCACGGCTGGTGCCGGCATGCTTTGCGGAAGACTTCTTGGCGGTGGAAGCGCTCGCCGATTTTTTCGGCGCCTTCGCCGCTGCTGACTTGGCAGCCGGCAAGGCTGCATTCTTGCTGGTCTTTTTGGTGCCCGCGGCCACCTTGGAATCAGCCTTTTTCGCTACCTGCGGCGCTTTTTTCGACTCCGTTGCCGCATGGCTCTGGGCGCCTGGCCCGAGAACCAGCAATGCGCCAAAAAGCACAGCAGCCTTGAATCCCTGTTTCATGTGCAACCTCCTGCCAGTACCGCGCGAATTTTATCCCAGTTTAGCAGGGTGATCTCAAAAATCAATATAAATAGATAGATAGCTGAATAACTTAAGAAAATATATCAACAGGCGTCGACGACCGTCAGCGCCGTCATGTTGACGATGCGGCGCACGGTCGCGGTCGGCGTCAGGATATTGACCGGGCGCGCCGCGCCGAGCAGGATGGGCCCGACCGTCAGATTGTCGCCGGCCGCCACCTTGAGCAGGTTGAACGAGATATTGGCGGCGTCCAGCGTTGGCATGACAAGCAGGTTGGCCTGCCCCTTGAGACGCGAATTGGGAAAGGCTTCCCGGCGAATCTGCTCGTCCAGCGCGGCATCGCCGTGCATTTCGCCCTCGACCTCGAGCTGCGGCGCCCGCTGCCCGAGGATGGCCAGCACCTCCCGCATTTTCAGGGAAGTCGGCGTATCGGCCGTACCGAACGTCGAATGCGACAACAGCGCGACCTTCGGCTGCATGCCGAAATTGCGGATTTCCTCGGCTGCCAGCAAGGTCATGTCAGCCAGTTGCTCGGCGCTCGGGTCGTAATTGACATAGGTATCGGCGATGAAAACCGTGCGGCCGGGCAGCATCAGCAGGCTCATCGCGTAATAGCAATCGAGCCCGTTCCGGGTTCCGATCACGTCCTGCACGTACTGGCGATGAGCACCATGACGCCCGAAAGTACCGCAGATGAGGCCGTCGGCATAGCCGAGATGAACCATCAACGATCCATACAAGGTTGCCCGGCGGCCCACTTCGCGGCGCGCATAGTCCGGCGAAACGCCCTTACGCTCCATCATCCGGTGATAGGTCGTCCAGAACTCCTCGAAATGCGCATCGTAGAAGGGGCAATGGTCGGCATAGACCACTTCGTAATCGACCCCCTCCCGAATACGCAGCCCGGCCGCCTCGATCCGCCTTTCAATCTCGGCCGGCCGGCCAATCAGCACCGGGAACGCGATGCCCTCGTCGCGAATGACCTGCACCGCACGCAGGACGCGCTCATCCTCCCCTTCGGCGAAGACGATACGCTTGGGCGCCATGCGCGCCTGCGAGAACACCGGCTTCATGATCAGGCCGGAGTGATAGACGAATTCGTTCAGACCCTGCAGATAGGCGTCCCAATCCTTGATCGGGCGCGTCGCGACGCCGGAGTCCATGCCGGCCCGGGCGACGGCCGGCGCGATCTTGACGATCAGGCGCGGATCGAAGGGGTTGGGAATCAGGTACTCGGGACCGAAACCGGAGATCTTCTCGCCGTAGGCGCGGGCGGCGACTTCGGATTGTTCGGCGCGGGCCAGTTCGGCGATGGCCTTGACCGCCGCCATCTTCATTTCTTCGGTGATCGTTGTCGCACCGACATCGAGCGCGCCACGGAAGATGAAGGGGAAGCACAAGACGTTGTTGACCTGGTTCGGGTAGTCCGAACGACCGGTGCAGATGATGGCGTCGTCGCGCACGCTCTTGACCAATTCCGGCGTGATTTCCGGGGTCGGGTTGGCGAGCGCCATGATCAGCGGGCCTTTGGCCATCCTGGCGACCATTTCCGGTTTCAATACGCCGCCCGCCGACAGGCCGAGGAAGACGTCGGCGCCTTCGATCACTTCGCCCAGGGTGCGGGCGTCGGTCTTCTTGACATAGCGCGCCTTGATCTCGTCCATTTCCTCGACGCGGCCTTCATAGACCAGGCCCTTGATGTCGGTGACCCAGATGTTCTCGACCGGGGCGCCGAGCAGCACCAGCAGGTCGAGGCAGGCCAGCGCCGCGGCGCCGGCACCCGAGGTGACGATCTTGACCGTTTTCAGATCCTTGCCGATCAGGTGCAGCCCGTTGAGCACCGCAGCGCCGACGACGATCGCCGTACCGTGCTGGTCGTCATGGAAAACCGGAATCTTCATGCGCTCGCGCAGCTTCTTCTCGATGTAGAAGCATTCGGGGGCCTTGATATCTTCGAGGTTGATGCCGCCGAAGGTGGGTTCGAGCGAGGCGATGGTGTCGATCAGCTTGTCCGGATCGCGTTCGTCGATCTCGATGTCGAAGACGTCGATATTGGCGAACTTTTTGAACAGCACGCCCTTGCCCTCCATCACCGGCTTGGCGGCGAGCGGGCCGATGGCGCCGAGGCCGAGCACCGCCGTGCCATTGGTGATGACGCCGACCAGATTGGCGCGCGAGGTCAGGGTGCCGGCTTCGGCCGGATCGGCGACGATTTCCTCGCAGGCGAAAGCCACCCCGGGCGAGTACGCCATCGACAGGTCGTACTGGTTGGTCAATTGCTTGATCGGCGTGACCGCGATCTTGCCCGGCTTGGGCTGGCGGTGGTAGTAGAGCGCGGCTTCGCGCAGTTGCCGGGGATCCATGTCTTGTTCCATTTTGCACCTTGAAATGCGACTCGCAGAAGCGGCAAACGATACCACGCATGCTGGCCGTGAAACATCTCGGAAATTACGTAGAAGGGCACGGGAAAATCGGTGTGGCCCCCAATTTGATGCATAATCACACGCTGCCCAGCCGACCGCTTCGCCGCCGCGCACCAGCCTGCCGACCAGGCTGGCGGTTGGCACAGACCCCCGTTATTTCCGCAACCTGGAGAGATGCACCGCCATGACCATCCCGCTGAATGCCCCTGACTACGTCAAACACGAAGGCCTGAAAAAATGGGTCGCCGAGATCGCCGCGCTCACCCAAGCGGATCGTATTTACTGGGCGGATGGCTCGCCGGAAGAATATGACCGCCTGTGCGCCGAAATGGTCGAAGCCGGCACGCTGATCAAGCTCAACGAAGAGAAACGCAAGAATTCCTACCTCGCCTTTTCCGACCCGTCCGACGTGGCGCGCGTCGAAGACCGCACCTACATCTGCTCCGAGAAGAAGGAAGATGCCGGCCCGACCAACAACTGGGAAGAACCGGCCAAGATGCGCGAAACCCTCAACGGCCTGTTCAAGGGCTGCATGAAGGGCCGCACCATGTACGTCATTCCCTTCAGCATGGGGCCGCTCGGTTCGCCGATCGCCCATATCGGCGTCGAGATTTCCGACTCCGCCTACGTTGTCGTCAACATGCGCACCATGACCCGCATGGGCAAGGCGGTCCACGACGTGCTTGGCAACGCCGGCGAATTCGTGCCCTGCATCCACAGCGTCGGCGCCCCGCTCGCCGACGGCCAGCCGGACGTCGCCTGGCCCTGCAACCCGACCGTCAAATACATCGTGCACTTCCCGGAAACCCGCGAAATCTGGTCCTACGGCTCCGGCTACGGCGGCAACGCCCTGCTCGGCAAGAAGTGCTTTGCCTTGCGCATCGCCTCCAACATGGCGCGCGACCAGGGTTGGCTGGCCGAACACATGCTCATCCTCGGCGTCGAATCTCCGGAGGGTGAGAAGTCCTATGTCGCCGCCGCCTTCCCGTCGGCCTGCGGCAAGACCAACTTCGCCATGCTGATCCCGCCGAAGACCCTGGACGGCTGGAAGATCACCACCATCGGTGATGACATCGCCTGGATCAAGCCGCGCGTCGACAAGGACGGCGTCACCCGCTTCTACGCCATCAACCCGGAAGCCGGCTTCTTCGGCGTCGCCCCCGGCACCTCGGAAAAGACCAACTTCAACGCGCTGGCCACGCTCAAGGAAAACATCATCTTCACCAACGTCGCGCTGACCGACGACGGCGACGTCTGGTGGGAAGGCCTGACCAAGGAAGCCCCGGCACACCTGATCGACTGGCAGGGCAAGGACTGGACGCCGGAAGACGGCAAGGCCGGCAAGAAGGCCGCGCATCCGAATTCCCGCTTCACGGCGCCGGCCAGCCAGTGCCCGTCGGTCGACCCCGCGTGGGAAGATCCGTCCGGCGTGCCGATCTCCGCCTTCATTTTCGGCGGCCGCCGCGCCACCACCGTGCCACTGGTCTACGAAGCCTTCAACTGGAACTACGGGGTCTACATGGCCGCCACGCTCGGCTCCGAAACCACCGCGGCCGCCTTCGGGCAGCAGGGCGTCGTCCGCCGCGACCCGTTCGCCATGCTGCCGTTCTGCGGCTACCACATGGGCGACTACTTCAATCACTGGCTGCGCATGGGCAAGACCGTCGATGAATCGCCGAAGATCTTCTGCGTCAACTGGTTCCGCATGGACGAGAAGGGCGACTTCATGTGGCCCGGCTTCGGCGAAAACATGCGCGTCCTGAAGTGGATCGTCGAACGCTGCAAGGGCGCCATCACCGCCCGGGAAACAGTCCTCGGCTGGATGCCCAAGTTCGAGGACATCGACTGGACCGGCCTCGATATCACCAAGGCCGAGTTCGAGGCCCTCACGACCATCGACGCCGATGCCTGGAAGGCCGAGCTGGCGGGCCACAAGGAATGGTTCGACAAGATGGGCGAAAAGATGCCGCGCGAACTCGTGCTCAAGCGCGAACTGTTCGAAATGGGCATCTTCCGGGACGCCGCCTGATCTTCGCCAGGTCGCCATGATCGAATGGCCGCCTCCGGGCGGCCGTTTTGTTTGAGGAATGCCATGACCTACCGCCCCGCCAGTCGCCTCGCCGAGATCGAACCCTTTCACGCCGTCGAGTTGCTGACCCGCGCCCGCCAACTGGAGGCGGAAGGCCGCGACATCATTCACATGGAAATCGGCGAACCCGACTTCCCGACGCCGGAACCCATCGTGACTGCCGCGGTCGACGCGATAAAAGCCGGCAAAACGCACTATACCCAGTCGCTCGGCCTGCCCGAATTGCGTGCGGCGATCGCCGGCTTCTATCAGAACCGCTACGGCGTGGCGGTGCCGGCGGCGCGCATCGCCGTGACCAATGGCGCCTCCGGCGCCCTGAACCTGGCCTTCGCTTGCCTGGCCGAGCCAGGCAGCGAGTGGTTGCTGGCCGACCCCGGCTACCCGTGCAACCGCCACATTTTGCGGGTGTACGAGGGTCGACCGCGGCATCTCGCGGTCGGGCCGGAAAGCAACTTCCAGCCGACACCGGCCCAAGTGCGGACCGCGTGGAACGAGCGCACCGCCGGCCTGCTGGTCGCCTCGCCGGCCAACCCGACCGGAACCCTGTTGACCCTGCCCGAAATCGCGGCGCTGGCTAAGGCCTGTCGCGAAAACGACGGCCATTTCCTGGTCGATGAGATCTACCACGGCCTGACCTACACTCCGCCGGAAGCTCCTTCGGGGAACGAGGGCGACGCCCCGTCC
>Ga0209507_1002437_pt1 | contig 12633 bp, 12 predicted proteins | sample AD_UKC028_MetaG_FD_184414 | JGI IMG/M metagenome (GOLD analysis project Ga0209507, IMG submission 184414) | Active sludge microbial communities of municipal wastewater-treating anaerobic digesters from USA - AD_UKC028_MetaG (SPAdes) (version 2) | ecosystem: Engineered > Bioreactor > Anaerobic >...
GATGCAGCCGACGGTGGTGACGGCAAGCGCTCGTTTCTTGGCTGCATGGGCGTCGGCCCAGGCGCCGATCAATGGCGCCGTGACCACGATCGCCGCGTAGGACACCGACAGCGCGGCGGTCCAGGCGAACGTGGCCCAGGTGGCGTTGCCGGCAACCACCGCGACGAAATAGGCGTTGAAGATCGCCGTGACCACCACCGTCGTGTAGCCCGAATTGGCGAAGTCGTAGCAGGCCCAAGACCACACTTCGCGTGGTCGGACTCCTTCGTTCAGGTAGTCGGAAGCCTGACTCACCGGCTTGCCCTTGTTGCCGACGAAACCGCGATCCGGCTTCCCGGGTCTTTCTGCCGCCGCCGGCGAACGGGCGACATCAATTGACTCTTCCCGCAGTGAACGCCGCTTCGATGATTCGCGCCACTTCCGCCGGCTGGTCGTGGTGCAGCATGTGGTCGGCGCCGTCGATCCATTTTTCCTGAACGTCGGCGAAGCAGGCGCGGCGCGCTTCCCAGTCGCCGGGGCGGGTGGCGAAGTCGCGGACGACCCACGATTCGCGTCCGGCCACCCAGAGTACCGGGCAGGCGACCTGTTTCCAGATGGCCATCGATTCTTCCAGGCGGAACAGGTAGGGCGCGGGCGCCTTGTGCCACGGATCACCGTTCCAGATGATGCCGTGGCGGCGCTGGCCGGACTTGTTTTCGCCGTCGCCGACGCGGGCCATGTGTTTGGCGAGAAATGCGGCTCGTTCGGGGGTCAGATAGCGGTCGGTGTGCAACAGGCGACGGGCGAAGGCGGCGCGGTCGGCGTAGACGTGCATGCGCGGCGGTTTTTTCAGGGCGCCGAGCCATTGCCGGTAGCGTTCCGGCGCCATGTCGGGCTGGTTGGGGGCGATGCCGAAGCCTTCCAGGGTGACGACGCGCGCGACACGTTCCGGGCGGATGCCGGCATAGAGGCAGGCGATGATGCCGCCCATGCTGTGCCCGGCGAGGCGGACCTTGCCATCCGGCGCGTAGCGGTCGACGATGGCTTCCATGTCGCCGAGGTGTTCGGCGAAATAGTAGGGGCGGTGCAGCCATTGCGACGGTCCGAAGCCGCGCCAGTCGGGGGCGACGATGTTCCAGTCGCGCTGCAGTTCGTCGACGACGAACTGGAACGAGGCGGAAACGTCCATCCAGCCGTGCAGCAGGAAGAGCGTCGGCGCCGCGGGATCGCCCCAGCGGCGGATGTGCAGGCGGGCGGTCGGCAGGTCGAGATATTCGGAGCGGGAAGGGAGCATGTCGGAGATAATGCGGAACGGCGAGCTGTGATTTTGACATGCGAATACGGATAGCGAATGAGTGACGGCACGGAAAAATCTGGCGGCGGGCAGTTTCGGCTCCTCGGCACAAGGCGCTTCGGCCCGCTGTTTCTGACCCAGTTTCTCGGCGCGTTCAACGACAATCTCTACAAGAACGCGCTGGTCGTGCTGGTCACCTTTCAGGCGGCGCAATGGACGCCGATGCGTCCGGAAATCCTAGCCAACCTCGCCGCCGGGCTCTTCATCCTGCCCTTCTTCTTCTTTTCGGCGACCGCCGGGCAACTCGCCGACAAGTACGACAAGGCGCTGCTGGCGCGGCTCACCAAACTGCTCGAAGTCGGGATAATGCTGGTCGCCATCGCCGGCTTCCTGCTGCACAGCCTGACCCTGCTGCTGGCCGCCCTGTTTCTGCTTGGCCTGCAATCGACGCTGTTCGGGCCGGTCAAGTACGCGATCCTGCCGCAGCACCTGGATGAGCGCGAACTGGTCGGCGGCAACGCCCAGGTCGAAGCCGGCACCTTCGTCGCCATCCTGATCGGCACGCTGGCCGGCGGCTTGCTCGCCGGCGCCGGCGTCGATGCGGTGTGGATCGCCCTCGCCGGGCTGGGCGTCGCGGTGGCCGGTTACATTGCCAGTCGCGGCATTCCGGATGCGCCGCCACCGGCGCCGGACCTTGCGGTCAACGTCAATCCGTTGACCGAAACCTGGCGCAATATCGGCTTCGCGCGCGAGAACCGGACCGTCTTCCTGTCCATTCTCGGCATTTCCTGGTTTTGGCTCTACGGCGCGCTGTTCCTCGCGCAGATGCCGGCTTACGGCAAACATGTGCTGGGCGGCGGCGAGGCGGCGGTCACCCTGCTGCTGGCCACCTTCACCGTCGGCATCGGCACCGGGTCGCTGCTTTGCGAGCGCCTCTCGGCGCGGCATGTCGAGATCGGGCTGGTGCCGCTGGGGTCGATCGGACTCACCATCTTCGGGCTCGACCTCGCCTTCGCTTCACTGGCGCTGCCGGCGGCGACCGGCGAACTGCCGCTCGGCGCGCTGCTCGGCCAGCCCGGCGTCTGGCGGGTGCTGGCCGATCTGCTCCTGCTCGGGCTGTTCGGCGGCTTCTTCATCGTGCCGCTGTATGCGCTGGTGCAACTGCGCAGCATGCCGGACAAGCGGGCGCGGATCATCGCCGCCAACAACATCATCAATGCATTCTTCATGGTGGTCGGGGCGCTTGCCGCCGCCGCTATGTTCGCCGGGGGGCTGTCGATCCCGATGCTGTTCGCGGTGGCGGCGGTGTGCAATGCGGCCGTCGCCGTCTTCATCTACGGCCTGGTGCCCGAGTTCCTGCTGCGCTTCCTGGCCTGGGGCCTGATCCACCTTTTCTATCGCGTGCAGAAGCGCGGCGTCGAGGGCATTCCGCACGAAGGCGCGGCGCTGATCGTCTGCAACCATGTCAGCTTCGTTGATCCGGTCATCCTGATGGCTGTTTCGCCGCGGCCGATCCGCTTCGTAATGGATCACCACATCTTCCGCACGCCGCTCATCTCTTTCATCTTCCGCCACACGCGGGCGATTCCGATCGCGCCGGCGAAGGAGGATGCGGCGATGATGGAGCGCGCCTTCGACGAGGTTTCGGCGGCGCTTCGCGAAGGCGAACTGGTCGGCATCTTCCCCGAGGGCCGGATTACCGACAGCGGCGAGCTGTACCCCTTCCGCCCCGGTGTGACGCGGATTCTCGAACGCGATCCGGTGCCGGTGATTCCGCTGGCGCTGCAGGGGTTGTGGGGCAGCTTCTTCTCGCGCAAGGGCGGCCCGGCGATGAGCAAGCCGTTCCGCCACCCGCTGTTCTCGAAGATTGCCGTCGTCGGCGCCGAGCCGGTCGCACCGGCGGAAGCGACGCCGGCCAATCTGCAGGAAATCGTCGGGCGCCTGCGCGGCGACTGGAAGTAGGGGGCAGTCGGGTAGAATTCCTGCATGGCACTGCAACTCGACCGAATCCGGGAACGCCTCGATCTCTACGAAAAGCTGATGCGGCTCGACAAGCCGATCGGCATCCTGCTGCTGCTGTGGCCCACGCTGTGGGCGCTATGGCTGTCGTCGGTCGGCAAGCCCGACTGGATCGTGCTCTGGGTCTTCGTGCTCGGCACCGTGCTGATGCGCTCGGCCGGTTGCGTCATCAACGACTATGCCGACCGCGATTTCGACAAGCACGTCGAGCGCACGAAAGAACGCCCGCTGACCGCCGGCCGGGTGACGACGAAGGAAGCGCTCGCTCTCTTCGCCGCCCTCTCGCTATGCGCCTTTGCGCTGGTTCTGATGCTCGGCAACTCGCTGGTGATCTGGATGTCGGTGCCGGCGCTTTTCCTGGCATTGAGCTACCCCTTCACCAAGCGCTTCTTCGCCGTTCCGCAGGCCTATCTCGGCGTCGCCTTCGGCTTCGGCATCCCGATGGCCTACGCGGCGCATCTCGGCGAAGTGCCGGCCGAAGCCTGGTGGCTGCTGCTCGCCAACGTCTTCTGGGCGGTGGCCTACGACACCGAATACGCGATGGTCGACCGCGAGGATGACCTGAAAATCGGCATCAAGACCTCGGCGATCACCTTCGGGCGTTTCGACGTGGCGGCAGTGATGGCCTGCTACGCGTTGACGCTGGCCATCATCGGCTGGGTCGGCTGGACGCTGCATCTCGGCTGGGCCTTCTTCGCCGGTCTGGCGGTCGCCGCCGGGATCATGGGCGTCCATTTCACGTGGATTCGCGGTCGCGAGCGGATGGCCTGCTTCAAGGCCTTTTTGCACAACAACTGGGTCGGTGCGGCAATTTTCACCGGCATCGTCGTCGATTTTATGATTTCCGGAAGGAGTTTTGGATGAAAGCCCTGATTTTTGCCCTTTTATTGGCGTCGACCGCGGTAGTCGCCGAAGATGGCCGCCAACTGGTCAGGTTGCCGCCGCCGGCCCAGGAAGCACTGCGCCAGGAGATGCTCGACAACCTGCTGGCGGTCAACGAAATCCTGTCGCTGATGGGCGCCGGCAAGGTCCGCGAGGCCGGTGATGTGGCCGAGAGCAGGCTCGGCCGGTCGGCCATGGGCAAGCATCGCGACAAGCCCTTCGAGGCGCGTCCCGGCCCGCACATGCCGCCGGCCATGCACGGCGTCGGCATGGATGGCCATCAGGCGGCCAGCGAGTTCGCCGCGGTTGCCAGAACCGGCGACCGCGACAAGGCGCTGGCCCTGCTGCCCAACCTGACTTCGGCCTGCGTCGCCTGCCACTTTTCCTTCCGGACCCGATGAAATATTACGACCTGCGCGACTTCATGTCGCAACTGGAAAAGACCGGCGAACTGAAGCGGGTCGGCGTCGAGGTCGATACCCGCCTCGAAATGACCGAAATCTGCGACCGCGTGCTGCGCTCCGCGGGTCCGGCGATTCTGTTCGAGATGCCGAAAGGGCATTCGATTCCCGTGCTGGCCAACCTGTTCGGCACGCCGAAGCGCGTCGCGCTGGGCATGGGCGAGGAATCGGTGCAGGCGTTGCGCGAGGTCGGCAAACTGCTCGCCTACCTCAAGGAACCGGAGCCGCCCAAAGGCTTGAAAGACGCCTGGGACAAGCTGCCCATCCTCAAGCAGGTGCTCAACATGGCGCCGAAGAAGGTGTCGAACGCGCCGTGCCAGGAGATCGTTTGGGAAGGCAGGGACGTCGACCTGGCCCGTCTGCCCATCCAGCACTGCTGGCCGGGGGACATCGCGCCGCTGATTACCTGGGGCCTGGTCGTCACCAAGGGGCCGCACAAGAACCGGCAGAATCTCGGCATCTACCGCCAGCAGGTCTTGGGGCCGAACAAGGTCATCATGCGCTGGCTGGCGCATCGCGGCGGGGCGCTCGACTTTCGCGAGCATCAGCTGGCCAATCCGGGGCAGCCGTTCCCGGTCGCCGTCGTGCTCGGCTGCGATCCGGCGACCATCCTCGGCGCGGTGACGCCGGTGCCGGACAGCCTTTCCGAATACCAGTTCGCCGGCCTGCTGCGCGGCGGCAAGACCGAACTGGTCAAGTGCGTTGGCTCGGCTTTGCAGGTGCCGGCTTCGGCCGAAATCGTCCTCGAAGGCGTGATCCACCCCGGCGAGATGGCGCTGGAAGGCCCCTACGGCGACCATACCGGCTACTACAACGAGCAGGCCGAATTCCCGGTGTTCACGATCGAGCGCATGACCATGCGCAAGAACCCGATCTACCACAGCACTTATACCGGCAAGCCGCCCGACGAGCCGGCCGTGCTCGGCGTCGCGCTCAATGAAGTCTTCGTGCCGCTGCTCCAGAAGCAGTACCCGGAAATCGTCGATTTCTACCTGCCGCCCGAAGGCTGCTCGTACCGCATGGCCATCGTCAGCATCAAGAAGGCTTACCCCGGCCACGCCAAACGCATCATGTTCGGCATCTGGAGCTTCCTGCGCCAGTTCATGTACACCAAGACCATCATCGTCGTGGACGACGACATCGACATCCGCGACTGGAAGGAAGTGGTCTGGGCGATGACGACGCGCATGGACGCGACGCGCGACACGACGCTGGTCGATAACACGCCGATCGACTACCTCGACTTCGCCAGCCCGGTGGCCGGCCTCGGTTCCAAGATGGGGCTCGATGCGACCAACAAATGGACGGGCGAGACAACGCGCGAATGGGGGCGGCCGATCGTCATGGATGACGGCGTGAAAAAGCGCGTTGATAGCTTGTGGCAGGATCTCGGCCTTTGAGCCTGCGCATTACTGCGGTCGACCTCGAAAATGCGGCCATTTCCGCGACCTGGCTCGACCTGCTCGACCACTACGCCCGCGACCCGATGGGTGGCGGCGTTGGACTCTCCGCTTATGCGAGAACACATCTGGTCGATGAATTGAAGCGCCTGCCGACCTTTCACGGCGCACTGGCCTGGCGGGGCGAAAAGGCGGTCGGCCTGATCAACTGCTTCGCCGGCTTCTCGACCTTTGCCGCCAAACCGCTGCTCAACATCCACGACATTGTCGTCCATGCCGATGCGCGCCGGCAGGGCATCGGCCAGGCCCTGCTGCAGTGGGCGGAACGGCGGGCGCGCCAGCTCGGCTGCTGCAAGCTGACGCTGGAAATTCTCTCCGGCAATACGCGGGCGATGGCGTCCTACGCGCGCGCGGGTTATGCTCCTTATGTGCTCGACCCTGCCGCCGGGCATGCCCTGCTGATGCAAAAACTTCTTCCGGAGCCGTGATGCAAGAATCTCTTCCCGCCGTCGATCCGCAAGCCGTGCGTCCTTCGCTGGTGCAGTTGACCCACATCATCTACGGCCTGCACGCCATCGCCGTGCTGGTCGGCGTGACCTCCGCGGCGACCGTCGCCGGTGGCTTCGTCTTCGGGCTGCCGTCGCTGATCGCCGTCTTCCTGAATTACCTGAAGCGCAGCGACGTCAACGGCACCTGGCTGGAAAGCCATTTTCGCTGGCAGATCCGCACCTTCTGGTTCACCTTGCTGTGGCTGGTGGTCTACGGCCTGCTGATCGTCACCATCATCGGCATTCCCATCGCCTGGATTCTGATCGCGATTCTCGGGCTGTGGGTCGGCTATCGCGTCATTCGCGGCTGGGTGGCGCTGGCCGACGCGCGCCCGGTCGGCTGAGTCAGGATTTCCTTTCGCGCGGATGCAGTTCGCTGCCCACCCAGCGGGCGAACTCGGTGCGCGTGCAACTGCCCGTGCGGTTCAGGCTCTTGCCATCGACGACCTTGTAGATCACGAGGTCGAATTCAGGGTTGTCGGAGCGGCGCTCGTCGATGATCTGGCGCACCGACCACTGCTGGCCAGGGCGGTCGTTGCAGTAGTAATGGCCCAGTCTGACGTCAGGCAGTTCGGCGTCGCTATGTTTCTGGGCGACGGCCAGCGTCTGCTGGATGATTTCGCTCATTTCATTCGGTTCGACGTCGATGACCACATTTAGGTGGTCCATCGCTTCCATGACATGATTTTCGGAAATCCTCGGCCAGACGCTGCCTTTCGTGACTGCCGCGCCGCGGTAGCGCATCAGGCTCGCCGGGTAACGACGCCAGGCGAAGGCATAGTTGAAAACGACGCCGATGACGAGGATGATCACGGAATTGATCGCGATCGGGTTCAGCACGTAGCGAAAACCCAGTTCATGAACGGCGGCGCCGCCGATCACCGCCGCCAGCGCCGTCGCCCCGCCCGGCGGGTGCAGGCAGCGCGTCAGGTGCATGATGCCGATCGCCAGGCCGACGGCGAGACCCGCCGCCAGCGTCGCATTGGGCACCAGTTGCCAGCAGGCGACGCCGACTACCGCCGAAAAGAGATGTCCGCCCAGTACCGCCCACGGCTGCGCGAAGGGGCTGTGCGGCGCGGCGAAGATGAGGACCGCCGAGGCGCCGAGCGAGGGCACGATGACGAGGGCTGCCTGCTCGCCGACGAGGGCGCGGGTGACCAGAATCACCAGGCTGATGCTGATCACGCCGCCGAGCGTGGCGACCAGTTGCTCGCTCAGGTGATGTCCGCTCGCCGGAAAGCCGACGAAGTGCTTGATGCGCTGGAACAAGAATTTTGTCGTGTTGCTCATTCAGTAATGTTCCTTGATTGTCTGCAGCGAAATCGAATAGGTATGGGCCAGTTGTGCGGAGCAATAGCGATGATCGCTGCCGACCGGGCAGGCGACCCGCGCCAGGCAGGTGAGGGCGCATGTCGAGCCGTCCTGCTTGCGCCAGGCGACGCATCGCTGCAGGGAAAACGCGCCGCCGGCCATGGCTGAAGCGGGGCAGGCGGCGATGCACGGCTTTTCCTGGCAGGCGGCGCAGGGGCTGCTGCGACCATGGCCCAAGGCCACGTCGTGGAAACAACTGCTGGCCCCAGGGTCGACCGCTGGCGAAGGCGCAAAATGGGTATCGGCCAGCACGACTGCCCGATAGGCGTACCAGGTGCCCCATTCGGCATCGATGCCGACCATGAAAGGCGAGGCATGATGCCAGCCGGCCAGCGCGCCGAGTCGTTGCAGCGCTAATGGCTGCGGGCCGGGGTAAAGAATCGTGTAGCGGTTATCGGGCTGGCATTCGGACATCCATTGGCGGATGGTGCGCAGCGTGAAATCGTCGATCGGGTCGGCGCCGCCGACGCCTGATTTTTTGACCGCTTCCCACAGCGCCCGGCCGCCATGGCCGATCAGGATCAACTGCCGATAGCCCGTTGTGCCACCGGCAATGCTGCCGACGATGTCGTCCGGCAGGTCGGCGAGATCGAAAACCGCGTGCCGGTTCAGGCCGCAGCGATCCAGCGGCGCGCCCGGGAAGGGCTGGGATTCACTCATCTTCCAGCACCGGGTTCTTCTCGCCGGCCCGGCGCTGGGCGACCCAGACCAGCAGGGCGTCGATCGCCGCGCTGCCGGCCTGGGCGCGCGGGTGGTTGATCAGGAAGGTGACGGCGTAGCGCCGACCCCGGGCGTCCAGCGCATAGCCGGCAGCGGTCTTGACGCCGTCGAGCGTGCCGGTCTTGATGTGGGCGCGGCCGGTGGCCTCGGAGCCGTTGAGGCGTTTTTTCATGGTGCCGTCAATGCCGACGATCGGCAGGCTGGAGATGTATTCCGGCATCACCGGGTTCTTCCAGGCGTCGAGCAGCACGCGGTTGAGGCTGTCGGCGCTGATCCGCTCGCGCCGCGAGAGGCCTGAGCCGTTCTCGATTTCAAGTTCGGCGAAGCGCAGGCCGCGTGCGTTCAGCCAGTCGCCGACGCGTTGCCGCGCGCGCTCTGCGGTGGCCGGCGCCGTGTCGTTGCCGAGCGTCAGATACACCTGCCGCGCCATCACGTTGTTGCTGTACTTGTTGATGTCGCGCACGGTGTCGGCCAGCGGCGGCGATTCGTGGGTGGCGACGAGCCGGGCACCGACGGCAACGGCGCCGCCACGTACCTGCCCGCCCAACGTGCCGCCGAGTTCCTTCCACAGGGCGCGGATCAGGCCGCCGGCTTGGCCATCGGCAGGCAGTGGCGCCAGATTGAGCGGTTTCTCGCCACATAGCGGACTGTAGGTGCCGGTGAATTCCAGCCGGTTGCCCTTGTTTTCCGGGACCAGGCGGACGCTGATGAAATCCTTCCAGTTGCTGCCGCAGCCGCCTTCGCCACTGCGCAACTGGTTGTCGACGCGCAGCCCGTCGCTCGGCGTTTCCATCAGCAGGCGCGGCTTGCCGTTGTCCGGCAGCAGCGTGAAGCGCAGGGCGCGCAGGTTGATCAGCAGGCCGTCCGGGCCGACGTTGTAAGGGCGCATCGGCTTGTCGTCGAACGCGCCGGGGTCGATGGCCGGCACGTCGAAGACGGTGCGGTCGAGCACGACGTCGCCGTTGATCTGCTGGATGCCGCGCACGCGCAACTGGCGCAGCAGGGCCCACAGGTGCTCGATGGCGAAGCGCGGGTCGCCGCTGCCCTTGAGGTACAAATTGCCGCTCAAAACGCCGTCGACCGCGACAGACTCGATCCATGCCGTGGTTTTCCACGTCCATGCCGGACCGAGCAGGTCGAGCGCGGCATAGGTGGTGAGCAGCTTCATGACCGAGGCCGGGTTCATCGCCTGCGTCGCGTTGTGCGCCACCAGCGGCTGCACCGCATCGACCGGCTGGACGACGACGGCGACGCTGGCGGCCGGAATCTGCGCCGCCTTGAGCGCCTGCAGCACATTGGGCGGCAGGCCGCCGGCGAGCGCCGGCAGGGCGAAAACGGCTGCTGCGAGGAGCGCGAAAAAATGCTTCATGCAGTCAGTGCGGGGTAGTCGAGATAGCCCTTCTCGCCGCCCTGATAGAAGGTCGCCATGTCGGCTTCGTTGAGCGGCGCCTGACGGGCGAAGCGCTCGACCAGATCCGGGTTGGCGATCCACGCCCGGCCGTAGGCCACGGCATCGCACAGGCCGGCGGCCAGGCGCGCTTCGCCGGCGGCCTGATCGAGACCGCCATTGGCGATGATCGGCATCCGCGCGAGCGGGCGGAAATGGGCGCCGACATCGGCCAGCGCGTGTGGCGTGTCGTCGAGCTGGCGCGGCAGGAAGGGCTCGGTCAGATGGAGGAAGGCGAGGCCGTAATCGTTGGCGCGGCGGACGATGGATTCCCACATCGGCACCGTGTCGGCATCGACGTTCAGGCCGTGGAAGCGGTTGAGCATCGGGTTGAGGCGGAAACCGGTACGGTCGAAAGGCATCACCTCGCCGACCGCATCGAGCACTTCGAAAAAGAAGCGTGCCCGGTTTTCATGGCTGCCGCCGTATTCATCGTCGCGCTGGTTGGATTGCGCGGAAAAGAACTGGTGGAACAGGTAGCCGTTGGACGAGTGGATCTCGACGCCGTCGAAGCCGGCGGCAATGGCATTGGCCGCGCCCTGGCGAAAATCGGCGACGATGGCCTTGATCTCGGCGCGCGTCAGCGCATGCGGCGTCACGGTGTCGGGCTGGCCGGTCGTCGAAAACATCTTCCACTGCGGGTTGACCGCGGAAGGGGCGACCGGCGGCTGGCCGTCGTGGAATTCGGGCAACGACAGGCGGCCGCAATGCCAGAGCTGGCAGACGATCAGGCCGCCCTTTTCATGGACGGCAGCGGTGACGGTGCGCCAGCCGGCGACCTGCTCGGCCGACCAGATGCCCGGGGTGAAGGGGTAGCCGCGCGCCTGCGGCGAGACGATGGTGCCTTCCGAGATGATCAGCCCGGCGCCGACCCGCTGCGCGTAATGGCGCGCCATCATTTCAGTGGGTACGTAGCCGGCGTTGTCGGCGCGGCAACGCGTCAGCGGCGCCATGACGACGCGGTTCTTCAGTCCGAGGGCGCCGAGTTTAACGGGGGTGAGCAGTTGCTGGGACATGGCGGAAAGATAGGGGCCGGAAAGCGCCACATTCTACTTGCCGGGCGCGGTTCGCGGTATCGGACGTGGCGGATTGACTTCGTCCGCCACTTTCCTTAACACCGGCATGAGCTGTTTTGGTACCATGCCGCCTCCGGAACGGGTAGCACGCTCGACCACTTTATCAAAGGAAAAGCCATGGCAGTCATCGATCTTACCACCGACAATTTCAAGGAAAACATCGACGAAAAGGGCATCGTGATCGTCGATTTCTGGGCTCCGTGGTGTGCTCCCTGCCGCTCGTTCGCCCCGACCTTCGAGGCCGCCTCGGAAAAGCATGCCGACATCACTTTCGCCAAGGTCAACACCGAGGAGCAACAGGAAATTGCCGGCGCCTTCAACATCCGCTCGATCCCGACGCTGATGGTGTTCCGCGAGCAAGTCATCATCTACGCCGAGGCAGGCGCGCTGCCGGCAGGCGCCTTCGATCAGTTGATCGATCAGGTCAAGTCACTCGACATGGACCAGGTTCGCGCCGATATCGCCGCCCAGGCCAACTGAGGAAAACGGCGCTGCCGGGTGCCTGGCGCCCGGCAAACCCCCCGGTCAGACGTTGAACAGGAAGTTCAGTACGTCGCCGTCCTTGACCACATATTCCTTACCTTCAGCGCGCATCTTGCCGGCTTCCTTGGCGCCGGCTTCGCCCTTGTAGGCGATGAAGTCGTCGAAAGCGATGGTCTGGGCGCGGATGAAGCCGCGTTCGAAGTCGGTGTGGATGACGCCGGCGGCCTGCGGGGCGGTGTCGCCCTGGTGGATGGTCCAAGCGCGCACTTCCTTGACGCCGGCGGTGAAATAGGTAGCCAGGCCGAGCAGCTTGTAGCCGGCGTGGATCAGGCGGTCGAGGCCGGGTTCTTCGAGGCCGAGGTCGGCGAGGAACATCTGCTTTTCCTCGTCGTCGAGATCGGCGATTTCGGATTCGATGGCGGCGCAGACGGCCACCACTTCGGCCTTCTCGGTCGCGGCATGGGCGCGCACGGCGTCGAGCAGCGGGTTGTTCTCGAAGCCACCTTCGGCGACGTTGGCCACATAGAGCACCGGCTTGGCGGTGATCAGGCAGAAGGGCTTGAGGCTGGCCCATTCTTCCTTCGATAGGTCCAGCGCACGCACCGCCTTGGCCTGATCGAGCTGGGCGAAGCACTTTTCGAGGACGGCGACGAGGATCTTGGCTTCCTTGTCGCCGGAACTGGCCGGGCGGCGGTAGCGGTTGAGCGCCTTTTCGACGGTCGCCATGTCGGCGAGGGCGAGCTCGGTGTCGATGACTTCAATGTCGCGCAGCGGGTCGACGCCGCCGGAAACGTGCACCACGTTGTCGTCGGCAAAGCAGCGGACGACGTGCACGATGGCATCGGTTTCGCGGATGTTGGCGAGGAACTGGTTGCCCAGGCCTTCCCCCTTGGAGGCGCCGGCGACCAGGCCGGCGATGTCGACAAACTCGACGATTGCCGGCTGCATGCGCT
>Ga0209507_1002444_pt1 | contig 12610 bp, 14 predicted proteins | sample AD_UKC028_MetaG_FD_184414 | JGI IMG/M metagenome (GOLD analysis project Ga0209507, IMG submission 184414) | Active sludge microbial communities of municipal wastewater-treating anaerobic digesters from USA - AD_UKC028_MetaG (SPAdes) (version 2) | ecosystem: Engineered > Bioreactor > Anaerobic >...
CCCCAAGCTGCACGAGCAGCAGGTCGCAGTCGATGAAGGCTTCGACGATCAACGCCGGCAGCTTCTGCAACCAACGCTCAGCGGTCGCAGGCGTGCCCTTGCCATGCTGGATCGGGATGCTCAGCCCAAGCTGAGCAACGATGTCACGCACGCCGTCCGGGTCATGGGCATCCAGATCGAGCAGGCCGACACGCACGCCGGGCAGGTTCAGCGCGGCGACCATGATCCCGTTCAGGCTGCAGAAGGCGCCCGCGCTGGCGTAGTGCGCGTGGTGGAAGCCACTGGTCGGGCTGACAGCGCCGATGCCATTGGTCAGCGCCTCCTGAGCGGCGGCAAGCATGGAGCCCGAGGTGTAGGGCAAGCTGGCGGCGACGGCCGGCGAACGATTGCCGAAGCCGTTCGCAATGCGCAGATCGAGTAGGGCATCCACGAAGGCGGGATCATGCGCTAGTTTGATCTGGGGGCGGGTCACCGGTGAGAAAGTCTCAATGGAGAGAGGCACACCCAGCGCCCGCCAACTTTCGACGGCAGCCGCCGGCTTGGCGGCGCTGGGGCTGAATGAATTGGCATCGGCCACCATTCGCGAATCGAAGAAAACCGGGATTGCTTTCATATCGACCACACTGGCGACTTGATGCCGTGGCGTACGTTCGCCGCGAATTGGTCACGGATGGCAGCCAGCGGCGCCGGATCAAAGTCCGGGCGTTCGCAGGATTGGTAGTCCAAGCACGAGCACAGCGCCACCAGATCAGGCGGCGTCAGGTTGGGGGCTATCTCAGCCAGCGAACAGGGCTCAATGGGCGAGGGATTGCCGTGGTGAGCGTAACGGTAATTGACGCTGGCGATGTTGGTCGCCTTCAACTCGTCGGCGAGGGCTTGGGCATCGGTGCCCGGTCGCAGGGCGGCGTAGGCCACGGCGATGGTGGCGATGTGGCGGTCGGTACAAACAAAGGCAGACATGGTGATTCTCCGTTTTTGGCCGTAGGAAGCGGCGGCGATGGCGAAATTGCCGGGTGGTTCTCTCACGCACACACACATGCGCGCTATTTTCAACGTAGCATCTCGACCCGACCCCTTGTCAAACGCCATCGGCATGGTCGCGGCGCCACCCCTACGGGGTGCCGGCGTGAGGGGGTGGTCGATCTGTCGGCTGACCCTTTTACGGGCACGCCCCACGCACGCCGCAGTTCAGCTTTGCTGATCTGCTACGCGTTGGCTAACTGGCAGAGCCAGATAGCTGCGCTCGGGTGGCCCGGGCACTTCCGCGCCGCCCGGCCCCGGATTTGTGCGTGCTCGAAGCGCGACCCGTACCACCCCCGCTGCGCGGATGGATGGATTGGTTTAGCGTGATCCGCATATCGTTCGCCCACTTTCTCAGTTTTCAACTCTTGATTCTCAGGTGGGTACATCGACCCCCGGGGGGTGGGGTGGGGGTCGCCGGGGCCACCATGCAATTCGACCCTACGAATTTTTCCCAACCAATAAATCGAAAGGGGTGTCGGCGCCAAACTGAATGTAGAATGCAGGGAACAGGAGGCCCAATCACAATAAGGAAATCCTGCCATGCAAAACACCATCACCCGCAACACCGCCGCCCGACTCAAGTTGGCAGCGGCCAATGCCTCGGCCGCTCTTGCACTGGATGCAACCCCGCCGACTGGTTACCGGGCAATCGCCATCACGCTGAACGGACACGGCAACGGCCCGGCGCTACCGCCTACCCCGCTCGGCCTTGCCATCGAATGCGTGCGCTCGGGTATCGAACTTGACGCCACCCAATTCCGCGAGGCGAAAGCAGCCGCGAAGCAGCTACGGGTGGATGCATTCGATGGCGACCTCGCCGCCCAGCACATTGATGATGTCGTATTTTGGTGGAAGGCGCATCGCCCCGGCATCACGCCGCAGGGGCGTGCGCTGGTCAGGTTGAGCGGCCATCGTACCGATCACGGGCAGCCGGCGTGCGGTGTGCCGCAACCTCAGCCGTGGCTACGCGATTGGGATGGCAGCCGCAAAGTGCTCCGCTAACGACGCATAGCCTTCAGGATGCACGCCCGGGCAGGAGCCCCGCATTCATTGTGCTCGGCGATCAGTCGATCCATGATCTCGAATGCCCGGGCATCCAACTGATCCAGCATAGCCAGTTCGGCCGCGTCCATCTCCCGTGGGTCGCATTCGGCTGAGGTGCTGATGGCTTGGCGCAGGGCATCGTGCAGGGTGGTCATAGCTATCCTCGTTTGATCGGGCGCCAAGGATAGGCTCGGTTTATGGTGCGATCAAGATGCCGGTTGCGCCGACTGTCGCCGTCGCCACTCCCACGGCGGCACAGGGTTTCCCGTTATTCCGAGTCGCGGAATCTAGGTATTGCCTGTTCGCAGGCTTTCAGGTCTGGGCGCTTGGTTGCTATCTTTGCCATCACTCGGTACTGTGTAGAGCCGTTTTCGGCTTCCTTCTTCAAAAACTGCTTCCACGTAGCCTGATTGGATTTCTGCCAGTCTTTTATGCAAAGTCGGTACTCTTCCCATCCAGAAAGGCCGCTTGGGAAAACTTCGGGGAATAAGATTCCAACATCATTTTTGCAATCCTTGATGTCGGGGCGCATCAGACTTGAATAGGGCGCTTGGTTGCCATCGTAGTCTGTGTATTCCTTGATATATTTTTGCCATGCGGTCGGATGTTTATCTTGCCAAGTGCTCAGGCACTTGTAATAGGCACGCTTGGTCTCTTCCTGATCCCAAACGCTTTCTTGACGATTTTCAACAGCGGCACTGTTACTTGATTGGGGCGTGGCTTTTGCAGCGTGGCCTGTCTCTTGGGTCTTGCCGATCGTCAGGAGGATGCTGCTGCTGACCATAGCAATCAGCACTACAACAGTGGCGCCAATGAACCTGCCCGCACCCCATTGGCTGTGATGAACCACCGACCCGCAAGCCGTGTCCCACGCCGTGGTTTCCGTCTTCTTCAGCCTGTCGTAAGCGTATGCCCGCGTGAATAGCGCAGCGCCCGGGATACCGAGCCCGTCACCCAGAATGCACGCAAAAGCGGCACGCTTCAGGGCCTCGGCGAAGGCCAGCTTCCGGCCGTCGAACTTCAAAACCCGGATACCGAAAATCCACTTTGCAGGTGTCGTGCCGATGGTGGCGAGTAATGCGGCCTCGACGGGTACCCAGAGCCAGTAAATGATGACAGCGGCGGTGATTGGGTTAGTGAGCGCACCTACTATCTGTGAAGCCTTGCTTGGGAACAAGAGAGGCAGGATCACATGGAGCGCAATCAGCAGCGGCACCGCGAAGAACAAGTCGATCGTTCGGGCAAAGAAACGCCGCCACGGGTGGAGCCCGGTGTCGGCCTTCTGGGGGCGAGTGGTCGGTGCTGGCGATGCTGCCGGAAGTTCTTGCACTACCTCAAGGGGCTTCCCGCAGGCGTGGCAAAACCTCGCCTCGGCTTTGGTTTCGGTGCCGCATTGGTGGCAGAACATGACTACACCCTCGAAGTTTTTGAGTAATCGAAGTATTTCACAGTAGAGTGAAATCGCCTTTACTCTGAGCGCCAATATGCGTGACCGAAAGTGCCAACCTGCAAGAGTCTGATTTGAGTAGGCGGAACATCCGCCGCCAACTCAGGCCACCACAGCTTGAATGCCATCGTGAAGGCGTTTTTTGTGGCATATCCGAACTGGGAGGAGGCCGCTGTAGTTTGGGATGGTTTTGCGCAGGCCGCCCGGGAGGAGGGGCAGCGGTATAACTAGCACCGTAGAACGATTGAATGAAAATCGTGGGCTCTCCCCTATAACTCCCCGGTGCGGATTAGAGGAACCGGTTCAGCTCTGCCAGCACGGCGTCGGCTTCGGCTTGGGTGTGGAATTGCTTGGCCCGTTCGATCCGATCAACAACGAGTGTCGCGCCCTTCGCATCGAAGCCAAGGAAGTACCCGCCGTACATCTGGATGACGAGTGCCCCGGGGGACGCAAGGATTGACTTGGCCCTCGATTCCGCCAGCTTTCGCTCTTTGTAGGCAGCCTCCCTTTCGGCGCTGAGCGCAACCTCCTTCTGCTTGTCCATGATCATCAAAGTGATGATCATGGCTGGGCCGACTGCCGCTGAGCCAGCTATAACAAGCAGGCTCGGAAAGTTGTGCCTGAACAGATTGCGGTATTCGAGATCGACGAATCCGTACAGGTACAGAATGCCGAGCATGGCGAAGACGCAGACTACGTAGGCAATGGCGCCTGTTTGCTTGATGCTATTCATGGAATTTTCCTCTTGAACAAATAGCGGTCAGCCAGGTGATGGTTATAGACAAATTCCTTACCCTTGAAATTCAGTTCCGGCATTTTTTCTCTTGGTGTCTGGGCTACGTGAATTGTTCGCAATTCTCACCCTGAGAGAGTTGCGATGGAAGCACTCTACAGTGCCCTGCATTTGTCGCCAAAAAGGAGTCCCAGAATGCCTTGGCCTCGGCGTCCTCACTGGTCTCGTTGGCCCATTCCTTCGAGAAAGCGAGGGCACGTGAGCGGATTTCATTCCAAGACAGAGGTATGGGGGTTACGGTGTGCGGTTGTTTGGGGGTTTTCATTTTACATTGTGAAATATGGGCCGTTTTAGCCAGTAGCCTTCAGTAGCCTCCCTGTAAGTTGGAATTTTCCATACGGTAGCGTATGGTGTGTGACACTGATTAGCTGAAATGGAGGTGTGCTGTGGGCTCGATGCAGGAATATGTGAAGATCAAAGAGGCGGCCCGAATCTTGGGGCTCTCAACCGACACCGTGCGCAAGCGCGTCGCTGAGGGCCGGTTGCCGCAAACACGCCGGCTTGGCGGTGGTTTCAGTTCCCCGATATTGATCCATCTCGACGACCTGCGTGCGATGCTGCGGGTTGGCAACAACCTCAACATCGCGGGTCGCATGATGACCGACAAGGCTTCTGACGAGATCAAGCTGCGGGAACTGAATGCCCGCTGTGTGAAGCTGGCCGATGCGCTCGGCAGCCCCGACGCGATTATCTCGGCGCTGCGGGCAGTGGGTGGCGTTGATCGGTTGTCCGATCTGAGCCCGGAGCACTACGCCAAATTCCGCACGCGGCTCATCAGGCTAGCCAATCCGATGACGGGTGGCAAGAAGGGGGCGGGCGGGAGGTTCGAGAAGCGGACGCATGCTCCGGGCTGACCGGCGTCAGGTTGCCTTGGAGGTCGCAGCGATGCGCCCCCGGCTGCGAGAGAGCCTTGAGGTAGCACTTACGCCGCACCCTGCGCGCCAAGACGCCGGGCAGGATGCGCTGATCTTCTTCGCTGAGGTGGTGCGCGATGGCGAACCGGATGCCAATGGCCAGCGGCACGGGGGCGGTGAAGAGGTGAGGCCACATCCGGCGCAGCTTATGCTCAAGGATGTTGAGGGCGGTTCTCTTGGCTGCCTTCTTGCTGGGGGCGGTGGCTACGGCTTGCGTGGTGCGCTCAGGCGCGACGATTGGGGGCGGCGGGATAGCAGAGGCAGCCCGGGCCGCGCGACGCGCTGCAGCGGCTTCTGGGTTGAGGGTGAGTGTGGTCATCGTCAGAAGTCGCTCACCACCCATTCGCCGTCAGACTGGCGCAGGTAGCAGGTGTCGCCGGCAAGAATGGCTTGCACTTCCGCGTCGATGCCTTGGAAGAGTTCGATCGCTCCACCCATATCCGTGCATGATCCTTCGGGCAGGTTGAGGTATCCGGTTCGTGTCTTCAGGTCGTAGGTTAGGCGCTCGACGCGGCACATCAATCCGCGGTCGAAATGCTCACCACGCGAAGGGGTCAGATTGAGTAGTGGTTTCATGTCGGATTTGCTCCTTGGCCAATGGCCGTTGATGGTTCATTTTCGTAAGCGGATGTCATGGTCTTTGGTCGGGCATTTTGGGCTCGGCTTCTCACTTCTCTCTAGTCACACCATTTGGAGATGAATTTTAGGAGGGGTGTAGTAAGAGAGAAATGAGAAGAACTTATATAAAACCCAGTATCCATGCGGGTTTCCGCCTTCTCACCCCCACCCTAAAAACCCCGAGAAGATGAGAAGCCGAATTCGCCGCCACCCTGAAAAAGGGTGAGAAGACGTGAGAAGTGAGAAGAACTTGAGAAGGCAAATAATGCTCTGTGCATTATTTCAGCGAGGAAAATAGACCGCTGATTGGCCGTCTTTCGCCGTGCCGATCTCACCAGATTCGGTCAGGTGGGCGATCACCTCATCCAGTTCGCGGGTCTTCATCCGCATCAGCTTCGACAGCTTTCCGCGAGGCATCAAACCGCGCTTTGCAAGCTGCCCGTACTCACGGTCGCCGGCATATTTACGAGCGTCGCGGATGAAGCGCAGTGCCTTGAGCACCAGCACCTCGAACGCACTTTCAGCCATCCCCTGTGAGACCTCGCGGCTGACGTTCGTGAGGCACCAGCGAACGTAACTCACGGCCCACTCGGCGTGATGCCCCTGAATGACGCCACCGCCGCCGGCTGCGATCACTCCGGCGACACGGCGGGCGTGTTCTTCATGGCGCGACCAGAGCGCGGCATAAAGTCCGGTCGGCGTCTCGTTGTAAAACCGGACGAACACCTGCTCGGCATCCGTGTCGATCAGGATGGTGCCGCCCGGCAGCGTTGGATTCAGCAGGTCGGCGAAAAGACGCAAGCGATCACGCAAGGCGTCGGGCACCGTGCGGCTAGGATTGCGGTTCTTCGGCGATGTGCCGGACGCTGACACGCACAGCATCCGGTTCAGCGTGCCGTCGTCGACAACCACCCCTGTCAGGGCACCAACAAATTGCACAGGGGTGGTTGTCCCGAGCAGGTTGATGTAGGGGCCGTGAATGGCCGGGATGTTCAGCTTGGTGTCCGCGAACGCCTTGGGGGAGAGGACGCTTCTGGCTAATCCGAACAGCTTGAGCAGCAGCCCTATCAGCACCTGCCGATGTTTGTCACCCTGTTTCGATAGGGCGCTCTTGAGGAAGATGCCGAATTCATCGGTCATCATCAGTTGGACGGGGTATGCGTTCAGGGCACGCAGAAGAGCGGTGTCGCTGGTGGCTTCCTCAAGTAGCCCGTCAAGATTGTGGGTCGCCGAGAGCAACCGCTTGATGGCACTGCGCGGGTCTTCCTTGCCATGCCCGGTGTCGCCGATCAGGACTTGGTAGAGGTTTGTCGGCGTTTCCATCGCTCCAACACTTGCCCGGTTCATCATCAGGTGGGATACGAGACTCAAGGCGCCGGCGATGGCGAACGACTTGACCGGCATGATGGATGAACCGTGAATGTAATGCGCCACCTCGCCAACGAGCCCGGGCGGCCAATCAACGGGGAGCGGGGCGGCCTTCTGTTCCGCGACCTCGAAAGGTGCTGCTTCCAGTTCAGCAGCGAAGTCATCCTCGGCAGCCGGGCGCTTACCTTTTCCGGGATTTTCGATGCCGTTCTCTGCGGCGATCTTGAACAATTGACCGATGCCCGTGACGCCAGACTTCAGCTTGTCCTTGATCTTGCGCTCCACGTCAGCCGGCTTGTACTGGGGATCGCCGACGCTGAACTCGTGGCACAGATTCGCACCGACTTCACCGTAGTTCGCCAGCGCACCGATGACTTGGTGCCAGACGCCTTTGCCGTTGGACAGGTGCAAGCCCTTGTCACGCATCTGCGCGATCACGATGCGGGCCTCGGCAACCTGTTGGTCACTCAGCGCGTCCAAAGGGTCGTTCGGCTCTTGGCGGGGCTCCTGTGCAGTCTGGCGGACATCCGCATCGACCGGGAGGTTGCTGAAATCCACCACCTCGTCGATGCAGCGCCCGGGAACCGCAACCGCATTTGGCGTGCGGCCGAGGCGGGGTTGGACAAAAAAGCCCTGAACCACCGATAGCGGCTTGCCGGGGGCGGTAAAGCCCAGATGCTCGGCAATCAAGTTGCAGCGACCAGCATGCGTATCGGTTGGCTGTGACTCGGCGAACGCGAAAACGGCGCGAAAGGTCATGTCCTTGTCGTCGGCCTCGATGCCGCTGCTGTAGGTGTTCCACAGGATGACTGCGACGCCCTTGGCCTCGGCTGCGGTCAGCACGTCGGTGCGGCTGGTGCGGTCACCGTTGCGGAAGTCGAAGTCATACGCGGCCCCGGTCGAAGCCTCGATGTTGTCCTTGGTGCGCTTCATGGCGCCGTCAGGGAATATGCCCGGATGAATAATGACGCCGAGCACCTTGACCGCATCGTTCAGGGCTTTGCCTTCCAGACCGCCGGCCTTGAGCGCGTCGATCTTTTCCTGTGGCACCGGCTCAACCTTGTTGATGATGGCCGCCAGTTCGTCGAGGCGCTTGGTGCTCATGCGGCTCGGCTTCTTCACTGTGGGGGCGGTGGCATAGGTGATCTCTGGGAAGGTAGCCGGAATGCCCACCTTGGATACCGGCGCATCACCCAAACCCCAGAGCTTCGTCTTCACGAGCGAGGCGGCCAACTTGTTCAAGTCCTCCGGGGTTGCGGTGTTCAGGGTGGCACGGTCGTTGACCAGCCACTTCCCGATTGCTGAGCGGTGCTCTTCCGGGGTTGCCGGGTTGTCCAGAATCGCCTGTAACCGGTCGCCCAGTTGTTCGATGGTGATTTTTGTGCCGGCAGACACGCCCCCTGAGCGCACGCCAGCGGCGGTGTTGTTATCGGGCATCGTGCCCCCCTTGCTGTTGTGCGCGGTGGCTCATCTCAGAACACCTCATCGGCAGCAGCATCCGCATGACCGCCGCTTCGACTCGCGGCTCGAATGAGACTGGGCCACCGCCGTCAAAGAGGTTCATGGCGCTTTCTTGCAGGCGGGCGGCATGAATGCGAAGGGCGACGAGGGTGTTGGAATTTGTAGTGTTCATTGCTTGGGTTCCTTGTCGGAACTCCGGCGTAGCCCTACTCAGCGATTGCCTCCTTTTGGGGCAACTGGTAGCATCTGCATCGTGATTGGTAATGCAGATGCCCCGGCCGCTGGTGAGAGCGTGACCGGGGTTTTTACTTTGCGGGGTTGGTGTTGAAAGAACCTGCGATCAGCGAGTCCAGATACGACTCGGGCCAGCCTGATGCGCGGCTCCCGATATGCGACGGCTTGCAGATGCGGCCGATGGATGCCCAGCGATCTAGGGTTGCGATGCTGACGCCTAGCTTCGCTGCGGCTTCCTTGCGGCGGATGAAGCGATTGCCGGTTACTACGGGGTTTTGGTTCGATGACATGGTGTGCGAATCCTCGTGGGGTTTTGAGAGATTCGCCGTGCTGCCGCCGCTGGGCAGGTTGTCATCGACAGGCGCTTGGCCTGCTCATTCAGCATCTCCCTGCCGGCGAGGCAGCGTGCATCTGAATGACCGGATACCGATCTTGTCGGTTCGAGGGGGCCGGTGCCGTTACTCGATTTGTTGAAGGTTAATATGGGAAATGAGGTGTGTCAAAGCCTCATGCGGCACTTGGTTGCATCGGCACGACGTTACCAACCGCCCCCGTGCCGTCGATGATGTTCTCAAGGACAGCCAGTGCCCGGCGCTTCTCGGCGTCGAAATCATGGCGCAGGTAGTGCCGGTGTTGCAGGCCGCCGAGTGCATGGCTCAGCAGTTGCCCGGTTACGTCGAGGGAAATGCCGGCAGCGACCAGCGCCGACTCAATCGAACGGCGAACATCGCGGGCGTTGAAGTGTTCGGTGGCGCCCGCCTTGCTGACATGGCGAACGAGGCCGGAAACCCGTAGCTGCGCATTCTCGATCTCGGCTTCTGGAATATCCCACAAGCGGCCGGTGCGGCCGTCGATCAATGTGGCCAGCTTGCCCCCTTGCGTAATGGGGATGCGGTGCAGGCGAGGTTGAACCCGGCGACCCTTGCCATCCATTAAGACCAGCGCCGAACCGTCGAGGCTGACGCTGCCGCGCAAGAGTTGGGAAATCCGCTGCCCGCCGGCATAGAGGGCGATCAGGGCGACATCCTTTTCCTGTGATTCCCGCAACGCGGCCAACCGGCTGGCGTAATCGCGCAACTCGGCGACCGAAAGGCACCGCTCACAGGTTTTCCCGGTGCCGCCTTCGATGGCAACCAGTGAAGCGGCGGGATCAACCGTCAGGCCAAAGCCGCGAAGCGCCGGGGGCGTGTTCGGATTGCGGTTGGCACCAAAGGCCAGCTTGAACGCTCGGGCCGTGTAGGAGCGCAGCACGGCAGCCGAGCGTACCTTGCCTGCGGTTACCAGCTTGCTCAGAAGGTCGGCGAGGTCGTCGGTCGTGATCTTGGCCGCCGGCTTGTCCTTCATGTCCTGCGGAACATGGTTGCGGAACAGTGACTCGGCTTGCCGGTGTGACGGCTTGCCGACCAAGGTGCCGAGGTAAGCGTCGACCAGGTCGCCGAAGGTCTTGGTGCTGGCCGGGGGCGCATCGCGCAGGGCAACCGGGTCGATACCCTTGGCGACCAGTGCGCGAGCTTCTGCGGCACGCTCGCGGGCATCGGCAAGCCCAACTGCGGGGAAGGGGCCGAGGGCCATCTTCTTGCGCTTGCCGCCGAACGTGAAGACGAACAGCCAACTCTTGCCACTAGGGCGAACGTACAGGAAAATACCAGCGCCGTCGGCCACAAGTTTCTCTCGCTCGCCATCGGCGAGACGGGCGGCATTACAGGATGTTGCGGTCAGCTTGTTTGCAGCCATCGTCACCTCTTCATCTGGTTTGCGGAACACTCTGCGGAACAGTTAGAGTGCGTTCATGTGAGGTCTTATGATGACTTACGACTGCAAATTTGTCAATAAATCAGTAGTTTGATGGTGTTCCGCGATGGCTTACGAGTGCTTATAAATGCTTAATTGGAAGATTTGTAATCATCAGGTAGCGGTTCGATTCCGTTCGGGGGCACCAGACCCATTTCGGGCTATAGCGTTCCCGTGCCCAAGCCGCCGTGACAGATCATCGGCTGCGACAAGCATGGCTTTGACCAACGGGCTGTTCCACTCCACGTTGAATTCCCCTACGCTGCCAAGTGAGGTTATGGCTGCCACCATTCCGCCGGTGTGATCAAACACAGGGGCACTGAAGCCGTTGATGCCGGGGGTCAGGCTACCCGTTGCTCGTGAGATACCTTGCTGACGGATCTCGGTTAGGGTTTTTTCAAACTGGCGTCGAACCGTTGTGATTGCTGTTTTGCTACTTTCCGATAGTTCGCGAAGTTCATCGTCCAGCATTCGCTTGAGGAATGGCGAGCGGAAAAAAGATGCAAAAGCTTTTCCGGTGGCTGATTTGCACAATGGCAGGACCGTTCCCGCCCGCAGCGTGATGGTGATCGGGCCGCCGGCATCGATGATTCGGACGATAGTGGCGCCGTGGTTGCCCCACACGGCAAGCGCCACCGTTTCCTGAATCTCTTCACACAGATTTTCTAGAATCGGACTGGCGAGGCGTACAGGGTCGAGCCGTCCTAGACAGGACAGGCCAAGATCAAGAGCGTAGTTGCCAAGATCGTAGCGGCCACTGGCGTTGTCCTGCTCGACGATTCCGATGCGCATGAAACTGACCATGTAGCGGTGCGCCTTTGCGGCGGGCATTCCGGACTCTTTGGCGATATCGCGCAGCATCATCGGTCGCTTCGCGTTAGAAAGTACTCGTAGTAGGCTAAAGCCCACCTCGATTGACTGAATTCCTTGGCGTTCGCTGGCTACTCGGGTGGCCATCACGTTCTCTCTTGTTAGATCAAGGTTTCAATTGTATGGGTATGCCTGTTTTCCAGCGGCGAATATAATCGCTAGATAAAAAATTAGGGGTGAATATGCGTGCGGTGCTGGTAGCAAATCCAAAGGGTGGGGCAGGAAAGACGACTCTGGCGACTAACCTCGCGGGTCATTTTGCAAATAAGGGCAAGAAGGTCACGCTATGTGATCTGGATCGACAGCAGTCAGCATTGCGCTGGATGGCTTTCCGTGACCCGGAGATGGCACCAGTGACCGGCTATTTTGCGGGCAATCAGATCGTCCTCAATTTGCCGCAAGAGGCGGACTGGGCCGTACTCGATGCGCCGGCCGGATTGCAGGGCTATAAGCTGTCCGACTATCTGCGTACAGTTGACAGAGTGGTTGTGCCGCTCGTCCCTTCGGTTTTCGACATGGCGGCGACGGAAGATTTTCTAAATACAATTCGCGGCGAACTGCGTGGCCGTCGTGCAGCTCTGGGTATTGTTGCAATGCGGGTTGATCCACGCACCAAGGCGGCAGGAATGCTTGAAGAGTATTTGAAGCATTTCGATATTCCCATCGTGGCCTACCTGAGAAGTACCCAGAACTACGTCAACGCTGCTGCGGCAGGCCTGACGATATTCGATCCACCTCGTGCGAGGCATAAGCGTGACATCGAACAATGGCGGGGTTTGATAAGTTGGCTCGAAAAGAAATAAGTGAATTGTTTGAAAATTTGTTGACAGCAGCAGGGGTGATCGGGATAATGCGGCCCTTCGACGGACGCGGGGTGGAGCAGTCTGGCAGCTCGTCGGGCTCATAACCCGAAGGTCGCAGGTTCAAATCCTGCCCCCGCAACCAGCAAGCAAGGCGCTTAGTCAATCCAAGCGCTTTTGTTTCAGCGAAGTCGAAGGTTTTTGAATTGAAAACGGTTATGAAGTACTTGACGGTATATAGATAGTT
>Ga0209507_1002445_pt1 | contig 12606 bp, 5 predicted proteins | sample AD_UKC028_MetaG_FD_184414 | JGI IMG/M metagenome (GOLD analysis project Ga0209507, IMG submission 184414) | Active sludge microbial communities of municipal wastewater-treating anaerobic digesters from USA - AD_UKC028_MetaG (SPAdes) (version 2) | ecosystem: Engineered > Bioreactor > Anaerobic >...
AGAGCCCGCACTTATTCTCTCGGATCATCACTTGAAGCCAAACCATTCTTCTCCGGCTTCATGCCACGCCGCAACAGGCGGGTGGAGCCGGTAGCCCCTCCGGCCGACAGGGCGACACTTATCGCTGAAATACAGAATATAAGGCACTCATACGAATTGTTCAAAGTCAGCAACTTCTCTGTCCTTTTTGCACCCACGCGGGCTATTCCGCACCTTATTAAGGAGATTGGCAGGTTGCGCGAAGTGACATTCAGAGCCGTTGGCGAGGGGACCAACCGGGCAACAGACCTGGATGAATATGATTTTTACTATCATCATCTTGTAATCTGGGATGAGGCAGCCGGCACTCTTGTCGGGGCGTACCGCATCGGAAAAGGAAGGGAAATCATCAGCCAGTATGGCATTAAGGGGTTCTATATCAATTCACTCTTCAGGATTCGCAAGTCATTTGAACCTGTACTGGCCGAGTCTCTTGAACTTGGACGGTCATTCATAGTGCAGGATTACCAGAAAAAGGCCATGCCGCTATTCCTCCTCTGGAAGGGTCTTCTCACTGTATTGCTGCAGAATACAGGGTATCGTTATCTGATAGGCCCGGTAAGTATCAGCAACGAATTCTCCGATTTCTCCAAGTCACTTATTGTTGAGTTTGTCAGGAACAACTTCTTTGACCGTGAGATGGCCAGGTACATCAGGCCCCGGAAGAAGTTCAGTCCCCAGATAGACAAGCGTATTGACAGTGAGATAATCATCTCATCGGCAGAGAGGGATATCAGCAAGGTGGAGAAGGTTGTCAGTGACGTGGATAAAGGTTACCGGATTCCGGTGCTGCTGAAAAAGTACCTGGAAGTCAACGCCCGTATCATTGGCTTCAACGTTGACCCTGATTTCAATAATTGTCTTGACGGACTGATAATGCTGGATGTTTACAATATTCCTGCTGAGTTTGTAAATGCCCTGTCACGCGAAAAGGACTGATAATAAATTTATATAATACACGAAGCGGCAGGTCTGAAACCTGCCGCTTCGTGTATATTACAAACAATTTCTCCTAATAGAATTTGTATCTCATGTCCTTGACCTCCTTCTTGTCGCGAAGGGCCTGGTAGGCTTCGTATGAAGCCCGTATCTGGTATCCCGAGTTCATTCTCTCCTTCACCATTGCAAGGTCCTCGGCCACCACAGGAGTGGCGTCGCTGACCATGAAGAGATAAACACCGTTGTTGCCTTCAACAGGTTTCGAAAGCTTGCCGGCCTCGGAGGCCGCTGCAGCTGATATCAGTGCGGGCTCTATACCGGCTCCGGGAATCGAATATGACCTGAAGTTGATACCGCTGGCATCCTGCACAGTGGTGTTGTAATGAGCTGCAATATCATTGAGGTTCTTTCCCTCCGCTTCAAGTTTCTTCATCTCGGCAGCAATGATCTCCGCCTTTTTCTTCTTTGCCAGGATGAACCTGATGTCAGAAGCCACATCCTCCACAGGGGCGATTCCCTCTTCCTGTGCTTTGCTGCAGTAGGCAACCACATACTGGTCAGGAAGCTCGAACACTGCCTGGCTGCTGTTGTCAAGGACAATGCTGCCAGCCTTGCTGTTCTGGAAGAGCGCCATGACGAGCCCTCTTGATTGTTCCAGTCCCGGAAGCTCCTTCTGGTCCGGAGTAACGTTCATTGCAAGTTTCTTGTTAAGGTTGCCTTCAGCCACGGCTTTGTTGAACTTCTCGTAGGTATCATTGGTGCCGGCAAACTGTGATGCCTCAGAATAGATACGCTGGGTTGTCATACTGCTGGGGATGACCTGACGGTCTACGATGCCTATGTCATATTTTCTTACCCTGCGGCTCTGGTCAAGTATTTTGATTATATGAATACCATAGGTTGTCTCTGCAGTCACAATGTCACCTTTGTTGTTACTGAAGCAGGCATTATTGAAGGGGATGATCATCATCCCTTCACTGAACCATCCGAGATCGCCTCCCACCTGAGCCGAACCCTGGTCATCAGAGTTGGCCATGGCCAGTACGTTGAAGTCAATCCCCGACCTGACAAGGGCAATAAGGCTGTCAGCCTCTTTTCTTGCCTGGACAAGCGTTCTGGTTGCATTGGGCGAGAGCAGTATATGAGCTGCCCTGACAGAATCAGGTCGCTCGGCAATGTCAATTATCCGTGCAAGCTTATAGCTGCCGTCTTCGAGGTAGGGCCCGGCAACTGCAGATCTGTCACCGGCTTCGGCCAGTGGCCGGAGGCTTTCGGGAAGATCATCAAGTGAAAGGTAGAAGCCAGTGTGCCGGCTGTCTGCCGTCAGGTTGATGTACTGAACGATGTCAGTAGCGGCAGCAAAGTTTTCCTTTTCATTGATTGCCCATGTCTCGGTCTCTTTCATGTCTGACTCAGAGGGAGCAATTTCAAAGGTGAGATACTCAATGTCTCTTGTTGCTCCACGCTTGAAGTTATCCTCATGCTTGTCATAATATTCTCTGATCTCGTCTGAGGTAACTTTCACCACGCTATCAGGAATAGCCGCATAGTTACGCACCATGTAGCTGAAATTGACTGTGTTGGAGTTGAGGCTATTCTCATACTCCGACTGTTTGCCGGTGACATACAGACCCTTAGACATCAGGTTGACCAGCTTGGTATTGAGTCTGTCATTGATTATCTGATCCTCAAAAAAGAGCCAGTACTTTTTGGTTGCATCATCAGTCTCCGTGGCTTTCAGAAAATTTACAAGAAATGATTCATTGAAGGCTCCGGTGCCGGGATCAGTAAAAAGCTGCTTCACAATAGGATGGGGGTCGTCACCGAACACAAGCATTTCCACTTCGTCAGGACTGACACCAAGGCCGACCTGCCTGTAGGTCTTGCCCATCAGTTTCTCTGAGAGCATCTGCTGCCAGACCTGTTCCCTGAGGCTCTGCATCATCTCATCATTGACTTCTGATGACCCTGACATCTTGTATATATCAACAAGATCCTGAACTCGGGCCTCGAAATCCTGGTATGATACAGACTCCCCGTCAATAGTGGCAAGCTGATAATATTTATCAGCCTTGCGGCGCTGGGAAGTGTTGCTGCCAAAAAAATCACTTACGACAAAGAGAAGCAGGGAAAACCCTATCACAATCGCCAGCAGCGGTCCTGCTTTCTCTCTCAAACTCTGAAGTATTGCCATCTGAAAACTAATTAAATAATGAATTTTACCTCTTGAAAAATACAGGCGACAAATATAACAAAATTCAGTTAAACAAAAGGAGAGGCCCTCTTCACATTTTATTTAACTTCCGGGAAATATGATAATTCTCATGTTTCCGTCATATCGCACAGTAAGTAAATATCTTGGAAGAGTAAAAATATAATAGCTATGTCTAGGAACCTGAGGGGACTCTCTGCCAGGAGAGACCTTACTGACAGCCTGTACGAGCGTGTTGCCGGAATTTCAGGCAATGATGAAAACTTCCGCAGGGAGATACTTGGAGCCATTGCCGGTGAGTTCATGACCGGAGATGCAGCTGTTCTGAGTGCTGGCTCTTTCTATGATTTTCTGCAACCGGCACACTCCGGGAAAAAGGTGTACATGTGTGACGGTACGGCATGCCTTACATCAGGCAGGGGAGAGGCCGTCCGCCGGAGCCTGCTTGAAATTTACAGCAAAGACGAAATAGGCACCATGACATGCCTGGGTCACTGTCACTCAAACGACGCATTCCTTGTAAACGGGGAGATAAGGAAGTGTGGCAACGGCTCTGATCAGTCACCGATGAAAATTGGCTCGAATGCTGATATGCCGGCCTTGCTTACGCCAACAGGCGAAATCACCGGGTACTATTCCCTGGCAGAAAAGTGGATCACCAGGACTGATGATGCACTCAGGGAAATAGAGGCTTCGGGGCTCCGGGGACGCGGAGGTGCCGGATTCCCGTTTCATGTCAAAGTGCGCTCATCACGCGATGCTCCCGCTGACAGAAAGTATGTGGTCTGTAACGGCGATGAAGGTGACCCGGGAGCATTTTCAGACAAGTGGCTGCTTGAGGAAAGGCCACACACAGTTCTTTTCGGTATGATGATGACAGCTTTCATAACGGGCGCTGATACCGGAGTAATCTACATCAGGGGAGAATACCCGCTTGCAGTGAACAGGGTCAGGAAGGCTGTGAAAGAGATTGAAAAGGCTGGGATAGCAACAGGTACTGAAGGCAATCCATTCACCCGTTTCCGTTTCCATGTGGTTGAAGGATCGGGTGCCTATATATGCGGTGAGGAGACATCACTGCTGAACTCAATCGAGGGACTCAGGCCGGAGGTACGGACACGACCACCTTTTCCGGCTGTCTACGGCCTCTTTGGCAAGCCAACTGTCCTTAGCAATGTAGAGACCTTTGCAAATATCCATTACATACTGGAGGAGGGCGGTTCCGCCTGGGCAGCAATGGGAACCGCGAAATCACCCGGAACCAAGCTTGTCTCGCTCGACGGGGCGTTCAACAAACCAGGGCTTCTTGAGGTGAGAATGGGAACTCCCATGAGAACCGTGATAGATGAAATGGGAGGCGGAACACGTTACCCGGTCAAGGCCTTCCAGGTGGGAGGGCCGTTGGGCGGACTGGTCCCTGCCTCACGGATCGGTGACCTGACGCTCGACTTCGAGTCTTTCGCCAGCGAGGGCTTCCTTCTCGGTCATGCGGGAATAGTTTCGGTACCGGCAGACTTCCCGGTAATAAGACTGCTGGAACACCTCTTTGAGTTCACCAGGAAAGAGTCATGCGGAAAGTGCTTTCCATGCAGACTGGGTTCGGCACGGGGTTATGAGCTGCTTGCAGGTGCAGCAGAAAGAAATGAAATTATTGACCGGCAGCTTTTTGACGATCTTCTCGAGACTATGCAGCTCGGATCACTCTGCGCCCTGGGAGGCGGTCTGCCACTGCCGGTGAAAAATGCGTTACAGTATTTTGGCGAAGAGCTTAAGGATTATTTCACTGCAAAAGAGGCATGATCATGGATAAGATTGCATACATAGACAACAAGCCCTTCGCAATAGAAGCAGGTGAGACAATACTGCAGTTCGTACGCAGGAACAGCGGACGTGATGTTATCCCCACTCTTTGCCAGGCTGATAACCTTGAGAATTACGGTTCGTGCCGGATCTGTTCGGTGGAGGTAGCCCTGAAGGAGGATGGCCCCTCCAGGGTGATGGCCTCATGTCACACTCCTGTCGCTCCGGGTTATTATGTCTACCCCTCGACAGACAGAATCAGGCGGCTTCGCAGGAATATCCTCGAACTCGTACTCTCGGAATACCCGCCGGATAGGCTCATTCCCGGTCCCGGAATGCTGCCCACCGAGTTCCAGGCCGTGGTAGCTGCAGCCGGTTCGCCGGAAGTGCGTTACCACCGTCATATAACCCATCATGAGACAGACAGGAGCCGCCCGTATGTCTGGTCTGACCTTACAGAGTGCATCAGATGCTACCGTTGCGTGAGAGCCTGCGACGAGCTGCAGGCTGAACATGTACTGGGCATTCATGGCAGGGGTGACAGCAGCCGGATCATAAAGGGATCGGACCAGAATTTCCGTGACTCTCCGTGTGTGTCATGCGGGGCATGTGTGCAGACCTGCCCCACAAACGCTATTCATGACCGTTATTCCGTAAAGACCCTGAAAGCAGACATGACGGTGCGTACAACATGCACATACTGCGGTGTTGGATGTAACCTCGACGTAAAGGTGATCGACGGGCAGGTCAGGGGTATACAGGCACCCCTCGACTCAGCCACCAACAGGGGTCATACCTGTGTCAAGGGACGATATGCATTTGAGTTCTACAATCATCCCGAGAGGCTTCGTTCACCCATGGTGAGGAAAAACGGTGAGCTGCAGGAGGTTTCATGGGATGAAGCCTATGATTATACTGCAAGAAGATTCCGCGAAATAAAGGAAAAATACGGACCTGACGCACTGGCCGGCATCTCTTCCGCGAGGTGCACCAACGAGGAAAACTACCTGATGCAGAAATTCTTCAGGATTGTAATAGGGACGAACAACATTGACGGCTGTGCCAGGGTCTGCCATGCCCCGACCGCAATGGGAATGCAGTGGGCATACGGCACCGGCGCTGCAACAAATTCAGTGGAAGAGGTTTACAAGACAGGATGCATCCTTCTGATAGGTGCCAATCCGTCATCAGCCCACCCTGTGACAGGAGCACGCCTCAGGTCGGTCGTCGAGTCGGGAACTCCCCTCATCGTAATTGATCCGCTCAGGATTGAGATAGCGAGGCTTGCAAAGCATCACCTCCAGATAAACCCCGGAACAAATGTGGCGGTACTGAATCTGTTCGCCCGGTACCTGATGACCGAAGGATTGATTGACAAAGACTTCATAGCGAACAGAACAGAAGGATGGGACGAGTTCAGGCAATATCTTGAAAAGCTTGATGTGGATGAACTCGAGAGGGTTTGCGGCGTTGACCGTGAAAAGGTGAGGGCAGCAGCAATCGAATACGGTTCGGCGAAGTCAGCAATGGAGTTTCACGGGCTCGGGGTTACCGAACACTGGCAGGCTACAAAAGCCATCACCCTGATCTCGGACATTGCGATGATGACAGGCAATATTGGAAGGGAAGGTACGGGTGTCAATCCGCTGCGCGGACAGAATAACGTTCAGGGTGCGGCAGACATGGGTATTCAGCCCCACCAGGGTGCAGGATACCTTGATGTAACAAACCCGGATAACATTGCCCTGTACAACTCCTATTACGGAACGAAGCATCCTGCGGTGCCGGGCTACCGCATCCCGGAGATGTTCACGGCAGCTGCAAGGGGTGAACTGAAGGCTCTATGGATTATGGGGGAGGACATTCTCCAGACTGACCCCAACACCTGTCATGTGAAGAGCTCGCTTCAGGGACTCGACCTGCTGGTGGTACAGGAGCTCTTCATGACTGAAACCGCCCGTATCGCCGATGTAATCTTCCCGGCTTCATCCTTCCTGGAGAAAGAGGGCACCTTCACAAACGGTGAGAGAAGGATACAAAAGGTTCAGAGAGCTGTGGAGCCGCTCAGCGGAACAAAACCCGACGGGCAGATAGTGGTTGACATGATGAACAGGATGGGTTACCCGCAGAAAGGCTACTCGGCTGATATAATACTTAAGGAGATAGCCGGCATTGTGCCGTTCTTTAAAGGTGTAAGGTGGGAAGAGCTCGGTAACAGCGGCAAGCAATGGCCGGTCAGGGAAGACGGTACTGACACAAGAATATTGCATACCGAGACATTCAAACGGGGGAAGGGCAGGTTCCATTCATGGGATTATGATATCTCGCCGGAGCTGAGTGAGAATGCCTCGAGGTTTCCCTATATCCTGACTACCGGGCGCCTGCTCGAGCATTATAACAGCGGTACCATGACGCGGCGAACGCCCAACAGCGAGCTGGTAACGGAGGATATACTGTTCGTCCACCCCCATGACGCCGCAATCAAAGGCCTGGTGAGCGGTGATTATGCAAGGATCTTCTCCGCACGCGGTGTAACCACGATGAAGGTGAAGGTGACCGATGTTGTGAAGCCCGGAGTGATCTATACCACTTTTCATTTCCCGGAGGCAGCAATCAATTTCCTCACAAGCGGTATCGGTGACGAGTTCACCCTTACCCCGGAGTATAAGGTGGTGGCTGTCGATTTTGAAAAATCACAGTACGGTATTTTTGCCAGGGCAGAATGCCGAACGATAATAAAAACTGATTAAAATCCGGAAACAACCCCCTAAAAATAGGGGGTTCGCAGAAAAAAATATACAAATTATCAAAAAATACCCTCAAAAATGAGGGGTCTATTCTGAAATGATCTATTTTTGAGAAAAAATCAGATTATGGCAGAATTACGTTTCAGTGCATTGAAGGAACTGTTCAACAGGGAGCCTGTTGAGGTCAGCATCCCGGCAGCCCCGGTATCCACCTATTTCTCAGACAATGTCTTTGACAAGCGCAAGATGGAGCGCTATCTCAGCCGCGAGGCTTACAAGGCAGTTATAACCGCCATTGATGAGGGCACTCAGATCAACCGGCAGATTGCTGACCAGGTTGCAACAGGAATGCAGGCATGGGCTATGGAGCAAGGGGTGACTCATTTCACACACTGGTTTCATCCCCTAACTGACGCAACTGCTGAGAAACATGATGCTTTTGTCGGAAGGGGGGAGATGGGATCAATAATCGAGATATTCTCAGGAGAGGTGCTTGTGCAGCAGGAACCGGACGCTTCAAGTTTTCCCAGCGGGGGCATCAGGAACACTTTCGAGGCGAGAGGTTACACTGCATGGGACGTCTCCTCACCGGCGTTCATAGTCGGCAATACTCTCTGCATCCCCACAGTCTTTATTTCATACACCGGGGAGGCGCTCGACTATAAGACTCCGCTTCTCAGGTCCCTTTCGGCACTTGACAAAGCCGCCGTGGAGGTCTGCCGCCTGTTTGACAAGGATGTCAAAAAAGTGATAGCCACCCTCGGATGGGAACAGGAGTATTTCCTTATCGATGAGGCGCTTTACTATGCACGTCCTGACCTGATGCTTGCTGACCGGACTCTTATGGGTCACCCGTCGTCAAAGGATCAGCAGCTATCTGACCATTATTTCGGGTCAATTCCTGACAGGGTGAAGGCATTCATGAAGGAGTTCGAATATGAAGCGTACAAGCTTGGCATCCCTGTGAAAACACGCCACAACGAGGTAGCTCCCAATCAGTTCGAATGTGCGCCCGTTTTCGAGGAGGCCAACCTTGCAGTGGATCATAACCAGCTTATAATGGACGTAATGCGCCGGGTGGCAAGGAAACACAAGTTCCGCGTCCTCTTCCATGAGAAGCCCTTTGCCGAGGTTAACGGCTCAGGCAAGCACAACAACTGGTCGATGATGACCGACACCGGTGTCAACCTTCTTTCGCCCGGCAAGAATCCCAAGACAAACATGCAGTTCCTGACATTCCTTGTCAACGTCGTCAAGGCGGTAAACGACAACCAGGATCTGCTTCGCGCCAGCGTGACAAATGAGAACAATTCCTACAGGCTCGGCGGCCATGAGGCTCCTCCGTCAATCATCTCAGTTTTCCTCGGAAGCTATATCTCGGATATACTTGACGGCATAGCCAGCAAAGTCAAGGACAAGAAGATGACCCCGCAGGAGAAGACGGAGATCAAGCTCGGCATAGGGAAAATCCCGGGAATATTTCTTGACAATACAGACCGCAACCGCACCTCTCCTTTTGCATTCACAGGCAATAGGTTCGAATTCAGAGCCGTAGGCTCCTCGGCCAACTGCAGCTCTGCAATGATAGTGCTCAATGCTGCGGTGGCACGCCAGTTGAAGGCATTTGCCGCCGAAGTGAATGCAATTGCTGACCACGGAGGCAAAAGGGACGAGGCAATCTTCCAGGTACTGAAAAAATGCATAATCGACTCAAAGAGGATCCGTTTCGGTTACAGTGCTGAGTGGCATAAAGAGGCAATCCGCAGGGGACTCTCTGCTGAACAAAGTGTCCCGAAGACACTCAAGGCATACGAAAATTCTTCTTCGCGCGAAACGCTGGTGGGCACCGGGGTTCTTTCAGCACGGGAGCTGGAGAGCAGGGTGGAGGTTGAACTTGAGAAATTTACCAAGAAGCTGCAGATCGAGGCACGCGTACTGGGTGACCTTGCTGTTAATCATATAGTGCCTACCGCAGTGAACTATATGACTACCCTGGTTGAGAACGTACGGGGGTTGCGCGAAATATTTGATGATAATGATTTCCTGCGACTTGCCGGCGCACGCAAGGAACTTATAGTCAATATATCAGATCATATATCCATGATAAAGAAGCTGGTCTCTGACATGATAGATGAACGCCGGAAGGCCAATGTGATCGAGGATCCGTACAAGAAGGCACTTGCCTATGAGTCGAAGGTAAAACCTTACCTTCAGGAGATCAGAACACACATCGACAAGCTTGAGCTTGTTGTAGACAATGAGCTGTGGCCGCTTCCGAAATACCGTGAACTTCTTTTTACAAGGTAATTGGTTGTTTTTTTTCAGAGTTTGTTTTGATTGGTGCCCTCGTCAAAGAGGGCATTATTTTTGCTGCACGGATGGGGTGCCGGTAATTAATGAAACGGCTGAACGTTAACATTAATAACAATCATTACTTTTGTACAAAACACTATCGTGTCCGGAATGAACAGATTAATAATAATAGTAGTTGCTGTTGCTCTTCTGTGCCCCTCTTTGCTTATGGCACAGAAGCAGAAGACGGAACGGGCATATGCTGCTTACAACGCCGGCAGCTATTACGAGGCAATAGACTATTTCAAGGATGTCTACTCGAAGACACGCGATAAACAGCTGAAGGCTGACATGGTATTCATGGTGTCAGAGTGCTACCGACTTATCAATGACCCCAAGAATGCCGAGCTTTGGTACAAAAGGGCTGTCAGGTCGCCTTTCCCGAAACCTGAAGCTCAATACTGGCTGGCAGAAAGCAACAAGAAGCTTGGCCGGTATCCCCAGGCCATTGAGGAGTTCCGCGAATACCGTAAACTTGTGCCGGGAGATCCCCGCACCGAGCAGCAGATCCGGTCATGCGAACTTGCCATGCAATGGCAGTCGGCGCCGGATTCCTACAACGTCGAAGAACTGAAGGAGGCGAATACGGGGGACTCCGATTTCAGTCCGGCATTTGGCCGCGATGACCACGGCCTTGTATGGTTCACCTCCTCCCGTGATGATGCAAGGGGCAACAAGGAACACGGTGCCACCGGCCAGAGCTTCACTGATATTTTTGAGACCAGGCTTGACAAGAAAGGCAAGTGGAGCACACCGGTGCCGGTCGATTTTCTGAACAGCGAGTTCGAGGACGGAGCTCCTTCATTCTCGGCTGACTACTCTGAAGTCTGGTTCACCCGCTGTGAAGCCGGCAAGCGTGAGAGCAAAGGCTGTGTCATTATGTATTCCACACGTGAGGGAACCCGCTGGAGTGACCCTGTCAAGGTTGAACTGCTGGCTGATTCCCTGGTAGCAGCCCATCCGTCAATCTCCCTTGACGGGCAGACTCTGTATTTTGTTTCCGATATGCCCGGAGGCCTGGGAGGAAAGGATATTTACCGTACAACCCGCACATCACCTGGAAGCGCATGGTCGCGCCCTGAAAACATGGGCTCAGATATAAATACCCGTGGTAATGAATTATTCCCTTTCGCCCGCGAAAACGGAGCCCTGTATTTCGCATCTGACGGACATATAGGAATGGGCGGACTCGATATCTTCAAGGCTACACCGCAGGGAGGTGAAAACTGGAGCGTGGAGAATATGAAACCGCCGATAAACAGCCCGGCAGACGACTTCGGCATCACTTTCGAAAGGGATGCCGAGAAGGGCATCTTCAGCTCGGCACGAAAAGGGAGGGGCGATGATGACCTGTTTACATTCGAAATGCCGCCGCTGCTCTTCAGCATCACCGGCCTCGTAAAGGATGAAAAAACAGGCCTTCCCGTGCAGGGAGCCACAGTGCAGCTCATAGCAAGCGACGGGGCCAACATGCAAACTGAAACAGGAAACGCCGGTGACTTCAAATTCAGCCTCAGACCTGAAGTTGATTATATATTCTTAGCTTCCAGGAAGGGCTATCTTAACGGGAAGGAAAAAGAGACCACCAGGGGGCAGGACAAGAGCCGCGAATTCATGGCCACAATACAGATGACACCCATCGACAGGCCGATAGAACTACCCAATATTTTCTATGATTTCGGCAAGTGGGACCTCAGGCCTGAGTCAATGGTATCACTTGACAAGCTGGTGGAGACACTCATCGACAACCCGACGGTCACAATTGAGCTTATGTCACATACCGACTCCCGTGACACCGAGGTGTTTAACCTCGATCTCTCACAGAAGAGGGCACAGTCAGTTGTTGACTACCTGATTGGCAAGGGAATTGCTGCTGACAGGCTTACCGCGAGGGGGTACGGCGAGACCAGCCCGAAATTGGTTGATGATGTAATCATGAAAGATGCTCCGTTCCTGCGGCAGGGTTCGCCCCTCACCGAGCAGTACATCAACAGCCTCACCAGCGACGAGCAGAAGGAGATAGCCCATCAGATCAACCGCCGCACCGAGTTCAGGGTGCTGCGGACAGACTATGAGCCTGCGAAATAAAACCAGAACACTCCTGCAGCCCTGAATTGAGATGAATGACAGATCACGCTACGCCAAAAGAGGTGTCTCCTCCGGCAAGGAGGAGGTGCATGCTGCAATCAGCAAGGTTGACAGGGGCCTCTATCCCCGGGCGTTCTGCAAGATTATTCCTGACATACTTGGTGGTGAGCCTTCATGGTGCAATGTAATGCATGCCGACGGCGCCGGAACCAAATCGTCACTGGCATATATTTACTGGAAGGAGACAGGCGACCTGTCCGTATGGAAAGGAATTGCCCAGGACGCGGTGGTTATGAATCTCGATGACCTGCTCTGTGTGGGGGTGACTGAAAACATCCTTCTTTCATCAACTATTGGCCGGAACAAGAACCTGATTCCCGGTGAGGTGATAAAGGCAATTATCGAAGGTACGGAGGAGTTCCTTTCACT
>Ga0209507_1002449_pt1 | contig 12592 bp, 16 predicted proteins | sample AD_UKC028_MetaG_FD_184414 | JGI IMG/M metagenome (GOLD analysis project Ga0209507, IMG submission 184414) | Active sludge microbial communities of municipal wastewater-treating anaerobic digesters from USA - AD_UKC028_MetaG (SPAdes) (version 2) | ecosystem: Engineered > Bioreactor > Anaerobic >...
CTTGCCGCCATCCGCGCCGGCACCCTTGCCGTCGCCGGTGCTCTTGCCGCCATCCGCGCCGGCACCCTTGCCGTCGCCGGTGCTCTTGCCGCCATCCGCGCCGGCACCCTTGCCGTCGCCGGTGTCCTTGCCGCCGCCGCCACCGCCGTCGCCGTCGCCGGCACCCTTACCGTCGCCGTCGCCGTCACCGTCGCCGTCGCCATCCGCGTCGGTGGCCTTGCCGTCGCCGGTGCCATCCGCGCCGGTGGCCTTGCCGTCGCCGGTGCCATCCGCGCCGGTGGCCTTGCCGTCGCCGCCACCGCCATCAGAAGAACCGATTGCAATGCTACCCATGTCGGAGAAGCGCTTGCCGCCCTCGCGGGCAGACGCGGCCTCCTGAAACATTTTGTCCTCGTCACCCTCGTCGAGTTCGGCGACTTCCCTGATTGTCTCGTCTGTCATTCGTCGCTCCCTGTTGTTATTCCGAGCTTGCGCTTGGCGGCCTCTACGGCGCGCCGCGGCGCGTTGACTCCACGCATTTCGCCCAGCGCATGCCGGAAATCATCCCGGATGCGTTTGGTGTCCAGCATCGGATCCTCCAGCGCCGCCTGCACACGCTCCGCCTCGATCGCGCATGCGCGCAGAATCGCTCGCCCCACCGGCGTGTCTTCCGCGCCGGCGAGTGCTGCAATTTCTTCGTCGTTGAGCGGCTTTACTCTCATGTTGACACAATCCACCTACTTTTGTAGGGCCATCATGGCAGAACCGATAGGACCTTGACAATACCCTCATCGGCCTGTGCTACGACGATAGCTTCCGGGGTGTCCGGGCACGTTTCCCACATCCACGCCAGCGCCCGCAGGTAACCGCCGCTGAGGCCGTTCGGCGCCCGATGCCAGCTTATCCGCCACACATCCACCTCGATCTCGCCATCCAGCATGCGCGCGGCCTCGCGCATAGCTTCCAGCCTGGACCGCACCCCGCGCTCGAAAACTTCCAGCACACTGCGCATCATTTCAACTTTGGCGATGACCGCTTCCGCATCGCGCTTGGCGTCTTCATCATCCCCCAGCAGCATCAGCGTCTGTTGCCTTGACTCCGGATCGATCAGCGCCATCGCGCCATCAGGCGAGAGTACGAGTTTGGCTTTCTGAATCTCTTCGGCCAGCAACCGCGACGCTTCCTGCCAATCGGTTTGCTTTGCGTGCTCGCTGAGCATTGTGCGCGCCTTTAGCCCGAGTTTTTCTGCTTCCACCATCAGCGCACGATAATTCATGCTGCAGGCCACTTTGAACGCGCGGATATCGGCCGTCCGATCCCCGCGCCGCAAGAGCACCGCGCTGGCGACTTGCAGGCAGCGGCATATTTTCTCCACGCCATCGGCGCCACGAATTGAAATGCGGGCCTTTCCGGCCAACTCCAAACCAAGCGGCATTTTCGGCTGCATTTTCGGTTGATCGCTCATCGGCTGACTCCAGGCGCTGGTTGTTTTGCCGCCGGGGCCGCGCCACCACCGCCCCGCTCGACATCGTGAATGAACTTGCCTCGATCCAACTGCAATTTTCCGCGCGCCTGCTCGGCCGCCGCCTCATCGCGCAGCGCCCGAGCCTCCTTGCCGCGAAGTGTTGCCTGGGCATCGGCCAACGCAATCTGCCGTTCGGCGCTCTCCGCCTCGGCTTGATCCCGTGCCGCCAAATCTTCATGCGACAGCAGCACCTTGCCGGGTTCCAGATCATCCGCCTCGGCCACCTGCTTGACAATCGCCTCATGATTCACCAGCCGGTCGACGCGCGGATTCTGTGCGCCCAGGCTCAACAGCCGCAACAGCCCGTCCAGCCGCCGCACAAGGTCCTCGAATTGGGTGAACCCTTTGGGCACCACATCGACCGCCGAACCAGACTGCAACTCTCCGGTCAACTCTAGGACGTAGAGCACAAAGCCGATCACCCATCTCACCGCGCCATCGTGCCGCCGCACGATCTCGTTCAGGTACTTGCCGCTGGCCGCCAGCCTGCTGCGCAGCTCAAACGCGGTCGCCGTGCCGGCCGGCTGCACCCCCTGCTGGATGCGCGGAACCGCGCTCTCAAGATCGGCGAACTCCAGCAGCATTTCGATGGCCTGCGTCAGCCCGCCGGTAAGGGACTCGATCTGTATCTGCTGGATGGCCTCCCTCACATCGCGCGTATCCGGGTCCAGGTCGATGAAGTCAACCCCCTCGGCAATCTGCTCCGGGTCCTGCCTGATCTTCTCGCGTTTGCCCGCCAGCGTGATCCTGCTCGCGCGGCGCAGGTTGCTGAGCCACGCCCGCACCACACCAGTCATCACCTCCTGCGTCGGCCCCATCACATCGTATACGCCCTGTGGCAGCGCGCGCATCCGGTCAATGTCCCACTCGACGCGATAGTACGGCACGGGCGGCACCGCGGCGCCATGCACAGCCGCCACAAGCCTGTCATCCGCCAACACGGCCATGACCGGCACCCAATCCAATGTGGCCACATGCCCGCCCAGACCGATAGGCGCCGTATCGTCGGCCCCAGCCGCGATCAGGCTCTCAGGCACCTTGCACCAAAACTCCTTCCATTCGATCAGCGCCGATCCATCGCGCGGCTTTTCGATGTCGCTGGTGTCGGCGCCGCGGCCGCGCGTGCCGGCCGTGGCCATCACCTGCTTGATGGCCTCCACGTCGAAGACCGCCGCCGGCGCCGCCTGCACCAGTTGAGCGACCTCCCACGGCGATATCCGGCGCGCCTGAATCACATACTCCGCGTTTTCCAGATCGGCGTTACCCGCCTCGTCGAAGTACATCTCCCAGGGGCTCACCGCCTCGATGATCGGGACAGGCCGCCCCGCGCCATCATCCGTCACGCGACCGCGCAACCACGCCTCGCCCATGCCCGCGCTTTCCTCGATCACCACGCGCAACTGATCCGGCATGTTGCCCACATAGCAGAGTTCATCCACCCGCCGGCGGATGCGTTCAAGCGCGTCGGCGTCATCAAACCCGCTGGTTGCGGCCCATTGCAACAGGAACGGCACGCGGTTGTTCTTATAAATTGCGTCACCTAGCGCCACCTTGGCCGCCACGACCTTCTGCCGCGCCACGCGCAGCCTCTCTTTGCCGGTGTCGCCCGCGCGATAATTCCCGGCGGCCACAGCCTGCTTGTCGCCGAGAGAATAGACCTCGCCTTCTGCTGTCAGGCGGTTCTCCCGCCACTTGGCTTCCCGCCCCGCTCGTTCACGTTTCGCACGCGTCACCAACTCTTCCAGATGTCGCTTGAGCGCAGACCTCACCCGCTCGCGATCAGTCAGCGAGGCCGCTACTGGCGCCTTTTCGGTCGGTTTCCGCGCTGGTGCTTTCTTGGCCATGTCACAAACCTACAGTTGTAGGGGCTGGTTGGCAATACCCTTGTCGATCTTCCGCCAGGGCTCCTGCTGTCCAGGCCGCCACGGGGTACGCTCGTACCCGCTCAGCGCCGCCGCGAGCGCCTCGGTATGGGCCAGCGGGCCGGTCCCGACATATTCCGCCTCTTCGCGCGCCACAGCCTGCAACAGTGCGTCGTCCAGCGTGATGCGCCCGCGCCAGCGCCAGATCGCCGCCCGCGCCAGATCGTGCCGGTCGGTATCCGCGCCGATCCCGGTCAGACGCACCCCGCCGAAGTCACCCGCCATGGCTTGCCGGATGACGCGCACGCTCTCCACCATCTCGTCATCCGTCGCAAACGCATAGTACCTGCCGCAGCGGAACTCTCCGGACGCCCTACGTATCCACGTCGCCGCCCCCGGCTCGATGGGCCATCCATCCTGCATCGTGGGCAGCATGGCGGCGAACGACCACCACGCCAATATTTCCGCCATCGTCTGGGCTTCGGGGGCGCCTGCCGGCCGCGCCCCTGGCACGAACCCAACCACCACCAGCGCGCCCTCCGCCACCACCCTCGTGCCCACCAGCCTGGGACTTGGCCACGATATCCCTCCACGGATGGCCGCGCGCTCGCGCCGCACGATCTGGCCCGCCGCGTCCAGCCCCTCGATCGGCACCAGCGCATCCTGCGCCACGCCGTCCGCCCACACCCGCCATGCCATCACTGCCGCCGGTTGATCCTTCATCGCCTCACCCCGCCGCGTAATATGTCCGAGATGCTCCCCACCCGCGCAGCTTGCGCCTGCCCGCCACGATCAGCCGCCGCCGCGTGCTGTGCCAGGTCGCCCAGGCTTGCGCCCCGCAACGCCGCATCCGGCAGTTGCACCTCCATCACCGCGTGGCATGCCTCGTCGTAGACGTGGTCCTCTGCATCCGTGTCCACGTCCGCGAAGTTGTCCTCATCGAGAGGCAGCTCCGGCACCGTCCGGATGAAATCGCGGCATGTCCGAAACACCACCAGACTCTTGGTCTTGATGCGCGTGGCAAACTGCCGGAACTTCTGGGCCCTGCTCGCATCGCCAGGCCGCATCGAGAGCCCGCACCGCGCGAAGATCGTGGCCGTCGACTCCCCGAGCCCGCCGCCATGCTGATCCGGCCGCCGGTTGAAGATGGTCGGATCCGCCAGCCTTGCGCTTACCACCAGCCCGCCATCCTTTTCCCGCTGCAGGATGCCCTGCGCGATCTCAGGATCGCCAAGCCTCAACCCTTGATCCGGGCGGCCCGGCTCGCAGCCATACCACTCGGACACGCGCACCAGCAGATTGTCGCCAGCCACCCACCACCACCCCACCGAGAACGGCTTGCCAAACCCCCAGTCGAATGTCTGGATGATACGGGCGCCGGCCGGGATCGGACAGGGCTCGACGATGTTCTTGCTGCTCCACTCAAACGCCTGCCCGCTGTAGATGTCCCAATCGCCATAACGCCAGGCCGACCGCAGCGGCTCGGGAAGAGAATCCAGCCAGGCGATGTAATTCGGATCGTGCTCCATGATCGACGGGTTGTCCGTCACCAGCGCGGGAATGTACATGCGCGCGCGGCCATCTCGCCCGAGGTACGCCATACCAGGTTTGCGCGGGTCACCCTTGCCGGTCCCGAACCGCGCCTTTAGCCACCGATGGCCAATGCTCCCGGGGTTGGCCGTCAACAGGATTTCAGCCGGCACACCCGGCACCGTCGATCTACACGACCCGATCAGTTGCTCGTAACTCGTTTCGCTACCGATCTGCTGTGCCTCCTCGATCAGCATCCGCTGGTACTCGTGGCCTTGGTATTTGCTGTAGGCTTCCTTGTCCTTCAGGTGCCCGAGACGGAACACCGGCCCCTGCTCGAACACCACCCGCGTCGGCGCCGAGGTCATCACGCGCCCGCCCACCGGCCTGTACATCCGCTCAGCCCGGTCCATCCAGTCACAGAGATCCTCGTAGTTGCGCCGCACCACCAGCGCGCGATACAGCGGGTTCGGAAAATGCGGCGGCCTCAGCAGCCACGCCATGCCGGCATCGGTCTTTCCACCGCCGCGCGCCCCGCCGAAGAGTATCTCGAACACGCCGCTGACACCCAGCGCCTGAGTCTGCGGCCCGGCATGCGGCCGCCAGACCTCCCTGGGCTGTTCTGCTATCGCCGTATCTGTCATCCTACGCCCTCTGGCATCGGCAACGCCTTCACGGTCTCTTGCGCCGGCAGCACGATCACTCCGCTGACAACCCCAGCAGGCAGTTCGATCTTCTTCGGCGCATCCCACCCGAGCAGATCCGCCAACAGCCGTTCGGATCCGCGCGGGTCAAAGAGCTCCACCTCCTCGACATACGCCGGCCCCCAGGTCTTGCTGGGAGCATCATACGCCACCTTGCGTTTCACCCTCTTGATCGCCCGCGCCGCGGGATGATTCTTGATCGCATCACAGAACTCCGGCCACGACAGCCCTATCAGGTCCGCCACATCCGTCAGCGCCGCGTTTGCCCTCTGGCTCGCGTTCGCCAGCACATCCCGCCTGCGAAGGATGCGTTGCCGCGCCGATTGTGAGAGCAGCCCCGCCAAACGGCGCTGAATGTCAACATTTGTTAACAGGCGAGATGCCTGTTGTCTCGCCGTCTGGGGGGAGTATCCAGCCTTGATCGCAGCCAGGGTAGCAGTGGGCTCGGTCATGCAAGCCTGGCAGAACCTCTCACGATTTGCATCCTGCAACGGCTGGCACAGCGTTTCCTCGCGATCGATGACCGCCTCCACCTGCTCGACTATGCGCCTCCCGAGACGGCGCTTGCGCGGCTGCTTTGGGCCACGCCGTGATGCCTGTTTTCGGCCCGCTTTTGGCGGAGGTTTTTCGCTCATGCCGGATGTAGACTTTTTGGCCATTTGTTAACAGGCTACAGGTTGGCCCGAAAAAATGGCAATACCCTTCGCTTCGCTCGGCGCCCCCCGCACCGTCCGTCCGTACACGTCCGTCCGTACCGTTACGTCCGTGCGCCCTTCAGGGCGCTTCATTCCCTTCTTTTCTTTCCGTTCCTTCCGTTCGTTCCCGTTCTTTTCTTCACGTTCTTCCGTAGACGTACGTGCGGGGGGCGCCGAGCGAAGCGAAGGCGCCGGATGCCTTCCAGTGCCAAGTGAAAACGAAGTTATTAACAGGCGCGCTCGCGCGCGCGATACGTCATATCTTCAATTCTCTTTACGTCACGTATTAACGTAAAGGCCCGCGCGCGGGCATAGCTCCGCCGTCCCACGCACTCCATTGGATTTTACGCCAACTGCGAGACAGCACGTTGTTGTTGTCGCAAACTCAGCCCGGTCGCACCCGGTACACCCAGGACCTCACGCGATCGCCTTTCGCCAAATCCTTTGCCCACGCCTCATATACCCGCCTCGGCCGATGCATGATGCTCCGCGTCCGATACACCACCCGTCCGGCGCGCCAGACCACCACGGTGATGCCCCATATCGCACACGCCCTGCCATCGCGGATGGCTTCATACCACCCCTCATGGTCTGCAGTATCTGCCGCTACGCACTCACCACGTAGCTTTCTGTTCCATCGCGTCATCAGGTCGGACGGCGTAGCCGCCTGCACCGAAACACCGCAACTATCGCACCACGCGGTCCACCGCCGCCGCCAACTGACAAAATGCTGCCGTGCCACCAACGGCGCTTCATGGCAGCACTTATCATAGAGCTGCCCGTCATAGACCCATTTCTCGCGGCGCGGCATGGCTACCTGCCATCCTGCGCCAGCGCCCGCAGTTCCTTCTCGCGCCCCTCGATCCGCCGCAGCGCCAACTCCGTCATGACACCCCCCAGCACGCACCACAGGTCCACCGTCTCCAACTCCTCGGCCGCCAGAGCCCGCACGGCCTGCAAGCGCCCCTCGACCGTGCGCAGCGGACTGTTAGAAGTACAGCGCACTCCCGCCTCGAACGCATCCCGCAGCCCCACCTCGGCATGCGCGCACCACCCCAGCAGGTCTGTCGGCGTGCTCCCCAGCACCTCCGCCGCCTTGCACAGGCTATCCGTGCTCGGCCTCACCTTCCCGCGCGCCCAGGCATTCACCGTTGCCAGTTCCACCCCGCACGCCTCCGCCACATCCTTCCGGGTCTTGCCAGCCAGCCACAGCGCCATCTCCCACGCTGCCTGGGCATTGTTCATCCCCCACAGGTTCGGCCGCTCCCACGGCGCCCGACGACCAAACATCCCGCCGGACTTCTGCGCCGGCGCCGTCGACACCGATCCAGCCGCGCCCACGGCCGCCGGCGTCGCCACAACATCATTCCCATACGGTACGTGTTCTTCCGACATTTCCTTCCCTCCTGATTTAGACATTCTCAACTTTAGAACTTCAGCACTCTCGAACTTTAGAACTCTCCCACGCCTCCATCACCATGGCCCCCACGCTGGCGGCCGACGTATACTGCTTCCTCAGCCACCACCAGCGCGGCAGATCACTCGGGTCACACTCCCGCCCGTTATCCAGCAGCATCGCCTGGGTCTTGATCTCCAGCCCAAAGATCACCCGGCGCAGGCGCTTCTCGGCCTCATCAGGCGTATCTCCGGCCCACCCCATCAGCACATACGCCCCCACCCTCTTACGCCGCCACCGCGCCACCAAACCAGCTTCCCGCAGCATCGCCACGGCCGCCGCCAGCGGCTCCCATTCGATCTCGCGATCATACGCCATCCAGATCGCATCCGGCCGCAGCCTGGCCAACCGCTCTACGTGCCACGCCTCCAGTCGACGCGCCTCCAACCCGCCCGTAAACTTCGCCGGCTCGGGCTGCCTTTCCAGCATATCAAACACCGCCGCCACATGCCCGCGCGGACAGGCCAGAAGGTTGTTGTCCAGCACATCCCATCCGTCCGTGATCCCCAACACCCTCAGCCCGCCCTCACGCCCTGGCACCAGACAGTGCTTGCACGCACCAGGGCATCCACGCGACGTGATGACGTACCCTCTCTTCAGATACTTCCCCGGCACAAACTCCCCGCCCGGATCCCCATACGCCGGTCCGCCAACCGTGGTCGGCGCCACCACCGCCCACTTTTCCGCCAGCCGCTCCGCCCGCTCCTTGTCCCACTCGAACGTCACGCTCACGTCCACCCGGTCCGCCTGGTCCCACAACGTCGGAGATCGCCCCACCACCACATCCGCATCATCCGGCGTGGCACGTGTCCGCCTCGGGAATACCCGCAACACCCTCATACCAACCACCTTTCCCCCACCGCGCGCCAAGCGTAGCGAGGCAAGCACTCTACTCGCCACTTAGCACCGTGTTCGGCACCACGATCCAGTCAGCCCCGTAGCCTTCCTTGCCGCGTAGCACGTTGCTTCGGCGCGATAGGCCAGTCTTTCGCGGGAACAGACCGTCACCCGAAAACATGCAGCCTCGGCATTCTATCACCTCGCGTACCGCCGTCAGCAACGGGCCGCTGGGGTCATAGTCGTTGTACGTCTCCCAGTCTCCGTCCGGCAGGTGCTTGAGCAGGGCCGCTTTCAGCGCCTCCCGCTTGTCCTCGATTCCGAACCGACCCGCCCACCATTGCGCCGCCGTTTCGTTAATCGTCACTTGTCACCTCCATTCAATGCCGAACCAGCGGAGCCAGGCGACGCGCTACCCGAGCGCGCCCGCTCCGTCGTGTTCGCCGTCTCGATGTCGCGCAGGATGCACTGCGCCAGGTTGATCGCGGAGATCGCGTGCGCGATCTGCCAGTGATGCCGCTTCTCTGGCAGGCTGGACAGCGGGTACACCTTGCTTGTCAGTTCGGAAGATAGTTTGCAGAGACGGTCAGCGGCTCGCCCAACTAGCGGGTCGAGGCTAGCCTTGCCCGCCGCATTCGTTGTCTTTGATTTCATGCTGTCCTTTCCGGGCGGGTTGCCGCCCATCACCGCCCGCGTTCGGACGATTCGGCACCCACATCCTTGTGCCCACATGCCAGATCATCCGTTTCGGTATCCGCTGGCCGACCCGGTATTCCGTCATCCACCACCGCTCCCGGCCGTGTACGTTCGTAGTTGTGTAGGGCGCCGCGTCCGACCAGCAGCACCACAAGTCCCACTCCCCGCGCTTCCGGGAATGCGTGGCCGACAGCGCCCAAGCCACGGTTGGGTATCTGGCAAAACAGACCCATGGCGCCTTCCATCCCCCATCCAACTCCGCCGGCCGCCCCGGACACAGCCCGCGCCGCAAAATCCCCTCCCGGTTCTTCCGTGGCGACCAGTGATAGAGCATGAACGGCCTCATGCATCCTCCTTCCCGCCGCCACCCTTGACGCATATCGCGGTGTTGGGGCTACAGAACAAGCCGCACCTGTCCTGCGCCAGTTTTGCGTACTCCGGGTTCAACTCGACCAGCACGGCCCGGCGTCCGTTGCCGCTCGCCACGTCGCCCGTGGTCCCACTCCCGCCAAAGGGGTCAAGCACCGTGCCGCCCGCCGGGCACCCGGCGAGGATGCACGGCGCAATCAGCGCCGGCGGGAAAGTGGCGAAATGCGCCCCGTCGTAGGTGGACGTTCCCACCGTCCACACGTCCCGCTTGTTCCTGAACAGCGTCACCTCTCGCGGTTCTTCGCTTCGTCGGTCTTGTCCGGGCCCGCCATCGCGGCCCGGCCTCGCCTTGCCGTGCGAAGGATCGTAGCCGCCCACGGCCCGCTTGTTCCCGATGTGCGTCCGATGGTTTGCGGCGGCCAGCGGCCCCGCGTCCGTGTGGAAGTGCTTGGCGTCAATGCGATCCTTCGATTCGAGCATCTTCCGCACGTCCGACGGCCCCGACTGAACCGGCTCCATGATCGCCTTGGCGTCGTAGTAGTAGCGGTCGGACTTCGCCAGCAGGAACAGGTATTCATGGCTCTTGGTCGGTCGGTCGGTCACGCTCTCCGGCATCGGATTGGGCTTCGCCCAAACGATGTCAGAGCGCAGCCACCAGCCGTCCGCCTGCAACGCGAACGCCACGCGCCAAGGGATGCCAACCAGGTCCTTCGGCTTGAGTCCGACTGCCGCCAAGGTGGACTTGTTCCCACGGTCAAGCGGATGCACTCCGGCTTCCTTCCGGTCCTTGCCAAGCGAAGACTCCCCGCCCCCCGGATTGAAGCACGTCCCTTTCCCGCTCGCGTAGGAATCGCCCAGGTTCAGCCAGAGCGTTCCGTCGTCAGTCAGCACTCGCCGCACCTCACGGAACACGACCACCATGTTCTCGACAAACTCGCCAGGTGTCTTCTCCATGCCGATCTGCCCGGCGTGCCCGTAGTCGCGCAGGCCCCAGTACGGCGGAGACGTGACGCAGCAGTTGACGGACGCATCCGGCAGCGTCTTCAACACGTCTCTGCAATCGCCTGTGAGGATCGTCACCATGTCAGACCTCAGAACCCGGAAGCCCCAACAAAGGGCTGGTGCCTACGTCGCTACCGCGCCGAGGCACAGCCCCGGCGTTGGCGCTACTTCGGTTCCGGCAACGTGACCAGCACATTGAACGCCTCCTTGAAAATGTACGGCGTCGTCTTGTACGTGCCGTCATCTTTCTTCAACCGCAGGACGTAGCAGTGGTCGTCAATCGAAATCTGACACCTGCCGCCGCTATCGCTCGTCAGCGTTGCCACCGGAGTAAACGCAACCCCGTTATCCAAAGTTGCCGTCTTGTCTGTCTCTACCTGCTTGTACATGTCTGTCTCATTTCAATGCGGAGCGCCAACAAGGCGCTCCAGGTTATCTCGCTTCGCTCGAAATCTGACCGCCAGCGTTCTGCGTCTCTTCGCCGCAAGCCACATACCATCCGCCACGGGCGCATTTGTGTGAGCCTGCATGGCCAGCCGCGAGACAATCCGCCGCCAGCGCCTCGATCCACGCGGGATCACACGGCCGCGCCCCTGTCCCCGTCTCCGGACCGCAAATCACCCAGTCTGGGAGCGGGCTGAACATCGACAGTGCCACCGGCCCAAGCATCGGCTCGATACTCACGAGCCGCACAGACTTCGGCGAACGCACATCGCCAGTCAAAACATCCCATCGCCACGCATACGGCACATCCTCGATTGTCACGCCCTTCCATACATCAGCAGGCAGGTCGTACCGCATCCAATAGCCCGGCCGCTTGGTCAGGATAATGTACTGGTGCCACGGCGCCACCCGCATCGCCATGGCGATACAATACCGCCATCTCGGATGCACCAGACCATGCCCCAGGTCGCTCATACTGCACACAAATACCCGCCCCGGCTTCCGCACCTTAGACGGCTCACACAGCCTATTCGCAAGCAGCCTTATCCGCGGCGGATCCCGCCATGCCAGCCCATCATCCGACACCGCCCCGACATATGCCCCCTGCACATCCGCGGTCAGTGCCGGGTTGTGAGACAGTCTCCACGCCATCTTCCTCGCGTAGCAGTTCACGCACCCCTCACTGGCCGGACTGCACCCTACGATAGGGTTCCACGTCCAGTCACACCACTCGATCCCAGTCCTATTCATCCATCCATCTCCCGCACTTTAGACATCTCTCACCCCACCCCAACGATCTCATACCGATACACCCCTGCCGCAGTCACAACCGGCTCGCACATCACCGTCTTGTTTTCGCTACGGCGCAGGAACGCCCGAACATCCGCTATCCGGCTGTTCACCCGCTTCACGCCGGCCGCCTCAAGTTCCGTGTTCAGGCATGGCCCGCGCCTCAGCATCTCCAGGGCGCGCTTGTTCTGCCCCTCCAGCCGCGCCCTGGCCGCTTCCGGCAGCCTCGGGTCAGTATGCCCTATCTCCACCGCCGGCGCCGCCGGCGCCAACTGCTCCCGTGCGTGGTCAAACAGGTCCAGCCCAGATGTTACCGTCGTCTGCATACCCACCCCCTCACCCACACAGCCCGATCGTCTGCAGATTCCGCAGCACCACCGCCGCCGGGTTTCGCAGAGACCGCCAGCTATGATCCGTCTCGCACAGCCTCGCGATCTCCTCGCCCACCCGTGTCGCATCCCGCTCGACAGCCGCCCGCCACAGTCTCGTAGCCACATCGCTATCATCCATCGCCCGCAGTGCTCGCAGTGGATCGGAATACTTATACTCTCTAACGATCGCCAGCATCTCCATGGTCGGCCGCTTCGCCGTACACCCTTGCGCCGGCGGCCGGGCCGCCCCAAACCCCATCACCGGCCGCCGAAACGTGTCATCTGCATATTCCCCACCGTCCGACCGCCCCACCGCCCCACCGTCCACCAGCC
>Ga0209507_1002454_pt1 | contig 12571 bp, 11 predicted proteins | sample AD_UKC028_MetaG_FD_184414 | JGI IMG/M metagenome (GOLD analysis project Ga0209507, IMG submission 184414) | Active sludge microbial communities of municipal wastewater-treating anaerobic digesters from USA - AD_UKC028_MetaG (SPAdes) (version 2) | ecosystem: Engineered > Bioreactor > Anaerobic >...
CGATGACCCATCCCCTGCTGGAAAAACACCGCGCCACACTCGAAGGCGCTCTCAATGCCATCCACACCCGTGGTTACTGGTCCGCCTATAACGAGATGCCGAGCCCCAAGGCCTATGGCGAAACCGCGGCCGAAGACGGCAAGAAGGCTTTTGCGGCCCACCTCGGCCAACAGTTCGCGCTGGAGCAGCCGGGCCAGAGCGGCTGGCTGGCTGGCGAACAGTCGCCCTACGGCATCGACCTCGATGTGCAATATCCCGTCTGCGACCACGAAGCGCTGATCGCCGCCGGCCAGCAGGCGATGAGCGGCTGGCAGCAAGCCGGCGCCGAAGGCCGCACCGGCATCTGCCTGGAAATCCTCGATCGCCTCAACAAGCAAAGCTTCGAACTTGCCCATGCGGTCATGATGACCACCGGCCAAGGCTGGATGATGGCCTTCCAGGCCGGCGCCCCGCACGCCCAGGACCGCGGCCTCGAAGCCGTTGCCTACGCCTACCGCGAAATGAAGTTCGTGCCGGCCGAAACGACCTGGGAAAAGCCGCAGGGCAAGAACCCGCCGCTGGTCATGAAGAAGCACTTCGAACTGGTCGGCCACGGCGTCGGCGTCGTCGTCGGCTGCGGTACCTTCCCGACCTGGAACACCTACCCCGGCCTGTTCGCCGCGCTCGCCACCGGCAACGCCGTGATCGTCAAGCCGCACAGCAACGCCATCCTGCCGGCTGCCATCACCGTGCGCACGATCCGCGCCGTGCTCGCCGAAAACGGCATCGATCCCAACCTGGTCACCCTGTGCGTCGCCGACCAGCGCGCCACCACCCAGAAACTGGTTACCCACCCTGCCGTCAAGTCGATCGACTTCACCGGCGGCAACGTCTTCGGCCAGTGGCTGATCGACAACTGCCGCCAGGCCCGCGTCTATGCCGAACTGGCCGGCGTCAACAACATCGTCATCGACTCGACCGACAGCTACAAGCGCATGCTCGGCAACCTGACCTTCACGCTATCGCTCTACTCCGGCCAAATGTGCACCACCTCGCAGGCGCTCTTCGTGCCAGCCGGCGGCATCGACACGGAAGACGGCCACAAGAGCTACGACGAGGTCTGCGCCGACCTGGCCAAGGCCGTCTCCGGCTTCCTCGCCAAGCCGGAAGTCGCCCATGCCGTGCTCGGCGCAGTGCAGTCGGCCGACACCCTGCGCCGGATCGGCGAAGCCGACAGCGGCGCGCTGGGCAAGGTCATTCTCGCCTCGACCAAGCTCGACAACCCGGAATTCCCGAAAGCCGAAGTGCGCACCCCTGTCCTGCTCGCCTGCGATGCCGCCGACGAAAAGGCCTATATGGAAGAGCGCTTCGGTCCGATCAGCTTCATCGTCAAGGTCGCCGACACCGCCGCGGCCATCGCGCTGTCCGAACGCATTATTGCCACCCACGGCGCGTTGACCGCAGGCATCTATTCGACCAGGGCCGAAGTGCTCGACGCGATGACCGCCGCCACCCTGCGTTCCAAGGTCGCGCTGTCGATCAACCTGACCGGCGGCGTCTTCGTGAACCAGTCGGCGGCCTACTCCGACTACCACGGCACCGGCGGCAACCCGGCGGCCAACGCTTCCTACTCCGATGCCGCCTTCGTCGCCAACCGCTTCTGTGTTGTGCAGCGCCGCTACCACGTCTGAGATCGCGCCATGAACTTTGAAACCATCACCTTCACCGTCGACGCCGGCATCGCCCGCCTGACCCTGAACCGCCCGGACAAGCTGAACAGCTTCAACAGCGAGATGCACGCCGAACTGCGCGTCGCGCTCGACAGCATCCAGAACGACACCTCGGTGCGCGTGCTGGTGCTGAGCGGCGCCGGCCGCGCCTTCTGCGCCGGCCAGGATCTGGCCGACCGCGCCATGCAGAAGGTCGACGGCAAGATGCCGGACATCGGCAATGTCGTCGAAGCCAGCTACAAGCCGCTGATCCTGCGTCTGCAGAACCTGCGCGTGCCGACCATCGCCGCCGTCAACGGCATCGCCGCCGGGGCCGGCGCTTCGGTCGCGCTGGCCTGCGACCTGGTCATCGCCACGAAATCCGCCTCCTTCCTGCAGGCCTTCAGCAAGATCGGCCTGATTCCGGATACCGGCGGTACCTGGTTCCTGCCGCAGCGCGTCGGCATGGCCCGCGCCATGGGCCTCGCCCTGCTCGCCGACAAGTTGCCGGCCGAGAAGGCCGCCGACTGGGGCCTGATCTGGCAATGCGTCGCCGACGCCGATTTCGCTGCTGCAGTCAACACGCTGGCGCAGCAACTTTCCACGGCGCCGACCAAGGCGCTGGTGCGCACCCGTCAGGCCATGCACGCCGCGCCCGGCCACACGCTGGAGCAGCAGCTGTCCTTCGAGGGTGGCTTCATGCGCGAGCTGGGGTGGAGCCCGGACTACGCCGAAGGCGTCGCCGCCTTCATGGAAAAACGCGCCCCGAAATTCACCGGAGAGTGATCGCGTGAGCCATAACCCCCTTCCCCAGCAGGCGGTCATCGCCGTCGTCGGCACCGGTGCCATGGGTGCCGGCATCGCCCAGGTGGCGGCCGCCGCCGGCCACCCGGTCAAGCTGCTCGACAACCGGCCCGGCGCCGCTGAAAAAGCAGTGGCCGGCATTCGCGCCCAATTTGCGAAAATGGCCGAAAAAGGCAAGTTGACCGCAGCCGCCGCGCAAGCGGCCGGCGAGCGCCTGATTCCGGTCAGCAGCCTGGCCGATCTGGCCAATGCCGCGCTGGTCACCGAAGCCATCGTCGAAAGCCTTGAGGCCAAGCAGACGCTGTACCGCGATCTCGAAGCCATCGTTGGCGCCGACTGCATCTTCGGCACCAACACCTCGTCGATTTCCGTCACCGCCATCGGTGCCGCACTGCAATGTCCGGAGCGCCTGGCCGGCCTGCACTTCTTCAACCCGGCGCCGCTGATGGCGCTGGTCGAAATCGTCTCCGGCCTCGCCACCGACAAGGCCGTCGCCGACACCCTGTTCGCCACCGCCACCGCCTGGGGCAAGACGGCGGTGCACGCCAAGTCGACCCCCGGTTTCATCGTCAATCGCGTCGCCCGCCCCTATTACGCCGAGGCCCTGCGCCTGGCGCAGGAAGGCGCCGCCGATTACGCGACGATCGACGCCTGCTGCCGCGAGGCCGGCGGTTTCCGCATGGGACCGTTCGAGCTGATGGACATGATCGGCCACGACGTCAATTTCGCCGTGACCAACTCGGTCTGGCGCGCCTTCTACAACGACCAGCGCTTCCTGCCCTCGCTGATCCAGCAGGAACTGGTCGATGCCGGCTTTTACGGCAAGAAGACCGGTCGCGGCTTCTACGACTACCGCGAAGGCGCCGTCCGCCCCGCGCCGCAGACCGAAGCAGCGCAAACCCCGGCCGGCAAAATCACCGTTTTTGGCGAGTCGACCGCAGCAGATGCCTTCGTCGAGCGCCTGCAACACAGCGGCCTCTCCTTCAGCCGCGCCCCCGAGGTTGACGGCCGCATTGCGGAAATCGGCCGGGCCACGCTCTACGTCACCGACGGCCGCAGCGCCACCCGGCGTGCCGCCGAATCCGGCGTCGCCAACACTGTGCTGATCGATCTGGCGCTCGATTACGGCAAGGCCACCCGCCTCGCCATCGCCGCCGCCGAACAGTGCGAACCGGCTGCCGTCGCGGCTGCCATCGGCCTGCTGCAGGCTGCCGGTTTCGCCGTCTCCCGCTTCCTCGACGTGCCGGGCCTGGCGGTGATGCGCACCGTCGCCATGCTCGCCAACGAGGCCGCCGACGCCGTCAACCAGGGCGTCTGTTCGGAAAGCGCCGCCGACTCGGCGATGCGCCTCGGCGTCAATTATCCGCAGGGCCCGCTGGCCTGGGCCGACCAGGTCGGCGTCACCGTCATCCGCGATGTGCTGGCCAACCTTGGCGCCAGCTATGGCGAGGACCGTTACCGCATTTCCCCGCTGCTCCAGCGCGCCGTTTTTGCCGGAAGAAAAATCCATGACTGAACCCAAGCTTTCCCCCGCCGAGGCGCAAGCCTTGGCCACCGCCACCGCCGAAGCGATGTATGCGCGCGACCGCGCCGCCCAGGCGCTCGGCCTGAAGATCGTCCGCGTCCAGCCCGGCGCCTCGCTGCTCACCATGGCGGTGCGCGGCGACATGGTCAACGGCCACCACATCTGCCACGGCGGCATGATCTTCAGCCTGGCCGACACCGCCTTCGCCTATGCCTGCAACAGCTACAACAAGAACACCGTCGCCTCGGCCTGCCACATCGACTTCCTGGCCCCGGCCAAGGAAGGCGAGACGCTGGAAGCCGAAGCCGTCGAACAATCCGCCTCGGGCCGCACCGGCGTTTACGACATCACCGTGCGCACCACGCACGGCAAGACCATCGCCCTGTTCCGGGGCAAGAGCTATCGCATCAATGGTGAAGTCATCGCCGGACTGCAACAGGCCGACTAAGCCACCCAATCCAACAGAGGAGATATCCATGACAGTCAAGAAGCCCCTGCCCGGCGACCTCGATCCGATCGAAACCGCCAGCCGCGACGAGATTTCGGCGCTGCAACTGGAACGCCTGAAGTGGTCGGTGCGCCACACTTACGACAACGTCGAGCCCTACCGCAAGAAATGCCTCGCCAAGGGCGTGCACCCCGACGACCTGAAGTGCCTGGCCGACCTCGGCAAGTTCCCCTTCATGACCAAGCTCGACCTGCGCGACCACTACCCGTTCGGCCTCTTCGCCGTGCCGCGCACCAGGCTCGCCCGCCTGCACGCCTCCAGCGGCACGACCGGCAAGTCGGTGGTCGTAGGCTATACGAAGAACGACATCGACAACTGGGCCAACGTCGTCGCCCGCTCTGTCCGCGCCGCTGGCGGCCGTCCCGGTGACATGGTTCATGTCGCCTACGGCTACGGCATGTTCACTGGCGGCCTCGGCGCCCACTACGGCGTCGAACGCGCCGGCTGTTGCGCCGTGCCGATGTCCGGCGGCCAGACCGAGAAGCAGGTGCAGCAGATCATGGACTTCAAGCCGGAAATCATCATGGTCACGCCCTCCTACTCGCTGGTGATTGCCGAGGAATTCGAGCGTTTGGGCATCAAACCCGAGGAAATCTCCCTCAAGGTCGGCATCTTCGGCGCCGAACCGTGGGGCGAAGGCATGCGCCACGAAATTGAACGCAAGCTCGGCATCGACGCCATCGACATCTACGGCCTGACCGAAGTCATGGGCCCCGGCGTCGCCTGCGAATGCATCGAGACCAAGGACGGCCCGGTGATCTGGGAAGACCATTTCTACCCGGAAATCATCGACCCGGAAACCGGCGAGGTGCTGCCCGACGGCGAGGAAGGCGAACTGGTGTTCACCTCGCTGACCAAGGAAGCCTTCCCGGTCATCCGCTACCGCACCCGCGACCTGACCCGCCTGCTGACGCCGACCGCCCGTTCCTTCCGCCGCATCGGCAAGATCACCGGCCGCTCGGACGACATGCTGATCATCCGCGGCGTCAATGTCTTCCCGACCCAGATCGAGGAACAGATCCTGCGCGACGCCCGCCTGGCCGGCAACTACCAGGTCGTCGTCACCCGCGACGGGCACATGGACAACCTGGAAGTGCGCTGCGAAGTACAGCGCGAACTGTCGGGCAAGCTCGCGGCGGCGGACATCCAGCAGATCAGCAAGGAGCTGCAGCACCGCATCAAGACCATCATCGGCGTGTCGACCAAGATCACGGTCATGGAATTCGAGGCCATCCCGCGCACCCAGGTCGGCAAGGCCAAGCGCGTCCTCGACGAACGCCCGAAGCAGAACTAGCGCGAAGACCCACAACCCCTCCCCGGCCCTCCCCTTGTCAGGTGAGGGAGGTTGAGCTCCCCCCTGACAAGGGGGGCTGGGGGGTTCAGGAACGCCAGCCTAATTACGGAAAGAATGAAAATGACTGAAGCCTATATCTGCGACGCCATCCGCACCCCGATCGGCCGCTACGGCGGCGCCCTCTCGGGCGTCCGTGCCGACGACCTCGGCGCCATCCCGCTCAAGGCGCTGATGGAACGCAACCCGCAGGTCGACTGGACGGCCGTCGACGACATCATCTACGGCTGCGCCAACCAGGCCGGCGAAGACAACCGTAACGTCGCCCGCATGTCCGGCCTGCTCGCCGGCCTGCCGATCGAGGTGCCGGGCACCACGGTCAACCGCCTGTGCGGCTCCGGCATGGATGCCGTCGGCCTCGCCGCGCGCTCGATCAAGTCCGGCGAAACCGAACTGATGGTCGCCGGCGGCGTCGAAAGCATGTCGCGCGCCCCCTTCGTCATGGGCAAGGCGGAATCCGCCTGGTCCCGTCAGGCGGCGATCTACGACACCACCATCGGCTGGCGCTTCCCCAACCCGGCGATGAAGAAGCTCTACGACACGCATTCGATGCCGCAGACGGCCGACAACGTCGCCGCCGACTTCAATATTTCCCGCGCCGACCAGGATGCTTTTGCCGTCCGTTCGCAACAGCGCTGGGGGGCGGCCAATGCCGCCGGCCGTTTCAAGGAAGAAATCGTCCCGGTCGTCATTCCAAAGAAAAAGGGTGATCCAGTCATCGTCGACACCGACGAACACCCGCGCCCGGAAACGACGCTGGAAATGCTGGCCAAGCTGAAGGGCGTCAATGGCCCGGAACTCAGCGTCACCGCCGGCAACGCTTCCGGCGTCAATGACGGCGCCTGCGCGCTGCTGCTCGCTTCCGGCGCCGCCGCCGAGCAATATGGCCTGAAGCCGCTGGCCCGCGTCGTCGGCATGGCGACGGCCGGCGTGCTGCCCCGGATCATGGGTTTCGGCCCGGCCCCGGCGGTGCGCAAGGTGCTGGCCAAGACCGGTCTGACGCTGGCCCAGATGGACGTCATCGAACTGAACGAGGCCTTTGCCGCACAAGGCCTGGCCGTGTTGCGCGACCTCGGGCTGGCCGACGATGCCGCCCACGTCAATCCCAACGGCGGCGCCATCGCCATGGGCCACCCGCTCGGCATGAGCGGCACCCGGCTGGTCACCACCGCCGCCTATGAACTCAAACGCCGTGGCGGCCGCTACGCCCTGTGCACCATGTGCATCGGTGTCGGGCAAGGCATCGCCATGGTGATCGAGCGTGTCTGAAAAAATTTCCAACGGAGGAGACAAACCCATGAAACACACGATGAAGAAGCTCGTTGCCGGTGCCACCCTGGTTCTCGGCGCCTTCGGTGCCATTGCCGCCGAGCCGATCAAGATCGGTTCCGTGCTGTCCGTCACCGGCCCCGCAGCCTTCCTCGGCGACCCGGAGCTGAAGACGCTGCAGCTGTACGTCGATGACATCAACAAGAAGGGCGGCGTCATCGGCCGGCCGCTGCAGCTCGTCCATTACGATGACGGCAGCGACGCCAACAAGGCCAACGGCTTCGCCAAGCGTCTGCTCGAAGACGACAAGGTCGACATCCTGGTCGGCGGCACGACCACGGGTTCCACCATGTCGATGGTCCCGCTGGCCGAGAAGTCGGGCACGCCGTTCATCTCGCTCGCTGGTGCCGTGGTCATCATCGAGCCGGTCAAGAAGCAAGTCTTCAAGACGCCGCACACCGACCGCATGGCCGCCGAGAAGGTCTTCGAAGACATGAAGAAGCGCGGCATCACCAAGGTCGCCCTGCTCTCCGAAACCTCCGGCTTCGGCGCTTCCGGCAAGAAGGAAACCGAGGCGGTCGCCGCCAAGTACGGCATCACGCTGGTGGCCAACGAAACCTACGGGCCGAAGGATACCGACATGAGTCCGCAGCTGACCAAGATCAAGGGCACGCCGGGCGTCCAGGCGGTGTTCGTGTTCGGTCTCGGCCAGGGCCCGGCGATTGTCACCAAGAACTACAAGCAACTGGGTATCACGCTGCCGCTCTACCAGTCGCACGGCGTTGCTTCCGACGAATTCCTGAAGCTGGCCGGCCCGGCTGCCGAAGGCGTCCGTCTGCCCTCCCCGGCGCAGCTGATCCCGGAAAAGCTGCCGGCCAACGATCCCCAGAAACCGGTCGTCACGGCCTATGAAAAGGCCTACAAGGCTGCCTACAAGCAGGATGTCTCGACCTTCGGCGGTTATGCCTACGACGGCCTGATGCTTGCGGTCGACGCCATCAAACGGGCCAATTCCACGGACAAGGCCAAGGTTCGCGATGCGCTCGAAGCGACCAAGGGTTTCGTCGGCACCAGCGGCACCTTCAACATGTCCGCTACCGACCACATGGGCCTCGACCTCTCGTCCTTCCGCATGCTCGAAATCAAGGGCGGCGACTGGGTCATCGTCCAGTAAGCGGGCTTGTCCAGGATGGCCGCCCTGACGGCCATCCTGCTTGGAAAGATCGCCACAGATAAAACACATCTCCCGGAGAACCTCATGTACACACAGTCATTCAATGTTCCCGACGCCCCCGGCGGCAAGACCGTGCCGCTGGCGCCGTCCACCGAAGACCCCGTCCTGCAGGCGGCCTTCGATACCCGTATCGATGCCGACGGCCGCATCGAACCGCAGGACTGGATGCCGGACGCCTATCGCCGGACGCTGGTGCGCCAGATCAGCCAGCACGCGCACAGCGAGATCGTCGGCATGCTGCCCGAGGGCAACTGGATTTCGCGCGCCCCCAGCCTCAAGCGCAAGGCGATCCTGATCGCCAAGGTGCAGGATGAAGGCGGCCACGGCCTCTACCTCTATTCCGCCGCCGAAACCCTGGGCACCAGCCGCGACCAGATGCTCGAAGGCCTGCACAGCGGCCGTGCCAAGTACAGCTCGATTTTCAATTACCCGACCCTGACCTGGGCCGACGTCGGCGTCATCGGCTGGCTGGTCGACGGCGCCGCGATCATGAACCAGATCCCGCTCTGCCGCTGCTCCTACGGCCCCTACGCCCGCGCCATGGTGCGTGTCTGCAAGGAAGAATCCTTCCACCAGCGCCAGGGCTACGAAGCCCTGCTGGTGATGATGAGCGGCACCGACGAGCAGAAGGCGATGGTCCAGGACGCCGTCAATCGCTGGTGGTGGAAGTGCCTGGCGATGTTCGGGCCGCCCGATGCCGACAGCCCGAACAGCGCGCAAGGCATGCGCTGGGGCATCAAGCGCGTCAGCAACGACGACCTGCGCCAGAAATTCGTCGATGCCACCGTGCCGCAGGCCAAGGTGCTCGGCGTCACCCTGCCCGATCCCGACCTCAAGTGGAACGAGGAACGCCAGCATCACGACTACGGCCAGATCGACTGGAACGAATTCTGGGAAACCGTCAATGGCAACGGCCCCTGCAACAAGGAACGCCTGGCGACCCGCGTCAAGGCCTACAAGGATGGTGAGTGGGTGCGCGATGCCGCGCTGGCCCACGCCCGCAAACAGCAAGCACGCAACATGAAGGAGGCAGCATGACTACCGCATTGAAAGAATGGCCGCTCTGGGAAGTTTTCGTCCGCAGCAAGCAGGGCCTCGAACACAAGCACTGCGGCAGCCTGCACGCCGCCGACGCGGCGCAGGCGCTGGAAATGGCGCGCGACGTCTACACCCGCCGCCAGGAAGGCGTCAGCATCTGGGTCGTGCAGTCGGTCGCCATCACCGCCAGCAATCCCGACGAGAAGGGCGAACTGTTCGACCCGGCGGCCGACAAGATCTACCGCCACCCGACCTTCTACGAGATCCCGGAAGAAGTGGGGCACATGTAATGAGCGCCGCCACCGACTACCTGCTGCACCTCGCCGACAACGCCCTGGTCCTTGGCCAGCGCAATGCCGAGTGGTGCGGCCACGGGCCGATTCTCGAGGAGGACATCGCCCTCTCCAACGTCAGCCTCGACCTGATCGGCCAGGCCCGCCTGCTCTATCAGCTGGTCGCTGCGCTGAAGGGTGGCGACGTGACCGAAGACCAGCTGGCCTATTTCCGCGATGCCGGCGATTTCCGCAACTACACGCTGCTCGAACTGCCGCACCACGGCCCGCTCTCCGGCTACGCCCACGCCAGCCTCGACTACGCGACGACCATCGTCCGCAACTTCCTTTACAGCGCTCTGATGGCGCTGCTCTGGGAAGCCCTGCAGAAATCCGGAAATGCCCAGTTGGCCGCCATCGCCGCCAAGTCGCTGAAGGAAGTCAGCTACCACCTGCGCTACTCCCGCGACTGGCTGGTGCGTCTCGGCGACGGCACCGACGAGTCGCACGCCCGCGCCCAGGCCGCGCTCGATCACCTGATGCCCTACACCCAGGAATTCTGGGCTGCCTGTCCGGCCGAGGCCGCAGCGGTCGCCGCCGGCGTCGCGGTCGACCTGCAGACGATCAAGGCCGACTGGGATGGCATCGTCGATGCCGCCCTGGCCGAAGCGACCCTGCAACGCCCGCCGGTCGGCGGCTATGTGCCGGAAGGCAAGCAGGGAAGGCACTCCGAGCATCTCGGCTTCCTGCTCGCCGAAATGCAGAGCCTCGCCCGCGCCCATCCGAACGGGAACTGGTAAAGCCATGACGACGAGCGTCGAAGCCGTCTGGGCCGCGCTGGAAAATCTGGCCGACCCGGAAATCCCGGTCATTTCACTGCGCGAACTGGGCATCCTGCGCGACGTGCGCAGCGGGCCGGACGGCCTCGAGGTGGTCATCACGCCCACCTACAGCGGCTGCCCGGCGATGAGCCAGATCGAGGACGACGTGCGGTCGACCCTGGAAAACAAGGGAATTTCGGCGCGCGTCGTCACCCAGCTCGCCCCCGCCTGGACGACCGACTGGATGACCGAGGCCGGCAAGGAAAAGCTGCGCACCTACGGCATCGCCCCGCCGCACCAGACGCCGGCCACCAGCAGCGTCGTCCGCTTCATCGCCCGCCCCGCAACGGCGGTTGCCGTGCCCTGCCCGCACTGCGGTTCAAGCAACACGGTCATCTCCTCACAATTTGGATCGACGGCCTGCAAGGCCCTGTACAAGTGCCAGGACTGCCAGGAACCGTTCGATTACTTCAAGCCTTATTAGGCCTTACCGGAGCCCCAAGAAATGTCCGCCCTCCGTTTTCACGAACTCACCATCAAACGTGTCAGCCCCGAAGCCGCCGGCTCGGTAGCGGTCACCTTCGACATTCCCGCCCCCGCCCGCGAGGCCTTCAGTTTCCAGCCCGGCCAGTTCCTCACGCTGCGCGCCAGGGTCAATGGCGAAGACGTCCGCCGCACCTATTCGATCAGCTGCCCGCGCAGCCGCCTGGCCAAGGCCGGCGAACTGGAGATCGGCATCCGTCCGGTCGAGGGCGGCGTGTTTTCCAACTGGGCGGCCCAAACGCTGAAGGCTGGCGACAAGCTCGATGTCATGCCGCCGGACGGCCGTTTCGTCGTCAAGAAGCAGCGCGCCATCCACCGCGTCGGCTTCGCCGCCGGCTCGGGGATCACGCCCATCCTGTCGATTGCCGCCAGCACGCTGGAAGAACAGCCGGAATCCAAGTTCACCCTGGTCTACGGCAACCGCCGCATGTCCAGCGTGATGTTCAACGAAGCCCTGCAGGATCTCAAGGATCGCTACCGCGACCGCCTGACGCTGATCCACATCCTCTCCCGCCAGGCGCAGGAAGTCGATCTGCTGCAGGGCCGCATCGACGGCGACAAGGTCAATGCGGTGATCAAGGCCCTGTTGCCGGTCGCCAGCATGGACGAGGTCTTCATCTGCGGTCCGGAAGCGATGATCGAAGCCACCGAAAAAGCCCTGATCGCGGCCGGCGTGCCGGAAAGCCGCGTCTATGCCGAGCGCTTCACTTCCGGGCCGGCGCAGGCGGCAAAGATCCAGGCCGATACCGATGCGGAGCCGACCCGTACTGCAGCGGCCAAGGACATCGCCCTGACCATCGTCCTCGACGGCAAGGAGCACGAACTGCATATCGGTGCCGACGAGCACGTGCTGGACGCCGCGCTCGATGCCGGCCTCGACCTGCCCTTCTCGTGCAAGGCCGGCGTCTGCTGTACCTGCCGCGCCAAGGTGCTGTGCGGCGAAGTGGTCATGGACAAGAACTACACGCTGGAAGGCGACGAGATGGCCCAGGGCTACGTATTGAGCTGCCAGGCCCGCGCCACGACCAAACAACTGACGGTCAGCTTCGACGAACGCTGAATCCCGACAACGAAGAATCATTCGACTTGGGCCGCCAGGGGGATTCCCCGGAGCGGCCATTTTTTGGAGACAAGACATGACCCAGGTAGTCCTCAGCGAAACCCACGGCAAGGTGGGCCTGATCCGCATCAACCGGCCGGAAGCGCTGAATGCGCTGAACAACGACGTCGTCGACGGCATCGGCGCCGCGATCGACGCCTTCGAGGCCGATGAAGCCATCGGCTGCATCGTCATCACCGGCAACGAGAAAGCCTTCGCCGCGGGAGCCGACATCGGCTTCATGAAGGATTTCGATTACATGCATGCCTACAAGACCGACTTCATCACCCGCAACTGGGAACGCATCAAGACGGCCAGGAAGCCGGTGATCGCCGCGGTGGCCGGCTTTGCCCTGGGCGGTGGCTGCGAGATGGCGATGATGTGCGACATGATCTATGCCGCCGACACGGCCAGGTTCG
>Ga0209507_1002455_pt1 | contig 12563 bp, 12 predicted proteins | sample AD_UKC028_MetaG_FD_184414 | JGI IMG/M metagenome (GOLD analysis project Ga0209507, IMG submission 184414) | Active sludge microbial communities of municipal wastewater-treating anaerobic digesters from USA - AD_UKC028_MetaG (SPAdes) (version 2) | ecosystem: Engineered > Bioreactor > Anaerobic >...
CTGGGTCGGATTCCATCATGCAACACTCCTGGGTGAATTCGACGGTTATCCGATGTGGACCTGGTTCTCGGATTTCATGGGTGGCATAAGGTTCGATAATTATATCGCAGCAACAGCATCGGCAAAGGTTAATGTTGAGGATCAGAAACATCCTGTAATGAAAGGTGTTTTAAAATCCTTTGTTCTCGACAATGATGAATGGTATACATACAATAAGAGTCCCCGGCCAAATGTGCATGTGCTTGCAACAGTTGATGAGTCAACATACAATCCGCCGTCTGATATAAAAATGGGAGATCATCCTGTTGTATGGGTTAATGAAAAGATGAAAGCAAGAAATGTATATTTCCTGATGGGCCATGACGGATCATTGCTTCAGTCAAAGGACTTTACAACTATGTTTGCGAATGCAATTAAATGGACATCAGGTAAGTAATTATTGACCTCACCCCCTCGGTCCCCGGTGTGAGAGGGGGATGGAAAATCCCTCCCTCTGTGGGGTAGGATTCCGATAGCTATAGGAATGGTGAGAGGCATTATTAAAAGTGAATTCAATTATAATAAGAACATAATATTTATTACAATGAAAATTAATGGGATGTTAATCAGAAAATTATTACTGATAGCTTTGTCCTTTATAGCATTAAATCTCTCAGCCCAGTTTCCACGCTTTAAAATGCTTGCCTTTTACTCAACAAAGGTTGAAAAGGATCATGTTGATTTTGCTAAAGCTGCAATTTTCTTTTTCAAGGACAATACAAAAGGCAATGGTTTTGTATTTGATACAACAAGTAACATGGCTGATCTGAATGATGAGAAGCTGAAAGATTACTCAGTTGTGATGATGATAAATGATTTTCCTCATAGTCCGGCACAACGGGCTGCCTTTGAGAAATATATGGAAAACGGAGGGGGCTGGTTCGGATTTCATGTAGCTGCCTATAATGACAAATCAACAAAATGGCCCTGGCTGCTTGACTTCCTTGGAGGAGGGGTCTTTTACCGGAATAACTGGCCGCCAATGCCTGCAAAACTGCTCGTGGATGATCAGACTCATGATGTTACAAAAGGATTGCCCCAGACCTTTGTTTCCCCGATAAATGAATGGTACCAGTGGAAACCAAGTCCGAGGGAAAGGAAGAATATCAGGGTACTCGTTTCACTCTCGCCTGAGAATTATCCACTCGGGCTGAAGGATATAATTCCCGACGGCGACCTGCCTGTTGTATGGACTAATACAGACTACAGGATGATATACATGAACATGGGACATGACGAAAATGTATTCGGGGATGCAACCCAGGACATGCTGATCATCAACGGACTTCGCTGGGTCGTTGCCTCCGATAAAAAAGGTAACGTCTTCGAAAAGAAAAAAGATTGAATCTCCTGTCAGATTTTGCCTTTTATCCCTGAAGCCGCCTCTGCATCAAGGAGTATTTCGCAATCGGGGTGCAGCTGAACCACTGAAGCCGGAACGTCTGTTGTTACCGGTCCAAGGATGGCCTTTGCAATAATTTCTGCCTTATGGGCGCCTTTTGCAACAAGTATCAGCTTCCTTGTGTGCATTATGTTGCTTATCCCTCTTGTAAGACCACCCAGGACAGTCTCAGGCGGAACCTTAGTCTCCCGCCTTACCCTTGCCTCAAAATCAGGATCCATGGGCGATACCCAGGTTTCACTTTCAAAGGGTGTTCCGGGCTGGTTTATACCAATATGCCCGTTGGTACCTATTCCCAGCATCTGAAGGTCTGCGCCTCCTCTTTCTGCAAGCCTCTTCTCAAACAGGCGGCATTCAGCTTCAAAATCCTCAGAGAGTGTGGGAGGCATTATAAAATTTTCTTCAGGTATTCCCAGAGGATCAGCAAGCTGGGTCTTAATCATTGTATAACAGCTTCCTGAGTATTCTCTGGGCAGGTTAGTGAGCTCATCAACATTGAACAGCGTTATACGCGAAACATCAAAAGGATACTGACTGAAAATGTCAGAAACAACCTTGTGCATGCCCATTGTTGTCTGACCGGTTGACAATCCTATAACAGCATAAGGTTTACGGAGCATCTGTGAAATTATCCTCCATGCAGCAGTTACATCAAAATCTCTCTCTGTTGGTGTTATTGTAATATTCATATTATCAGATTGTTAGAAGTTCTTCATTTCAACAGTGAAAAAATGCTCCATCGCAAGGGCTGCAGCCTGTTCATCCTCTCCTTCTGTTATTATTGTAACAGTATCGCCTGCCTTGACAGCCAGCCCCAGGATATTTATCATGCTTTTCACAGGAACTGATTTTCCTGCTTTCTGAATTGTTACTACCGATTTATAATTTCTAGAAAGTTTCAGAAGTGCTGTAGCTGGACGCGCATGCATACCCAGCGGATCAATTATAACATAGTCTGCTTTTATCATTTCATCTCATTTTTCAGGAAGAGCCTGATATCTTCCTGCTTGTCCATTCTCATTACTTTTTTCCACATTTTCTCGCAGCTGCCAGCGCTGCACGAATTTATGATCTGTTTCACAACAGGTATTGAAGCTGCCGGCATTGAGAACTCCCTTAATCCCATTCCAATAAGCAGAGGAACAGCAAGCGGGTCGGAAGCCATCTCCCCGCACATTCCCACCGGTTTGCCGTGCTGGTGTGCCTGTTCAACAGCTGTGGCAACAAGGCGCAGGAAACCAGGATTGAAATGATCATATAGTCCGGCAACTTTGCTGTTCATGCGGTCAACGGCCATTGTGTACTGGCACAGATCATTTGTTCCTATACTGAAAAAATCTGCCTCACGTGCCAGGAGTCCTGTCATCATAGCGGCAGATGGTATCTCAAGCATTATGCCTGTCTCAATATTCTCCCTGAACCGTTTGCCCGAGGCTGCAAGACGGCTTTTTGCAATGTTTATGATTTCCTTTGCTTCTCTGAGTTCATTAATCCCTGAAATCATTGGCAGCATTATCTTCAGGTTGCCGTACATTGAAGCTCTTAGTATAGCCATAACCTGAGTAAGGAAGAGCTCCTGCCTGTCTAGTGAAATCCTGATTGCCCGGTATCCCAGGAAAGGATTGCTTTCAGCCGGAAAGGAGAAATACGGGAGTTGTTTATCTCCGCCGATATCAAGTGTACGTATTATTACAGGTTTCTTTCCGGCTGCAATGGCTGCCTGCAGATAGAATTCAAACTGTTCTTCTTCAGCAGGAAAGTCTTCACTTGTCATAAAGAAGAGTTCTGTACGAAGCAGTCCGACACCTTCACCACCACATTCGGTGAGGTTCTCAATTTCTTTAAAACTGCTTATGTTACCATAGAGAGCAACCGCTGTGCCGTCTTTTGTGATTGCAGGTTTGTCGCGCAACTGCCTTAGCATTTCTGCATTGCTGTCAAAATCCTTTTTTCTTTTCTCGTATTCTTTGATTGTTTTGGAGGAAGGATTTATAAGCACCTCGCCGCTTGTGCCATCAATTATTACTGTTTCATTGTCGGGAATACTCATAATTTCAGGTCCGCACCCGCCTACTGCAGGGATGCCCCTCGACCTTGCAATTATCGCAGCATGGGAAGTTCTTCCTCCTTCGGCCGTTAGAATTCCGCAGATCAGCTTTGAATCCAGAGTCAGGGCTTCAGTGGGAGTGATGTCCTCTGCAACAAGTATTGTGTCCCTGTTTTTTACCGGGACAGTATATTCCTCACCCCGCAAGAGATATCTTACAATGCGGTTTCCTGCATCCTGTATGTCTGTGACCCTCGCCCTGAGATATTCATCATTCATTTCACCGAAAGTCTTTGCCATTTCTCCGGTAACCTTCCTTACAGCGCTTACAGCAGTCATGTTATCCTTACTGATGCAATCGGCAACGTCGTTCCTTAACTGGCTGTCAGCTATGAATTCTGTCTGGGTTTCGAGTATTGAGATATCATCAGGTCTGAAGTTTGAGCCGCAAACCTCGATTATTTTCCTGATCTCGTTCACGGCAGCCTCAACTGCAAGGTCGAAGCTTTTTATCTCATCTGATTTCTGCTCCTCATTCTCAAGGTAGCGGACAGCGCTGACAGGCTCCTTCCTTCTTATTATCAGAGCTTTTCCTGTTGCAATTCCCGGTGATAATCCGCTTCCTTTCATTGTTTTTTGTTTTTCAGACAAATATATGAAGGATGCTTCCCAGGAAACCAAGTGCAAGAATTCCAAGAAGTATCCATGTTGTTTTAATATTCTTCCTTACAAACCAGAATGTCAGAAAGGTTAGTCCCAGCGGCAAGATCCCGGGAGCAAGCTGGTCAAGTATGCCCTGAAGTGCCACCTGCGAGCCCTGGGCTCCAATCATTATTGGCGTTTTTACCGGCATCAGTATTGCCGGCATTGCTCCGATGACCATCATGCCAAGTATTGTCGCACCTGTTGTAAGTTTATCCATGATCCCGCTTTTTGCAAGATCCTGCAGGAACCTGTTCCCTGTGTTGTATCCAATAAAGGTCAGATTGTATCTTAATGCGATGTGAGGTATGTTGAAGATCAGGATAAACAGAAGAGGTCCGAGTGAATTTCCGTTTATTGCAAGGGATATTCCCACACCGGCAGCAATAACCTTAAGAGTCCCCCAGAAAAGGGAGTCAAATACCCCGGCCAGTGGGCCCATCAATCCTGATTTGACTGCATTAATCGATTCAGAATCAAAATCTTCCCTGCCTGAATTCTGCTCCTCCATAGCCGCTGTAATGCCCATTATAAGAGTTGATCCATGAGCAGTTGTATTGAAAAACTGAAGATGCCTTTTCAGGGCTGAAGCCATTTGTTCTTTTGTCTTGTAAAGCTTCTTCAGCACTGGTATCATTGAGAAGGCAAAACCTGTATTCTGCCAGGATTCAAAGTTGAAATTGGCTTCCAGCGCCAGTGACCTGAAAAAGACTTTTCTCAGATCACCTTTGTTTACAAGAGTCCCTGTTTTAGCTGTACCTTCATCAGGTATATCACTGAAATCATCATTGTCTGCAGGCTGCTTTTTGCTATTCAGATCGGTAATTATCAGGGCAATTATGACTCCCAGTCCGCCTATTGCTATCATTGGCAGTTTGAGATAGCTTGCCAGAATGAAGCCAAGGAAGAAGTAAGCTGCAGCTTTTTTATTGAACATAAGGTTCATAAGCAGGGCGAAACCTGCTGCCGGCAGCATATTTCCCGCAACTGTAAGTGCTGACTGTACCCAGGCAGGTATTGAATCGAGGAAACGTTTCATCACTTCATCTCCAAGCTGCAGGGCAAGGAAGGCAAGCAAACCCATCAGAACAGGCTTTGCAAGTCCTGACGCTATATGAAGAATCTCAATCCTCCTGTAATCGCCCGATTCAGCATATTTTTCAAACCGGCTGTTCAGTACAGGCCTCAGGACAAACAGACCGCTGATTATCATCTCTGCAATTATCGAAACAGGAACAGCTATCGCAAGTGCAATTTCTGCTCCCTTCCCTGACATTATCGCAAACGCAGTTCCGAGCACTCCTCCTGTTATGACATCAGGAGGGATTGCTGCTCCCACTTTTATATTTCCCATGAATATAAGCTCGAGGGTAGCTCCGATTATTATTCCCTGCACCGGGTCGCCCAGCACTATTCCAACAAGCGGCCCCAGGACAAGTGGTCTGCTCAGAAGTGCGGCTCCGAGGAAGTCTTCCATGTGACCGAACATCACAACAGCCATGATAAGCAGATATGCAGAAGTCATTTCAGTTGTTTTAAAATAATGATTCCACTGCCTGTTTCCTGTCGCCTGGCACCTGTCTTAGCTCCAACTCAACGCCTTTCTCCAGCATCTGCCTTATTATTGCGATATCATTTTCATCAAGAGCCACTGCTTTTGATATCAGCCTGGCTCCTGGTTTCATCCTTATTCCTCCGAAATTAACTGAAGTAATTTCCTTTACATCCTGAGCGAGCCTGAAAGCATCAGCAACATTGTTCACAAGTACAAGGATTCTGGCATTGCTGCTTTTAGGATCATTAAGAAAGGCTGCAGCCTGGTTTATGTTATGAATCAGAAGCTTTACAGTAGGGGGCTTGGCAAGGTTAAAGGCCATTTTCTGGAATTCATCCGCAGCAATTTTGTCATTAGCAACAAGAAGGCAGTTAATATCAAGGGAAGGGACCCATGTGAATGATACCTGTCCGTGAACGAGGCGGTCATCAATCCTGGTCAGTTTTATCATCAGTTTGAGGGATTAATTTATTTACGAAAAGGATCTGCTCTCTTGCATTTGTTATTGCGGATTCTATAAGATCTTCAGCTGGAATGTCCTCTCCTGCAAGAACTATCTCAAGCAATAGCGGAAGGTTGAGACCGGAGATGAGGAATACATTCTTTTTAGTTGCCAGCTTCATGAGCTGATTTGTGATGCTTCCTCCCATGAGGTCTGTAAAAATGAAAAGTTCATCATCAGCAGAAATACTTTCCATAACGGAGTCAAGCTGTACATCAACAGGCCTGCTGTTTTCGGTATAGCCTTCAATAAGATAAATATTCTCATTTTTACCGGCAATCATTTCAAGGGATGTGCATATTCCTCCTGCAAATGAGCCATGAGTCGCAATAAGGTATTTTCGCATTTTATTAAGTTCGGCAGTATAAAGCTAAAATATCCTTTTAATATTCTCAGCATACTGATCATCAGGCAGTATGTTTTTAGAAATATTTAACAAAACTGAAGGAAATGTTTCCTGGATTGCTGCATGAAATACGCGAAAATATAAATGATCTGAACATCAACAAGACTTCTCAATAAATAAGTCAGCAAATCAGATTGCTTCCTGCTTTCATTTTGATAAAAATGAGATTATTGAATTAAGGTATTCTTTCAGCATGACAAGATCCTTTGTTTTTAAGTCGCTGTCTGAGAATCGTTTTATCAGTTCCTCGGGAATAAGAGACGCTTCGGTTTTAAGGGCAAGGCCTTTTTTAGTAAGCTGAATAAGAACACTGCGTTCGTCCTTTTCAGAGCGTTTCCTGATTACAAGCCCCTGTTTTTCCATGCGTTTAAGCAATGGAGTGATTGTATTGGTGTTGAGAATGAGCTTTTTAGAGATGTCATTTACCTGCAGGCGATCATTTTCCCACAATACCATTAATACAAGATATTGCGGATATGTTATCCCTAGCTTGTCCAAAAGCGGCTGATACTCCCTTGTTATTAAACGCGAAGCTGCATATACAGGGAAGCATAATTGATTTTCCAGTTTAAGGTTTTCGTATTCCATAAAAAGAAAGTTATCGCAGGAATAAAGCACAATTTTACAAAAAAGTGTCTTATCGCCTGCGATTTAAATTAATATTTTCCGGCTTTTTGCGAATTGGCTATGCTTTTAGATCAAGAGCATCCAAAAAATTATCTTCAAGTGGTGAAATGGAAGGACCAAAATAGTGTGTTAAAATGCCTGATTCATTAATTATGTATTTCCCAAAATTCCAGTCGGGGTGATGCTCATTCCATCCATTTAAAGCTTTATCAGAGAGCCATCTGAAAACAGGCTGCTGCTGTTCATTTTTAACGACCACTCCTTTTAATGCCACAGGAAAAGTAACTCCGTAATTCAGCTGACAAAACTGTGCAATTTCCTTGTCATCACTTTTTTCCTGTCCTGCAAAGTCATTCGCCGGAAAGGCAATAATCCTGATAGTGTCACCATAACGCTCATGCAGAGTCTGTAATTCGGAATATTGTCCTGTATACCCGCAGTCCGAGGCGGTATTCACGAGGATAGTTTTCTTTCCTTTGAATTCAGAAAAAGCAAGTTTTGCGCCGGAATTCAGAACCACATTCAAATCATAAAACGAAACCACCGGCAATATTTTCTTTTCATTAATAAGTACTGTGCCATTCTTGCCTTTGTTTCCCATTTTTCGTATAAATGGATACATTTTCCGTAACAGCCTTTGTTTCAGGCTCTCTTTTTTTGTTGTGATACTGTTTGTTGTCATACCAGTTTTTAATTTTTATTTATTATTATACTTAATTTAAATGCACACACGATTATATCGTTTGCGATGCAAATATATATAAATTTTTTAAATCGCAAGCGATATTATTTGTTAAAATGAATTTTAGCCCCTCTTCCGGGGTGAGAGGTTCCGATAGCTCCTAAAATCCGCATGTTTGATTTGATAATAGATTTTGAAGCTATCTAAAACAAAAGTATGATGATTTTGCTATTGGTTTTATCGTTTAACCAATTTTGTAGAACTATTTCCTATAATTTATCTTCATAAATCATTTGATGATGCTTGTTTTTTAACTTTCAGGCATACCTTACCCATGCTGCTGAGCAACTTATAATATTATCAATACCGTTATTGAGATTAAATATCAGGTTGAGAAGCGTAATTTTCCATATACATTCAGATAGTTATGTCTGGATCTTTTAATCCATTTTGCTGGCATGATAATGAACCGGAACAAGAACTTCTTAACTCTGAAGTTAGGCTTTAGTGAGTTTGTTTTTTCAGAGAAGTATCTGATAATATAGTGATACAGGTTTCTGCAAATAGCTGTAATATACAAGAAAACAGTGTTCTGGCTTAATTTTGAGAAAGGCATGCAGTTCCATCCAAAGTCATTTTTAAGTATATCAAACTGCTTTTCCATATTTCCACGGTGATTGTAGAATCGAGCTATTTCAACAGCACTCCACTGTTTATTGTTTGTAAGTATAGCCCTGTACTGGTAATGATCTTTTGTAAAGATGTTAAGTTGGCCATCATTATTTGGTTTTCTTTTTACAATCAATCTATATTCCTGAGAGGCTATTTTATTTCTTCTTGTTTGTTGTTGAAAAGGATTTATGGTTAATTCTCCTACTTCTATTGTTTCATTGGCAGTATCTGTAACAGATTCCCATTGACTGATCTGAGTATAGTATTTTTCAATATAACTGTTCCTGCATCCTATGTAAAAATTATTCACTTCTTCTTTCAAAAGGTTTATAACATCAAATTGATAAGAAGCTGCATCTGCCCTAAAATGGTCAGCTTTTCTTATCCCTTTTGATTTGAGCAGAGCAAATATGCGCTCCAGAGTATCTGTCTGAAAAGACTTTGCATCACTGTTCCCATTCCTGTTCTCAATATATAATACCTGCTCTTCATTAAGCGTGCATACTCCAGGCTGATATCCTGGATTCCTTTTATAAGTCATCTTACTGTCACTTTTCTCTGTGAAGAGTATCGTATTATCATAATCAAGGGTAATCTCTTCTTTTGAAAATGCTCCAAGCTTTTCAAGCAATGCTATATTTAACGCCTCCAGTTTTGAGTTTCGGTTGTAACTATGCTCCACGATTCCACGTTTGGTAAAACATTGGTTACTCTCCTCAGATAACTCTTTAAGCCTTTTTAAAACAGTGTCTGAACTTGGCAGATTAACAAATGGATTCTTTTGAAAATGCGTTTTCAGATGCAATTGTAAATCTTCTATACAATCACCTCCACACAAATAAATACTTAATATTGAATATATTATATCCTTCCAGCTGTAGACACTCTGATTGGCCAGACGTGGAAAAGACTTATTGAATAAATCATTGAGATTACCTTCTTCCAGGTATTTAAAAACAAAATTTATTCCTCCAAATGCGGATATTGTGCTACAATTTTGTACTTTCATCATTGGTATTTTGTGCAACACCAATTTAGGTGAAAATGCTATGGCTGTAAAATTTTAATTATTAACTTTTTACAGCCTTTTTTAACATAATCATACGGATACTAGGAGCTATCGGAATGGGGTGAGGCGGGTTGTGGCAGGGGATTACTCGCTTCGCTCGTGATCCCTTTGGGGAGATCCATGCAAGGCAAATGCAAACCCCTGTAAAGCTGAAAGGTGATTATCAAACAGGGGATTACTTTCAGTGATCCCGGAGGGGATGCTTCAAATGAAAAACCTCTCATTCGCTTCGCTCATTATGATTTTTATTTTCATACTTCGCAGTCCAGAAAGATCTGGCTGCTTCGTCTGAAAACAAAAATCCCGCCTTTCAGCGGGAGGTTTTTCATTTGGCGGAGAGATGGGGATTCGAACCCCAGATACCCTTTAGGGGTATACAAGCTTTCCAGGCGTGCCTCTTAAACCACTCGAGCATCTCTCCAAAAACAGGGGCGCAAATTACAAAAATATTCTTTATTTCCTGTCAGCTCAGCTTATTTCTCCTGCAAGAGATGTGTTCAGGCCTTTTACAACTTCTTCCCTGGTCTGATACCTGCCCAGAAGGTACATCAGCTTTGTCACAGATGCCTCTGAGGTTATGTCACGACCGCTGATAACTCCTGCAGCAAGTAAATGCCTGCTCGTTTCATAAAGTCCCATCTCCACACTGCCTCCGTGACACTGGGTTACGTTAAGTATTATTCCTCCCTTTTTCAGAAATTTCTGCAACTCGTCAATGAACCAGTCGTAAGTAGGGGCATTGCCTGAACCAAAGGTCTCTATAATCAAGCCTTTAAGCCCCTTTGTGCCAAGCACCGATTGCACAAAATTCCTGTTTATGCCCGGAAAGAGCTTCAGTATTGCCACATTTGTGTCAAAGTCCTTGTGTACAACAAGTTTTCTTGAAGACCTCTGAGCGTCTATATATCCTTTATTATATTTAAGGTGCAGTCCTACTTCAGCCAGGAAGGGATAGTTCGGAGAGCTGAAGGCATCGAAATGCTCAGCACTTAGTTTTGTTGTCCTGTTACCCCTCGACAGTTTATTGTCGAAATAAATACATACTTCCGGCACATAAGACCTTTTCTGTTCCCTTGCTGCTGCAATCTCAATGGCCGTTATAAGATTTTCCTTGCCGTCGGTGCGCAGCAAGCCTATCGGCAGCTGAGAGCCGGTGAAGATTACAGGCTTGGCAAGGTTCTCAAGCATAAAGCTGAGCGCTGAGGCGCTGTAAGCCATTGTGTCAGTGCCATGAAGTATCACAAAGCCGTCATACCTGTCATAGTTCTCTTCTATAATTACAGCCATCCTTATCCAGACAGCAGGATCAATATTGGAGGAATCGATAGCCGGGTCGAATGATACAGAATACAGGTCATGGCCGAATTTCTTCAGCTCAGGAACATGCTGTGATATATATCTGAAATCTATTGGTACAAGCGATCCGGTTACAGGGTCATGGACCATGCCAATTGTACCGCCGGTATAGATTATTAGTAGTTTTGTCTCGTTCTTTTTTCCTTTCATACAGGATTTTCAAAGCTTAAAGAGGCTGGCTGAATTATTGTACAAAACATCTGCAGTCTCCTCTTCATTCATTCCGTAAATATCTGCAATCTTCTTATTTATGATGCAAATATACGAACTCTCATTTCTTTTTCCTCGGTGTGGTACAGGGGCAAGATAGGGTGAGTCTGTTTCAAGTACCAGATCCTCAGGTTTTACGCTGCTCAGCGCTTTGTCAAGACCGGAATTTTTAAATGTCACTATGCCGCCGATCCCGAGTTTTAATCCCATTTTCACAGCCCGGGATGCATCATCAGCAGTGCCTGAGAAAGCGTGCATAATCCCTTTCAGTCCCCTGCCAGCAAATTCATCGAGCACGGCAAAAACTTCAGGGAAGGATTCCCTTGAATGGATTACAACAGGTAGCTTCACATCAAGAGAAAAGGCAAGCTGCCTTCTGAAAGCAATTATCTGTTCATGGATGAAGGTCTTGTCCCAGTACAGGTCAATGCCAATCTCTCCGACAGCTATATAATTATGAGCGCTGAATGAATTTTCCAGTCCTTCAAGCTGCTTATGATAATCTTCCTTAACAGAAGTAGGATGCAGTCCAAGCATTGAAAAGCATATCCCGCTGTATCTTTTTTCAGTATCGAGCATACTATCCAGGGAGCCTGCATCGATGTTAGGCATCAGTATTGCCCTGACACCACTTTTTACAGCTCTATCAACTGCTGCATCCCTGTCGGAATCAAATTCAGGCAGGTAAATATGTGAATGAGTATCAATGAACTGCATCAAACAAGTCCCTGGGCGAGCATTGCATTTGCTACCTTCACAAATCCGCCTATGTTCGCACCATTAACATAATTGATGTAACCATCTTTCCCTGTTCCGTACCTAACACAGGTCTTATGAATATTCTGCATAATAATGTGAAGGCGTTCATCAACCTCTTCCCTCGACCATGGCAGTCGCATCGAGTTCTGTGTCATCTCTAGTCCTGAAGTGGCAACTCCGCCAGCATTAGCGGCTTTACCCGGGCCATAAAGTATTTTAGCATTCAGGAATACCTCAACGGCTTCAGGTGTTGAAGGCATGTTAGCTCCCTCGGAGACGCAGATGCATCCGTTTTTCACGAGAGTCTTGGCATCAGCGGCGTCAATCTCATTCTGGGTTGCATTAGGCATAGCAATATCGCATTTAATTCCCCATGGCCTTTTCCCTTCGTGATATTCAGCCTTATATTTCGTAGTGTATTCCTTAATGCGTCCCCTTTTGACGTTTTTCAGTTCCATCACAAAGTTGAGCTTTCCGGAATCAATTCCTTCAGTATCATAAATGAAACCATCTGAATCGGACATGGTGACAACTT
>Ga0209507_1002456_pt1 | contig 12563 bp, 10 predicted proteins | sample AD_UKC028_MetaG_FD_184414 | JGI IMG/M metagenome (GOLD analysis project Ga0209507, IMG submission 184414) | Active sludge microbial communities of municipal wastewater-treating anaerobic digesters from USA - AD_UKC028_MetaG (SPAdes) (version 2) | ecosystem: Engineered > Bioreactor > Anaerobic >...
TGGAAATCGGCAGCTATTGCGGGAAATCCGCAATTTATTTAGGCTCCGCCTGCAGGGAAAACAATGCTGTATTGTTCTCAGTTGACCATCACACAGGTTCGGAAGAACAGCAACCGGGTCAGGAATACTTTGATCCTGAATTACTGGATAAAGAAACAGGAACAGTCGATACGTTTCGATTATTTCGTAAAACGATTCATGATTTTGATCTGGGAAATACCGTAGTGCCGATTATCGGACGGTCGGAAGTTGTCGGACGCGCTTGGAAAACACAGCTTGGCCTTATCTTCATCGACGGTAGCCATGCTTATGAATCCGTATTGAACGACTATCAAATCTGGGCAAAACATATCCTGCCGGGCGGCTATCTGGTCTTTCACGATATCTTCCCGAATCCGGAACAAGGCGGCCAGGCACCTTATCTTGTTTACCAAAAGGCGGTCGCATCAGAGTTGTATGACGTGCAACCTCTTTTTATATCGCTGGGTGTATTGAAACGTAAGGTATTATAGTGAAGCTTCAACCACCAGGAAAGCTTATTTTGCAGTATAGCCACGGCTGTCCAGGCATGATCCCATAGCCCTTTGATAATCCGACCGCTTTTGAATGATCTGATCCCCGGGTATTCCTGAGGAAATTTTTGTCGGGTCATAGTTTGTCTGTCCCACTGCCCACATATGACATTCATAACGGTCATTGGCTTGTTTCTCTTCACTTTGACCTTCACGGGGATAGATAAACATTTTACTTTCCGTAATCTCGTTACTATCCTCAGGGGCAGGTGGTTCAACAACGACATAACCTCCCGGAGTTTGTGTGTAATATGTTTCATTTGCATAGTAGTATGGTATGCCATGAATCCAAATCGTGGCATAAGCAAGGGGCAAAAATGGAGCAAATAGTCCGATAGGCGGGGCAACTACAACATAACTTCCGTGATGCGGCCTATACCAAACTCCATGAGATGAATAATAACGGGAGTGGTTATGCATTACCGCTCTGTGATTTCTAGGCAACGATCTTACTGATTGACCGCGGGCTGGATATGAACGATTGTGTTGATAGCGGGAATCAACAAATCTCTTTTGCTGAGACGCGGGCGCTCTTTTAGGCGCCTGTGCCTGTGCTTGCTGTGTAAAGCAGTAGAGGCTTATTCCCGAGAACATAAATAATGACAGCGCAATGGCAAAATATCTTTTTAAATGAATATGCAACATGATAATTACTCCTCATTGACAATGATTAAACTTACTTCACGGTATATCCGCGGCCTTCAAGACAGGCCGACATGGCCCTGCGAAACTCTAGTGCCTTTTTTTCCTTGTGAACATTTCGCGCTTGATTGCCGTTCGCGTAAGCTTCCTCCAATTGCCGGGCTGCTTCCTGGCGGGAAATATCAGAAACAGCGCCAGCCATGGCGCCGCCGGCAGCTCCGATTATAGCTCCTTGTGCGGCATGATGTGGCCCGCCAATTAACGCGCCCAGCACCGCTCCGGCAATGGACATGATAATGGTGTCCTGACCAGGCGGCGGCATGGGAACAACCCGGACACGCTGTTCGGGAATAATGGATGACGCGCTCGGATCAAAACCGGTCTGATCCACCGCCCAGTTATAACACGCGTAATGATCGCGCGACTGTTGTTCAGTGGATTGTCCCTTGTTTGGATAAAAATAAATTTGCGTAATGACTGTAATATTTTGATCTTGTGGCGGTTGAGTCATTACTTGTTCATGTGGATAGTAATAACAGGAACTTAATAACAAAATTGCCAGAAGAAGCAAAAATTTTGTCCAATATTTAGCTAAGCAATTTGTTTTTTGAAAAATTTCATTAATCATGGTTTATTTTCTCCGTTCCAAGTATTGCCCTGACAAAACTTTTTTTGAATGATAATAGTTTTTTACTAATTGATTTATTCTTTATTGGTGCTCCATCCGTTCTCCCTGGTTCAGCATGTGCAACCCATCGCGACCAGCGGTTGTCCGCTATCATCGATAAAACTCCCCTGCTTCACAAAATCCGCTCCTTGCTATTATTTTGCAAGATATTTATTCGCCTGACGCAATAACTTTGTAAGATCCGTAAATGCCCAGAATGTTTTTGACATCAAAATCAACATTGTTCACCTTCGTGATACCGCCGTTTTTTTTGGCGGCATCGATACTGCAACCGCCAACGGCAACTAGGGCAAGAACGCTTATGCACTCAGCTTGTCCTGTCTTAGAAGGAAGCACCGCTGTTGCTGGTTGCTGTTATGGGTATTTTGACTCCCGTGTATAATCCGCCCACCGGTATCATAGTGGCACAACCCATTAGCGCACCAACTGCACCCAGAGCAAAAAAATCCAAAATTTTTTCATAACAACATCCCAAGATATTGAATTTGTTTATAAGATATTGTTTTATCTGTGCGAACTATAGGAAGTTTGGCCTTGTGTGTCAAGGAAATCTTAAACTCAAAAGGTGAGGTGTGGATCTAATTTAATTTTGACAAATATGAGGCAACAGGATCAAGACTTTAAAACTATGACTTCGACGAGATGTACTCCGCCAGTTTGTTGATTTCGCCATCGGGTGTATTGAAGAATTCCACACCCGCCTCATAAAACGAATCCCCAGAGCGGCTTCTGATCCATTTTACTTTTCCAAAGACCGTAATTATTTGTAGCGGATTCTTGAGCATAACTTTTATCTTCAGAGGGGTATCGACGGGCAAAAAACTATTGGACTGGATTCTGGCACCAGAAGCGGATATATCTTTGCTGAGCGTAGAGATGATTTTTTCTATAGGAAGATTTTCTCCTCCTCCTATGACAGATATGGTGATCTCATTTTCCTCCTCCAGTCGTTTCTCCTTCCTTTCGTTAAGCTGACGCCGCACTCCAGCGATCTCTGAAACAAACCTGGTCAGTGTTTGAAACTTCTGTTTATTGAGCTCTTCATCATGCATAAACACCCCTTGCAATGACTTGGCGTAATTTTTCAGTCGATAAATACTTACCCAATGTGCGAATCAGTATAGAAATTTCATGATGATGTGTCAATCAAACAACGAACAGCAACACGTGGGGTAATGTCGATATTTGTCGGGCGTGAATAAGTGTTTATTGATGAACCTTCATCCTTCCCGATACAATTAAGCTATCATGCATCTCACACTTCACGTATCATTTGTACATCCAGCCTAGTTCCTTGGCGTGCAAGCTCTGGATATAAAGCCGGTCTTTGGTCTCCGTCACAGCGGTCGTTTCCGGATAAGCACCGCTCGGATCCTGTAAATCAGCCACCACTTTGCCATTTTCCGAGAATGCTATCACATGTCCGTAAGCTTTCGGAACCGGCCACATTGCACGCGGTAGGCGTAAGGTGAGCTTGCGCATAAACGGCTTGGTGGCTAGCTTGTCAACAGTAGCGTTACGCGGTTTTACGAGGCCCAGCCAGATTTTCCCGTCGAGTCCACGCATCAGATTGTCCGGATAACCCGGCAGATTGTCAAACAGCACTTTGGCTTGGTCACCCGGGATCGATATATTCAGATCTTGTGCGCTCACTAAAATCTTCCACACCCGATACTTCCCGGTTTCGTTGACGAACAGCGTTTTCTCATCCTGGCTCAGTGCCACGCCATTGGCAAAACTAAAGCCTTTCGCCACGATGCGGGTCGTTTTGGTTGCAGGGTCGTACTCCAGGACACGTCCGGTTGATGACTGCTCCAAAATGTCTAGAATGCTGGACTCAAATACCCCGCCCCAGTCTTTAGGGGCAAAACGGGTTGACGCATCACTAAGGTATATTTTGCCGGACTTGGCCACCACTACTGCATCGGCATATCTGATGGGATCGCCGTTTACTTTATCGGCCAATACTATGATTTTTTTGTCCGGGCCGATTGAAAGCAGGCCCTTGTCGACGTCGGCAGCGATCAGGTTTCCGGATGTATCAAAATCAAAACCCAACACCCGCCCGCCAGTGTTTGCAAACACCTCTTGTTCGCTGCCATCCGGATTCATTCGCAGGATGTTGCCGCTGGTGACAGTGGTGTAAAGCTTGCCATCTTTGCCGATAACGATCTGCTCGGGTCCTTCTTCTTTTCCCAATGAAATCATCTTGAGATTGGCAAGCTTTGTATTAACTGCGTGCGGACCGGTATAGCCGGGTGGCATAGGTGCATTCCAGCTGATAGGCTGAATCGGAACCGGCCAAAGAATCAAATACGCTGCCAGCAACAACAGAAAGACAATAATCGTCAGAAATAGTTTTTTCATTAGATCTCCTTTACGGATTAAAAAAACCCTGCTCTCATGCAAGAATCAGGGTTTCAATAATCTCGTCATGGCATCACCCTTCTAACTAGGGTTCAAATTGGCTGTTAAACCTGTTGACTATGCCTTATTCGCTTTTATTCTACATGCGCCTAATCCATAAAAAAGTCAAGAAAATGTTTCGTTAATTATCATTTAAATAGATGGCAGATGGCCTTTTGTCAAAACTGCAGTTGCTTTTTAGGTAGAATACATTCTTGCTGAAATCGCAACTGAAGAGAATCAAAAAAAATATTTTCGCAACGCAATTTTTTCCCAAAAAAGAACACTTCCATGATAAGAATAAGGTGGTGAAAAGAAATTTTACAGTACATTGCCTAGGATGCCCATGACAAAGTCGATCGATCACATCAGCCATACCCGACTCCTTGAGGAGTTGCGCATCAAGAGCTCCGCTATTGACTCTGCCGTCAACGGCATCGCTTTCGGCGATCTTGAAACCCGTATAACATACGGAAATGCCGCTGCCCTTAACATTTTAGGCGGCTATACGCTGGAGGAGGTTATCGGACTGTCCGTGTTGACATTTGCCTACTCCAAGGAGGAGGCGGCCCATATCTTCACCGAGTTCTGGGAAAAAGGATCTTGGAGCGGCGAGGTGGCCGTGCGTAAAAAGGACGGATCGCGTATTGTTGTCCATCTGTCAGCAAGTATCGTCCGCGGCGAAGACGGCGAGCCTGTCAGTACTTTATGTTCTTTCATCGACATCACCCGCACCCGGCAGGCATTTGAGGAACTGCGCCTCAAGGACCACGCCATTGCCTCTTCCGTCACTGGCATGGCTTTCGGAGACCTGGAAGCCCGGGTGACTTACGCAAATGCCGCAGCTTATGAACTTTTTGGCGGTTATACACCAGAAGAGGTTCGCGGCCGGTCTGTCTTGACATTTGCCGACTCCCAGGAGGAGGCGTCCCGTATCTTCGTCGAGTTCTTTGAAAAGGGAAGCTGGATCGGCGAGGTAGCCGGGCGAAAGAAAGATGGCTCGCGTATTATTTTTCACTTGTCGGCAAGCCTGGTTCGTGACGAAAATGACGAGCCCCTTTGTACCTTGTGTTCCTTCATCGACATTACACGCACCCGGCAGGCGTTTGAGGAACTGCGCCTCAAGGACCACGCCATTGCCTCTTCCCTCAACGCAATCGCTTTCGGCGACCTTGAGGGACATATCACTTACGTGAACGAGGCCTTTCTCCGTCTTTGGGGAGGCGATGATGTTTCTGAGGTCCTCGGACGCTCCGTTTTTACCTTCGCACATTCCAAACAGGATATCGAACGGATTCTCCGGCATGTCTTCGCACAGGGTAACTGGCAGGGTGAAGTCACGGCAAAGGCCAAGAACGGACACCTTGTAACGGTTCAGCTTTCTGCCCACCTCGTCACCGACGAGCAGTGCAGGCCGATCTGCCTGATGTGTTCCTTCGTGGACATCACCGAGAAGAACCGGGTGCAAGAGGATCTCAGACAAACCCTGGATAAACTCGAGCAGCTGGTGGCCGGACGGACGATCGCGCTCACCGAGGCCAACGAGAAACTCCGTCGGGAGATCGAGGAACGCAGACTCGCCGAGAAAAACCTCCGTCAAAAGGAGCGGGAACTCAAACTCAATGCCCTGCAATTGGAAGAGTCAAACATTGCAATGAAGGTCCTACTCGAAAAACGGGAAAAAGATAAGAATGAGTTAGAGGAAATGGTCCTGGCCAATGTCCATGGTCTTCTACTTCCCTGCATTGAACGTCTTCGGGGCTGCCGTCTCAACGATCGACAGAGGGTTTACGTGGATAGCCTCGAGGCCAATCTCCAAACCATCGTTTCACCTTTCCTACACCGCCTCTCCAGCCGCTTCCTGAACCTCACCCCGGCAGAGATTCAAGTGGCCGGTCTGGTGAAGGAAGGAAAAACATCCAAGGAGATCGGCTCTTTGATGAATATTTCGGAGCGAGGCGTCGAATTCCACCGCAACAACATTCGCAGGAAATTAGGTCTTACCAACGCTAATAAGAACCTCCGCTCCCACCTCCTGTCATTGTCTTAGCAGAAGGTTCTTATCCTCCGCCTTTGGCCTTCCAGCTCTCAAACCGTGCCGCGTTCAAGGCTTTTATCCGTGACAGGGATCTTGCCAACATTCGGCACACGGATCGTTGCTGCGGCTTGCTTCAACGCGCTCTTCCTTTCCTTCAGGGCGAAGCGGTTTAAACCGGACAGGTGGATCGGCCCCATGTATCGCTCCCACTGGATGATCCGAGAATCCACCGGAAAGGTTTCGCGATCTTCGGGAGCAATCCTCGAGGTGAGGCCCATCAGTTTTTCATTGGAGAAAATGTATCGCGGTGACGCGTAGAAGGAAAAGGTAATGGCCAGTTTCATGGTAGTCTTGACGAAATCCGTCAACTTGACGAACCGGTTTCTCATTCCCGTATATCTGCAGACGCTGTCGTACGCCGTCACGACCATCCGCAGAACCGACATGGCCATGACAAAAAGCCGACGGTCAATGATCGTGAAGTCCCGTTTCGGTTTGCCTTTCGGTAACAGGCGGTCGTAGGCTTGTGCGTTGCGGTTGGCTTCCGACTGCAGCAGGTGCTGCATCCGACCGACCGTGATGGGATTAGCTAATCCGGTCGAGCACTGGTAGATGCGGTGCTGCCCCGGCGACGCCAGCGCTTCGGCTGCGGCCAAAATGATGCTGTTCGCCACAAAGTCCGCCGGAATGATATCGATGACGCCCCTTGCCCGCGCGGGAAAGAACGGGGTCTTCTCCCGGGTGTAGGCCAGAATGATCGCGTCCGCCACTTTGACACCTTCCACCCATCCCGGAACCGGCTCCCGGTATGTGCTTTCAATGATGGCCGGACGAAGAATGGTCAGGCTGGCCCCCTGCAACGCATCCGTGATCACCTGCTCACCCAGCCACTTTGTAAACGAGTAAGTGTCGTTCCATCCGTGGCGGTGGGATTCTCGAATGCCAAGTTCAACCAGGCGGGAAGCGCACGAATCCGGAGAGGCAGAGGTTAATTCAATCCTGCTGATTTTTTTCTGCAGTTTTTCAATCAGGCCACGGACATCATAATAACCTTTTGAATTTTTATGAAATCCCCGACCCGTCGGCACAATGACGTCTTCGCGGCACGCGCCTTGGTTGAAGCCGTGCGCGTAGCAGGTGGAAACATCGATCAAAGGAATGTTTCCCGCGGCTTTGATCAGATCCGCCACGTTCAACAGGCTGAAGGTGTTTATCAGCAACGCCTTTTGGAGCTGCTCCCGGAATTCCACGCAGGCCGCGGCATGGACAAACACATCCACCCGGCCGGCCAGCATCGTAAATTTCTCGCAGCTCAGCCCGAAATATTTTTCCGTGACTTCGCCCGTGACGCACTCGATTTTCTCACGGCAGAATTGACGGAAGGAGATGGGGCTTTCATCTTTGAGCCGGTCAAAAACAGTGGACACGGCAATCTCATGGTCAAAGCGTTCCTTCGCCGTAGCATACCGATCGTTTCCCCGGATCAGCAAGATGATCTTTTCGACATCCGATATCTCACGAATAATCTTTTCGATGACAACTTTCCCTAAGAATCCGGTCGAGCCGGTGATCAGAATTCGTTTGCCGGCTAATTGCTCTTTCACAGATATTTCATTGCTGGTGAACATGAACACTCTCCTTCTTGACGGCATGAATATCGAGAAATGTTAAACAAGTAAATACCACTAAAAGGGTATTTACCTCCTTATCAGCATTTATTATTTTTATTTTCTGCAACAACAAAGTCAGCAATCCACCCGGGAATAAAGGCCCAGGCTCTGTTCCCTTCTTGCGTTTTTCCAAGATCCAGTGTTCCGAACAACCAAACCTTGGATTTGTAATACAGCGTGGCCTCCTGACTCTGAAGCCTTTCAGCAAAGCTTAGGATACCCGGCTTCTTTAATGTACCATCTTCGACAACACAATAGCCGGCATTATGGCCATCGCTGTCCGGCCAAACTGTCGAATAGTGGGAAGCCAGCGCGGCTCCGATCGACATAAATCTGACGAAATCGGCAACGCTCTTCAAGGCCAGTCCAAAACGGATTTTCAGATAAAGAGACACCAGTCGATGCATCGGTTCTCGCTCATCTTCCTTATCCGCATATCCATGAACAACCCGGAAATATTCCCGGCCCCATTTTCCCGTATCTTTTAGAAATGCCGCAAGGCGCCACATTGGCGATGAAAAATCGACGGCATAGATTTTCCAGCACTGTTTGAACATTTCATCCGCCATCGCATGGGCAACCGTCGTCCCATTTCCCAGGGTAATATTGTCCAAGGCGCCGATGGTATAGGATGTCATGCCGAGGTATAAGGGATTGAGCAGAGATGCCTCTCCGAATTTCGCTTTCAAGGCGCTGGTATGCCCCGCATTGAGGGGTTTGGTGATGTCTCCCTTTAAAAAAATGATCCGGCTGAACATCTGGGCATACCGGGATTGTTTTTCTATCTTCTGAAATCTGTTAATTCCTGCCGCAAGCTGATCATCGGCGATATCGATGACAACAACACGGACTTTATCAAGCAGCAGGTTTTTCAAGCTGTCATCCGGCAGACCGTAGATCTTTTTGAGCAGCAGTTCGGACATGTTGCCAACGCCTCCGGCATAATCGATCACAATGACAGATCGGTTTGCCGTTTCTTTGACGGCATGGATAATATCCTCCAGGATTCTGTTCACGATAGCTTTTCTGCCCAATTGATCTTGAGATACAAAGGTTGAATCCAAGGTTACCTGCTCCTGAGGTACCTCGGATACGGGGTATAAGCCAAGAAACCGGCCATGTTGATCGATGCTGAATCTTCCAACTCCACGGACCGCGCGGGAATCCATGGGGGTGTCTAGCATATCCTCCACGCGATTGGCAACGTACACCGGCACCTGTCCGGTAATCCTGGCGTGAAAAGCAGGATATAGTTCCCGCAAAACAGCATAGAGATTAACACCCGCCGGCCAGAGGCTGCCAAAACAGTGACTGGCGATTTTTGCCTCCGTGGGTGAGCCGACCATCGTATGAATTTTGTTTTTCCTGAAAATGTTTCCCACACTCCGCAATAGATTGAGGATGTCTAATGTTTCCTTCATAACTCTCTTTGGAATTGCAAATCCCGGTAGGTCACAATATTCAGGATGTGAAGTGACGGCTTTGAAGAAAGGTGCGCTTAAAATATACTTTGCCTGCCGGCGCAATCCTCTTCCGGTAATTTCCTGATGGGACAGATCTTCAGGAATATAGCCGTCCTCGACTGTCATCGCATTGATTTGTTCAATGGAGCGAGGATGGTCGTTTGCCTGCTCACAGCGTTTCATCCGGTTATGATAGTCCTGTAAGCTCTTCCACGATTTCTTGTTATGAAAAACATCTCCAGCGTTTATAAGCTGTTGCTCGACTTTCAATATGGACATCGTACTGGAATCCAGAATTCGATCTTCAATTCCGGTACCACGAAATGGTCTTGCAATTTTGATCTTTTTTTCAACGTGGGCAATCGACAAGTCAATGGGCTGATCAACAATTTTTCCCATCACGGCTGTTTTCATAATAACTCTTTCAATTTTATATATTTATTGAACAAAACTCTTCTGAATCTAAATTTGAAGTGACTATTACATATTTTTTATAAGATGTCTCACTGGTTTATTCGCAGTATAATACAAGCCATATACAAGTATTATGAGCCGATATTCTCTGATGGGTTTGTTAATATAATAATATAATATAATAATATTATTGATAAAATAATAAACGGACAACCCGATATGTGGAAAGATAGATATAGGCACAAAGGCGTAGTATTGAATAGGATGAAAAAATGTCAGTAAGCAGATTAAACGAATATACTTTTTGTTCTAAGCAGTCGAACATAAAAATAACGTAAGAAAATATGCCTGAAAATTTTGTAGTTCCTGACTAATAGGATATCTCAAACGAAGGAATGCCCTATTAGGAGGACTAGCGCACCTAAATTTTTTAACACAGAATGGTTTTCAGATCCTCTTCCGGCGTGGTGATCGGTTTAATCGTAAAGTTCTGCGCCAGCACGTTCAAGACATTGGGTGTAATGAACGCCGGCAGAGATGGCCCCAGGCTCTTCTTGAACAAAAGCATAAACATTATCGTCTTCCTGTCCCAGAATTTGCGCGTGATCCGCATAAGCGGCCACACCCTTGATGCCGAAAAGTAAAATATGCTGGAGCGATTGAATATCGACATTGACTGAATTATCCGCTTTTAGCAATGCAACGGCAGCCGGGGCAACCAGTCCGGCAGTTGCACCTCCAGCACTTGTACCTTGACTTAAGTCAAACTTCAATGATATTTTTCTCTTGAAGGAAAAACAATGGGCATCACATCAATTATCGCAGGCAATCCTCTGTTTGAAGGCATATTAAAACGCATGAATGATGAAAACTTGATCAAAGTCACAACCTGCTCGATTGCGATTCTGGACAAAAAAGGACTGGCCGATTTGTCCCAGGGCGCAAGAAGACTGGCCTGATATCTTTTTTAAGCCCCGGTTAAGGTTCGGATCAGGACCATAACATATTGTAAAGAAAGTTGGACGTAAACGATGACTGATTTTCTCGACAAAAAAAGGATCCGTCAGGTATTCCGTAATGTGCAAAAGCATCAGCATATTGAAGCACTCATTCGTCAATTTTCATCCAACAAAGAAGATATCCGTCTTACCGCCCTAAATCAGGTTGATCTCTCATCCTGCCGCAACGTCTTAGAGCTGGGTTGCGCCTTTGGCGCTTTTACCGAAGCCTTGAAAGGACGGTTGCACCGGGAAGCAACCATCACCGGCATGGATATCATTTCAGAATATGAACCTTTCTTCCTTGAAGCATGCAGGCGGTCGGGTTACTCGGGAACCTTTTCGTCAGCCGGTGTTCATTCCATAAAAAAAATCCCCGTTGCTTCGTTTGACTTAATTATCTGCAGTTTCGCCCTGTATTTTTTTGTAGAAATGATTCCGGAAATAGCCCGTATTCTGAAAAAGGACGGAACCTTTATCACGATTACGCATGATCCGTGCAATATGCAGGAACTCATTTCGATCACCAGAAAAACTCTGATGGAGAATCAACTGCTTACGAATAATCATACTCTGCCTATTGAAGTCATCCTTCGGCAGTTTTCTGCTGAAAATGGCGAAAACCTGCTCCGTCCGTTTTTCAACCAAGTCCGTAAATTTTATTTTAAAAATTCTCTTATTTTCCAACCATGGGATATTTATTTCTTTATGGATTATTATCAGTTCAAAAGTCCATTTTTTCTACTCGGAACGGGCGCCCACAAAAAAAATATCGTGGATAAGCTTCTGCACAAGTTGCAAGACATCGGCGCTGAAAGCAACATCATCACGATGTGCAAGGACGACGCCATTTTCATTTGCGTAAAATCTCTTACGTCAAAGGATCCCTTATGAAAAAACAGCGAAAGTTCTGCATCTACTGCGGCGGTCAAATCACTAAAAAAAAGGAAGACCATATTTTGCGTGATTGCTGCTCCAATTGCCATTGTTTTTTTTACGATAATCCTCTACCGGTTGTCTCGGCAATTGTGGATGATTCACGGAAGATTCTTCTGGTCAAACGTGACCGGCCGCCTTTTAAAGGCCACTGGTGCCTCCCGACCGGCTTCGCGGAAGCAGGAGAAAATATCGAAGAAGCCGCGTTACGGGAACTGCAGGAAGAAACGGGCATCAGAGGCCGGGTCAGCCGACTGCTGGATGTCGATTCCTACAAAAGCCGTTTTTATGGCGATCTGCTTTTTCTGACTTTCGTCGTGGAAAAAACCGGCGGGAGACTTACAGCAGGCGATGACAGCGCCCAAGCGCGGTTTTTTAGGATAAACGAGATTCCGCCTTTGGCTTTTCGCTCCAACAAACGCGCGCTTACAGCTTATGTTAAAAGTAAGAAAGACTACTGGGCGATTCTGGACGCCATCGCACATCGGAATGACACAACACTCCCCGCGCTTAAAGCCGCCAATTCAATGACAAGACGCCTGATTAATGTCATCCTGAAAAACAAGGAAAAAATGATTAATCAGTGGATAGAAGAAATGCATACGAATTCTTCGACCGCAGAATATCGCAATTCGGAAATCCGGGCGCTTTACAATACTTGCGATAAAATCATTTCGCAGATTACGCTCTGGCTTGGTAATGCTTATGATGTTGATCACATTAAGAATTTTTATAC
>Ga0209507_1002458_pt1 | contig 12552 bp, 17 predicted proteins | sample AD_UKC028_MetaG_FD_184414 | JGI IMG/M metagenome (GOLD analysis project Ga0209507, IMG submission 184414) | Active sludge microbial communities of municipal wastewater-treating anaerobic digesters from USA - AD_UKC028_MetaG (SPAdes) (version 2) | ecosystem: Engineered > Bioreactor > Anaerobic >...
ACGTGAAGTCGCTGGTCGAAGTTGGCGAGCGCGTGCCGCATACCGGTGCCGGCTTCAAGAAGGAACCGGGTCGCTTCGTCATGGTGCCGGGCAATGCCGGCAAGCGCATCCCGCTGATGTTCAAGCGTGACATCGAACTGCGGGCGCTGGCAGAAACGTCCGATCTGAACTTCATCGAGAATGGCCCGGACAAGCGGGTCGGTTTCATTGCCTCCGGCCCGGCCTACATGCACGTCAAGGAATCCTTCCCGAATGCGCCGGTGCTCAAGCTGGGCTTTTCGTGCCCGGTGCCGTTCGAGAAATGCCGCGAACTGGCGGTACTGGTCGATCAGGTCGTGGTGGTCGAGGAAGTCGAGCCGCTGGTCGAGACCGAGCTCAAGGCACAGGGTCTAGATGTAATCGGCAAGGAGATCCTGCCGCTGCAGGGCGAACTCTCGCCCAACGTGCTGAAACCAGCCATCGCCAGACTGCTCGGCGAAATCGTGCCGGAAACGCGGTCGACCGCAGCAATGCCGGTTTTCCCCCGCCCGCCGACGATGTGCGTCGCCTGCCCGCACCTCGGCGTCTATTACACGCTGTCGCAGGTGCGCAATCTGACGATTTCCGGCGACATCGGCTGCTACACGCTGGGCGCCGGGCATCCGTGGAATGCGCTCGATACCTGCGTCTCGATGGGCGCCTCGATGGGCATGGCACTCGGTCTCGACAAGGGGCGCGGCGAGGCCGACAAGGACAAGCGCATTGTCGCCGTGATCGGCGACTCCACCTTCCTGCACATGGGCATGCAGGGCCTGCTCGACATGGTGTACAACAAGGGCAACGTCACCGTGCTGCTGCTCGACAACCGCGCCGTCGGCATGACCGGCGGCCAGGACAATCCGGGCAACGGGCGCGACATCTACGGCGACGCCGCGCCGCGTGTCGATTTCGCCAAACTGGTGGCCGCGCTGGGGGTCAAGGAAGAGCGCATCCACACGGTCAACCCCTACGAGCTGCCGGTGCTGTTCAAGACCATCCGCGAAGAAGTGAAGGTGCCGGAAGTCTCCGTCATCATCACCGACCAGCCCTGCGTGCTGATCAAGGACTATCACAAGCTGAAGCCCTTCGAGGTCATCGACGACAAGTGCACCGGCTGCGGCAACTGCATCGACGTCGGCTGTCCGGCCATCCACGTCACGCGGCGCGGCAAGGAGATCAAGGCGAACGGGCGCGAGGTCGATCTCGCCTTCGTACGCATCGAGACTTCCGTGTGCACCGGCTGCGGCCTCTGTGTCCAGCCTTGCGCGCCCAACGCCATTGTCCACCATGCGCCGGTTTCGCCGATCAGGCTGGTCGGCAAAGGCTGCGGGGCCTGAGATGAGTGAAAACACCAACATCCTCGTCGTCGGCATCGGCGGCCAGGGCGTCATGACGGCCACCGAAATCCTGGCCGAAGCCGCCATCGCCATGGGCCACGACGCCAAGAAGACCGAAGTCGCCGGCATGGCGCAGCGCGGCGGCGTGGTGTCCTCGCACCTGCGCTTCGGCCAGCGCGTGCTGTCGCCGCAGATCACGCCGGGCACCGCCGACGTGCTGCTCGGCTTCGAGTCGGCCGAGACGATGCGCTGGCAGCACATGCTCAAGCCGGGCGGCATCACGCTGATGAACACCGCCCGCCTGGTGCCGCCGGTCGTCGAACTCGGATTGTTCGATTATCCCGAGGATCCGCTGGGCGAAATCAGGAAAACCGGCAACCAGGTCGTTGCCTTCGATGCGACGTCGATAGCGCAGGAACTCGGCGACATCCGTCTCGGCAATACCGTCATGCTTGGCGCCATCGCCGACCATCTGTCATTTCCGGCCGAGGTGCTGCTCGACTGCGTGCTCAAGCGCTTCCAGCGCAAGGGCGAAAAGCTGGTCGAACTCAACCGGCGCGCCTTCGCAGCGGGGCGGGCGGCGGTCGGCGAAGCGGCAGCCATGCTCGCGTAATCTGCTAAAATAGCCGCCAGCACAAAGGGAAAGGCCGCCGCCTTTCCCCTTTCTTTTTGTTGGATGCGACGATGACGGCACAAATTATCGACGGCAAGGCCCTGGCCGAGGAACTGCGCCAGAGCTTCAAGGCGCGCGTGGAGGCGCTGGCGGCCAGGGGGCAGCGCCCCGGGCTGGTGGTGATCCTGGTCGGTGAAGATCCGGCCTCCCAGGTTTACGTGCGTAACAAGGTCAATGGCTGCCTGGCCATCGGCATGCACTCCGAGAAGATCACCTACGATGCTGCGGTCGACCCGGAAATCGTGCTCAAAAAGATCGCCGAGCTGAATGCCGACCCGAATATCCACGGCATCCTCGTGCAACTGCCACTGCCGAAACATTTCAACGAAGAAGCCGTGCTCGAAGCGATTGCCGTCGACAAGGACGTCGATGGCTTCCACGCCGAAAACGTCGGCGCGCTGGCCCAGGGCAATCCGCGCTTCATCCCGTGCACGCCCTACGGCGTAATGAAGATGTTCGAGAAGGGCAATGTCGACCTGAGCGGCAAGGAAGCGGTCGTCATCGGCCGCTCCAACATTGTCGGCAAGCCGATGGCGCTGTTGCTGATCAACGCCGGCGCCACGGTCACCGTCTGCAATTCACGCACCAAAGACCTCGCCGGCCACACACGGCGCGCCGACATCCTGGTCGCCGCCGTCGGCAAGCCAAAGTTTGTCACCGCCGACATGGTCAAGCCGGGCGCCGTCGTCATCGACGTTGGCATCAATCGCCTGCAAGATGGGCCAGATGCGGGCAAGCTTTGCGGCGATGTCGATTTCGCCGGCTGTCTCGAAGTCGCCGGCCAGATCACCCCGGTACCCGGCGGCGTCGGGCCGATGACCATCACCATGCTGCTGGCCAATACCATCGAAGCTGCTGAGCGAAAGGCCGCACAATGAGCGACAAGAAAATCTCCGTCGGCGTCGTCATGGGTTCCGATTCCGACTGGCCGACCATGCAGGCCGCCGCTGTCATCCTCAAGGATTTCGGCGTCGCCTTCGAAGCCCGCGTCGTCTCCGCCCACCGCACGCCGGATCTGCTCTTTGAATATGCCGAAGCCGCCAGCGCGCGCGGCTTGAAGGCGATCATCGCCGGCGCCGGCGGCGCCGCCCACCTGCCGGGCATGCTCGCTGCCAAGACCACCGTGCCGGTGCTCGGCGTGCCGGTGCAGTCGAAAGCGCTGTCGGGCGTCGATTCGCTGCATTCCATCGTTCAGATGCCCAAGGGCATCCCGGTCGCCACCTTTGCCATCGGCGAGGCCGGTGCCGCCAACGCCGCGCTGTTCGCGGTCGCCATGCTGGCCAACGAGAACCCGGCGCTGAATGCCAGACTGCAGGCCTTCCGCAAGACCCAGACTGAAAAAGTCCTGGCCATGAAATTGCCGGAAGTTTGAGCATGTCATCGACGATGATTCTGCCGCCCGCCACGCTGGGCATGCTCGGCGGCGGCCAGCTCGGCCGCTTCTTCGTGACGGCCGCCCACGAAATGGGCTATCAGGTATGGGTCCTTGATCCGGACAAGAACAGCCCGGCCGGCCAGATTGCCGAGCGCCATTTGTGCGTTGGTTACGACGACTACGCGGCACTCGACGAGTTCGCCGAGGGCTGCGCGGCGATCACCACCGAATTCGAGAACGTGCCGGCCGATACGCTGGATTATCTGGGCAAGTTCGTGCCGGTCCGCCCGTCCGCCGCAGCGGTTGCCGTTTGCCAGAACCGCATCGTCGAGAAGACCTTTCTGCGTGACAACGGCCTGCCGTATGGCCCCTTCGCCGCGATTCGCAGCGAAGACGACATCAAGAGCGCCGCCGCCTCGTTGTTCCCGGCCATCCTCAAGGTCGCCCGCTTCGGCTACGACGGCAAAGGACAAGCTACGGTCAACAACCGCGAAGAGGCGCTTTTGGCTTTCGGCCGCTTCAAGGGCGAGGCCTGCGTTCTGGAACAGCGTCTGACGCTGGATTACGAAGTCTCGGTCGTGCTAGCGCGCGACGAGCACGGTCATGTCCAGTGCTTCCCGACCGGCGAGAACCAGCACACCAACGGCATCCTCGACGTCTCCATCGTGCCGGCGCGGACACCTGCCTGTGTCCGCAGCGACGCCGAAGAGGTCGCTGCCCGCATCGCCGAAAAGCTCGGCTACATCGGCACCATGGGCGTCGAGTTCTTCGTCAGTCGCGGCCAGTTGATCGTCAATGAAATGGCGCCGCGCCCGCACAACAGCGGCCACTACACCATCGATGCCTGCGTCACCAACCAGTTCGAACAACAGGTCCGCGCCCTGTGCGGGCTGCCGCTCGGCGAGCCGCGCGCCCATTCGGCGGCGGTCATGGTCAACTTGCTCGGCGACCTTTGGTACGAAGGCGAACACTACAGTGAGCCGGACTGGGCAAAGTTGTACGCCATCCCCAACCTGAAGCTGCACCTCTATGGCAAGCATCACGCCCGTCCCGGCCGCAAGATGGGCCATTTCACGGTGCTCGGCGAGGATGCCGCACAGGTTCAGGAAGCGGCGCTGGCCGCTCGCGCCGCCATTGGCATCACGGACGAATGATTCCTTCCGAAGCCGAATACGTCCGCGCCGTTGAGTTACTGCAGGCAGGTGAGCTGGTCGCCTTCCCGACCGAAACAGTTTACGGACTGGGGGCGGATGCTGCCAATCCGGCGGCGGTCGCCAAAATCTTCGCCGCCAAGGGCCGCCCGGCCGATCATCCGTTGATCGTTCATCTTTCGGGCCACGATGCGGTCGACCACTGGGCCGAGCAGGTTCCCGATGTCGCCTGGGAATTGATGGAAACCTTCTGGCCTGGGCCGCTGACCCTGATCCTGAAAAAGCAGGCCTGGGTGCCGTCGACCGTAACAGGCGGCCAGGATACCGTCGGTCTGCGCGTCCCCGGCCACCCTGTCGCGCTCGAACTGCTGCGCCGTTTCGCCGCCGCAGCCGGCGAGCATGCCGGCATCGCCGCGCCGTCGGCAAACCGCTTCGGGCGCATCAGTCCGACCACGGCAGTGCATGTGCAGGAAGAACTCGGCGAGCGGATTTCGCTCATTCTGGACGGTGGACCGTGCAAGGTCGGTATCGAATCGACCATCGTCGACTGCTCGCATGGCGAGCCGGTTGTCCTGCGTCCCGGCCACATCGCGCCGGCACACCTTGAAGCCGTCCTTGGTCGTTGCCCGGCAATCGAAACCGCGACTGGCGCACCGCGCGTTTCCGGCTCGCTCGCGGCCCATTACGCACCGCAGACGCCGATGCGCCTCGTCGCCGGCCACCGTCTGCTCGATTTCCTGAACGCCCAGCGCCACAAGGGCGACCGTTGCGGCGTCATCGGCCACAGCCAGCCGCCGCAGGCTGGCATGCCGCATTTCTGGCGCATGCTGCCGGCCGACCCGGTCGGCTATGCCCACGACCTGTACGCAGCGCTACGCGAGATGGATCACGCCGGCGTCAGTTCGATTGCCGTCGAGGCGCTGCCTGACGGCGCGGCTTGGGCGGCGGTTGTCGACCGCCTGCGGCGTGCGGTTGCCGGGTCGGGATCGTCCTGATCAGAGGGTAAACAGCCGCTCTACCTTGGCGGCGCAGATGAAATCGTTCTCCGACAAGCCGCCAATGGCGTGCGTCAAGTAGCGGACCCGGCAGTCGGCGTAACCCACCGTCAGTTCCGGGTGGTGGTCTTCGCGGTGCGAGATCCAGGCCACGGCATTCACGAATGCCATCGTTTCGTGGTGGTTGCGGAAGCGCCAGGTTTTTTCGATGGTCATGCCGGCCAGTTCCCAACCGCTCAGCGAATCCAGATACTCCTGGCTGGCCGCTTCGTCGAGTGCCGCCATGCCGCCTTCACAGGGCTTGCACTTCCGGTCGCCAAGATCGCAATGGGCATCCATTTTTTTCTCCAGGGTTGAACGGGGCATTGCCCCCGTATTCTTCAGAGATTGCGCACAGGCTTTCGGTTCCGGCAGGCATCAAGATCGCTTTGATAAGCGAATTGGCGTGATATAGAATATGCCCACGTCGGGGGGGTAGCTCAGCTGGGAGAGCGCCGCGTTCGCAATGCGGAGGTCGTGAGTTCGATCCTCATCCTCTCCACCAATTACCTGTTTTAAGTAGTCCAGCAACATCCAGAGAACCCGCCTAAGTGCGGGTTTTTTATTGGGTTTTCGTCCAGATAGGGGTAACATAGCCCAAAGACATCCGCACTTTTACAGGGGTAACTCTACGGGGTAACTCCAAATTTCAAAAGTGAGTTACCCCAAATGCCTCTAACCGACACCGCAGTGCGCAACGCCAAGCCTGGCGACAAGCCCGCAAAAATGTTTGATGAGCGCGGCCTGTTCCTGATAGTTACCCCTGCCGGGGGTAAGTGGTGGCGATTGCGCTACAGGATGGATGGCAAGGAAAAGCTGCTATCACTTGGCGTCTATCCTGACGTTAGCCTGAAGGACGCACGCGACCGACGGGACGAAGCGCGAAAGTTGCTTGCCAATGCTATCGACCCCGGCGAAAACCGTAAGGTGCAAAAGGCGGCAAAGGTTGAACGCGCTGCAAATTCGTTTGAGGCAATCGCCCGCGAGTGGTTTGCAAAGAACCGTGAGACATGGGCAGCCAGCCATGCCGACAAGATCATCAAGCGGCTGGAAAACGACGTATTCCCTTGGCTTGGTGGCAAGGCCATTGCCGAAATTACCGCCCCCGATGTGTTGACGGTGCTGCGCCGTATCGAGGGCAGAGGCACCAACGACACCGCGCACCGGGCAAGCGGCAATATTTCGCAAGTAATGCGCTATGCCATTGCAACCGGACGCGCCGAACGCGATCCGGTGCCGGACCTTCGTGGCGCACTTCCTCCGCTTCGCCATGACAACTTCGCCAGCATTACCGAACCGGCCAAGGTTGCTGAACTGCTGAGGGCCATAGACGGGTTTGGAGGCACGTTCGTCGTCAAGTCGGCGCTACTCCTTGCGCCGCTGCTGTTCGTGCGTCCTGGCGAGCTACGGAAGGCGGAATGGGCAGGCTTTGACCTTGAGAAAGCCGAGTGGGGCTATTTCGTTACCAAGACTAAATCAGATCATCTTGTTCCCCTCGCCTCGCAAGCGGTGGCGATCCTGAAGGAACTACACGCCCTGACCGGACATGGCCGCTATGTTTTCCCCGGACGCGACCCGCAGAAACCCATGAGCGAGGCTGCCGTGAATGCAGCCCTGCGCCGCATGGGGTACGACACCAAGACTGAAATAACCGGGCATGGCTTTAGAGCAATGGCGCGGACGATCTTGCATGAAGAACTGCACCAAAAACCGGAAGTGATCGAACACCAGTTAGCCCACAAAGTGCCGGATAACCTTGGCACGGCATACAACCGCACCAAGTTCCTGAAAGAGCGCAAGGCAATGATGCAGTTGTGGGCTGACTACTTAGATAAGCTGAAAGCGGGAGCGGTGGTCATACCGCTGCACGGAAGCGCAGCATAACGAGTTTGCCGCGCCTACCTCGACGGAGGGAAAACCGGGCACCCTTACCCGACTGGCGCGGCATCTAAATAAGGGAGCGTTAAAGGGGCGCTACGCAATGCTAAAGCGATACTACCAACTCAATGAGGCAGCCGACTTTTTATCTGCTGAGCACGACCAACGAGTTACCAAACGGGATGTGCTTGAAATGGCCGGAAGAGGCGAGGTCAGACTTTGCCTATGGTTTAGTGGCGCAGTATGTGAATTTGAAGAGGTTGACCCATTCGATACCCCAATCCCGTGGGGCAATTCGCATTCATTCCGTGGTTACGTTCAAATCCCTAGGGATTATATTTCGCCTGAGGGTGGGAGTGTCCGTTTTGGTTCAGGCGAATTTGTAGAATTGGTTTATTCGCCTACGGGAGACCCCAAGCCCCCGTCAGTCAAATACCCAAGTTTTTATGGAGCATATGACTTAGACGCGGCGACAGGATTTGCAATTCACACGCCGTTTATTGGAAGCTGTGACGAGGCATTAGTCCCGGCTATTGACCTCTTGGCATTGTCAGGCGCTAGCCAAGTAAATGACATTCCACCTCCAGTAAATTTGCGCGATGACTCACTGGTAGCTGTAATCGCGGCGCTCTTGGCTCAGTGGCCAGGTGGCAAGCCGCCATCCGGGAAGGATTTGGAGAAGGCCGCGCAGGCGGTTGGTCTCAAAATTTCCGATGACACTATTCGTAAAGCATTGAAGGCGGCGCGTGATCTAGCACCAAGCCTTCCCGCCTAAGTAGGCAACCCGACTTGACTACTTAGGCCGCTAGAGCTATCGAAAAAACTAATGTGCGAGCCATGTTCAACAACGTCCAAGAGGGCGCAAACATGGCAAACACTGTTCAACAAGCCGCACCGCTTCCCCCCGAAGGCTACGTCAGACTTCATCAAGTCCTTGCAGTAATCCCTATTAGCCGGTCTTCCTGGTTCGCAGGAATAAAATCTGGAAAGTACCCTAGGGGCATAAGACTCGGTGAGCGCACGACCGTCTATCGCGTGGATGACATTCGCGCCCTGATCGAATCGGTATAGGGGGCGACATGGATAAGAAAAAAGGCCACCCGAAGGCAGCCCCAAGTAATCCTGATAACCATTATGCCGACCTGTCCGCCGAGGCACAACGCAAACGCCTGATTGATGCCCTGCGCTGCGGGCCGGTAACGACAATCGAAGCACGCCGCAACCTCGATATTCTGATGCCCGCTGCTCGCGTCCATGAGCTAAAGCATCGGCACGGCTTTGATATTCAGACGGTCAGAGTCAGGCAGGAAACCGAGTGCGGGAAGCTGCACAGCGTCGCTAAATATGTCCTGATGGCGGGGGCGTAGATCATGGCGAACGATGACTGGCTGGAACGCCTCAATGGCCTGGCGTATCGCGCTCAAGGGCTGGGTGTCATGCCCGACCTTGCCGGATTGGGTGCGTGCGAACTGTGGGGCGTCTATTGCTACCTGCAGCGCATTCCGGAGGGCTAAGGAAATGGCACAAAACCGACCGCCCCCGGCGTTTCAGGAATACGCCGCGAACCTGATGGCGCGAACCGATTACCGCATCCTGACCCTGGTACAACGAGGCTTGCTGATGACCCTGCGCCTTGAGTGCTGGGTGAATTTGCGAATGCCAAGCGATCCGGCAACGCTGGCTCGCGTGTTGGGATTTGGCAGTGACGAAGTGAGGGACGCATTACCGGCGATCATGCCCTTCTTTGCCAGCGAAGGTGGGCAATTGACCTGCCCCGAACTGGACGATTACCGCGATCACTTGCAGACAATCAGCGACAAGAAAGCCGAAGGCGGCAAGCGCGGTGCAGCGATGACCAACGGCAAGCGAAAGGCTGCCGAAGCGAAGGTGGCACATGGGGTTAGCGGTAAATCGGGTATCCCGCGAGTATCCCGCGACTCCTTAGTTCAGCTTAGTTCAGTCCAGCACAGTAAAACCCAGTCTTTAGAGAGGGATGTTTCTGCTGACGCTTGGGTGAGTGACTACGAGGCTGCGAGCAATGGACGCTAAAACAATGACCAGTATGGAGAACATCGAACGATGAGCGACACAAAAACGAAGGCAAATGCACCTGCAAAAAAACGTGGGCCGAACCAGATGGAGGCCGCAGCCCAGCACGGCAAGGATGAGGTGATGGCCACGGCGCGGATGGTGACTTCTCCGACCGTGCGCGGCGCAGTGACCGGGCAAGCATTCAGCAAGGCGTTTGGCGATACTGACCTAGCCGCGTTAATCGAGGTGCTTACCAAACAGAACGAGTGCGTGAGAGGTGGCGACCTGGCGCGGGCCGAAAACATGCTGATGACCCAGGCGCACACCCTGGATGCAATATTCAACGAACTGGCGCGGCGTGCCGCATCAAACATGGGCGAATACATGAACGCGATGGATCGTTACCTGCGGCTCGCCCTGAAAGCGCAGAGCCAGTGCCGGGCAACGCTGGAAACGCTGGCAACGATCAAGAACCCGCCGGTAATCTACGCCAAGCAAGCCAACATCGCAAACGGGCCGCAGCAAGTCAATAACGGCACGTCTCCTGTGCACGTAGGCGGGAAAACATCAATCGAGCCAAACAAACTATTGGAGCATGAACATGGGCAACGGCTGGACACCCGAACGCAGGGCGCAGCAATCGGCGCTGATACGGCAATGGCGACCGTGGGATAAGTCGACCGGGCCGAGGTCGACAGAGGGTAAGGCGGCGGCTTCGCGGAATGCGTACAAGGGTGGCACCCGGTCATTGCTGCGGGAAATAGCCAGAATGCTGAAAGATGTAAAAGCTACAACGTGAGGTGGCTCTATCGGCAAACGCCGAATTGATATGCCGTATTGATAGGCGTAGAGTTATCCGTAGGTTTCGAATCGCAGGCAGATGGCCGCATCAATAGCAACGCAAGGGGGAAATCTTGGACGCCAGAATCACATTGTTGATGGTGCTACTTGCCGTTCCATTTGCCAGTCACGCCCAAGCATTCAAATGCCGCACCCCGTCCGGAAAAATGGAGTTTTCAGACTCGCCGTGTGCGGGTGGCTCGCAGACCGAACGTATCCAGTCAAACGAATATATTTCTCCTGAGCGGCAGCGCCAAGCACGTGAGGTTCAGGCGCGCAACGCATCCGAAGTTGAGCGCATTGAGGGAGAAAAGGCTTCATACAACCAGCAGTTGCAAAGGCAACAGGCAGCATACGCACGTGCCGATGCCGAACAGGCGCGAATCGATGCCAACAAGAAAGCCAGGGAAAACGTGAAGGCTCAGCAAGACGATTGTTCGAGAATGGCAACTGACAGAAATATGGGGTCTTCTCAACGTGCTGCACTGGCTGAATTGTGCGCAAAGCCGGAGCCAAACAAAGAAAAATTCGACGACTGTAAAGCGCAGTTGGCAAAGGCTACTAGCCCCTCGCAGAGGGCCATGATTGCCTCCAATTGCACAGGTGACCCCGAGGCCGGAGCGCGCGTCAGGGAAGTCAGTAGACCAGTTCCCCCGCCTATTGCTCCTAGCGTTATTACGTCATGCGACAAAGGCGGGTGTTGGGATAATGTTGGGAATAGGTACAACGGCAGTGGCACCACGCTATTCCGGATGGATGGGAAGACCTGTCAGAGGTTGGGCAGTATGATGCAGTGCAATTGAAGCCTTTGTTGTGCAGAAGTTTTAATCCCGAAAATAAAGTTATGTAGGAAGCATGATTACCATGAAATCGTCGAGGCATGAGGCTCTGCTGACGCGCGAGGCTGTTGAGCTTCTAATTATGTGACGCAACACTTCCCCTGGGAACAGAAATGGCCGGGATGCAACTCTATAAAGATCAGTTGCCGGTGCTTTATCCGCACATGTTTGCGGCCATGCAAAAGCTGGTCATGGCGATGGAGTCAGTCGCCAGAAATGCAGGTAAGAAAACTTTCTTCGGGCGAGACAAGGGCGCAGAGGCGTATATGAAATTCGTTGATTGTCTGAGACAAACCGTTGTGGCATCAATGCTGGACGGAAAGGCGAATGAATCTTCATCGAACGAGCATGTAATTGGCATCGTGACGATGGTTCTCAGCAAGTTCGAGCTTGCCTATCCTAATTGGCAGGATGCTTATGGATTTGCTGCCCACTTCTTTGCTGATGAGAATCGTGAAAACTGCAATGCACTCATCAACAGGGTTCGGTCGTGAATCTCAACAATTTCGTGCTGTGTGTGATTCTGGCGCCTGCCGTTGCCAATGCTGGGAACTTTGCCACCTGCATTCTTGACAAGACGCCAGGTGTCCAGAACGACGCGGCTGCTTATGCAACGAACAAAGTTTGCATGGAAAAATATCCGGGCGGAATGGCAAGCGTAGAAAAAGGATCAGGGAGAGGATTTCTATCGTTCGATAGTGGCGCAGAGTGCGCGGCAAAGAAAGCGGCTGGAACGCCAAGCCTTATAGGCGGAAGACTGATCTATAACGCGTGCATTGCCCTATATGACAAACCAGAGCCCTGGTTGGAATATAAGGGCGGGGTTTTTGATGATCTTGTTCCCCAAAATCAGACGCCTGGGAGGAATATGACCGCCGAAGAATTTTTTGGGAAAAAGAAGTGAACCACTTCGACTGGCTGCCGTGACTTTGTCGTCCTTCGCGCTCGAACTTGACAGCGTTGGCGACGAAGCGTGGAGAGACTTGCATCATTTCGGCGGCTTCGGAACGAGACACGAAGGAATCACGCAAATTTGCATCTTTCATTTCGTGCTGATTGCTTCCTGTTGGGTTTCCTCTCGGCATGTTCTCAAGGCTATGAGCGATCACAGCTACGGGGTGGGTGCCGAAACCCAAAAAGCAGGGCAGCATCGCTCTGGCGGGGGTAACTCTGGGGGTAACGCTGAAACGGCGAAAATTAAGATCATTGCAGCACAAGGCTTTCATGGATTAGTTTGGTAGTCATCCTCCCACCAACGACCAGTTTGGTGTAGTCCGGCGACATCCAAGAAACCCGCCTAAATGCGGGTTTTTTATTGGGTTTTGTCCAGTTGTGTGTAACGTTGTCCAATGGCATCCGACCCCAAGTGTGTGTAA
>Ga0209507_1002464_pt1 | contig 12539 bp, 8 predicted proteins | sample AD_UKC028_MetaG_FD_184414 | JGI IMG/M metagenome (GOLD analysis project Ga0209507, IMG submission 184414) | Active sludge microbial communities of municipal wastewater-treating anaerobic digesters from USA - AD_UKC028_MetaG (SPAdes) (version 2) | ecosystem: Engineered > Bioreactor > Anaerobic >...
CGCGGCTAACACCATATCGGTCACGAACCAAAAAGGCACCAAGACGATAACAGTGAACAGGACCACAGGAGCCCTTGAATGAAGACCCTTCAGAGAAGCGGATTTACCCTCATAGAGATACTCATATCGCTGGCGATACTCGTCATCGGCATACTCGCGGTCCTCGCGCTCTTCCCGGTCGGTTTCGATTCGGCGAACCGCTCTGCGGACCTTACGAAAGCCACGATATTCGCGCAGAATACGATGGAGGAGATAAAGAGGTTGGGCTACCCTGTCGACACCGCGAAGATCGGCGTATTCTCCGACCCGAAGTTCCGTTATACTATTTCGACGACGGAGGTCGCTCCCACGGGCAGCCTGGTCCTTACGACCGTCAGGGTATCGTGGGATTACAAAGGAAGGACATTCAATGAGGACTTTGTCACTCTTATCCCGTCGCTCGGCCCGTAGGAAAGGGCTGACGTTAGTTGAGATCCTCGTAGTATCCGCGATATTCGCGATAATCGCGCTTTCGCTCTTCGTCGTCTTCAGGGCGGGGCTTGAGTCGTGGAGCAGGACGCAGGCGCACCTCGAGGTCTACCAGACCGCGCGAACGGCTATCGACTGGCTCACGCGCGACTTTTCTGCGGCGTACCTGAATTCGAATAACGCGAATATAGAATTCCGCGCGTGGACGGCCGGCGGGAGCACATGGGTCTCGCCAACTGGCGGCAGCGAGGTGTTCTTTATAGCCGCATTGAATCCCACGCAGAACGATCCCAACGCGAAATTTGAGCTGTGCCATGTAGGTTACTGGCTGAACAGCACGACGCATGAGCTCATGAGATATTATTATACCCAGGTAGGGGCGGCGCCCGATTACAGCTTCCCTGCGCACGTAGGCACTGCGGCTCTGCACAGCAAGGTGGCGAAGAACGTACATGGTTTTACTTTGACGTATTTTGATTCGACAGGTGCCCCGGCCACTAATTCATGGGATTCCAGGAGTAGCTCGCTTGCCCCTGCGCAAAGAGGGAGGAAACCTACAAAGGTCCAGATTTCGCTTGTTATCCAGGAACCGAATTCCACGAGGCAGCAGACATTCACCACAGGCGTTTATATCCCACAATAAGGCCAACCATAAATAGAAAATTATGTCCTATAAATCCAAAAATTTATTTCTCGTTGTATTGATTCTATCGGTCATGGATTTCGGTCTCGTCTGGTCCTTTGATGAAATCCGGATTAGCAACGATCCTGACGCGAAAGTTGCGATAAATCCCGATATTTATGGGAATACGGTGGTGTGGGAGGACCAGCGTGACATTTCAATATCCGGAGGAAATGCATGTATAAATGTATACGACCTTGTCTCGAAGACCGAGTCCACGATATTTACTGCGTCAAACTCTACTTACAACAGTTATCGCCCCCAAGTTTATGGGAATTATGTTGTATGGCGGGATTATCGCTCAGGCTCCGGAACCTCGTCCATTTACGGTTACGACCTGTCGACAAAAACAGAATTCAAAATATCTGAATCATGGTATAGGGGAGATAACCCGTCAATTTACGGAGATACTGTAATATATAACGATTACCAATATGGGAGTCCCGTTATATCCGGATATAATATTTCTACGAAAGAAAGGTTTCAAGTATGGGGGGGAGTATTGAGTCCAAACGGAAATTCACTATACGGTGATATTATGGTGTTTGAGAATGGCGATGGAGTAAATTGCGGAATATTCAGCTACGATCTTTCAACAGGAAAGGAATTTTTAATTTCGTCGGGTACTTCGCGGAAAACAAAACCCATAATAAGTGGTAATAATGTTGTTTGGGAGGATTGGAGGAATGGTAATCCTGATATATATGCTTATAATCTTGCCACTCAACAGGAATTTCCTATTTCAACACAAACAAATATTATTGAAAGAGATTATGCTGTTTATGGGAATATTGTAGTATATTCGGAATGGCTTGACGATTCTAGTCAGCCAGAAGATTTGAAAATCTACGGTTACGATATTTCGAGCGGTAGAAAATTTTTACTTTCAGACAATCAAAGTGACTTCTCGGAAGGTTTGGCTGATATATATGGGAATATTGTTGTATGGCAGGATGCCAGGACAGGAGACCATGAAATCTATTACACTGATATTAGTGCTGCTGTTCCTGAACCAAGCACTATTGTATTGATGATATCTGGATTAGTAGGAGTTATGAGAGCAATAAAATCATACCAAAAAGCAATAAAGTAAGGTTGACAAAGCCGGTTTTATGCTCTAAACTTATATAATAAGATCTATTCTTTCCTGTGACAAAACAACGAATTACGCTAAAACAGGATAAAAATGTTGGGTAAAATCGAAACGTGTTGACGATTAAACGGGGAGCAAATAACAGGGGAGTAGCCCTGCTGATGGCCATAGGCGTGCTTGGCCTTCTTTCTTTGATCGGCATAAGCTTCGCCATCAACATGATGATGGCAAGGAGAGAGGCGGCCAACTATGCCAACGCGGTCAAGGCCAGGTATATCGCGGAGGCCGGCGTGAACAAGGCCGTTGCCGATATCCGCGACCAGGTCAGGACGAGCGCCTACGGAAACCTGAAGAATTACATAGCCAACTACGCCGCGGCGAGCGGGACCAACGTCGCTTTCGGCGCGGGCGCGTATACGCTGACGATCTCTTCCGAAGAGAGCAAGGTCAATATCAATACGTTCGATGAGACCGACACGAGCCAGATAACGGAACTGCAGAGTTTCCTTTCGAACCAGCAGATAGCGAACATCATAGATTACAGGGACGGCGATTCGGTCAACACGACGGTCGGCGGCACGTCGGGCAACATAGAAGGGACCGCGCAGTGCAAGAACCAGCCCTTCGATACTACAGCGGAATTGCGCGTCGCCACGGGCATAACGCAGGCGGTCTTTGACGGCAACAGGCATAGGGTGACTGTGAACAAGCCGATAATCCGCGGCGGGCTTCTCGGGAAGTACTACAGCAACCTGACCGGAGCGAGCCCGAACGTCTTCATAGACAAGACAAGTTTCAGGGAGAAGGTGATCGAGCTCGGGCAGGTCTACCAGACGCCCGATGACGCGGTCATGCCGGGAACGGACGGCGACGGGGGCGATGCATGGGCGGAGACGCACGACGCCGAGATGGCCGGCGGCTCCACTATCGCAACGGTCGGCGATTACGGCCTCACGACATTCGGAGTGATCTGGACGGGCTATTTGGAGATACTCGACACGGAGACCGGTTCCCCGATAACTTTCTGGATCACCTGCGACGACGGCGCGAAGTTCTATATCAACGACACGCTCGTCTGCTCCCGCTGGACGGATAAGCTGTCCTCCGAGAACTACCCGTGGGACAGGACCGCGTCCGGCACATATACGTTCCTGAGGCCCGGCTGGCACAGGATACGCCTCGAATATTACGACCAGACCTTCCATAATTCGGTCCAGCTGAAATGGAAGGACGCGTTGTTCGCCGCGGCGACCCCGATACCGGCGGAACGCCTCGGCTATGACCCGAGGACGGAACCGGCTAACAGCTATAACCATGCCGGCATCTATACGGTCAGCGCGACCGCGAACATGCTGAGAGGCGGGCAGGTGGCGGCCGTGAAGCAGGTCTCGGCGGTAGTCACGGTATTCGGGACCTGGACGCAGACGACGAAAGAGGAGTTCTATGCGGCATGGTTCGGCAGGCACGGGAATTTCCGCGACGGAGAGGTCTTCAACGTCAACTGGCTTGACAACTGCCCGACCGAAGAGGACACCTGGAACGCCGGCGCCGGAAAGATGCAGTGGGATACGGCTACATACGCGAGGACCCCGGACTCGGTGAAACTCGGGTATTGGGACAATATAGACGAGGACCCGGCGTATTCGGCGGTCATGATGAAAGGGTATTATACGAACAGGGCATGGTGGGAATATGATACCGTTGTGCTTAACGTAAGTTATCAGGATTTTAAAGACAACGACAGCGACGGCGACAGGGAAGTATTCCTGGATCCCAATTCGTTTGAAGCCAAGCATTTTGAGGTGAACCGGAATTATTTCAGGCCGAATTCACAGAGCGTTTTTGTAAGGGCGTTCGTAAAGGAGCCGGCACCTTCAAGCCGAATAGCGTGGCGCGGGAACGGGACAGTTTATCCTTTGCCGTTCCCACCGCCCACAACGCCGCTTTACGTAGGCAGTTTCAGGAGGGTCTATTATTACGACCAAAACGGCAACGACGCCTTTGACGGGAATATAGTGGAGCGGACCGGGGAGCCGGAAGTTTATCCTGTCTATGATTCGAGCGGGAACCCGACATACATATACAACCCGACGCGGCCGGACAGCTGGACCCTCGAAAACATCCCGATGCCCGGGACCTATACTTACTGGCAGCCGGAGGCGCCATTCTGCGGGTGCTGGTTATTCGCGAAAGGCACGCAGGATGATACATGGCCTTCGGGATACGCGGGGCAGACCTTCACGGTAAGCGGATTTAAGACCCTGGCAACGGACGGCCACGGCACGACCCCGGTAAGCGCCGAGCCGAAACCCCTTTATCCGTTCGGCGATGTCAATGAAATAAGGATGTACGCTAAGATGTTCTATACACAGTTCAATTACCTCACGGATAAGGTGCTGGGGATGATAGGTTCGAATACCACCTCGAGCGCGTCGTACAGGGGCTGGATAAACGGAGGGCTTGGGGCGCTTTCGACCTGGTCCCCGACCTATCCCGCGGCAGATACGACGATCTTCAAGTATATAGCTAACAACCAGTACCTCGGATGGGATTGGGTGGATTTCGACAGGGGACAATGCACGATCGGGCCGTATAATTTCGATAAAGCGGGCGCCGTCACAAAGTTGCAGACGCACTGGGACAATTTCCGAGGGATCCCCGAAAGCGGATATATAGCGTCAACCCCTTTTTATGCGGGGTCTTTCGTGAAATGGGGGACGATAACGTGGTCTCCGCAGGCCCAGCCGATGGCGAATACGGCTGTTACGATTTACGTAAGGAAGACGTCAACGGCATTCCCGCCCAAGGATGTCGCCTGGGGGACCGCGCTCGCGAACGGCGCGGCAATACCGGGGACGGACCCGTGGGCACAGTATAAGGCGGTGCTATCCACTACAAATATAAGCAGGGACCAGTATACGGCAAGCTCAAGGACTCCCGTCCTTGCGGACGTAACGATAACGTATCTGCCGTCGATAAAAATAGAATATTGGAGGGAAGGGCTGTGATAAAGATGATCAGGATATTTATGGCCGTATGTATGGTCTTTTGCGCGGTGGCTTCGACACGTGCCGACACAGTGGTCCTCCAGAACGGCAGGACGCTGGAAGGCAGGATACTTGAACACACCGACGACTATATCGAGATAAAACTTGGATCGGGCAAGATGAAGCTCGGGAAGAAAGACATTAAGTCGTTCGAGATAAAAGAGCCGGCCGAAGGTTATTCGACAGTCGACCTTCCAGATATCGAGGTGATCCCAGAGGAAGCCGCGATACGCAAGCCCGCCGCAGCGGATATCAAACTGAAGGCGGAGTATACAAAAGGCAAGGTCTTCGTGAGCGGCACGAGCTCCTACCCGAACAACACTCCGTTGAGGGTCTATTTCATGCAGGGCGAGAGCGTCGTGATGGTAAAGGAATCCCGCGTGAAGAGAGGGGAGTTTTATATAGCGTTCGGGCCTTTCGAGAAAGAGATCATGGCGGGCAAGTATTCGGTGCGCGCTGAAGCAACCATCGACGGTTCGAAGGCATATTCGGAGCCGTTCGCGCTGGCCATCGGAAGCGGGGAGAGGGTAAAGGTCGACGAGACGAGGGAGGCGCAGTACCTGCAGGAAAAAGCGCAGGAAGTGGCGGGGCTCTACGAAGAGCTGAACAAGGCGTATGATAACGCGAAGGCCTCTTATGACGAGCGGAAATGGAAAGAGTGGTCGCGGGGATGGCTTGAGAGGACGAACGCGGCGGGCTCGAAATTCAACGACGACTCCAGGAAGTACGTGGCGTCCGTCCGTCCGGTCTCGCAGAGGAGGCTGCAGTTCTGCTTCCACCAGCTGCCGCTCCTGCTTCGCGCCTACACGATAGATCTCAATTCAAAGGGGGCGGGGCCCTCCGCGCAGGCGCTTCCGGTGCAGGACGCGCAGGCGCTGAGGCAGTCTTTTGACAGGGCGTTGTCCGAGACGGTGCAGGACGTATCCGCCGTCGCTGCGGACTTGAACCATACGAGATAATGTGATATATTTGTATAACTAGAAGCGCATCGGATTGTCGGGTGAGGGGGGACATTCTGTGGGCAAGATGACTTCGTTTAAAGCCGTTGGGATTGTGACAGCTCTTACCGGCTTTTTTTGTTTTTTATGCCTTGCCCCGGCGGAAGTATTGCCCTCGCCGAAGATCGCGATACTGAAGGCAGAGTATAACGCGCCGGAAGGCAAACCCATGATAGAAGTTGAGGGCGAGACTGACCTTCCGGAAGGCACGATGCTTTCGATCTTTGTAAGGAAGGGTTCGGAACTTACGGCTTACAAGGAGATAAAGACGGAACCGGGCAGGTTCAGCGCTAAGCTCGGCCCTCTGGAAAAGGAGCTTGACGGGGAATACAGTGTGCAGGTCATTTTAGCGCCCGGCAGTTCGCTCAAAAGCGTACAGGCGGTATCGCTTTTCAAAGCGGCCGCCGCCGGCCATGAAAAATCCCCTTACGGGATCGAGATCTGGGCGTACAACGAACAGTACGGCAAGCAGGTAATAGTGCACGCGGACGGCAAGACAGGTTTGCCTGACGGCGCGGTCATCAAAGTATACCTGAAGCGCATAGATACCGTTATTGTATTCGGCGAATGTGTCGTCTCCGACGGCTCGTTCAGTTTCTCCTTCGGGCCCTTCGGAAAGGAAATGGCGCCGGGGGCTTATACGATTGAAGCGGAGTTCTTTCCCGACCTGCAGAGGCCGGAGTTCAAGAAGGCCGCCGGTAACCAGAATGTACCCGCCGCGAGAAGCTCCTGCGAGGCGACGATCGGCAAGGGCCCGGACGCCTTAAAGGCCGAGAATGCCGCGCGGCAGGAAGTAAACTCGGCGGTGACCACCCTTGATGAGTTATATTGGGAGCTGAAGGACGTCTACGCCCTGTCGCAGACGCATTTCGACCCGGCCACCTGGGACGAATGGTCGGACAGGTGGCGTTTCCACTTGAAGAAGGTAAGCAACAGATTCAGGGACGGCTCGGGCAGGGAAAAATCCCTTTTGTTGTATCCGGAGGCCGAGAAGGGCCTGCCGTTGGCCGTCAAGTACCTTTCGGAAATATATGTTATAATGACCGACACATTGAAGAACCGCGTCCCGGCAAAGAAAGGGGAGCTCGAAAGGCGCTGTTATGCCCTGGAGAACGAACTGGTAAAGATCATGGAGAAGATGAAGGCAGAATTGGCTAACTCGCCTAAGGTGTAGAGGAATGACAAAGAAAGGTGTTGCGATAGTATTTGCGCTCGGCGTCCTGGCGATGCTCTCGTTGATCGGCTCGACGATGGTCCTGTCGGTCATAATGGAGCAGAAGGGGACCGTCAATGCGACCGCGAAGATAAAGGCGAGGTATCTCGCCGATGCGGGCGTCGCGCGGGCTATCGCCGAGCTGAAATACGGCAACCAGGGCGCGCGCAATAATTCCGTCGACACGCTGGCGGAGACGATATTCGCGAGCGGCCTCTCCGATAATACCTTATTGAACGGCCGCGGCAGTTACAACGTCACGGTCATCGATTGCGCCAGCCGCATAAACCTTAACGGCGGCAACTGCGACGCGCGGCTGTCGTTGATGCTGCAGAACCTCAGCACGGTCACCGAGGCAGGGCTTACAACCGCGGAATGCGATACGATCGCCTCGAGGCGCCCTTACGTCTGCGTTGAAGAGGTAAAATCTAAAGCGGGAATATCGGGCGCCAAGTTCGCGAAGATAGAAGACTTTATTACCGTATTCGGTTATATAGACGATAAGGTCGTGAATCCGCAGGATCTTGCTGCCCCTTACGCGCTTCAACCCCGCTCGCCGGTCAATGTCAATACCGCCCCGGAGGAGGTCCTCAGGGCGGTGCTAATGGGGATAGAGGCGGCCCATTCCTGCCCGAAGTGCGGCGGGGACGGGTATTTCTTCTGCGTCCTCGGGAGCCACCAAGACTGCCCATATTGCGACGGATCGGGCTCGCCGGGGTCCATAACAGGCAACCTGACGATCACCGCGGCGGAAGCGCAGAACCTCGCTCAGTATATAGTGACGCACAGGCCCTACCTGAGCTGGGAATCTTTTTATGCTTCGGTCAAGTCGTTCTTCAATAACGGGACGAAATCATCCGACCAGGAAGTCGTCATGGCGAACGCGAACCCGAATACCGGTTTTTCGTGGGCCCGCAATGATGCCTGGGCTTCCAGGCTCGGCTATCTCGGCAAATACGTGATTGATATAAACAAGAACGGCACGGTGGAAGCGTCGGACAAGGGCCTTACTAAGAGCACGACGGAGTTCAGTTTCAATTCGGGCGGTTACTACGAGATAAGGTCTACCGGCGTTTACAGGACGGCGGGAGGGGTCCCGCTTGCCCAGAGCGGCGTCGCGACGATCGTACGGATCTTCGGAACGGTCAGGGCCACATCCCAGTCCGATTTCGACGGGTCGGGCAATTCAAAGACCAATACAACTACGTATCCGGAACCGGCGGTCGCGGGGGTTTCCGCGGCGGTGTACGACGGGCAGGTAATGCTTTCAAGGGTAAGCCGCACGACTCCAAACTCGGGAAAATACTTCAGGGCAAATTACAACACTACGCTCAATGCCGATGCCGCGGGCGGGAGCATAGTTTTACAGAATCCGCCCAACCCCGGGTCAGGGACATTGGGCACAAAGCCGAATATAAACAGCGTTGCCTCATACGGCTCAAGGGGAGAGCTGATGCCGGACGGGATGCTTATTGATACTTATGATGTCGTCTGTCCGGATTACCTGCCTTCGAACAATATCACTTATAGCGCGGGGACGATGGAAGTATGGTTCAAGACACAATGGAACAGCAACGATACATTGATGTATAACGATAATTGCAAGGACCGCAAGGTCTACCGGCTCATGAGCAGGGACGAGGTGACCGGCGCCGGCACGAAGACGTGGCCTTTCTCGACGTATGTCTTCTATTCGCAGAACTTCGGCGGCGTGCAAAAGGGATGTTCGATAGGCGCCCAGGGTTACGGATATTACCAGAGCGGCAATTGGTCTTACATACCGAACTCGCCGGAAGGTTCCGGGGATTACAAAATAGAGTTCTGCAGGAATTATGTCGGCACCGAGGCGATGGGGATATGGAATTCCGGCAAATGGCGCCATTACGTTGTCACATGGAAGGAGCCGGCGGGTGGAGGAGCGTGCGACCCGGCGAATACAGGGAACTGGCCTGGCAGTTATCCGAACGACCTGAAGGTGTATATGGACGGCCTCGAGAGGAGCGCGGACCAGTACTTCCATCACCTTGAATATCTCGACAACACATCGGCTCAATACCTGATGCTCGGCCACGAATGGTGGGCGGGCTCGGGGTCGGTATCGCATTACGAGCGCAACCAGCTGAACGGTGTGATAGGTTCGGTGAGGATATGGGATACCCAATTATCCGCGGCGCAGGTATTGGCCGAATACGGCGGGGGGCTCTTCCAGAAAACAGGGACCTATGTTTCGCCTACACTTACCGTACCTGCTTCAGAAGGCCCGACTGTAGAGTGGGGCACGGCAAGCTGGACCGGCATAGTGCCCAGCAGTGAAGAGTCGATAACTATGGGCGTGGATACGAATATCTCGGGGACTTATTACGGCAACTGGACGTCTACCGGGACCGGAGAGGCGATAGTAGACGGCTCCGGCAATCGGCTCAGGAGCGGCTCAATACGGTTCAGGAGCGTTTTAGCTTCCACGAAGGGTTCGACAGCCCAACCGGACGCGAATGTGCTTCCGAACCCGGGTTTTGAGACAGGTCCGCCGGGACAGGGGGGGACGGAAACACCGCTTCCGGGCGGCTGGGCTCACGATTGGGGCACCTTCCTGCGCTCGTCCAGGCGTCCGCATTCCGGCATCTGGTCCGCCATGAATTTCGGGAACGGCTTTATACATTATGTTTGTCCGGTGACCGGGGGAAAGAGCTATAAATTCAGGGGATGGACATATGTGCCGAGCGGCGGCGAATGGTATAACGTCTATTTTATCCTGGCCTTTAACGGGACCGGCGGATATAACAGCGGACAGGTAGCGGTCCACGGCTGGATGGACCAATGGCACCAGACCCTTATACCGTCCAACGGAAGCTGGATAACGGCCCCGCTCGACGCGACTTCAGTGACAATATCGCTCTGCCATTACGACAGGCACAATGCCATGTCGTCAAGTTTCGATGACCTCGAGCTAATAGAACAGGGAGCGACTGTACTCGTGCCGCTTGTAGACACGCCTGTTATCGAGGACGTAAGCATAACCTACCTGCCCAGAACGCAGGTATTATACACCAGAGAATTTTAGCATGTTATTTAAGGCCGGCAGGGTGCTCGTTATCCTGGCCGGCCTTTTTTTTATTTTCGGAGGCAGCGCGCCGGCCGACGAGATCTTTCTCAGGAACGGAAGGGTCCTTCAGGGCGAGATAATCGAGGAGTCCGGCGGCCAGGTCGTTATAAGGATGAAACTCGGGAAGACGATCGTTCCGAGGGAAGATATCGCATCGATAGAGAAGAAAGACCTGCCTGAGGATTTCTTCGGGACTCCGGATAAGGATGCCGAAAAAGCTCCCGTCGCAGACGAAAAAATACGGGACAACAAGGTGCCGTATGATTTCAAGATAACCGCGTCGTACGAGCCGCAGTCCGATAACGTGCGCATTACTGTTTCGGGAGAGGCGACCCTGCCCAACGGCGCGGCGGTTGAGATCTTCATAAAGAGGCGCGACAGGTTCATCGCGTCCGGCAGGACGAGCGTTTTTGACAACAGGATCTCGATGAATTTCAGGTTCTCGAAGAGGAGATTTTTCCCTGCCGTATATACCGTTTCGGCGATATTCATGCCCGAGCGCCAATCCCCGGACGTCAGGAAGATACTGCAGAGCAATTTTGCGTTCGGCCCCAGGGTAAAGACCGTCGAGGCCTCATGCCCGCTTTACGCCGGCAGAATAAGGGAGATCATCGAAGCGGAGGTCAACGCGAAATGCGAGGTAGGCACCGCTATTGCTAAGCTCGAGATGATGCAGTCGGAACTCTCCGCCAAATTCGCGTCCGCGAAGAAGAAGTTCAACGCGAGGGAATGGGACAAATGGTCATATACGTGGATGCTTTATATGAGAGGCGTCCAGAAGAAACAGGACCCGCGGAATTCCTTCTTCCCTAAAGCGGATGAAGCCGTGACGATGGCCGCGAATTCGCTGTTGAAGCTCTGGCAGTATTGCAACCTTGAACTCAGGGACTTCCCGGCATATAACAGGATAAAGAACGACCCGAAGACCAGGATCAGGCCTGAGGAGCTCAAGAAATTGCTTGATAAGGCCGCGTTCAACGGGTTGCTGGACAATATAAGGAAAGAAGCGTCAATGCTGGAGATGTATAAATAAGATGCGCGCAAGAAGGGGTGTTGCGATACTCATAGCGCTTGGAGTGCTGACATTCCTGTCGTTTGTCGGGGTGACCTTCACGATAGGGTCTATAATTAGCCTGAAGGCCGCTTATAATAATTATTACGCGGCCAAGGCGAGGATGGCGGCGGACACGGGGATCGCCCGCGCGTTGGCGGAGTTGCGCCTGGGCGACGGCGGCGCTACGACGGACGCCATTGATATTGCAGCGCTTTCATACAGCGGCACTATGGACCTCAACAGGGGGCTTACCGGCTCATACAACGTGACGGTCATCGATTGCGCGAGCCGCATCAACATCAATGATGAAAATCCCAACCTCGCGCAGATACTCAAGAACTTAAGCGGCACGTCCAGCCCGGCCCTGCTTACCGACGCCGATTGCGACAACATCGCGGATAACCGTCCGTATTCCTGCCTCGAAGAGATCAAAATGCATATCAGCGGGGATACGCAGCAGGAAAAGGAAGACAAGTACGCAGGTGTCGCCGGTTACTTGACCGTATACGGCTACGTAGACCCCTTGACCGTCAATCCTGTCGATGTCACGTCGCCGTATGCCGTCCAGCCGAGGTCACCGGTAAACGTGAACACCGCCAGCAAAGAGGTCATACAGGCGGTCCTCTCCGGGGTCACCGCCGTGCATGCCTGCCCAAACTGCGGAGGGGACGGCCAGATAAACGGGCCCTCCTTGAATACCGCATGCGGTTCGTGTTCGTCGGGCACGTTGTCGATCGACAGCACGGAAGCGGACCTGCTCGCGCAATATATCGTATCACACAGGCCTTATTCGAACTGGAGCCAGTTCTACCTGTCGGTAAAGAACTGCGGGTCTATCGGGACAAGGGATGCCGACCTCGTGATGGCCAATGCCTGCCCGA
>Ga0209507_1002472_pt1 | contig 12502 bp, 10 predicted proteins | sample AD_UKC028_MetaG_FD_184414 | JGI IMG/M metagenome (GOLD analysis project Ga0209507, IMG submission 184414) | Active sludge microbial communities of municipal wastewater-treating anaerobic digesters from USA - AD_UKC028_MetaG (SPAdes) (version 2) | ecosystem: Engineered > Bioreactor > Anaerobic >...
TTTTTTATCCCCTCAACATCATCAATAGTTTCTATAATATCTATAAGTCTTAAAAGAACTGCTCCTATCCCTCCAACAACCTGTCGCGAGTCAATATTGATAACAGGTATCCGATCCTTAAATTTCTCTTTTACTTCCTCTGCGATATTAAAAGTGGCTGCCGACATATTACTGCCCATCAAAACCTGGATAATGAGATCATAATTGTTTACATTTTTTTCAATCAGGTTTGCCATTTCAGAGCGTGACAGGGAACTGCTTCTTGCAGTGATCTTTTCATTAATAAATCTTTCTATCAGCCAGGAGGCTGAGTAAATCTCCGATTCACGGTATTCCTTCTCCTCTATAAGAACCGGGTATTTTAAATATTCAAAGCGCTGATACGGTACCTGATCGATACTGATCCCCAGGTTATCAGCGGAAATAATCAGAATACGCTTATTCATAACTTCCCCCTATTCTAATGTTAAATAATAAAGATATTGAGCCTGACCACCATAATATTCCTCGAATTCAAGTCCCGGAAATTTATTTTTAAGTCCGGCTGCCAGGTTATTTCCTTTTACATGTAATCCCTTGTAAATAGTGATAATGGATTCATCATTAAGAAGTTTGTTTATTGCTTCGGCGGCAACATCTTTTAAATTTTTTCCGGAAAGGAAAATTTTCCCGTTATATATTACAAAAAAGTCTCCCTTTTTTACTGTAACTCCATCAACAGATGAGTCTTTTGCAGACTTTGATATCATGAAATGCTTTATATTGTTTATCCTGTCCCTGAAAAGAAAATTTGTTTTATTTATTTCATTTGTCTTTCCCATAAGGAGGCTGATAAGTGATATGGCGTTTTTTGATTCGACAATGAATACATTTGCTTTACAAAGAGAAGCTGCATATTTCAGCGACATCAGAATATCCCCGTCATCGGGAGCTGCAATTATATTTTTTGATTTCAGACTGTTAAGAAGATCAACAAGCTTTTTGACAGATGGTTTTCGTTTCCCGTAATCATACGCGTAATCAGCGCCCAGGCTTTGAAGGATTTTTTTAAAGCCTTCGCCGGAAACGATACAGAAAATACTTTGCTCTTTTTCATATTCAACAGAGTCATAACTTATAAAGTTCCGGTGTTGTTTTTTCATATCATCCACTTTCCTGAATATTATATTTCCGAAAAGAGAGATGTCTTTAATTACTGAATCAGGTTTATTTGTATGTATATGTATTTTATATGTGTTACCCCTGCCTGAAATTATAAGGCTGTCGCCATAGTTTATAATTTGTTCCTTAAGAGCCTGGCTGTCAATATTCTTATCGGAACTTACAGTCAGTTCCGTGCAATACCTGTACCTGATATCGGGATTCCATGAAGACTCAAATTCCTTAGTATCTTTTATAAGGGCTTCTCTTGCCTGATATTTGTTATTATGATTATGGGTTCTGTTTTTAAGGTACTGTTGAACATTATGAACTATATTATGCAGCCTCGCGTTTGTAATATTGCCTGCTCCAAGGTTCTGAACAAGAGTTCCTGTATCGCTTCGCTTTTTACGTAAATATCTTTTAACGAGAAGATCCTTAAGCAGACTATTTATCTTCAAAGCAACAGATAATGGCAGCGTTTCAGGGATTTTTCTTGAACTGAATTCTCTTTCAAGGCCTTCAAGCAGTATTAAGAATCCGGCGCCTCCTGAGTCAACAACCCCGGCCTGTTTCAATATGGGAAGCATATCGGGTGTTTTATCCAGAGTTTCTTTTAGGTGTGGTATGCAATCTATAATTAATTCAAGGGGATTCTCCTTTATCGTCATTATTTCAGAATATTTCTTTTTTAATTCCGACATAAGAGTAAGCATTGTCCCTTCCCTGGGATTGTCAGTTCCCTTGTAAGCAGTTACACATCCCTTTTCAATAGCTTTAAGAATATTTTCCCTTGAGAAATCATTGTTTTCAAGAACTTCAGTCATGCCTTCAAAAAACAGCGATAATATTACGCCGGAGCATCCGCGGCTGTTAAGAAGCATATTATCCGATATTAGCTTCAGGAAATCTCCCGGCAATATATTGTCAGGAAGATTCACAGGGATGTTTGCAAGCGCCCCCTGAATTGTCAGAGCAATATTCAATCCTGTATCACCATCAGGAACAGGAAATACATTTAACCTGTTTACATATTCCTTGTGACGCCAGAAATATTTTGAGATATTATCAAATGCATTCTTTATTTCTGCTATTTCATTTTTCATGTTATTGATTTGTAAGATCTTTTATTATAACCTTACTTTTTCAAACCAGGCGATACTATGCATAATTTTTATATGTAACTATACCGCTCTTTACAGCCCCGGTTTGTTTAAGCCACTCTGTCAGGGCACTTTCATAAAATAGTATTCAAACTTGTGACAAATAAAAGATTTGTTTTTGATTTAAAATTAGTATAATTTTAATAATTAATAGACTTATTAAATGATGCTATTAATATTTTTACGGTAACTTATAACAAAAAGCAATGGACAAATTATCATTTATAAGGTCAGTAATTAAAATGTCTAAGTCAGGTTTAGTAAACAGGTTCTTAATCAGAAAGATGGACTCTTTCCTATACGACAAAATTGTAAATCATGATCCTTTGAATGTAGAAGAAGTAAGGATCAGGAAATTTCAGTTCATATCTTCAATGCTTCATATGGCAATGAAGAATGTAAGAAAAGGATATATTTCACCAGGGATCATTGAGAGATTAGCTGAAGTGCTTATTGAAAACTCATTTTTCAAGGAATCTGCTGAAATTGTAAATAAACGGAAAATATTTTTTGAGGAACATGGTTACCAGGCTCCGAGCTTTATAACTTTATCGCCAACAGGAAATTGTAATCTTAACTGTCAGGGATGTTACGCGGGATCTGACAGAAATGGATCAGCATCGCTTCCATGGGAAACAGTTGACAGAATAGTCGCTGACGTTCATGATTCATTCGGAGCTCATTTCATTACAATAAGTGGCGGAGAGCCTTTCATGTATAATGATGGCGGTCACACAATATTTGACATTTTCAGTAAATATGATGACATGTTTTTCCTGATTTATACAAACGGGACACTGATCTCAAGGGAAGTGGCAGCAAAAATTGCCAAAACAGGAAATGCAACTCCCGCAATATCAGTGGAAGGATTTGAAAAAGATACAGACGAGAGAAGAGGACCCGGAACACATTCGCGGATTTTAAGGTCATTTGAAAATCTCAGGAGTGAAGGCGTTCCCTTTGGTATTTCAGTGACTGCAACGAGCAGGAATATTGATTCTCTTCTGGGAGAAAATTTCTATGAATATTATTTTGAAGAATTGGGAGCCACTTACATGTGGCAGTTTCAGTTTTTACCGATTGGACGCGGAAATAATGCCTTTAACCTTGTGGTTAATCCTGATAACCGCGTAAAATTGTACAACATGTGGGAAAAACAGCTTTCAGAGAACAACCGTTGCATTGCTGATTTCTGGAACAGTGGTATGATAACATGCGGATGCATTGCTTATGGCGGAAACCATGGGTATATTTACATTAACTGGGATGGGAATATAATGCCTTGTGTTTTTGTACCGTATTATATAGATAATATAAAAGACCTTTACAAAAAGAATCTTGGCCTGACAGATGCTTTGAATTCGGAATTTATGAAAAGAGGAAGGGAATGGCAGAATGAATATGGTCTGTCACATCAAAAAACAGCCGGAAACTGGCTGATGCCATGTTCTTTCAGGGATCATTACAAGAATTTCGTTGAGAATATACTGACTGATGATGCCAGGCCGGAGAACCCGGAAGCTGCCGAAATCATGAACAACAGGGATTATTTTGAAAAAATGAACAATTACGACATGGAATTAAAAGAACTGACAGAACCAATATGGAAGTATAAGTATATGAAGGAGGCTGCACCCGGTCTAATCAAAAGCCAGATTAATAAAATATAAAATTTTTCAATGGAGATGAGTGAACGCAATGATACAGAACAGACAATCCTTAAAGTGGCTGAAGTATTGTTCCTGAAAAGAGGCTATGCACAAACATCTACCACGGAGATTGCCAGGGAAGCCCGGTGCAATCAGTCTCTTATTCATTACTATTATCGTACAAAAGAGAATTTGTTTACAAGGATTTACGAAAAAAAGTTGTCGCTGTTTCTTTCTGACTTTATAAACGGGAGTAAAAGCAATCTTTCTTTCAGGGAAAAAATCAGAAGAATGATTGAAGCGCATTTTGATGCTCTCATTAATAATCCACAGTTACCGTTCTTTATTTTTACGGAACTATTATCAAATGATAAACGTCTTGATATGTTAAAAGAAAGCCTGAAAATGCATAATCCGGCTGAATTTAAGGTGTTCTGTGAAGAATTTCAGGATGAAATTTCGAAAGGAAATATAAGAGAGATGTCAGTATTCGATCTGATTATTCTGATCTTATCACTGAATGTAATGCTGATTCTTGGGATACCGATTATTAAGAAACTGGTTACAGGAAACGAAGAAACATTCGATAATTTTTTGAGCCGGAGAAGGAAGGAAAATGTCAGGATAATTTTACAAAGCCTTAATCCTTAAAATTCTTTGCTTATATAATTTGCAACTGCCTTCATTACTTAAAAGCATTTAACATCAAGTTTCGCAGATTTTAACAGTACAGGATCAGGAACTAAAAGCTGTATTTCAGTTTAAACATAAGCATATCAAAATTATTTAGATTACTAAATACTCCGCTTCCTTTGCCGTCAATAATAGCAGCAGAAAGACTCATTTCAACATTGTCGGTTGCCTGGTAAGCAATTTCAGGCACAAATAAAATTGTGTAATTATCTTTTATATTATTCCAGTCAGTCACAATAAAGCCTCCGCCTATTGGGGCAATTTTTAATTTTTCGTTAAAAAATTTCTTTTCATATCGTGCAAAGAAATAATCATTAAGGTTTCCCTGCCCCCGTTCATTGATGAAACCATGCATATACTGAAAATTCACGTATGAACCGTCTGAGAAATTGTAATCACCGCCAAGCACAAATCTCACGTATGGTTCTGAAGAGTCCAATAACAAAGAATCTATGGTCACAGGGACGGGTGAAGCAGGATAAAAAGCTGAAAAATCATTTGTCATTATTACGTTTTTGTCTGGTATAAAAGCAGCCGCTTCTGCCCATAATCCGAATCCACCAATGCTTGTTGCCATATCAACGCCAAGTATATGAGTTCTTGAAAATGTAAGTTGTGAGTTTATATTTATGCTGCCAAGAGCATCCACAGGGATAAATGTGTTCCTTGTGGCGAACGGTAAACCATCATATCCCCATACATAGCTTAATGAAAAATCGACTCCTTTTACAAAACCTTTAAACTTTAAACCAGCAGTTGAACTCTGTGCCAGATTGTACCGTGGCATCAGTATGGTATCAGAAAATTCATTCAATACCATTCCCTGTGGCAGTTCCATTTCCGGTGTCAAAGCATTTGCATAAATACCAATTGGCATGTTTGCAGGCTGGAAGATTGGTATATAGACTCCTTGCATGGAGAAATTATTGTTAAAATAATAATTCAGGCTTATAGCATCTGAGCCTCTATGGCGTCCAAAATCGAGAATATCTTCCAAGTCATAGGGATTCAGGTTATCAGTAGGATTAAGTTTATCGGCAGTTCCCCAGACGATTCTTTGACGTCCTACCGTTAAATCCAAGTTCTTTGAAAGAAAGCCGAATAACTGAACATACGCTTCCCTTAATTCAATATTATAAGGGTCAATTATACCTTTGTTGTATAAATCGGAAGATGAAGTAATATTTGGCAAACCAATATTGCGAAGCCAGATTTCACTGTAAAATTTTGACCTGCTGGTAATTTTTTTATCCAATTTTAACGTAAGACGGTTTTCATTCCATGCCCAATCATTTTTATCAGTCAGCAGAAAGCGTTCATCAGTCAACAGTGAACCTGAAATTTTAAGATTATAATCGTCCTGAGCATAAATTACACTCTCAGATATAACAAGAACTATTATTACTGCAAAAAGATTTAATTTTTTCATAATTTATTGAATTAAAATTATGTTCCCATAATTTTTGTGGTTTTTAAATGCGAAATATTTCTCCGGGTAAAAAATAGAATTCCTGACAGAATCACTATAATACCTGCCCAAAAAAGGTTCCATGAAAAATTCTGCGGATAGTATTTAAGAGACAGAGCAAAAAGGTCTTCGCTGGGAATTGACCAGAGATCTCTCAACGAGAAATGAGTTAAGATGAACTTTGTATAGTCTGCAATAAACGAAATTATAATTATCAGAGATCCTGTAATAAATATTAAAAGTTCATGAGTTCCAAATTTTACTCTTTCATTAACGGAAGAAAAGAAGAGTATGAGTAAAGCCAATAAGATCATAATACCGGATACAATGACGGGAGTTATTACAGGGCCTATCCAGGTTACAGGCAACAGAAATAAGATATCCATTGTAAAAAGAGATTCAGGCCAGTTTATTAGCAATTTCAGGAAGATATAATAAAAAATATCCCACAGAGCAAAAGAAAAAATAAAATAAGCAAACCTGGTAATTGTCGATTCCCCCGTTAGAATGCCAACTGATAAAAGCATTAGCAATGAGAAAGCTTCACGCAATATTTCAGTTGTAGCAAGGCTTTCAGGGATTGGCTGAAGGGGAAAGGAAAATCCATCCGGATATACAATTTGCCGCAGGTAGATTACGATGGCGCTTTCAAAAAAACCCATTGCAATGGCAAATATTGTTACCCAGATTATTGTTTTAGTCTTCATTCGTTATAATTGTTCAAATAAGATGAAATTGTCTCCCTTGCTTCAGCTTCTCCAAGCATAATAAGTTCTTTAGCCTTATAAAAATCAAATGTGCCTGCTGAATCGTATGGTATATTTATGACTATTTCAGGCTTGTACTTTTCAATGCTTACCTTCGCCAGCTTGTGTATCATTGCTGATGATGTGGTAGTTAGTAAGGTATAATAGCCAATACTTTGTTTATCTCCGGTTGAAATTAATTTCGAAAAAATATTAAATAACCCTTTTGAATAATCCCTGTCTGTTTCTGATTGTTCAGAGATATTCTCGCGCCTATCCCCATATAAGTTCACTACAACTGTTATAGCCCCTTCAGCAGGTTTTACAAATTCAAGGGGAACAGGATATAGAAGTCCACCATCAACAAGGATACTACCATTATAATTTACCGGTATAAAAACGGCCGGAATTGAAACTGACGCCCGAATAGCTTTATAAAAACTTCCTCTATCAAAAATCACTTCCTTTTCATTCAGGATATCTGTTGCAATGGCCGTAAAGGGGACCTTCATGTCTTCTATGTTCATATCCGGGATAAATGCTTTTAACTGTTCAAAAACCCGTTCACCTTTAAGGAGACCATGAGAAGTTATGGTAAAATCCATTAAACTCCATACATCTTTCTTTGTAAGGCTGCAAACCCAGTCAGTGTACTCAGACAATTTGCCCATTGCATAGAGTCCACCTATAACAGAACCTATTGAAGATCCGGCAATTGAATGAATTTTAAAACCATGCCTTTCCAATTCATGAATCACTCCAATCTGGGCAAGTCCTTTTGAACCGCCACTCGACAGAACCAGTGATACGCTTTTGGGCATCTGATCTGGGATTAATCTTACTGTATTAATTTTCTCACTGTAAAATCATCATCGGTCAGCCCGGTATCATATTTCACGTCCGACATCTGCATTTTGGTCTTATGATTCTTCTTGAAGTCGGTCATTTCAATTTCCTGAGCATTCCAATAGTTGCCTACTTTGCTGAATATGTATTTTGCTGATTTAATCTTAGTATTTCCTTTATCGTAATAATCCATCGTCTCAGGATAAAAGTTTGTTTTATTGATGGTTACAACTATTTTTGAATAATCAGATTGTGTCATTGGAGTCAGTTCCAGTGTAAATACATTTGCTCCGGCTTCAATTAATTTGGGAGTGTATTTTGCTGAAAAAGGTTTTGATTCCATATCATCATAGGAGAAGTCAGTACCAGCAAAATTCTGATTTTTAGCACTGGTGGCAATTCTTCTTTCTTTGCCAAATGCAGGTAAATACAAATACATTACATCATTAGGCAGAGATAATACCGATATGCCAGCCTGCGATGCCGGTGCTGTAAAACGAAACATACGTTTATCATTCCCTTTCTGTTGGATGGTAGCTTCCCTTACTTCTTCCTTTCCGGCTTTATCAATAAGGACAATCTTATTTTTTCCTGTCATATCTTTCGGGGAATACATCACGTCATCCATTCTTTTTAAAATTGTAGATGCATCCTGTGCATTAGCAGGGTATATTCCTGCCGTCAGAACCATAATGGTTATTAATGCTGAATGAATTATTGCTTTCATTTTTTTATGTTTATAAGTGAATAAATTAGTTTGCAATGATTTTACGTTTCCTGTTCGCCAGAATCAGTATTACAGGTAAAAGAGTCAAAGAGCCAAGACCTGAACCAAACATGCTTATTGCAACAAGCAAACCGAAATTCTGCAATGGCACTAACTGAGAAAACAGCAAGACCAAAAAACCTGCTGCAACTGATGTAACATTTATTATTATGGCTTTGCCGCTTGACAATAATGTCTTTTCGATTGCTTTTTCAGCATCCCCGTTCTCCTTCAAATGCGCATTAAATCCTGAGATAAAATGTATTGAATAATCAATACCTATTCCCAATGCAATGCTCCCCACAAGCACAGTAGCTATATCGAGAGGAATACCAGTGAATCCCATAAAACCGAATAACACTAATATTGTAGCAATTATTGGAATGGTCGCATAGATTCCATTTGAAAATGAACGGAATAATAATCCCACAATCAGAACCACCAGAACCAGTGCAATCAACAGACTGCTGAACTGACTTTTAATCAGACTGTCATTTAATCTGACGTATACAGAGGGCATTCCTGTCAATTCAATTTTGCAGTTTTCACTTGAGTTTTCCTTAATAAACTGGCTCATCTTTGTGGTGAAGTCTTCTATCGCTTTATTCTCTACAGAAGCAAATTTTGACTGAATAATACCCCGTTTTAAATCTCCTGAAACAAGTTGCTGCATGACATCCTGACCATCAAGAAGAAACCATAATTGCTCTATTTTTGTCCGGTCATCAGGTATCTTCTTCCCTTCCAGCATGGCATCATTCATTTGTTCAATAAGGTCTGCAACTGATTGTGTTACGCTGATATTCGGGTCTTGCTTCATGAATTGTTCAGTCTTAATCATCATTTTTAAAACCTTCGGACTTTGCACATCACCGTCAAAAACTACAAAAACAGGAAATGACCCACCGAACTTTTTCTGCATTAAATCTTCTGATATTCTTGTAGGATTGTCTTTCTTAAAATATTCAGCCATGTTAGTACTTGTTTTAATATAGAACATGCCTGCAATACTTATAATCAGGAAGATACTCCATACAGAAAAAATATACTTCGGATGTCTGAATAACAGTTTGGCAAGAGGTTGAAGGATAAAATGAGATAAAACTGTTTTCTTTTCAGTTAAATCCTCTTTTGCTCTAATATTATTATTTGAAAAGATGGAGATAAAGGCTGGAACAAAGAAAATTGCAAGAAGAAGGGAAATGAATACCCCTATTGCAGTAAAAATTCCAAAATCAGTTATCATTGTCAGGTATGACCCAAGTACAAATGAAACAAAACCTATGGCAGTTGTTGCAGCAGCCAGAAAGACAGGAATTAACACATAAACAAGTGCTTTTACAATTGTTTCATTTGAGTCAACTAACCTGTTGACATTGAGACTGTTGATTACATGAATTGTATAGGCACTTCCTACTGCCAGCAATATGATAGGCACAATATTAAGTATTATGGTGAGTTCATGACCAGCAGTAACCATAATACCTACTGTCCAAATAACCGCAATGCCAGCAGTAAGCAGGGGTAATAAAACCCCCCTGAACGATTTAAAACTGATGTACAAAATCAGCGCAATTACAATGAAAACTATTGGCAACAGCCATACTATGTCTGATACTATCAAATCAGAAACATCGTTAATCATAAAAGGAAGTCCGCCAAAGTAGATTGTTTCAGGTAATTTCAGTGCTTCAATTTTATTTTTGATTCCTTTGGCAACAGCTTGTTTATCAACTTCAGGGATTAAAGTGAATAGAACAACAGTTGCTGTTCCATCTTCTGACACTATTGCCCCTTTATACATCTCTTTTGAGAAAACATAGGATTTAAGACTGTCTAACTGTGATTGACTTTCCGGAAGATTATAATCGTCAACAAGTTTTCCGATTTCAATACCTTCTTCAGTGCTTTTTATGTCGAGGATATTTGTCAGACTTGTCACGGTAGAGACACCATGTGTAATTTTCAGACTGTCAGTAATTTGTTTTACATGTTTGAGCAAATCATTTTTAAATACATTATCAGATTCAAGAACAATCATACCCATTTCATTGCCCCCAAAATCATTGCCTATATTTTTAAAAAGCGATGCCGCCGGGTCGTCATCAGGCAGGGAACTAATTATATCTGAATTAATTTTTAAAAAACTGGCTTGATAACCGAAGAATAATGTAAGTACTATTACGCTTGCGATAATAATCCATCTGTTTTTGAGGATTTTCCAGGTAAATTGTTCCATATAATAAATATTGACTATTACTGTTTTGCGGTCAGTTCAAAATTATAAATAGATTTTAACCAAAAGTGTTTTGTATTCATAATTTGATTAAAAAAAGAGTGTTTATTTTTTTTGTGTTCTTAAACTGTTGACAATCATAGATGATAGTTCATCAATTGTACTCTCGTATTCTGCATACTTTTCCTGAAGAAATAATGGTATTTCAATCCCATTGATGACCATCATGAAAATATTTATAGTTGAACTTATATTCGTAAAATCAAGAAAACCTTCTTTTTTCCCTCTCTCAAGTATTATTGTCAATTGGTCTCTTTCAAATGAAGCAAAATCTTCCCGTACATCTTTTACAAACAGATATTTTTCAAAGAAATCAGCTTTAAGCGTTTCATGATAGTTTACTGCTCTATGCAGCAACTTTAACCTTGTAAGGGTGTATTCTTTTAGTGTAATAAGCGAATCATTATTTGCATCAACAATCTTCTTTAGTTCAATTTTAACTGCATTTAACTCCTGTTTTAGCACTTCATTAAAAAGTTCTTCTTTGCCCTTAAAATAGTAATATAATACCCCTTTTGCCTTATGGATATGCTTGGCAATCTCGTCCATAGTGGTTTTATGGAAACCGAATTTTGAAAAATACTTTGTTGCTGAATTAATAATCAGTTCTTTAGCATTAATTTTTGACATAATTGACTATTACTGTATCTCGGTCAAATATAATTACTTTAAAGCTTTATTTCAAATTCCCTTATAAAAATATCAAATAAGTAAGTTCTATAAAACTTTATGTATTTTGACAGATGGTATTGATAATCCTCATATTGTTAATAATCTAATGGTTAGATATTGCACTTATATAAAAATTTCATTGATCTTAAAAATTGTTTTTCGGATTGAAAATAAGTGGTCACCAATAAAATTTAAAGGATTATGTTGCAGAAAACTTTTCAAAGACTCCTAATCCAAATAATGCAAAATCATACTTAACAGGATCTCCTGAGTCGAAACTTCTTAAAACTTCGTCAAGTTCTTCAACTGCCTTTGCATTGTTTTGTTTTCGCCTCAATAAGCCTAGTTTCCTGGCCACCTTTCCCGAATGAACATCGAGCGGACATGATAAGATTGATGGAGATATTGTGTCCCATAAGCCAAAATCCACACCTTTGTTGTCTTTCCGGATCATCCACCTCAAATACATATTTAATTTCTTTGCCGATGATCCTTTATATGGATCAGATACATGCCTTTCCGTTCTCTTTTCATGTGGAAGTTCAAAAAAAATATTGTGTAATTCATGTATAGCAGGTTGAAGAGAATCAGTCGCTTGATAAGTGCTGAAAATAGCTTCAAGTCCACCTTTGTTCTTGTAAATATGTCGCAGTGCTTTTAAGAAATAAAACAGATCTGTGGAATTAAATGTTCTATGTACAAAATTTCCAATCCCCTGAAATTCATCATCACTTGAATTCATTATGAATTCGTAAGGTGAATGATCGAGCAATTCCATAATTCGGTTTGCATTTTTGAGAATCATCTTTCTGTTCCCCCAGGCGATAGTGGCTGCAAGAAAACCCGCTATTTCAATATCATGCTTCTCAGTAAATTGATGTGGAATACTAATTGGATCACACATAATGAAGGAAGGCTGGTTATATAATTCAACCTTTTCATCAAGAAACTCCTTCAGCTCATGTCTTTTTAACTTCATTTCCTTAAATTGGATGTCATAAAAATAAGGAAATAAAATCAAAAATTATGCTACCTTAATCATCCGTAGGAATATGTTCCTCAG
>Ga0209507_1002480_pt1 | contig 12477 bp, 8 predicted proteins | sample AD_UKC028_MetaG_FD_184414 | JGI IMG/M metagenome (GOLD analysis project Ga0209507, IMG submission 184414) | Active sludge microbial communities of municipal wastewater-treating anaerobic digesters from USA - AD_UKC028_MetaG (SPAdes) (version 2) | ecosystem: Engineered > Bioreactor > Anaerobic >...
CACTGGAGGAGCCTCTTGTCCTTCCCTCCAGGATACCCAACCTGCTCATAAACGGCTCTTCCGGCATCGCTGTCGGCATGGCTACCAATATCCCTCCCCATAACACCAACGAGGTCATAAACGGCCTCATCGCGTTCATTGAGAACAACGAAATATCCATAACCGAACTGATGAAGATCATCCCTGGGCCGGATTTCCCTACTCAGGGGATCATCTACGGCCGTCAAGGCATTATCGAGGCATATCAGAACGGCAGGGGACATATCATCCTGCGCGCAAAGGCCGACATCGAACAGAGAAAGAAAGACGGCCGCGAGTCCATCGTCATCACCGAGATCCCCTACCAGGTGAATAAGGCCCGCCTCATAGAAAGCATCGTCGAACTCATAAACACGAAGAAGATCGAAGGGATATCCAATATAAAGGACGAGTCGAGCAGAGAAGGCATGCGCATAGTCATTGACCTGAAAAAAGGGGAAATAGCGATCCCCATCCTTAACAAGCTTTATAAACACACACAGCTCCAGACCACATTCGGCATCATCTTCCTCACCATCGTCAACAACGAACCAAAGCTTCTCAATCTGAAGGAGATGCTCAAGGAATTTGTCGATTTCCGCAAGGATATAGTCACGAAAAGGTCCATCTTCGAATTGAACAAGGCCCTCGACCGCCTCCATCTGCTTGAAGGCCTCAAGACCGCCCTGGATCATATCGACGAAGTCATAGCCATCATTAAAAAATCCACCAACACGCCTGAGGCACGCGAGGCCCTGATGGGACGTTTCACTTTCTCCGAGAAACAGGCCACAAATATCCTCGAGATGCGCCTGCAAAGGCTGACCTCCCTTGAAAGGACAAAGATACTCGACGATCACAAGAATACCACCGAAGACATCAAACGCCTCGAAATGGTCCTTGCCAACGAGTCACTGCTCCTGGAGATCGTAAAGAACGAGCTCGTCGAGATCCGCGACAGGTACGGCGACAAGCGCCTCACGGAGATCGAGGATTATTTTCCCGAGATCACCCTCGAAGACATGATCAAGGAAGAGGAAGTGGCCGTAACAATCACGAACAAGGGCTACATCAAGAGGACCTCTCTCGATCAGTATAAAAACCAGATCCGCGGGGGCAAAGGCAGGACAGGCATCATCGTGCGGGAAGAGGACTTCGTTGACCATCTGTATATCGCGTCCACTCATTCAAACATCCTTTTCTTCACCAATATCGGGAAGGTTTACGCCGTCAGGGTCCATACTATCCCTGAAGCGTCGCTGACATCAAAGGGTAAACCAGTGGTTCACCTCATCAACCTCGAAAAGAACGAGCACATAACGGCGGTTGCCCATGTCAAGGAATACAGTGAAACGAGCTTTCTCTTTTTCGTGACCAAAAAGGGCCATGTCAAGAGACTGAGCCTGGATCTTTTGAAGAACATCAGGTCATCGGGGATCAAGGCCATCACGCTGCCGGAAGAGGACAGCCTCATTGCGGTCCTTGAAACGCAGGGCGATGGCGAGATCATGATAGGCACCAGGTTCGGCCTTGCCATACGGTTCGACGAAAAGCAGATCAGGCCCATGGGAAGGACAGCCTACGGCGTCCGGGGTATACGTTTCAAGAAACAGTCTGACGAGGTCGTGTCCGTCGAGAAGGTAAACCAGTCCTGCACGATCTTCACGGTAACCGAGAAAGGTTACGGCAAATGTGCTCCATGCTCCGACTACCGCATCCAGGCACGGGGAGGTTCAGGGATCATCAACGTGAGATGCGGATCCAAGAACGGCAGTGTCGTCGGCCTCAACAGGCTGAGCGAGAACGAGGACGTTATACTGGTCACCGACACGGGCAGGACCATCAGGTTCCGTTCCCGCGACATCCCCATCCAGAAACGAGGCGGCCTCGGCGTTAAGCTCATGGGCCTCAGGGAGGGCGAAGTGATAGGCGGTGTGGCAATCATCGAGAGTGAAGCGATGGACGGTGAGAACGGCATTGGAGAAAACAACATCGGTGATAATGAATGAACGCAGGGGTGATCGGGGCGGGTGCATGGGGAACAGCCTTCTCCATCCACCTCGCAAGGACCGGTAAAAAGGTCCTCCTTTGGGCATTTGAAAAGGAACTTTACCCGGTACTTCGCGATTCCAGGGAAAACAGGACATACCTGCCCGGATTCAAACTTGATGGTCCCATCGATTTTACGCAGGAGATAAGGGAGATACTGGACTTTGCCGAAATGGTGGTCGTGGCCACCCCCTCCTTTGCCCTCAGACAGACTCTTGCCCCCTTCTCATCGGATCTTAAGGAAAAAAAGCTCCTGATCCTGACGAAAGGGATAGAACGCTCAACCTTCAAGCTGATGAATGAGGTGGTGGAAGAACTGACCGGTTCCGACGGCAAAGGGATCGCAACGCTCTCGGGGCCGTCTTTCGCCAGGGAAGTAGCCGGCGGCCTCTTCACCGCGGCCGTTGTGGCATCGGAAAGCATGGATCTTTCCTTCCGCTTTCAACAGGAGATACACAGCGATCATTTCAGGGTATACCGCAGCGACGATATCACCGGGGTCGAACTGGGAGGGGCTTTGAAGAATGTCATGGCCATCGGTGCGGGCATCCTGGAAGGACTGCGTTTCGGGTCAAACACTCAGGCGGCCTTCACGACGAGGGCCCTTGCCGAGATAAAGCGCCTCGGTAAGGCTCTCGGCGCCCGGGAAACAACCTTTATGGGCCTCTCCGGCATAGGTGACCTCATCCTCACATCATACGGCAGTCTGAGCAGAAACAGGCTGTTCGGCATCGAACTTGCCTCCGGCAGGAAACCAGCCGATATCATCGATTCCCAGAAAGCGGTCGTCGAGGGATATTACACGATCAACGCAGTTTACAATCTTGCCGCAAAGATGGGCGTGGAAATGCCCATCACCGAAGAGCTCTATCGGATCGTCTACGAAAACAAGGACATTGCCTCGTCCCTCCAGGACATCATCAAGAGGGAATTCAAGGAAGAGGATGGATAGAAAACGGGACAACGAAAAGATCCCAACTGTTTTCCCTATGACCTATCACCCATCACCTGTCTTCTTCACATTCGGCAATCCCCCGTGTACCGTCTGGAGGATGATGAATCCGGCGATGAACAGAACGGATACCGCCACGACAGCGGGCCGCTGGTTCTTTGTCAGTGAAGATATGGTGCCGAAAATAAGTGGTCCGACAACAGCCGATGTCTTGCCTACAAGGCTGTAAACACCGAAGTATTTCGATTCATCTCCGGGTGGAATGAACTGGGAGAAAAAAGCCCGTGTTGCCGCTTGCACTGTTCCGAGACCAAGACCCGCCATGGACGCGGCAACAAAAAATAAGGCCTTCTGGTAGATGAAATAGACAAAAACGGTCATAAGGACCCAGAGTATCAGCGAGAACGAAACCACCTTTTTCGGCCCCCAGTAATCTATGGGTCTTGCCATCAAAAAAGCTCCGATGAGAGCGGTGACCTGAACAACAAGATAGAGCACGATCAACTGCTCGGGCATGAAGCCGAGGGTGGTGGCCGCGAATATGCTTGAAAAAACAATGACCGTATTGACACCGTCCTCATAGAGAAGGTAGGCGAGTAAAAACCTGCGCTGGTCCTTATTGGACCACATCTTTTTCAATACGCTCAACGTTGTTGTAAAACCGTCCTTCGCCGCCTTTATAAGTCCGGCGCCTTTCCCTTCATCGCGGGGCAGAAAGAAAAATGCCGGAAGTGAAAAAACCATGAAAAAGACGGCAACCATCGGCCAGGCCAGGGTGATATGCCCCGACTTGATCAGGCACAGCCCTATGACGAGTGAAACGATCGATCCAAGATAACCCGTCGCGTATCCCCATGCGGACACCCTCCCCTGATATTCGCTGCCGGCAATGTCATTCAGAAAGGAATTGTAAAAGACAATCCCTCCCTCCAGGCCTATGTTGGCAAGGGTCACCAGGAGAAAACCCGTGATCACCATACCCTTCTCCATAAACAACAGGGAAGCCGTGGCGATAACACACAGAAGCGTATATACAAGAAGGAATTTCTTTTTCGCTCTGGCATAGTCGGAAATGCCCCCGAGGAAAGGGGAACTCAGGGCAACAAAGGCCATGCTCAGAGATATGGCCCTGCCCCACCAGACATCACCCATGTTGTTATCGTTCCCGACAATCACGGTCGTATAGTAAACTGGAAAGATGACGGCTGCTATGACTGCGGAATAACTTGAGTTCGCAAAATCAAAGAGGCACCACGAGAATATTTTTTTGTTAAAGATAAGGCTCTTCATTGTCTTTTGGCGTGCACTAATTTACAATAAACAACAGCATACTGCACTAAAAAAGGAGGGGCTTGATGGATCTTTCCGCGTTTGATAACATGGACAACGACCAGCTTAAAAATTACCTTACCTTTCTGTTATGGCACTATCGCCTGGTTGATGCCTTCTGGTTCATCTACGTCGGTGATACCTACAGCCAGGAGCAGGCCGAAAGGATAAATGAAAAGGTGTGGTCCAGGGTGCCTGAGATGGGTGCGAGAGACCTCGCAAAGCGTTTCGATATCAAGGAAAAAGGTCTGAAGGGCTTTTTGAGTGTGCTGAGGCTTTTCCCGTGGACCATTCTCGTGGAATACAAGATCGAGGAAAAGGAAGACGAGGTGATCATTACCATACCCCATTGCCCCACCCAGGAAGCGCGCTTGAGACGCGGCCTTGAGGAATTCGTCTGCAAGGAGATGCACCGCGGGGAGTTTGAAAGCATCGCACGGGCCGTGGACCCTTCGATCCAGGTCGAGTGTGTCTTCGCTCCACCCGATAAACACCCTGAAGAGATGTTCTGCAAGTGGAGATTCACCGAGAACAAGCAATAGAACAGGCACCCGATCATACCGTCGAAAGCGGAGGAACTGCATGATCATCGGCATACCGAAAGAGGTCAAGGAAGGTGAGAACAGGGTTTCCATAACACCGGCAGGCGTCCACGCCCTCGCTGCCGATGGTCATACCATCCTTTTCGAAAAAGGGGCAGGCGAAGGCAGCGGACTTTCCGATGCGGAATACGCAAACGAAGGCGCCGAGATCATGAGATCAAATAAACTGACCTTTTCGAAAGCCGACATGATCGTCAAGGTAAAGGAACCCCTTGAAGACGAATGGCCCCTCCTTCGCGAAGGCCAGATGCTGTTCACCTACCTCCATCTCGCCTCGTCAGAAAAACTGACAAAGGCCCTCCTCAAAAGAAAGATCACCGGTATCGCTTATGAAACGATGGAGGACAAAGAAGGCAGATTGCCCCTGCTCATCCCCATGAGCGAGGTGGCGGGACGGATATCCGTCCAGGTTGCCATGCGCTTCCTTGAAAGCGATCACGGAGGACAAGGGGTCCTTCTTTCTGGAGTGCCAGGCGTCCCGCCGGGCGAGGTCGTCATTATCGGCTGCGGCGTCGTAGGGCTCAATGCAGCACAGATCGCGTCAGGTCTCGGGGCCCATGTGACCGTTCTGGACATTTCACACAACCGTCTGAAATACGTGGAAGATATCATGCGCGGTTGTGTCACGACCGTCTATTCAACAGAATATGCCATCCAGAAGGCCATTGCGAACGCCGATGTACTCATAGGCGCTGTGCTGGTTCCCGGGGCAAAGGCCCCCGTTCTCGTTACAGAACAAATGGTATCGCACATGAAACCCGGTTCGGTCATTGTCGACGTCTCCATCGACCAGGGCGGATGCATTGAAACCATCAGGCCGACCTCACACAGGGAACCCATCTATAAGCTCCACGACGTCATCCATTACGCCGTCCCGAACATGCCCGCATCGGTTCCCAGGACATCGACGTTTGCCCTGACAAACGCAACGCTTCCGTATGTCCGGGCCATTGCCTCCAGAGGGATAAAAAAGGCGGCATCGGAGGATCCTGTGATAGCCTCGGGGATCAACATGAAAAAAGGCATCATCACTCATCCCGCCGTCGCTGAAGCATTCAGGATGAAATGGAAGCCATGGAATAAGATATGAAATAGAGGTTATAGATGATGGGTTATGGGAAAGACAGTTTGAAAGTTTTAAAGTTTGATAGTTTGAGAGCTTATAAACGACACAAAAAGGCTTATTCCTTCCCTTGGAACGGTTCACAAACTTTCAAATCTTCAAATTGTCTTTTGTTCAGTCTACAAACATCTTTTCGATGATCCCCACATCCCCGCTTTCGCTCTTTGTCGCGATGAAGGTCGGGACAGTGAAGGCATTGACGGCTTCCGAAATGGAAAGGCTGCCTTCGGCGGAATCTTTTCTCCCGGTAAAGGGAACCGTATCGGGGCTGCGCTGGCACTGACAATTTATGTTGACCCTTGACACGTTATGCACCATGCGGCCGGCAAGCTTGGTAAGGGTCGCCCTGTCCCTGCCGAAAAGGCTTGCCTGCTGGCCGTAGTTGGAAGCCGAGATATACCGGATCGGCTCGTCGAGGTCATCGTAGGGAACGATCGGCACGACAGGTCCGAACTGCTCCTCCCTGCAAACACGCATATGTGTCGAGGCAGGATAAAGCAGCGCCGGATAGAAAAAGCTGCCGCTCACCTCGCCGCCGCCGTCATTGACGACCCCGGCGCCGAGATTGACGGCGTCCTCTACCAGTCCTGACAGATACTGCGTACGGTCATGTTCCGCAAGGGGGGTGATAAAAACATCTTTTTCCCATGGCATCCCATAGCTCAAAGCAGAGAGTGCCTCTTTGAAACGTTCGTTGAACTCCCCTGCGATCGATCGATGCACGAAAAGGATCTTCAGCGCGGCACATCTTTGTCCATTGAACGCCAGGGTGCCTCTGGCGCATTCTCCAACTGCCGTGTCCATATCGGCATCGGGTAATATAATGGCAGGGTTCTTCGCTTCCAGTCCGAGGATACATTTCAGGCGGTGCGGTTTCGGGTGAAGCCCCCTGAGATAGGTGGCAACAGGACTGGTTCCGATAAAATAGAAGACATTTACCATTCCCGACGCGAGAAGGGGCGGTATCGTCCTCTTCCCTTCACCATAAACAATACTGACCGACCCCGCGGGAAAGAGGTCCTCGATGGGCTTGAGCATGTGCTGAAAAAAAAGGCACCCGATCCTCGGAGGCTTTATTATCACGGCGTTACCCGCAAGCATTGCCGGGGCAAAAGCCGTCATGGTCTCGAACAAAGGATAATTGAAAGGGCCCATAACAAGGGTTACCCCGTAAGGGATCCGCGTAAGCCTTCCAGTGATCCCATTGTCAACGATCGGCCCTGCAGACATTCCTCCCGGTTGCCCGAGCTGCTCGAAGCATGCCCGTGCGTAACCAAGCGCCCGGTCGAACTCATCCCGGGCATCCCGGGAAGTCTTTCCCACCTCCCACTGGAGAAGGCGTACGATCTTGTCCTTCACCTCCTCCATGCGCGTCAGAAAGGCGTCGAAGCGTTCTATTCTCTCCCCGACAGGCAATCCGGGCCATTCGCCCTGCCCGTTCGAAAAGGCATCGAGGGCCTGTCGCAGGACGCTCAAAGAGGCCTCCTCATCCATTGAAGGCGCCTGTCCGATGCATTTCTGGGACAGACCGTCGTTATTTCGTATCAATAATGGTGACAGAACCTCTCTAAAAGGTCCCTTCCAACCCGTGACCTTCCCGTTGACAAGATAGTCCTTCCGGCCTGCGGGTAAACCTTCCAGCATTTCGGCAGGAATGTCTTGTTCATATGGAAAAACGGTTTTCATATATTCTTTTTTCCCGGCTGATGCGTCAAGAAACAACTTTTTCTCTTATCATGACCAAGGATATTTATTATAGGGGGAAAAGAGGCGAAACATCAATTGTAAAAAACCTTACAGGCAAGGTCCGGTCAATATCAGCGGCGTGTTCAGCGGCCATCCGCGCATCGGGTCCATAAAAAAGCTCCCCGTGTGCAACCCTCTTCATAACCGTTCTCTTTCTCCCGCCGTTAAACGAAAACCTTTCATATCAACGGGTTATCAAAGAGCACGCCGTTCCCGACATGCCGGAAGCGGCGTTGACCCGGATTTCATCCCTCTGCCTGATTTTTCTACCTCCCTCTTATTGACATTTTGACTTGGTTACCCGACAGGTCATTATTTTCGGCACTTCTGTGTTCGTACCGCAAGTCACGGCTGGCCATCTCCGTTACCTTGGTCCATGTTGTTTGCTTGCAGGAATCGATTCATGTCAGTGAACATGCTGAAGAAAACGGGTTTCCCTGAAAAAGCCAGCGGGGATATTGGACCAACCGCCATGAATGGAAACTCCTGGAGGTTACGGGCTGGGAAACTCTGCGGATCACGGAATGACTGGTACAATTCCAATGAGCGCTTGTCTCCACCCACGAAGTCCCGAAGGCGGTCGAACTCCGTGCCCATGGCGAGCCCGAATCCAAACGCCAGTATTCGAAGTTGCTGCAGAATCTCCGGATCAAGACCTCCGAGCGTTTGGCTAATAAAGAACCATCCCAAACCGTATTTCCGCGTCTCCCTTACTGCGCGACGCAGCAACACCCGTAGCCGCTCGGCCTCAGTATCCTGTTCCAATCGACCGCTGGGGGCATGTCTATGCGCCTCATCAAGAAGAACAAGAACGTTTGCACTTTGCCTTGTTGACAAGCTGGATGTCGATTGGGCAATGAGAACATTCAGCAATTTGCTCAGCAGACGGCGCTCCAGATCTTCGGTCCAGAAACGGTTCTGATTGCCTCGCGCAGATAAGTCGATAACAACCACTGGACGTGACCCTGCTACGTTTGCGGTTCCCATCAAGTCCGATACGATCCCATACAATCGCCGCCTCCCTGGCCCTGCAGCGAAAAGGCTGCAGAGAGGAATCCATTTGTTGTTTAGAACTTCATCCAACCGATTTGTCAGGATGTCCTGCACTCGGTTTTGCAGGCGCACCCGCGGGTCCTTGCTTGGGAAAATGTACTGAATACTTTGCTGGTCTATGACGGCATTCAGTGCGGCGGTAAGCGCATCGCGACTTCCAGCGTTGGCAAGTGGGAATTGTTGCCGTCCTCCTTGCGTTGCACGCTCCAGAGCATTTCGCACCACTTCCGCTGCGCGCACCGCGTTGTTGTTATGTGTGATGGTTAGCTCCTCACAGAAGCCAAGAGAGATAAGCATTTCCTCAAAGGTGTTCCAATCATCCAATTGAATATCTGCGATTCTATAAACATTAATTGATCGCCCCTGCTGCCTAACAATCTGGTCCAGAGCCAGCCCCTGGTTACCCACGCGCGAACCTGAAAGCTCCAATGTGAATTCACCCTGCGGATCAATAACGAGGATTCCGAGATTGGGGTGCCTGGAGTAGGCACAAAGCATCATTTTTGCCAAGCCGGATTTACCGGAACCTGTCTTGCCAAATACACCAATATGATAGGCCTCTCCCGCGCCGCCGAGCCCCTGGTCGCTGCTCCCGAAGTGTTTGAACCACATGGGATAAAGAATTTCATTGGCGTATGCTCGACCGAGGTAAAAAACCTCAGATCTATATGCCTGCAATAGCTGATCAAGTAGAGCCTGATCGATTCTTGAGACTCTGGTCCCTGTTGCCGGAACCATTCCCAACACTTCTGGCTGAAACCCATCCGTTGTTCTCTTGAATGTGGCACCAACAACGAGGTCTGCCGTTCGCGTGTCCTGTCGGTTCGTGATAGGGGGAATCTCACCTGTCCGTTTCACAAGGTTCCGGAACACGGAATCCTCATGCCAACGGTTCTTCAGCTCGATACCAACGATTTGACCAACTGATACAATTGCCTGACCGTTCTGCGTTGCTTGGAAGGCCGAAAGAGCGCCCACCAATCGTTCCTCTGTGGCCTCCTGAAGTAGGTCCAGAGTAAGCTCGGTATTGGTCGACGGGCTGCCAACAACAGCCACGTCTTTGTTGCGGTTATTGGGCATTAAACACCTCCTCGGCCACCTTCTGTTCGATAGTTCTGCAAAAATAGAAGTGTATTCTCAATGTCGGGCGAATTTCCCGCCACATGTTGTGCAACAGCTTGCTCTATGACAGCCACTCCAGAGCCAAGACTCTTAACCATTCTGTCCGCCAGAAACAGAGGATATGGCTCTATCACAGCAGGACTAAAAAACTGCCTTGTGACGCCTTCAAGAACGATTGAAAGCCTTGTATTGCTGGAGGCAATTGAGGAGGGTAACTCCATTCTCAAAGCTGGTAGCCATCCATAGGGTCGGAAGTAAATAACAGATAGGCCGTTCAAGGCTGTCCGTAACTCATCCATGTCTCTCTTTGGACAGTGTTTCTCGGGCAAATGGTCAACCTGTTGGCTCGCAGGATCAGCGTTGTCGTGAAGGGGCAGAGGCCGGGTGTATTCGCCTGGATTCAAGATCATCGTCGCAAGCGTCTTTCCATCCACGATCACAGGCGGGTTCAGCATGTTCCCACGAAGGAATTCGTTGCGTGATGTGAACTTCGGCATCGCAACGGTTCTGTCGCTTCTCAGAAGCCCTTTCAATTGATCAAGTATTCCATCGCTCCAACGGGCAAGAAAGTCGTCCGCCAAGGTCTTTGCGCAGTCATTGAGTTTGGTAAGAGCCTGATTTAAATAAATTATCAACGATGAAAACGAGCCATCAAGCAACACAAGATCATGTGGAGCATCCGCTGCGAGCGTCATCTCCATCGAAACCATCATTCCGCGGAGTACGCTGACCGTGTCGATACGATGCGGCAGACCATCGACCCACATGTCGTGATACGGTTCTGGCCAATGTCTGGTAGCCTCCTTTGACGTACCTTCCACCGCAACAGCCGCTGCCGCGCAAAGGTCCAAGGCCGTGAGGCGATGGACTTGATACGACCCATCTACTCCTACCACCGAAGGCTCTCTCGGGACATCAAGATCGGCCTTCCGACAAATCAAATGATGGTTGCGTGCCTCTGTGTACAGAAGTGCGTGTGAATCCCGCAGCGCCTGCAGATTCTGAGCAACGCCCTCCGCGACCGGTGTAGCTTTGGCCAAGAGGTCACGAACAAGCGCGTCGGGGAGGTCCGCAAATGCTTCCATACGCTTACCCACGCCCTTTCATTATGGCTTTCTTGTGTGGCCAGATCCGATATTGCTCTCGATCATACTCACGATATCCTGGCATCCGCTCTGCCCGACCATAAAGCCATCGTTCTGCAAACAACTTCGCAAGGTCGGAAGCGGACCAATCATAGAAGCATGGCCGGCTGACTTCTCCCCTCAAAAAGGGTATCGCCTGTCGTCCAAGTGGTGCCGCAAAAATCTCGCGTCGTATGCCGTGATAAATCAGGTCTGCAGACAGGCCAATCTTAGAGAGGCACTTCCTAATAACTTCCCGCTTGTTTCGGAACCCACTTCCCCATGCTGCGTGCTTTGCCGTGGGTTCGCAGTGTTCTTCTACGTACGCCCGAATATCGTCATACACTCCGTTTGAAAAATGGAACTCGCCAGACCCTTGAGTGAAGCCAAGACTTGTCCAATACTTCTGGCCATTGACGCTAACTCTGTTGTAAATGGAGGATCGACCCAGTGCCGAAGTTGTCGTAACGAGGACAAGATAGGGTGGACGCGTTTCCTTTCTAATCAGCGATTCCTGTCCGTTATACTTCTTACGAAATGCATTCCGGACTTCATTGCTGCACACGAGCATTGCTATCAGTTTTCCACCGAGCAAAAATGAATATGGCGGCACGGCCCCAAGCACATAGGCGTCCATCATGTGATAAAGCTTCTTGGCTTTCCACTCTTTGTCCCAGCCGATCCACCGGTCACGCGCCTGCATGGAATAAACCGGATCGCCCAGACCGAATAGGCCTATTAGCCTCCCATTGCTCTCGTCAATGACCAGGAACCGCAAGCGTCTTCCATACCCTGCAGAGACAGGGATACTCCAATGCAGACATGCGTAGCGAAACAAGAGCTCGTGCTCAGATTCGGGTTCTACCGGAACGATCTTTGGAGAGATGCTCCGAGGAACGACCTCATGGCCATTCGCAATGTACTGAATGAGCCGATCTTCGTATGGTTTAACTCCGGGGCCTGATTTCTCCAGTTTCTTTTGCGTTGCCAATGTGTTCAGTGCACGAAAGTTATCCTTAGATGGGTCCTCGGGCATGAGGATAACGCCATTCTTCACCCTGTATCCCTGCTTGCGTAGGGCCTGGATGATGGCGGTTCTCATATGCTCTGCCGAGGGTGCGCTCATGATGACCTATAATCCCCAATCTTCGTCGGCGACTTGCTCACCTTCTCATGGAAGGAACGCATAAAACGTTTGCGAGGCTGAACAGCCACGACGCATTCCGACCGAAGCACTTTCTCCGAAACTCCCATTAAATCAATCATCTGTGTTTCCATAACCGATTCGCTTTGCCGTTACTCCTCTTCGAATCCAAAAGAGTCGAAGCGCAAGGTGCGGCAGTTTTCGGTGACATCGCG
>Ga0209507_1002482_pt1 | contig 12470 bp, 8 predicted proteins | sample AD_UKC028_MetaG_FD_184414 | JGI IMG/M metagenome (GOLD analysis project Ga0209507, IMG submission 184414) | Active sludge microbial communities of municipal wastewater-treating anaerobic digesters from USA - AD_UKC028_MetaG (SPAdes) (version 2) | ecosystem: Engineered > Bioreactor > Anaerobic >...
CGGGCGGTTTTCGGCGAGATCAAGGCCAATTTCGAGAAAATAGCGGTCCACCAAACCGTGGAAGAACTTTACATGAAATTGCGGGAGATCCCCTATGAGCCCTACGCACCTGTCAGGGACCAATTGCGCATTATTCTGCGGGCAATCAATCGTAGGCGGCGGTTGGCCGGTTTGGAATTGGTGCCCTGGAACGTACTCCGGCTGCGTCGCAGTCCAGTGCGGGTGTTTGATGACGAGAACAGCAATAAACTGGAACCGGCAGAAAACAGCCAAAGCTTAAGAATAGAAGAAACCTAATTCCCTTAACGAGACAAAATCCCGGGGCCTTTCATCGGTTCGTTTCCCAAGAATGACGTGGTCCAGCACCTCGATTTTAAGCAATTGACCGGCCCGAATAAGGTCGCGCGTGACCTTGATGTCCGCCTCGCTGGGGGACGGATCGCCGCTGGGATGGTTATGCACCAGAATGATGGCCGATGCCCGCCTGGAAATGGCAGCGGAAAAGACTTCGCGGGGGTGAACCAAAATTGTATCCTGGGTTCCCTGGGAGATGTTCTCGACGCCAATAAGGCGGCGGCGGGTATTGAGGAAAACAACCTGGAAATTCTCGACGCAGTAAACACGGTTTTGCTCACGCAAGAAATCTGCCACCCGTTCCGGGGTGTCCAGCAACGCAGCATCCGGGTATGATTCACGGGTCAATCGCTGGGCCAGCAGAAAAGCCGATTTGATGGCAGCCGCCTTGGATTTTCCAATGCCTTTAACCAGTTGCAGTTCGTCAAACGAGGCCTGAGCCAGGCTGGTCAATCCCCCATATTGGTGCAGCAGGGCTTCGGCAACCGGTTTGCCAGCCAAGGTGGACAAGAGTTCGATGTTGTTGGCGTGTTCAAGGTGTTCCATGGGCCTCCAGGGGATGAGTCCATTGTATCACAGAAAAACACCGTTTTGGAATAGGGGTGGGCAAAATGGGACTGTTTTGGGACAGGCACAGTCCGCGAAGCCTGCAACCTGCGGGATAACCTAACGCTCCTCGGTGGATTTCGATGGGATTCCGTTTGGCGCTCGCTCCTCAGCCTGGGTTTGCGTGCAAACCCATGAATGGGCTTGATCGGCCACTTTCGCCAGAAGCAGCAGATCATCACGACCAAAACGATCCGTTGTTTTCCACTGCTCGCCGTCCTTATAGAGACGGCAGAAAGTAACGCCATAGCGAACGCCCGTTTCGGTTTCATTCCTCCAAACGGCGGCCTTGATGACTCCAAGCCGAACCTCATGAATCGGTTTGGTTTTGGTTTTCATCATCGGCTCAACTACCGGAATCCCGTTTCGTGAATCCATTTGTCCTCCTTCAGACACAGTTCGGGTTTCGCAACCCCTCATTCCTTAATACCATGTTTTATGGCGAAAACCAAGGGGGCGACTGCGAAATGCATCCAAGCTCCGGGAATAATTCGGAATTTATTCGGGCATCATGAAGTCCTCAGGCAGCAATACCGTTGTCAAAGAATTATCGGGCTCGGTGATGATCCAAAAACGAGAGCCATTGGCAGTCCGGAAGACCGACAGTCGACGGCACCCGTCCAGTGCAAACCGCTCCGGGTTTCGATTGGCAAACTCGTCCAATTCGCCGTCATCTCCCCGAAGATGACTCAGCAGTCCCATGGTGACCTCTTCTCTGGTGAGTTTTTCCTGCGCCCTCGGCGTTAAAACGACCTTTCCCATGGGAAGATTGTAGCTAAGAAAGAACGATGACATGACCACCTCACAACAAATTCAGCCCGGCCAAAATCAAATGGCCTTCAAACACTGTTATACCACATCCGCCATACTTAAAAAAGATGACCGCCAGACGGATGGCCGTCCGGCGGACTGTCATTGTGCAAGAACTATGCCTGTTGCGTGATTAGCCCTCTAACTTGGGTAACGGGGGAATCGAGCGAGGAGACTGATTAACCACTGCAGGCACTCGATCATCGGGACCGGTGGAACCTCCATTGTGTTCGGGCTGCAATTGGGCGCAAATCCAGGAATGTGCCCGGTCAGCCACCTTGGCCACAACAAGTAAGTCATCGCGTCCGAACGAGCTGGTGGTTCTCCATTCGTTTTCTTCGCGGTAAATCCGGCTGAAGGTGACATTGTAACGGACAATACCGCGATGATATTCGTTTTTCCAGACTGCCGCCTTAATACCGCCAATGCGTATCTCGTGGATCGGTTTTTCTTTGGTTCTGTTGGTCATAGTGTCGTTCTCTCATTCAAGGGTGGTGGGGGGTGAACGTTCGCCCCGACTACCACCACGCCCTTCAACACGTCAGTCGAATAACGGGGTGAAAACCGAACAAACAATCTGCGATTGAATTATGGGCAATTGAGGGGGGCGTTAATCATCGGCCAGTGTTTCACTTGAGGGACCGATATCCAACTGGCTGGGGGCTTGGTTCTTTGTCAGATCGAGAGCATCGGCAATCTCCTGTTGCCGTTGGGAAAGGTAGGCCAACCGCTCCTCGTATTCATACGGCTGTTCGGTCTGTGAAATGGTATCGGCGAGGCGTTGGCGCGTTTCAGCGATGCGCTGGCTGATAGCCATGGCAACCTCATCCAGATTTTGGATGGCGTATTCCACCGAGCGGACCGTTCCAAGCGCAGTAGTGCCGACTTTGGCTTGGTGGGTTGCTGATCTTTTGAGCACAAATTCAGGTCCGCCAACCAGATTATCCGACACCAAAAGCTGGAATCCCGCAAAATGACCGATGGGCCGTTCCACCCCAGTGCCACGAATCCGGTCGGCATAGCGAAGCAATAATTCCCCGGCAATGTCCCGTTTTCGGATTTCCTGGCCATCAAGCGTAATGGAAAAGAAGTCCCCGTGGGTGTCATCTCGGGCAGACAGGTCGTCTTGGACACTGGTCAATCGTTTTTCCAATTGGGGTATTTCTTCGTCCATGTGCCGGATTTGAGAGCGCAATTGGAACTGGGTCTTGCCATATTGGGTTCGTAATCGCGTCAAACGGGCCACTTCGGCGTCAATGCTGGCTTTCTCAATCACCAGGGGATTCCCCGATGCGATAGCCTTAACCTCGGCATAGGTGAGTGCTGCGCCGTCAATGTCCTCGATCCGGCGCAAGTCGCTTTCGCCGGTCATTACCTGGGCGATAAACCGGGCCTTGGTTTCGAGGGTTTGCCACATATAGGCATCGAAAGACTCTTCAGTTACATACCGAAAAACCTGGACCTCCGCGTGAGTGTTTCCTTGCCGTAAGATACGTCCCTCCCTTTGCTCGACATCGGCGGGACGCCATGGTGCGTCCAAGTGGTGAAGGGCAATCAAACGTTCCTGCACGTTGACACCTGTGCCCATCTTTTGCGTGCTTCCAAACAAGACACGCACCTTGCCAGATCGGACATCCCGGAACAGAGACAGTTTGGCGGCATCAGAATCATAGTCCTGAACAAAGGCGATTTCCCCTTGCGGAATGCCAAGAGCCATCAGCTTGTCGCGCATATTTTCATAAACGGAAAAACCTTTCCCGTCCGTTGGCGTGGATAGATCACAGAAAATGAGTTGGGTGGATTTGGCCGCCGCGCCTTCGCGCCAGATACGTTCCACTGTGGCCACGGCTTGGTTGACCTTGCTTTGCGGATGATCTGGCAGGGCCGGATCGTATAAGCGCAAGTCAAGCGCCGCCTTCCGTCCATCCGTGGTGACGAGCAGCATGTTGTCGTCACGAGGATCAATTTGTCCGGTGCGCAAGGCTTCGGCCCGTTCAACCAAAGATTTCACGATTTCTTTTAGTTCGGGTGAACAGGGGGAGCTGACGACCGTGGGTTTGCCGTGCTTTAGGCGGGGCACAGGCAGTTTCAGCATTTCGGCGGTTTGAATGTCCGCCACTTGGCGGAATTGCTGCATCAATTCCGGCACGTTTATGAAACGGGCAAAACGAGTATTCAACCGATACCCCGCGCCATCCGGGGAAAGTTCCATCGCCGTTACCGGTTCCCCAAAGGTCGCTGCCCATGAATCAAAATGATCCACTTGTAGCGCCTTCAGTGCGGTCATTTGCAGATATCGCTGCATGGTGAACATCTCGGCCACACTGTTGGCAACCGGGGTTCCAGTTGCAAACACCACGCCCGCACCCCCATTAATCCTTTGGACGTGGAGCACCTTCAAGAACATGTCAAATGCCCGTTGCGAGGCGGTTTGCGGTAAACCAGCAATCCGCGTCATTTTGGAGACGTAAAACAGATTCTTGAAACAGTGGGCTTCATCGACGATCAAGCGATCCACGCCCAATTCCTCAAAGGTCACGGCGTTGTCCTTTTTGTCCTCGGCCAGTAGTTCCTTGAGCTTTCCTTCCAATCGTTTTTTAGCCCGTTCCAGGATTTTCACAATCCGGGCATCGTGCTGTTTCCGTTGCTGTTCGATGGCGAGCGCCAATTCTCGCAACTCCCCTTTGATGTATTCTTCCTGAGTGGATCGGGCGACCGGTATCTTTTCGAAACCAGCGTGAGTAACGATTACCGCGTCCCAATTGCCAGTCGCAATGCGACTCATCAACGTTTGCCGTTTCCCCTTTTCAAAATCATCCTTCGTGGGCACCAGGATATTCGCTCCAGGATAGAGCGTCAGCAGTTCGGAGGCGAATTGGCAAAGCATGTGATTGGGGACGATAAAAAGGGGCTTCCGAGCCATCCCAAGCCGTTTCAATTCCATTGCCGCTGCCACCATAGTGTACGTTTTTCCGGCTCCAACGACATGAGCAAGCAAACAGTTTGGGGTTTGCAGAATCCGCCATACTGCGGCCTTTTGATGTGAGCGTAACGCAATCGTTGGACTCACTCCCGGCAGGGTCAGATGATCCCCGTTGAAGGTGCGAAGCCTGACGTTGTTGAATTCGTCGTTGTATTTGCGCGCCAGGCGTTCCCGGCGTTCATCGCTTTCCCAAATCCAGCTCTTGAATCGCTCCTTGATCTTCTCCTGCTTGTCGCGAGCGACTTCAGTGGCCGGACCATTGACAACGTCGCGATCATTGAGGCTGTCGTGGTCATAAACAGTGGGGGTTCGGAGATTCAAGGCGTCTTCTAGCAAATCCAGGGCGCTACGCCGGTCGGTTCCCCACTCAGTGGTGTTGGCCACCGATATTCTCACACTCCAATTCCCCTTCACGGTCCATAATCCAAGCTGGGGGGCATGGTTGATGCCAATGCCGTCATCACCAAGAAGGTCCTGGGCAAAGCGGCGAATATCTTCGGGATCGACCCATGTGCTGCCTAGCCGTGCGTCAATTTCCGATGCCGCCAAGTCGGTCGGCTGAACTTGTTTCAGGGCTTGGACGTTCGCCTTGTATTGCTCGTCAACCAAGGCAGCCGCGTCAGCCGCCAATAATTTGGCTCTGACGTTGCCCGACAGGTATTCATCCTCGGTTTCCCAGCGATTCGTTTGTGGATTTAGAAAAATGGCTCCCTTGAGATCGGGAAGGAATTCCGCTGGACGCTGATGAAGCAATGAACCCAGATGATCGAGATCCACACCGCCTTTTTGTCCAAGAGTAACCAGGAGGGCGTCCTTGGCATTCTTGATTTTGGGCAAGAGGCATTGCCGTTGAATGGTTCGCTCATGAAAAATGTTGGCCTTCTTGGCCTGCTTGGTTTCTTCGTCGTAGTGTTCCAGGGATAACAAAAGCGGCAAATCAGGATCGCCCCGGAAAGCCATCGTGTTAGCCCTATCTGAAATCGGGCCGAATTTGGCGACAAAGCGGTCGTAATCCTGGTTAAGCTGGTGGCGAGCAGTTTCGACCTCTGCTTCCTCGGTCGCCTCCATTTGCGAACGAAGACAGCGGCGGACCGCGTCCCTGACCCGGATTAGACTCTGGATGCGCTGGGTCCGATTCGCCGAGAGTCCTTCGAGGAATCGGACCTGGCCATTTTCGCAAATACCAATCCGATCATTCAACACGGCGTAAGCATTGGGCTTTGTATGCTCTGGTGCCGGGTAGGTCTGATCGAGAGTGGGCAGGATGACAGCCTGCTTTTGTGGTTGGAAGACATCGCGAGGCAACAAGGCAATCGCTTCGGCCAGTTGTTCACCCAGATCACGGCCATTGCCAACCAGAGTCGGTTCACCGCGTTGATACATGCGTCCCGCCAGGCGCATCTCTCCCAGCATCATTTCTGGATGGGCGGCAAAATATTCGTTGATCGTAATGGCTTCGCCGACCGAGTTGGTGATCGTGGCCAGTTCCTTCCATGCTTCCCCATTGGGAAGCTCGCCGGGGCGGCGCTTTCGCAGCATCACAATGTCCGTCGTGACTTCCGTGTTCGCGTTCTTTTTGAATGCGTCATTGGGAAGTCGGATTGCGCCAAGCAAATCAGCCTGTTGGGAGACATATTCCCGCAATGCGCCATCCTGCTTATCCAAGGTGCCCTTCGAGGTGACAAACAGAATCAACCCGCCCGGGCGGATTTTTTCCAGTGTCGCGGCAAAGAAGTAATCGTGAATGGCGAATTTCCAGGCTTTGAATCGCGGATCGAAGGGGCGATAGTCACCAAAGGGGATGTTCGATATCGCCACATCATAGAAGCCATCGGCAAGCTTGGTTTCCTCGAACGGTTGGTGCCGAATATCGGCGTCAGGATAAAGGAATTTGGTCAGCCGGGCCGTGACCGAATCGATTTCAGCACCGGTTACGTGTGATCGCCCATGCATTTCATCAGGCATAAGGCCAATGAAATGACCCAGGCCACAGGCAGGCTCCAGCACTCGGCCTTGCTCGAATCCAAAACGCTGCAAAGCCGCGTACATGGCCTTAATAACGACGGGAGCGGTATAATGAGCGTTGAGGGTGGTGGCACGGGCTGATTCGAGTTCAGCGGGGGACAGAATTGCTTCCAATCTTTCCCGCTCTGGCTGCCATTCATCGTTCCAGGCATCGAAAACCTGCGGCAAGCCACCCCAACCAACAAAGCGGACCAGCTTGCGTTTTTCATCCTGGGTCGCCGGGCGGGATTCAGTTTCCAACTGCTTGAGCAGTTCGATGGCGGCAAGATTATCATGGCATTTCCGCTTAAGCGAACCGACGCCGATTTCGTCGGCGTCGGTGATGCGATAATTGCTTTGATTGCGAAGCCTTACTGGCTCTGGGGCGGCAATTGCCTTTGCGACAAGTGGGGGATTGTCTTCCTGGGAGATTTCCGCTATGCCTCGGGGGGCAGCAAGATGTATCGTTCCCGGACCATCTCCCAGGCCTGATCGTGGGCTTGTGGGGGCGTCAATCCCTGCTGGACAAATTGGCGTCGCAGGGTGTCCAGTTCCAGAGCCGTTTTCACCTCTGCCTCCCGCAACATCTGGGAAAGCAATCCCTTCGCTTCCAATTCGGCAACCATTCTCGGGAGGAACTCCCGCCAGTGGTTCTCGGCCAGTCGGCCGTATTGTGTCAATGGTTTCATAAGTCGGTAAACTCAGTCCAAACAACTCAAGCTGTAGTTCATTTCTTTTGGCATTGCATCGCGCGGCCATCCAACAACTCCCCTATGCGCAAGCAGAATTCCGGCGGCATGGACACCGTTCACCTCTCTCTTGTCCAGTTTACCCCAAAGCGCGATGCCCCGTCAAAAAACACCGTTTTATTCCGATTCATCATGCTAAAGGCCTGATTCGATTAGGCCAGGACCGCCACAGCCGGTTCCGAGTTGGGCGTCGAGGGGGACTGGATGACCTGGAGCTTCTTCCTGCGTCCAGTTTTCTCAAAGGACTCCAGGGAGGGGAGGACCATTTGAGCGTTCTTGGCATACGCCCGGTGGACCGCCTGGCTGTTATGGCCCAGCGCCGCCATGGCGAATCGCTCGGGATAACCAGCCGATTTTGCGCGTTCGGCCCACGCGTAACGGTAGGAATGCAACGTCACCCCCTTAATTCCAAGGCTGTCGCATCGGCGTCGAAAATCCTGGGCGCGGTGTTTTTCATGTGTCCGCGCCATCCGGGGAAACAGCAATCCTTCTTTTGGCAGTGAGCGCAGCAAGTCGCTAACCTGGTCGCCGAAATTGAGGATGGCGACCTGATTGGTTTTCCGGCGATGGTAGCTGATGGATTGATGCTCCCAGTCAATGTCCTCGGCTTTTAGGTTGGCAATATCGCTCTGAGAGCCGCCCAAATGCCAGCAAAGTTGGTAAAAGGCATTCGTTTCCGGATTCCGTTCGTAGGCCAGAATCAGGCCGTGTTCCTCGGCAGTGATGGCCCGTTTCACCTGGAATCTGACCGGCGGCCATTGTTTCTTGGGAATGACTGGCCACGGCAGCCAGGTCATATCCAGGGCGAAGTTGTGTAATCGTCGCAAAAAGACGTTGGTTGAAACCGTGCCAGTCTCCAATACCCGGAGAAAGTGCTCGGGGCGCGTTTCCATGACCACCACATTTCGGATGAGGTCAAAGGCTTTATCGTGGGAAGCGCGAATCCATCGTTGCTGGTTCTCAGTCTTCTTGAGCTTGATGATCTCCTCGATGACGGTCTGCCAGGTGCGCTGGTTGATCAAAGGATCACTGACTGCCAGATAAGCGCGGGCAATTTGCCGGTTGATTTGTGGATTCGCCAAGGCCTCGTTTTTGGCGTGCAAGAGCCGGGTTGCTTCCCGGACATCCTTGGTGTCGAGGCTTTCGCGTTTCCCGGTGTCGCGGTCAAACAGGTAGAAAACCCCTGCCTGACGCCGGTAGATTCGGTATCGTTGGTTCATGATTTGTGTCATGAGCACAAGATGGCCGACGTCCGGGGATCAGCGTTAATGAGTAGTGGGCGAGTAGTGGCGAATTCTGGCGGAGTAATGACGGTGTAGTCACGTTAGGCACAGTTTTAGGCACACTTGCACACCCCTGTCCTCATAACTCACTCATATTGCGCCACTTCCAAATGGTGCCGGTGGTCGGACTCGAACCGACACGGAGTTTTACCTCCAACGGATTTTAAGTCCGTTGCGTCTGCCATTTCGCCACACCGGCAATCGTTGATTCACAATGACTTACGATTTGAATTAGGTTCAAATCGCGGCATTATGACAGTTGTGGCAACAGTCTGGTCTGAGTCACACCGTATCCGTTTGCCAGACTGCCACCAAGCATGCCCTACGTTCTACCAAGGTTTCGGATAATCGCAAGCATCCAATCCAAGGCTCTCCGGTTTTGCTCGCACCGCGACAGCATCCAATCCAAGGCGAAGCTCATCGAGGTTTTTGGCGGGATGAGCTCTGCGATTCCCAACCCCGGTGGGAAGTCTGGGAACTTGTGGAACTCGTCCCGCCGATGGATTGAAGTGCGGCAAACTACTGCTTCACGCGGTAGAAGACACTTGTGTTCCCGATCGGCAGGGTCGCCGGGCTGGCGGCACCTGGGACGGGCGTCCAGGTTGTGAGATCCTGCGAGGACTCGAGAGTGCCGCCGGCAGGCTCCCATGAGACGATGACATTCATTTGGTCGCGGCTGATGGCCAGCTTGGGTTGAACGGCTGGCGCCTTTGTCATATAATTCACGGCATTGAGGAACAGCTTGGCGCCATCGTCGGCGAGGTCGTAGATCCCTGCGCCCTGTGAAGTCAACCCGGAAGTTTGCTCCCGGCTGCCACTGAGAAACACCAGGCGTCGCCCGCCGAGGGTATCGCCCCGGTTGTGCATGACAGCGCCCTTCGGCCATTCGGCGATTGCCATGCCGTTGGCCGCCGGATCACCTGCCGTGGCGATGGTGGCGATGATGACTCCACCGTCGGCCAGTGGATCGGTGTTTACCGAAATGCCGCGCTGCGCGGTTCCGTTGTAAGACACAAGGTTCGCGTACGGATTCACCATCACGCCGGCCCTATCCAGCGTCACGCCGGCAAAGATTGGGTGCTCAGGATTAACCGCTTTCAAGCTAACGCTGCCAGCCGTATCCGGGATAGTATCCCCCGTTGTGAAGCCCAGCCGGCTTCCGCGGAGGATGTAACCGCCCAGGATCATGGTGGGCGCCGTAATTCCGTTCCAGGCCAGCGTCTCGGCCGGGTCTTGATAATCGCCGCTTGGCACCGATCGGCTGATGACGACCAGGTGGAGCGTATTGAGCAGGGCAGTATCCGGAGTGCCCGAAGTAACGATGCGTGTGACCGCATGCCCTTGCTCGGCGAGCAACCGGGTGTAGCCCACGTCCGGCGCCTCGGTAAAGCCGGCTGCAGCGGCGTCGGTGGAGGGTGTGTTGTCGGCAGGATGGAAGCTCACCCAGGCGATCTTGATCCCGGTCGAGAGCGTGCCGGCGATCTTGAAAGACCAAGTCCGGCTTTCGGTGCCGCCGGTGGTGTCGCCGTAGGTCAGTTGCACCGTATGGGTTGTGCCCGAGGCCATGCCGCCGGGATTAAAGCTCACGTCCGCGCCTGCGGCGGTGTCCTGCCGGTTGAGATCGGCGGTCACGTCGTTGCCGTCGAATAACATCTGGATGCTCTCGAGCTTGACCGGGCTGTCGCCATCCGCCAGCGACACGGCAATCACAGCGTTGGCTGCCACGTCTTGCGCGTTCGGTGCCGGCGCCACTGAGGATGCCCAAGGGAGCACCGAGGCCTCAGCTCCGGCATCCAGGAAGAGCAAGTAGTTATGGTTGACGTCGTCCTGAACGTCGACTGCGGTCAACCGCAGGGTTGTCTGCCCAGAGAGCCGCAGCGAGCGCGCGGTGCCAAAGGCATCGACGAGCGGCAAGTATTGGTAGGTGTTTACGGTCCGTGTTTGGGCGGCCAGGAAAAGGCCGACCGGCTTTGTGGTTTGATTTGGCTGGGACTTGTCACCCGTCACGCGGTCCAACCGCAGTTGGCGGTCGGCGCCCGCGCCGGCCCGCAGGTAAGGTGTATAAACTTTGTTGGGGAACGTGCGGGTATAGTTCAGCCATTCGCCTGGGGTTATTCCATTCACTTGATAATCCGGCACTCCGGCTTCGGTGAACACCTGCCGGGTCACGTCGGTACCGTCGTCCATGTCCACCGCGTCGGCGGTCCGGTAGGCCTCATTGAAAGTTTCCATGGTGGAATCTAAAAAATCCACGTCGGGCGTTCCCATGAGACTCATATAACCCCCGGGTCCCGAGACGTCCTGGAAGGACCCGGCGTCAAAGTTATAGTCTTCCGACTCGATCGTCATCCCGCTAGTCGTGATAAAGGTGTCGAATTCGGACACGACCTCCGTGGTGAGCCCTGAGGAATCGGTGACCCGGACGACTGCGGTGTAGAGCCGGTTTGCTGTCAGGCCGGTGTATTTGGCAGTCCGGAAGGCGTCATTGTCCGTGCCGGTCAGGGTCAACTGGTTGCTGACATCCGCGCCGTTCAACGTCATCTGGAATCCCGTCGCTTTGATGGAGCTTCCGGGCATGAGCGCCTCGACATCAATCGTCAACCCGCCTTGTGCCGCGTAGGACATGGTCCCGCCCACGGGAGTGACGGTGACATCGGGCGGTACTTTGCCGTCCTGGGGGAGGGTGAAAGCCTTTTTGTAGCCGAACCAATCAATATCGATTGCGTAATTTTGAGGCGTGGCCGAACCGCCTGTGGCGATGAACGATCCGGCGTCCAAGTCCGAGCCGTCGCCCGCCGTCACCTTGTGCGAGGTCGCCTCCAGGTTGCCGTCTCGGAAGACAAAGACGTCGTGCGTCGCGCCGGCCTTGATGGGGTCGCGGGTCTTGCGGATGCAGATCCAAAACTCGTGCCAGTCTGTGGGATCGAGAGCGAAGTTGTTTTCTCCGGAGCCCTCGCCGAAGTCTACCGCGCCGCTCACATTAGGGCCATTGCGCTCGTTCATGGTCAGCCCGGCGAAACCCGCCCGGCCTGAGTCGGGGTTGCCGCCCGGGGTGTCGGTGGGGACGGTGAGTGAAAGCGCAATCGCGGCGCCGGGATGGTCTGGGGTGCCATCACCGATCTGCCGGATGACGAAGTTGCCCTTGGCCCCATCGCTGGTGAGGTAGCCGTCACCGCCTTCGGGATACGGAAGCACGCCGTTGTTTGGGTAAGTGCCGGCCGTGTTGCGACCGTCCCGATGAAGGGGATCGAGCGGACCGCCCGCTTTTGCTGGTGTCGGGATGCGCGCCCGAAATGTCAACGTAACGCCATTGTCCAGGATGGCGAGACTGTCTTCATCGGGAAGTTCCTGCGAGAGGTAGTGGCCAAAGTAGATCTTCCGGTTGGAGGGATCTTCCCACGTGGTCTCGCTGCCATCATAATCGCGCGGGTCGCCGGTGTCCTGGATGCGCAGATACTTCGTGGCGCCATTTGTGAGCAGGATTGCGCCGCCCGGAGCATTATCGGGGTTATTCACCGGATCAAGGACGCCGCCGATGGGATCTCCCTTGAAGGCATCGGAACCGTTGTCGTGCGTCCAAGTACCGTCCAGGGCCGGCTCATCGATTTGGAGTTGATCGCCGCTGTAAAGGTAAGTCCAGCCGTCGACGGGGTTGGGGAAGGCTTCTGCAGCCTGGATGAG
>Ga0209507_1002488_pt1 | contig 12456 bp, 15 predicted proteins | sample AD_UKC028_MetaG_FD_184414 | JGI IMG/M metagenome (GOLD analysis project Ga0209507, IMG submission 184414) | Active sludge microbial communities of municipal wastewater-treating anaerobic digesters from USA - AD_UKC028_MetaG (SPAdes) (version 2) | ecosystem: Engineered > Bioreactor > Anaerobic >...
CCCAGATCCTTCATGGTGATCATCTCCTTTGCCCTGCTCAACAATCGAGCAGGAAGGTTAGTCACCCTGGGTAATTTTCAACGCGCACTACTCAAACCATTTGGGTCCTATTCAATACGCGCCAACACATGTCGCTTGAATTGGAGGACGAAGATGATCCGCAGATCATATTTGAAACATTGAACGCACGCGGTGCGCCCTTGCAGCCGAGTGACTTGATTCGTAATTTTCTATTCTTGCAGGCCACGCGAAAGGGCGAAGATGTTGATTCGCTGTATAACGAGTACTGGAAGTCGTTTGACGAAAAGCAAGATGAGAATGAGAAGAAGGCGGGGGAGCGATTTTGGCGGAAGGAGGTTCGCCAAGGTCGATTGAAGTCTGTCCGCTTGGACCTTTTGCTTTACCACTACGTTGGTCTTCGCAAATGCGAGGATTTGAAAGTGGCGCATGTCTTTGAAGAATTCAAGGATTGGTGGGAGTCAGCAACTCGAAACACGGACGCTGAGCTAAAACGCCTGACACGCTTGGCAAAGTACTTCGAGGTTTTCCTGTTGCCCAACCAGACATCGCGACTCGGTCTTTTTTGCCGACGCATGCAGTTGCTGGATACCTCCACACTCACGCCTTTGGTTTTCTATTTCTTGGAACATCACGATGCCGAGTCCCCGGAAATGGAGCAAGTTCTCGGTGACCTTGAGTCGTATGTCGTCAGGCGTTTTGTTTGTGGGCTGACCACAAAAAGCTACAACCGGATTTTCACCACCCGCTTGCTGGCCGAGCTGGCAAAAGAACGGCGTTCAGATGCAGCAGCTTTGCGTGAGAAACTGAGCAATCTGACTGGTGATAGCCAGCTTTGGCCGTCAGATGCGGTATTTGAGCAAGGCTGGTGCTACCGTGGCCTTTACCAAGGGAAAAACACCAGCAAGGTTCGGGCGATATTGGAGGCGTTGGAGCTTGGCCGACGCACCTCCAAGCAGGAGCTACTGCCATTGCCCGACGGCTTGACGGTTGAGCATGTGATGCCCCAAAAATGGGAAACAAATTGGACCATTGCTGAAAATAGTGTGGAAGCTTTAGCAGTTCGGAAGCGGTTACTCCATTCAATTGGAAATCTAACCTTGGTGACATCTGCATTTAATTCCGCGCTGAGCAACGAAGCTTTTGCGACAAAAAGATCGGAAATCGTCACGACCAGCTTGTTGATGCTGAATACCTATTTCCAGCAGTTTGCCGATCAAGATATTTGGGACGAGGCAAAGATTGTCGAGCGAGCAGTTGCCTTGTTTCCTTTGGCCAAGGCTGTATGGGGGCGTCCGTAGTTCTTCTTACTGGCCGTACTTTTTGGGAAGGGGCTTCGCACTGGAGCCCCTCTCGCATTCGTCCTTCAAGTGGTACTTGGTCTTGGGTGGATTTCGGACAAAAGGTCTTCGGCAGTCGTTCCGGGAACATATTTCCCGGTCAGAATATTTTTGGGCTTGCTTGGGGATGAAATAAAGCCCTTTATCGGCCATTGTGAGCGTGGCACAGCCAAGCCTGCCAATACTCCGTAGTCTTGCCCTGCGGTAATTGCACCGTTCGCGACGATCTGCATTCCGGCATTGATATAGCGATCACATGTGATATTTCCAGTGCAGGCGATCCAGTGCCCAACCTCTAACTCACCAACATGCGTGTCACCGTCAACAAAAGCATGCCCGCGTACAGTGATGCTTTCGATTCGTTCGAGGCTGCTGTCTGCATGGAGGTTTCTTGTGCTGTATAACGTCCCACACTGAGCACCTTTACCGATGTAAATGTCTTGGCCAGATTCGACACTGCTACAGGCTGACAATGATTCACTGACGTAAACGTCCCCTGCGACCAGATGAGTGAACATTGCGTTTTCGGCGACAAAATCTCCATCAACCTCTATACAAGCGTGAGAACAAATCGAATCACATCGGAGGCTTGTTGCCTTCACTGAAATATCGACTTCCGGACTTTCGCAAGTTCCAAGGTTGTGCAACGTGCTTTCGTCAACCAAACAATCGATATAGTCGATAGGTGCTTCATTGTAGCCAAGCCGCTTTGCGATTTTATCCGTCGACTCACCCGTAACGAGATTGGTCGCGACGATAGATCCACCGGCATGAACTGTCCTGCCGACCACAATGTTTTCAGCACTGATGTTTCCGGTTACGCTGATTGAGCCGAGGCAATAAATCTCCCTTGCTTTCAGATTGCCCTCGACAACAAGGTTGCCCCCAACGACCAACTTGCGCCGTAACGAAACATTTCCCGCGACATGAACATGTGACAGGTAGGCGCTGCTGCTTCCACTGACGGAAGGAATTTTCGCTGTTTTGGATTTTGCGCGGCGAGTTGAGTTGCTACCCATATAAGAAATGACAGACTGAAATATTCGATCCAAGAAGTATATATGGGGATGGGGCGGCCGGTGAATTCATGACTGACATAACGCGCAGACCATGATTCCAACATCCAGAGAGAGAATTGGGCCAAAGTTTTTATGCGCTTGGCCTAAAAAATCTCTTCGCGTAGCATCAATGATGCGGCGCTCCCTGCGCCGCGTCGCACACCCGCTGTGCTGATTGACACCAACTAATTGAAAGCCGCTGATCCGAGAGGGTCGCGGCTTTTTTCATGGGCGCTCGATTCTCAGCGGTAGCGGCCGAACCTATCGGAGCCATTACTATGAAACAGCGTTTCTGTCGCAATCAATCGGGTGACATCTCGACCTTACCAGCGCCGCGCAGACGCGCATCCACTCTTTTTCAACTGGGACAGATCGTCGCCACCCCTGCATTGCTCAGACATTTCGAGCAACACCAGATTGACGCTCGCGATTATCTCAAGCTCCACGTCACAGGGGACTTCGGCGACCTCAATGAAGAGGACAAGGCCGAGAATCGTTTGAGCATCGAGCGCGGATTTCGCATCCTCAGCGCCTACATGATTGCCGGCGAGCGGGTCTGGATCATTTCCGAAGCCGACCGCTCCGCAACAACGCTCATGTTCGCATCGGAGTATTAGCCGTGTCCGATGAACAGGCTGAACACAAAGTTACCAAAGCCGAGCGCCCGATGCGCGACCTTTTGCTGTTGATGCCGCATCTGCCGATTCGGGACGTGTGCGAAATCGACTACGAAGCGGCTGATGCCGATTTGCTGATCGACATTGCCCGCCACGCTGAAACCACCTTGCGCACCGTCCATCTGGGTACGTCAGCCATCGGGGAGTTGCTGGTGTATGCATCCCCCGAAATCGGCACCGGAGAATTTCCGGCTAATACGATGGAGGCAATCGGATGGCTGCTTGCAGACCTTGGCGACCTAGCAGCGACCTCCCATCTACTCATGGCTGGTTGCCAACATTACACCAGCGATTACTCACCGCGCCGGGCAAAACACGTCCCTCCTGCAAGACCGTGAGCAGGCTCAACCGGTCTTGTCCTGCGGCATCGCGCCGCATTTTCAAAAACCACTAAGTCACGCAAAAGTACAGTTTGCGTGAGTATGAATCGGCGTCGGCGATGCGGATTCAGTATGAGGATATTCACCATGAACGAAGCAAAAGTATTGGCAGCGCCGCCCGCGCTGACCGAGGCAGATTATTTGGCAGCAGCCAAAGCGGGCTCAACCCGAAACGAATACCGGAAGGATTTACGGTATTTTATGGAAGCCGGCGGCACGATTCCGGCAACGGTCGACCAAGTTGCGGCCTATCTGACCAAGATGGCTGCCCACTTGGCGGTCACAACCATCGAGCGGCGGCTGGTCAGCCTGCATGTCGCTCACCTTGATGCTGCTTTGCCATCCCCGACACATCACCCGAGGATTCGCAAAATGCTGCAAGGCATCCGGCGTACCAAAGGTGTGGCGGTCAAACAGGCTACGGCCATCGTGAAAGATGATCTGCTCGAAATGTTGGTGGTCGCCGGCAAGGCGCGCCCAATGCAAGCGGCGAGAAATGCGGCGCTCCTATTGCTCGGCTGGGTGGGGGCGTTCCGGCGCAGCGAGTTGGCAACTTTGCGCTGCGAAGACATTACTTGGCTGGATAGCGGCATAGAGATCATCTTGCGCCACTCGAAAGTCGACCAGGGCGGTGCCGGCTTCGTGAAATTCCTGCCGAACGCCCATGGCAGCCGTTGCCCGCGATTAGCGTTGCAGCACTGGCAGAAGGTATCCGGCATCACTGAGGGCTACTTGTTCCGGCCGATCAACCGGCACGATCAGATTGCCGATCAGCCACTAACCCCGCAGGCAGTATCGATCATTGTGAAGCGGATCATCGAGCAGACAGGCCGCGACCCTGAGCTGTATTCGGGGCACTCGTTACGCGCCGGTTTTGTCACTGAGGGGGTAATGTCGGGCGTCAGCGAGCACCTATTGATGATGACGACAGCCCATCGCTCAGCACAAACCCTGCAAAAATACGTGCGCGTCGGAAAACGGCGGCGTATTCCGTCCCTGTTGTGAGGATGGAAGTTGTTCAATATCCGTATCCGATTGCCACTCGGATTTCGATCAGCAAAAATCGGCGAATTTGCTTGCCGAAATTTCTCCGTGTTCCAGTTCCCTATGTGCTGGTAGAGAGTGAGCAGGCTGAGCACCCTTGGCTTGGCATCTGCGGACTTGATTCGCTGGCGCTGCAGAGGGAGGAATGTGAATTCCTGCGAGTAGTTGCCGAGTATCGGACAGGCCGCCCTACAATTCCCAAGGTTGTGTGCGATAGGCATGATCTGTCAGCAGATGTAGCTATCTGGCTCATGGCAACATCAAACTGGGTTGAAATTTGGTCAGACTCGCTGTGGCAGACCGAAATCAATCGTGCTTTGTTTTCTGGAAATACCGCCCTATAGCTTAGTCGTCGCCTGAATGGAATTAGTGGCGAGCAATTGATTTGGAATATGATCTGATTATAAAAATGGGAAATATATGATGATCGGCCAAGAAGATACTCAGAGATATCAAGAGCCCAATAAATCGGGCGAGTTCAAGGTTCATTACCACTTGCCCGGTGGCATGCATCAAATGGATGCTTTCACGCGTAACAAAGCAGAAGGCGAACTCCTTGCGCTACTAAAGGAGGTCAGTAGCGTTCTCGATTTGCCGTTCCATATCGAAACTCAAGCCTATGGTGAAGGCGGGGTGGTCGAATACCTGAATCTGATCTTTCAGAACAAGGAGCAAGTTGGCTTCATCATGGCTGTCTTGAGCCCCCTGCTTGGGGCACCTTTCTACTTTGCGAAAATCAAACAGACAAAACAGCAAACCCTTCTCAACACTCTAAATATCGAAAAACTCAAACTCGAAATTAAGGAGAAGGAGAGTGCCGCCGCAGAGCGAACAGAGAAAAAAAGCAAGGAAACCACGAGCGAATCTCTTGCACTGGAGCCGCCTCCTTCGGCAGATGATATTGCTCAGGCGCTCTTGGCCAAGAAGAAGGTTGCACGACGTCGCTCTAACTACTATGAAGTCTTACTGAGTGACTCAGAAATTGAAGCGGTAGGCTTTGCTCCATCTCATAAAAGTGATGTCCTCGAAAAGGTGGTGCCTAGAAGTGAATTTGGCGCATTCGTGATTGCACGAGCCGATCTGGAACCACTGATTTATGAACAGCTCCCGGTCGAAATCGTATCTCCTGTGCTTCGTTCCGGTTCTATCAAGTGGCGAGGCATTTTCGACAAGAAGATTGTCAGCTTTAATCTTCAAGATGAGGGTTTCCGTGAGCAAGTCAGCAGTCAACGGGTGCAATTCCAGAACGGCACGACCTTAGTATGTGATTTTGAGGTTCTTCAACGAGAGGATGAAACGGGAGAAATTGAAATTACTGGCTACGCTGTCACCAAAGTGCACGAGATAAAGACACCAACAGGAGGGCCGGGAAAGAAGGTCGAGGAACAACTCTCGCTGCACCTTCATGAACAGAAGTCAATGCGCGACTCTGCCCAGTAGTGCCTTGGGTAAGGCAGCTAGGGCTTTGCGCTGCAGACCTAAATCAGTTGTGTTCAGCAGGTGGCAAATGTCGCTCCAAGTCCATGCTGTCATGCAGCAGTCGGAGCACATCAATCACATCGCACCCCTGGATACGGCCAACGCGGAACATGACGAAGTGTCGGCCCTTGCGCCCGTTTCGAGCAACATGGAGCGTATAGATGTTGTTGCCGATTTCGTGGCGCTCCTTGACCCCGATTATCGCGGGGCCGGCGCTTAGAGCTTTCAACGCAGATGACAGAGTGTCGGCATAACTCCGTGCCTGTGCCGAACCGAAATGCTCGACCGTCCAACGCAGAGTTTGACGGTAATCCGCCTCGGCAGCAGCCGATAGGCGAACTGTCCAAGAACCCCCACCCACTACGCGCCAATCACTTCGGAAGTCAGCGTTGCCAGATGCTGACCAAGCATGTCTGCAGAGCTAAAGCTATGGAAGTTGCCGGCCTCGATGTCAGCAATGCCCACCTTGGCGGCATCGCGCAAGGCTGATAGCCGCATTTCATCTTCTGATTCCCGGCGCTCAACCAGTCTTAATCCTTCGCGCAGAACTTCACTAGCGTTCTGATAGCGCCCGGAGGTGACTAGCTGCTCAACAAAATGAGCCTGATGGTCGGTAAGAACAACGTTTCGGGTTGGCATGGGAAGCTCCTAAGCCGAGTTTTCATATTGGCATACTATGCCATAGAGACAAGGACGGCAAGGTGATGGTTCTACCATTCGGTTTCGATCTGCTCACTGGCACTTGCGCCAACGTTCCCAAGACTATCTTGGTCAGCGGGAATTATCCGTTCCTCATCGACCGGAACCACCCGCAGCGAACCATCATCCAGATAGCGCAGGCTGACGTAATCCCCGGCCTTGAGTCTCATGCTCCGTGCAACAAAAGCGGGGAGCCTTAGGCTCAAACTGTTGCCGTGCCGTCCGATCTTGACTGCCATTTCCCGCCCCTTTCAGCATTGATGAACAATGTTGACCAAATTGAAGGGTGCGCCAGTCGCTGGCTGGCGTGTGTTTCAGCGCCAGCCATTGAGCCACAAAGCAACGACTCAGTAGGCCTCCGCCGCATACGGATCGGATTCGTCATCGTCAAAGCGGATCACCGGCACCGTCCCGATGCCCCAGGTACTACGAACCGAGGAACGGGCTGCTGGCATGGCGCTCGGGTGATCCGACGAGGCCTTGAGCCAGGCATCGTCCTGCAAGTCGTCGGTTTCCGGCAGCGCACGATTGAGATGTTCACGCTCAGCGTAGGTGTTCCAACGCTTGAACCAGATAACAAACTCTTCCTTGCCGACAAAATCGGGCAATTCCCCGTACAGCAGAAACTGCAAACCCTGCGCAAATTCATTCTCCAGCGCGGAGGCGGTACGCTCGCACAGAACCAAATCACGGAGATGATCCTTGGGCTCCCAGTGGCGATCATAGGACTGCTGGCGACCGACGCTGGCAATCTGAGGCTTGCGCGAACGTTTGGGATCAAGAATATCGATGCCGGTTGCCTCAAGAATCGCCTTCCGGTCGCGGGTCACGCGGCTTGGCGACAGGGTACTGAGGTCCAGCGTGCGCTCGTGATAGCAATCCAAGGTCTCTTGAGCACTGCTGGACAATTCGACCTCGACATTGTCAGTACTGCGACCGGAAAAGCCCAAATCCTCCCACACGGCACCAATCGCACGTTTCACGGAATCCTCGTTCCAGTTTTTGGGTTTGAGCAGATCAAACTCGCCCAAGATCGCCTCGGTCAGAATGATTTCGTTGCGGAGATGGTTGCCTAACATGGCTTTGACCTCGCCCAGCAAGCCAGCTACGGCGGGGGAAATATAGTTGTCCTGACGACCACGGCGGCTACGTGAATAGGGCATGTCGGCCTTGCCATATTGACGCAAGGCACTCCCCGATTTCAATTCAACCAGCAGGCCGAGCTTGTCGTTCTTGTCGCGGATATCCACATCCTTGACCTGAATATCGTGGCGACGGCTGGCACGGCGTTGGGCCTTCATGACCTCGATGGTCCGCAGTTGGGCATTGACGCGTGCCTTCTCGCTGGCAGTCAGGGTGTGCCACGTCAGCTCTACGCTTTTGAAGCGGGCACCGGCCATGGCGCGTTTGATTTCATCCTCGCTGAACCCCAGAGTGGCCAGAAGAACGCGTACCACGGCAGCGGCAACGCGGATTTCGTGGCGAATAGAGGCCAACCCGGCATGAATCAGGTTATGGCCTACCGTACAGGAGGCCAGTGCGATGGTGAACTCCAGATAGCCCATTTTGCGTCCCGCCACCTCCTTGATGATGTAACGGACTTCTGCTTGCGCCCCTGTCAGCGGGGTGTCGATATAGGTGGTGGTCGGTTTGGTTTTTTCATGCGAAAAGCGCGAGTATGAAACCTGAGCAAGACGCTCGTAATGGTGATTAGACACCGGGCCAAGCGGTGTTTGGACGTTAAGATTGTCGATCATGGTTGCAAAAGTGTGTGTGATTGGTGACGACAGCACGTGAATGAACGCGGTGTTGCTGTCACCTTGGGTTTGTTGATTGCAAACTTGCAGAATTGCAGGCTTGCACGCAGTGTTTTCCGGCCGATGGCTACTCGAAATCGTCATTAAGGGACTCGGCAGCGGTCTTTTTCGGAACTGTGTCTGCCTTGAGCTTCGAGACATCGCGACAGACGGTTGCCGGATCGACCTTAAGCACGCTGGCGATTTCCTTCTGCTCCATGCCGTCAGCCAACAACTGCTGCACCCGCATGCGGCGTTCGTGGATTTCCAGTTGCTTGGCTGTGGCTTTGTCGTCCTGATCGCGGATTTCCCAGCCAAACTCGATTTGATGATCGACGACCCGATACCAGTGCTGGTAGCAGCTAGGGATCGTGTCGAACTCGCTTGCTTTCCGGCGATGAACGTTGCACCCTCCGCCGAATTCACGCGGGGCGCCGGGGTCGTAGGTCAATTCCATGAAGTAATTGCTGCCATCGGAAAGCAGTTCGTCTTCCAACGGGTCATAGCCGCGTTTGCTGCCTTGATAGAAGAGCACGGCCGAAATTCCGGCCTTGTTCAGACGCGAGAGGTGGTTGGCAATGGTGCGATAGTCCATCGGATCGGCACCCTTTTGGGCAATCACCCGTCCGGCATCAAAATGGATAATCAACTCGCACTTAGGAGGCAGAGACTCATCCAGCAGGTCCTGCGTCGTTGCCCAATTAAGGTGCCCTTGTTGAGTGCCACCCAATTCCTTGGCGTAGTAATGGAGGTTTTCATGGGCACGCTGGCGGCACGCTTCGCTTTGCTGTTTCTCCACAAACAACTGGAAGTGCTCCTCAACACGGCGCGAATGGTGTGTGCGGAAAAATGCCGCCACAACCACCGGCTCCGCTTTGCCGAAGGGCAGGAAGTTCAATCCGCCTGCTACCGAGTAGGAGAGTTGCGTCGCGAATTCCAGCGCATCGACATCAGGGGCAACGCGTACAAAAACATTGGCCGCTTTAGAGATCAGTCCGGGCAGAATGTATTTCTGCTCAAGGCGCGGTTGTTCTTGGCGGTCGCCAAGGGTCATGAACTGGAGCTTGTTGGGCTGCTTACTGGACATTGTCAGCCCCCTTCGGCGCGATCAACTGGGCCACGAACGCCTTCATGTCGACAGGCTGCTTGGTACGGCTGGCAATCGACCAAGCTTCCAGCCAAGCCGACAACTCAGAGTTACGCCAGCCGACAGCCCGCGGACCAATTGAAATGGGGGGCGGCAAGGTGCCTTCGCTGACATCCTTCCAGATAGTGGCGTTGGCACGCCCCACCTTTTCCCGCACTTGCGGCAGTCGGAGAATGCGGTCGTCCGTGATTCGGCGCGTACGGACAATCAATTCCTGAATCTCTTCTGGCAGGAATTTGTTTTCCACCTGGCGGCGGGGGGCGTTTGCTACAGATTGAATGCTACGTTTCATTGCGATCACCTATCGTGTCTGAGTTACGAGGACGATTCAGGCCCGAATCAAGGCTGCAATGTACGTACTTGGATTTATCGCCTCATCCGGCAAGACAGGGTTTAGAAAAGGCGCACAAAATGAAAACCGCCCCTACGCATTTGCGACGAGGCGGCCTTTGTGCTAATGGCGCTATGTATAGGCGGAGGCTACCCGTTGGCAACCACTGGTTTCTGCGCGTGGACGAGCCAGCGGTAATCTCCATCAATCAAGGCTTGGCCTTCTTGGATATAGCGTTCGATGTTTTCCGAGAAATTTTCTCGCCAAGCGGGTCTGTGACCGGAGGAAAGGCGATGCCCCCCAATGATCTCGTCGATTTGATGGTGGTTATATTCCCATCTACCCAACTCGCTGAGCACATGCAGGGCTTTTAGTCGGAATCCACCATTCTTGCCCTCAAGCACCGGCAAGGTATTCATGAACCGTGCAGTGAGCGGCGAGTAGATCAGACCACCATCAAGTAACTCTTGATGCTTTTGGCGGAGTAGTTTTGCGTACTCAGTGATCTGCGAAACGATAGGCCCAAGCACGTCCAGGCAAATCGCAAACCAGCAATCCGCTGGATTAGTTTGATTGCCAGCGCCTGCCGCTCTCTTGAATTGCATGTGCGAGAAAACATCGGACTCAATTACGCCAATGAGACCGGAGCTTTCGGCATCGTCGTAGGTCTGGAATCCAAAATTCTGAAGCTGCTTCCGATGATGTTTAGCCAGCCATGAGACGGCCCGCAGCTGTCCATCGGGAGGAACACTGCAATCCACTGCAACCCAGGTCAATTGCCATGACGCTTCGACTGACGAATGGATACTTCTGGGGACTGTTCGCGTGGGAACGTATCCAAACGGAGTTTCTATCGCCTGCAAGTAAGGGGTTGGGGGATTTTGAGGCCCGGTCGGTGGGATAAATGATGCGCTGCTTACCTCCCTCCGCAAATGACTCTCAGGAACTGGAGACATCAGCGGAAAGAACCAGGAACCCTCGTGCCGTAACCGGGGCAGCCTCTCTCGTGATGGGCTATCCACGCAGTCAATCCAAAGCGACTACGGCATGAGCCGTCACGGTCAGGAATCACATCGGCGTACAGTGCATCTTCGCAAAACACTTGCAAGGCATCGTTACCAGCCGTCCCTAAGGCAGTTTGCGCCTCGAAAGCCTTGGCATAGTCGGGATTCATGCTCAGGAACAGCCAAGCCCAATCGTCAGGAGTGAAGTTTTCAGTTTCGGAAAGCCCGAAAGGCTCGTCCCCTGCCAATAGGGGAAGAGTCAATCCACCTCTAATGCTTTCAATGTCCATGGGGCATGTTGTGACAGTTTTCGAGGAAATTGGCCCATAGCTCAAGGCCTTTTTTGCGTTCATCGAAATAGTCATATCGGTCGTACACCTCAACTAAGCCACCAAGGGAGTGGTTGAGGCAACGCTCGGCAGCGACCAGGCTCATACCCTGTTTTACGAGATAGCTGCGTGCAGTTGAACGAAGGTCATGAGGAGAAAATTTTCGAGCCCCCAAGTCGATGCGATCAAGGGCTGCATTCAGCGTGCTCCTGCTTATGGTTTCCGATTTTTTGGTATATCCGTTTTTCCTTGCAGGTAGGACAAAGGCGCTTTTGCCAGCCAATGCTTTCAGTTCTTTGAACCATCCAGCAACGGTAGGGGCAAGCGGTATATCAAATGCTTTGGAATTCTTGGCATTCTCTGTCGGGATGTGCCAGATGCCATTTTCAAGATCGACATCGGCCCATTTGGCTCTAATCAGTTCGCCTTTGCGCGTACAAGTTGCCAGAAGAATTTTGAGCATCAACGCATTCTCGATGCCAAGGGCTGAGGCGTTCAGCAAAACAACCTTGACCTCATCTTCGGAAAGCATAATGCGCTGGCGCGTCGGCCGAGTTTGCCCAATAAGTGCCGATATCTTCAGGCTTGCACAGGGATTTCTGGGGAGAAGATGTTTGGCGACAGCGAAGGACATAATGACCGAGAGAATCTCGAAGGTTCGGCGAGCGACGGAGTGAGATCGATTCGCAACCTTCCCGATGAGGTCAATGATCTCGGGTTCCAATACTTCTGTTGCACTCAGGCCACCAATGCGAGGCAGGATGTCCTTTTCCAGATAGCGCCGCGTTTCGTCACGAGTTGATTCTTTCAATTCGTTTGCCGCGATATCGAGATATGCGTCACTCACTTCCCGGAAGGTCTTGGCAAGGCGATCAGCGAGTTTCGTTTTTCGCTTTATTGCAGCAACGTCGGCCCCTGTATCGATCTGGACGCGTAGCTTGGTGGCCAGCTTTCTGGCTTCTGAAAGAGTGATGTCCGGATAGTTGCCAATCGTGCACTCTTTGCCTTTTCCGCCAAATCTATATCGCAATACCCAAGATGCACGGCCAGCCTTGGAAAGAGTGAACGTCAAGCCATCGCCATCGCTTTTTCCTGCAAGAGGTAGCCCAGCCTTCATCCAAGCTTGGATTTGTATGTCCGTGAGTTTTCCCATT
>Ga0209507_1002489_pt1 | contig 12455 bp, 13 predicted proteins | sample AD_UKC028_MetaG_FD_184414 | JGI IMG/M metagenome (GOLD analysis project Ga0209507, IMG submission 184414) | Active sludge microbial communities of municipal wastewater-treating anaerobic digesters from USA - AD_UKC028_MetaG (SPAdes) (version 2) | ecosystem: Engineered > Bioreactor > Anaerobic >...
GTTTTGCCGGGTCATGATGATGTAGTCCATCAACGCCGGCGAATAGGACGCGCCGCCGGCGCAGGGACCGGCGATGATGGCGATCTGCGGCACCACGCCCGACAGCAGCACGTTTTGATAGAACACTTCGCCGTAGCCGGATAGCGCGTCCACCGCTTCCTGGATGCGGGCGCCGGCGGAGTCCTTGAACGCCACCACCGGTACGCCGATCTTCAGGGCCATCTGCATGGACTGCACGATCTTCTTGGCGTGCATCTTGCCCAGAGTGCCGCCCATCACGGTGAAATCCTGGCTGAACGCCGCGACCGGCCGCCCATCCACGAAACCGGTGCCGACGATCACGCCGTCGGAGGGCAGTTCCTTATCGGCCAGGCCGAAATGCTTGCCAGCGTGCTTGGCGTGAGTGGCGATTTCCTGAAAGGTGTCTTCCTGGAACAGCGCCAGCAGCCGTTCGCGGGCGCTGAGCAGGCCCTTGGCGTGTCGTTCCTGAATTTTGTCCGCGCCGCCGCCGGCCAGCACTTTGGCGCGGCGTTCCCGCAGGATTTCAAGTTGTTTCTCGGACAGCATAATTTTTACCTCGTGATGGTCGTGGCAAATGGGCAAAAGAACAGTCAACAATCCCCTCCGGCCCGCGTCCGGGCCACGCAGGGCTGATCATTCGTGTTTTAGTACGGGGGGAAAAACTTGGGTGGCGTAATGGGCGGTTGACGGGGGCGAACTCCCGCCCATCCCGCGATGACCAGTTCCAGCAAACACTCCGGTTAAGGGTAGCTGAAATCCGGGCAAACGCGATAGCCGACGATTATTATTGGGAATTACCGGAGCAGCAACGCCAGTCTCTCGCGCAAGCAGCAGAAATTCCTGAGTGGCTGTGGATCACTGGAGAGACCGGGTTACAGTCATTTCGCTGGCGGCTCCACAGGGTTGATGATGCGCGGCGGGGGCGCTGTGGCTTCGTCTTCCGGGACGATTCGGATCAGATCGCACCGGCGATGGGATCGCTTCAACGCTTCCTGGCGGAGGAAGCGGCGGGTGCGTTGGGCAGGCATGGCGGCGCGATGTCTCATGAACGTAGCGCCTCCGCCGCTTCCCGCAACGTCTGGCTGTTAATGGCTGCGTGGTAATGGACGCTAAAATCTGAACCGCGCAGCGCCTTCTTGATCATGCTTTCCAGGTTGGGGCGCTTGTCTTCTGGCGCGGTGCCGCTGCCCAGGCCGCCGCCAAATTCGACGATGGTCGTGATGCCATCGTGGAAGGCCGTTTCCAGGTTGCCGATCCAGTTGACCGGATGGAACAGTTGGAAGAACAGCCGGGTTTTGATGGCGGCTGGATCGGGATCGTGGTGGGTGCCGGTGTAGTTGGACAGGACGCGGACGGTCGGCGCGGTCATCGCGGCGGTGTCCAGCACCGGCCGGTAATGCTGGGCGGCGGTGATCATATAGAAGGTATGGAACGCGCCCTCGGTTTTGAGTCGGGTAGGCCGCTTGCGTGGGAATTGCGCATGGGCGTCCTCGGTCAGCCGGTCCAGATCGTCGCCGCGACCGCCGACTACGGTTTGATCGGGCAGGTTGCAGGCGGCGACGGCGCAGTAGTGCTTTTCGGCCAGCGGACGGACGGTGTCGAGATGGAGCGGGAAGGCCAGCATTTCGCCGTCACCGTAGGTTCCCATGCACTCGCCGCGCTTTTGCACCAACTGCAGGGCGGTTTCAAAGCTCAGCGCCCCGGCGGCGACCAGAGCGCAGTATTCGCCCAGACTGTGGCCGGCGGCCAGGACTGGTTGTACGCGGTTTTCAGTCAGTTCGCGGAAGAGTTCCAGGCAGATCAGCGAGTGGGTGAGCAGGGCGGGCTGAGTGTGGTGGGTGAGTTTCAGTTCCTCTTCCGGCCCTTCCAGGCACAGCTTAACGAGGTCATAGCCGAGGATGTCGTTCGCCTGTTCGTAGCGGCGCTGGGCGGTGGGAAAATCCCGGATGAGGTCACTGCCCATCCCGACATACTGGGAACCCTGTCCCGGAAACACGAACATGATCTGCTGGTCCTGACTCGACACGGCCGCTGCCCTCCTGTAGGGGGGTGATGAAATAGGCGCGCAAAGATACGGCCAAGTCACTGATAAGGCAAGGCAGGCGAGACTGAAGCCAGGGCAATCGCGCTATGTGGGGGATTGACAGGAGATGGATTGCTGGGATAACCGAATCCGGATCATCGACTGGAGAGGACTGATGCGGCCCCAACTGCTCGACCCGCGCCCGTATTTCGCCGATCTGCCCGATCCCCGCCGCGAGACGCGCAACAAGCTCCACAAACTCCAGGATATTCTGATGATTGTCCTGTGCGCGGTGTTGAGCGGGGTGGAGGACTGGGTGGGCATGGCGGACTTTGCCGAGGAGAAGGAAGACGGGCTGCGAGGCTTTTTGGATCGGCCCAACGGCATTCCCTCGCACGACACCTAACTTAGCCCTGATTCGCCGCATCGCCCTGAATGTGCGGCGTCATAACAGCTCCCCGCGTGACAGTATCCGTCGCCGCAAACTGCGCGCCGCCCTCAATGATGATTACCGGTTGCGCCTCTTGTTGGGTACCAACACGGCATAGATAAAAGCCACTATCTCGCGTGAGTCGAAACGTTGAACCACGTAGCTACAGTATGCTTCTTCCTGCGCGCCATCCAGTGGGTCAGAAATGACCCACTCGTGGGTGCTGGCTGGCGCGCTGCTGATTGCTCAATCCGTTAGCGCTCTTTCCCCGGTTTTTGACCGGTTCCCGCCGGGTCAACCATGACCCACCACCGCCTCTCAAGAACTATAAAAAAATTAAAATTCAATAGGTTAATTGAAATAATCAAGTGGTATGGGCTTTGCTATATCGGTAAATGGCAATACCTGTTCGTTGCCTATGCGATGGGCCAGCCAGATGAAATCGGTCCATTCTCACCTAGAGTCTGACCAGAATGTATATGGAGTGATCTTATGAAAGCCCAACTCATGATTTGACTTTCACATTGCAAAACTACTGGAGGTTTTTTATGTCATTGGCAATAAAAGCAGATGACTGGAAAGTCTGTGACCTCGGAACCGGTGGCGTCGGTCTGGTGTTAGCGGCTGGAATCTGGGCATTTACTTTTTACAGTAAAAAAGCCGATATATCCGCTCGATTTCATTTTGCGGGTACGGGATGGGGTCTGGGAGGAGAAGCCGGATCCGGTGGAGATGTGGATGATTGGTCTTCTATCGATTGTAGTGGGTGGATGGGACTGAGCCAGCCTTTTAGCGTCGTCGATTTAGACCAATGCCCAGGCCATATAGCGACTGCTGGTATCGGAGCAGGCGTCGGCATTGATGCCTTATACATTTCCGCTGGCCCTAAAGTTGGATTCAAGAACCCGTTTTTTTCTGTACAAAGTGTTGGCGGTCTGGGATATGGCGTTGGCATATCGGCGCTGAGCGTCAAGGGCGCTTGGCTTTTCAAGCACGTATCACGTCATCGGCCATAGGCAAAATTCGTGAAAATATCCTCCTGTAAATTTTCCTGTGATCGAAATGGCGGCGCGGGTAAGCCAAACTAACATCACTTAACAAGATCAATGGGTTGGATGGAGTCGACGCCCTGGCTCCACGCTGCTACCCCTCGCCATCACAGGAAAATTTACAGGAGGAAAAAGTTTTTAATCTTTGAAAAGCAGGTTGGTATTTAGAAATTCCACAACCGGTATAGGACTGCTATAATGACACGACTATTTATGGAGTCGGCTCGGCTGGCCTTCATTTCGATACTGGTACTCTTCTTGTCAGGTCCGGTGGCCGTTGCTCAACCACCTTCCGATGGCACCTTCACCGTTTGCTCTAGCGTCCCTGGCCAAATTGGCAGAGTCCTGGCTCCAGAAATAGCGACTGCCGAGGATATTCAAGCGTTTCATAAGGCGGTCAACTCATTGCGAACCGAATTGAATACTGTTTGCAGGCAAGATAAAACCGTTTTCAAGCTTTTTAAAGTCAAGGCGAGAAAAATTGTCTTCGAGATGAGCGCTGGCGCCACGGAGCCGGTGGCCTATCTTAACGAAAGCCAACTGATCGTCGAGTTTTATGGCGGGCCATTCGATGCGCGATCTTTTCGACAAATGGTCAAGAAAGCCCTTCAAGGTCAAAAAATCCCACGGGGTGATTAGAGGAGAAGACAATGGCTACTTTTCCATTACCTTTTAAGCCGAAACTCAGTTATCACGAAGGCGGTCGCCGCTTCGGCGCGAACCGCGACGGCAGCAAAAGGAAGCACGCCGCTTGCGATCTCATCGCCGCAAAAGGGACCGAGATCTACGCTGTGGAGAACGGGCAGGTAGCGTATGGCCCCTATCTGTTTTATCGCGGCACCTATGCCATTGAATTCAGACTGGATTCTGGAAAAGTGGTGCGGTATTGCGAGATCGAGAAAGTCGCTACAGGAGTCGCAGTTGGTTCCAAGCTGACCGAAGGGACCCTGATTGCCTATGTCGGCAAGATGTACGTAGATTCGATGCTTCACTTCGAACTGTACGATGGAACAGGATCCGGTCCATTAACGGTTCGATCCAATCCGCCTTACCAACGCCGCTCAGATTTGATCAACCCGACAGACTATCTCGACGGATGCACACTGCGGGCGGTAACACCTTAAACGAGCCGCTGCCCTAAAAGTAAAATTTCGCCTCGGCGCAAACCGATGCGACACAAGCAACCGGGCAAGGCATTCATGAATGCCGTACCGATCTGTTAAACCGAGGGCGCCTTCATGAGTAAGTGCAAATTCGTGGTGGATGATAAAGCCACGGTTCAGGGAACCACCCTCTTCGCTGACAAGGAAAACGCCTGTACACAGGAAACAGGTATTTATTTTCCACCAAGCCATCAAAAAAATAACAACAACTTGAATGTTATCCTTTGGTTGCATGGGTATTATGTTAAAAGTCCAAGAAATCTCTTCAACCCTAGTTCTGCTTATGAGACAACCCTTAGGCAGAGTGTGCTCGCTTCCAATAAGGATGTCGTTTTCATTGCTCCCTGGTTAGGCCATCGAAATAGAGAGGGAGGCAGCATTGGACTGGGCAAACTTGGGAATGGCAAAGGATGCCAACTCTACCTTGAGGAAGTTCTCCAAGCGCTCGGGCATTTTCAGGGCACCTCGAATCTGCAAATCTGCAACCTCATTATTGCCAGTCATTCGGCGGGCGGATGGATGATGCGCGATGTGGTTGGGACACTGGGCCATTTTGGCGCGGTGCTGAAAGAATGCTGGGGCTTTGATTGTATTTATCACAGCAAGATTATTTGGGGAGAATGGATTCGCACTCATAAAATAAAAACTAAGCTTTATTTTTATATCGCCAATGGAAGTAATAGTGAATATGCGGTAGCTTTATGGAAAGCTATCCATGGAACTCCGATGCGCCCTACTTGGGAAGATAGTCGAAAAAACATTTATTTGGCTATGGCGCTGAAAGCCTATGGCACACTGGTTGACAGGATAGCATTTCAATCAACTGAAGAAATCCAGAAGAAATTTGCCATGGATGCGTATGAATTGATGCGAAAACAGGTGGATCCATTACTCGACGATCCAAAGCCGAGCAAGTATTGGCAAAAAATTTATCCCTATTTAAAAGGACATTTCGAAGTTGTCAGGGACCTGCTGGGTCCACGTATCCAGCAGTCCACTGTGCTTTGAACTGATAGAGAAAAAGGGGTCAGGTTTCCTGACCCGGGCATCCCAAGGTGTCAGGAGGCAGGGTCGGCCTTGTCTTTTGTGGCGATGTTCCCACCATGGCAATCTCTCGGATCAGGCTGACGACCGCGAAGGGGCAAAAGACAAAACGTGATCCCGACAATTTCCGCTGACTCTAAAGCAACTTGCCGGCGAAGCAGTCTGCCGGCAAGCGTCATCGCGAGTGCGGTTTATCTCTATCCTGGCGTTTGCTGGCAGAGCAAGTAGCAGATAGCACCATTAGCAAGGGGCGCTCCGCACTTGCTAGAACCATTAGATGGGACTGACCAGTTGATGTCGGCCCCGTTCAGAGGGGTGATGACGAGTCCAACGGGAGCACTGGTGCCGTTGTATACAGTCAGATAATCCCCTCCATTGCCAACAACCTGGATAGACACCGGCTGGGTCTGGTAGCAGTTATGGGACTCGACGCCACTCGGTGCTTGGAGGTTGAAATCGTAAGAAGAAGGAGCCCATGCCTCTCTGATTTGATAACTACCCCCAGCCGCCAAGACCAGCATGCTGGCCACCAGGTATGCCCCGAACCCGGAATGGCGGCGCTGGACCCACACACCAGGGCGATGGCTAGGAGGGCGGATAGCACCACCATCATCCAGGGATCCAAGGGGACCGGCGCGGGCGAGCAGATCTGCTGTCCGGGAGGTCCCCAGCAGACCTGCCAACCAGGGACACCTGGGCATGGGTGCTGGAAGCGGTCAGCGCCGCGGAAAAGGCCATCACAGCGGTCAAGATACGGATACGGCGCATTTTGTTCTCCTTGGTCTGGATTGTAGTTAACCGTTAACCTCTGATTCCGAGTAACCGAAGCTAGGCCAAGAAATTACGACACCGGCCAAGGCCAGATAACCACTTCCCGCAGTTTTCGGTCGCATCCCCCATCCATCGCTTCCATCGTCGCCGCCAGCCGGGCCGGAATCATCAAGGTCGCCGGTGCGGCTATCCACGACGGAACTGGAAAGATTACCGCCGTGATCAACGCCGTCATCACCGATTTGACACGGGGAAATCGGAGGCTATTTCAGGCTACACTACGCACGGATCAGTCGAATTCTCCAAAAGCGACGGCTGGCATAAAGACAAGACCTGACCCTGCGAGGAAACCCATGGCCACCGCCACCATCATTGACGGTAAACAGTTCGCCGCCCGGCTGCGCGCCGGCATCGCGACGCAGGTCGCCCAACTCAAGGCGGAACAAGGCGTTACGCCCGGTCTGACAGTAGTGCTGGTGGGCGAGGACCCTGCCAGCCAGATTTATGTCCGCAACAAGGGCTTGCAGGCGCGGGAAGCCGGCATGAACTCCTTTGAGCATCGTCTGCCAGCGACCGCGACCCAGGCGGAATTGCTGGCGCGCATCGCCGAATTGAACCGGGACCCGACGGTCAACGGCATTCTGGTGCAATTGCCGCTGCCGAAACAGATTGATCCGCAAGCGGTGATCGAGGCCATCGCGGTAGCGAAGGACGTGGACGGCTTTCATCCGCTCAACGCCGGCCTGCTGGCGGTGGGCGGGACCGCCATGGTGCCCTGCACCCCGCTGGGTTGCCTGATCCTGCTCAAAGACCGCCTGGGCGACCTGAGCGGGCAAAAGGCGGTGGTGCTGGGGCGTTCCAACATCGTGGGCAAGCCCATGGCGGCGCTGTTGCTGCGGGAACACTGCACCGTGACCATTGCCCATTCCCGTACCCGCGATCTGGCGGACGAGTGCCGGCAGGCGGATGTTCTGGTGGCGGCGGTCGGCAAGGCGCAAATGGTCAAGGGCGACTGGATCAAGCCGGGCGCGACCGTGATTGATGTCGGCATCAATCGCATTCCCACCCCGGATGGCAAGGGCCGGCTGGTCGGCGATGTGGATTTTGCGTCAGCGGTCGAGGTGGCGGGGGCGATTACCCCGGTGCCGGGCGGGGTGGGACCGATGACCATTGCCTGCTTGTTGCTGAATACCCTGACCGCCGCTTGCCGGCAACATGGTCTTCCGGTTCCCGAAGTCAAACCGGCGGCGGAATGAACAGCGCCCTGTGATGGGCTATGTGGGACTGGATTGAATGGGTGTCCGCCGGTAAGCGGGCGCGTAGCGGGCCGCCACCAGGATTGATTCCACCAGGCTCACCGCGCTGGCTTTACCCTGCCAGGCGATGTCGAAAGCGGTGCCGTGATCAACGCTGGTGCGCAGGAACGGCAGCCCGAGGGTGAGCGAGATGGTCCGCTCGAAGTCCAGGGTCTTGGTGGCGATGTGACCCTGGTCGTGATACAGCGAAAGCACGGCGGCATAGCGCCCGTTCTTGGCCTGATGGAACACCGAATCGGCGCCGATGGGGCCGACAACCCGGAAGCCCCGTCTTTGCGCTTCGGCGATGGCCGGTTCCACTTCCCGAACCTCCTCGTCGCCGAACAGGCCATGCTCTCCGCAATGGGGGTTGAGGCCCGCGACCGCCAACTCGCCGCCGAGGCCAAGCTGGTTCATGGCCTGGTGGCAGCGCTCGATGTAGTCGAGCAGCCGCTCTTTGGTCACCAGATCGCAGGATTTCCGCAGCGAGACGTGACGGCTGAGGAAAAACACCCGCAGCCCGAGCGTCTCGAACAGGGTGAGCGGATCGTGCGCCCCGGTCAGGCCGGCCAGCATTTCGGTATGCCCGATGTAGGGCACGCCGGCGGCCTGGATGGATTCCTTGTTGATCGGCGCGGTGTTGATCGCCTCAACTTCGCCCCGCAAAGCCGCCTGCACCACCGCCTGGATATAGTCCCAGGCCGCCTGCCCGCATAGAGCCTGAACCTTGCCCGGCTCGAATGCGGCTGGATCGGCGTTGGCCAAATCAATGACCTCGATGGTCCCCGCCGCGAAGCGCGCCTCGTCCGGCTTGCCGATGGCCTGAACCGTAAGGCCGAGATGGCCCTCCCGGACGGCTTTTTCGATGACCCGGACATCGCCGTAGACCAGACAGCGGGCGGCCTGATACACAGTTCCGTCCGCGATGGCGCGAACCAGAATTTCAGGCCCGACCCCGGCGGGATCACCCATACTGATGCCGATGACAGGCTTGCTCATGAGGTTTCCCGCCGCGTCAGGGACCATGATCCGCTTAAATTGCCAGCAGCCGATTCACTCGACCCGTTGCCACTTCTGCTCCTTGCTGAAGAACATCCACTTGCCGGTGACATCCAGGGTCTGGCCGCCGTTAGTCAACTTGGCTTTGCTGCTGTAGGTGCCGCCGTCGGCCGGGTTGAAAATCTTGCCGCCCGTCCATTCATCGCCCTGTTTTTTCAAATCCCACAGAACCCGCATCCCGACCAGCGGCTTGTCCTTCTGATCGCCTTCGCACTTGCTACAGGTCTTCTCGGCGGCGCCTTCCAGCAGTTCCACAATCTTGCCGGTCAGCGCGCCATTACTCTCGGTGATCTGCACGATGCTCTTGGGTTTGCCGGATTTGTCGTCGATGGTTTTCCACTTGCCAACCGGCGAGTTGGGATCGGCGGCATGGGCGGTCGCCAGCAACAACAAGCCGCTGGCAAGACCAAGACCAGCGCCCAGATAGGACATCTTCATGTGATTCTCCTTCGATGATTGCGATGAGGGGCTTGATCCCCGCCCGGACGGGGTGTTGAACGAACATGAAGCGGGGACGCATCCATTTTAGCGCGTCCGGCGTATCCTTGAGAGTGCTTTTCAGCCGGGAATTCCATCATGGCGTCTATCGAATTGCAGTTGTTGCTGCTGATCCTGATTGCGAACGGGACGCCGGTGATTGCCGCTGCGGTTTGCGGCGCCTGGTGCGCCTGGCCACTGGATGGCGGGCGCGTGCTGGCCGATGGTCGCCGCCTGCTGGGTGAGACGAAGACGTGGCGCGGCTTGGCGCTGGCGCCGCTGGCGACCGGTCTTGGAGCGGCGTTGCTGGATTGGCCCGCGACGGTTGGGGTGATGATTGGCGTTGCCGCCATGCTCGGTGATCTGCTATCGAGTTTCGTCAAGCGGCGGTTGGGCGTGCCTACCAGCGGCATGGCTCTGGGCCTGGATCAGATTCCCGAGGCGTTATTGCCGTTGCTGGCGGTCGCTGACCGGTTCGCGCTGAGCTGGCCCGCCATTGCGGCGACGGTGGCGGGCTTTATCGTGCTGGAACTCGGCTTGTCGCCAATTTTTTACTGGCTCGGTGTTCGCAATCGGCCCTACTGAGCCGGTGAAGTTCGCAGATGGTGCAGAGTGATTTCCGGCGGGCAGTTAAAGCGCACGCCGACCACCGAGGAACCTGATCCGACCGAGGTATAGCCCTGCATGGCGTGGTAGCGCCAGGCGCCTTTGCAGAAGCGGCGCGGACAGGCGGCGTTGGTCATCAGGGCGATGCCGCCGGGCAGGCAAATCTGGCCGCCGTGGGTGTGGCCGCTCAGGATCAGATCGAAACCGGCGTGCGCTGCGTGTCGGTAGGCTTCCGGCGAGTGTGACAATAAAATGGCGGTGGCCTCGGCCGGGATGTCAGCAGCGGCCTTGTCGAAGTTGTCCACCTGGAAGTAATGCGGATCGTCAATGCCCGCCAGATGAATCGTCGCGCCGCCGCGCTCCACCCGAACCGACTCATTGAGCAACAGGGTGATTCCCAGCGCCTCGATACCCGGCGCCATGCGGATGGAATCATGGTTGCCAAGGATGGCGTAAATGGGGCGGTTTAGATGCGGCCGCACCGTGGCCAGGGCGGTGAGAGCGGCATCGTAGGGGCCGTGGGTTTTGGCCCGGAAGTCGCCCGTGATGACGCACAGGTCGTAATCCACCTGCCGCAGGCGTTCGATCAGGGCGGTGGGATAGGCCGGGTCGGCGTCCAGGTGCAGATCGCTGAGGTGCAGCAGGGTGAAGCCGTCGAAAGCCGCGGGCAGGCGGGGAATGACGACCTCGTTGCGGCGAATCTGAATGTCAGTGGCGTTGCGCAAGCCTCGACGGTACAGGCCCAGGCCGCGCAGGGTCAGGCGGATCAGGGCATGAATCGAGTACCAGTTTTCGATGTGAAAAAAGGTTCGGCCCCGCCCGAACACCTGGGTCGCATGGTCAGCCTCGATGCCCAGCCGTTGCTGCAAGTGGACCCGGCCAATGCGCTTTTCCAGCCGCCTGAGTTCGACTGTTTCCCGGTCTACGACTACCCCGGATGAAGAAAATGGGCTTTTTGGAGCTTTCATAGGGATTTACAGCCGTTGCCGCAGTATATCGGCGATTTCCGCGTCGCTCAGGACCAGCGGGTTGGTTTTCATGCTGCCGCCGCGCGAATGAGCTGCGATGTGAGCGAACTCGCTTGCCTGAATGCCGTAGGCGCTGAGCCGGGGCAGGGCCAGCCGCTCGGTCCACTCATCCAGCAGCGCCAGTAGCGCGGCGTGCGATTCCTCGACGCTGGGGTGATGCCGCCCGTGCAAGAGGTCGCTGGCCCGGGCGTATTTGCGCCAGGCTGGATTAGCGGGATCGCGCTCCCGCAGCGCGGCCAGATTGACGCGAGCGGCGGCGCCGATCAGGGTGCCGCAGACCACGCCGTGCGGGATGGGGAAAAATGCCCCCAGCGGCGAAGCCAGGCCATGCACCGACCCCAGGCCGGTCTGCGCCAGACAGACGCCCGACAGCAGCGCGGCGTAGGCCATGCGCGAACGACCCGCAGCGGCTTCGTCGCCGCCCTCATACCAGGCGAACAAGCCCTCCCGCACCGCTTTCAGTCCGCTTTCCGCCAGGGCGTCGGTAAAGGGATTGGCCTTGTTGGAGACGTAGGATTCCAGCAGTTGCGTCAGCGCATCCATGGCATTCGCGGCGATTTGTGGCCTGGGACAGGACGCCAGCAGGTCGGGATCGAGCAGGGCGTATTCCGGAACCAGCTTATCGTCGCGGAAGGATTTCTTGAACCCATTGGGGCCGCGCCTGCTGAGGACGGCATTCTTGGTGGCTTCGCTGCCGGTGCCGGCAGTAGTGGGCACGGCGATAAACGGCGTGGCGGGACCGTGGTAAGGCTTCTCCGGCCCAACCCCTTCCAGATGGTCCATCACGGAATTGCCGCTGGGCAGCAGGCCAGCAATCGCCTTGGCGGCGTCCAGCACGCTGCCGCCGCCGATCCCCACGACAACCGTGATTCCCGCGCCATGGAATTGCTGAACTGCGTCATCCACCAACTGCGGCGAAGGTTCATCGCTGACCCGCGTTTGTTCCCAGCCAATGCCGGCTTTTTCCAGCGCCGCCCGCAACGCCGGCCAGTGCGGCGAGTCCACAAATGAATGCTGACCGGTGACCAGCAATGCGTGGTTGCCATATTGGGCAATCAGGCCGGGGAGTTTCGTAATGCCGCCGGCGCCAAATTCAATGCGTGGCAGGCGGGCGATGGCGAAGGGCTGAATCATGCGTTTGTCAACTGGTCAATCAGAAGGTCGGGGTGAGAGGGCTACTCCTTGGAAGATTCCTGGCTGGCCGCCCTCTCACATTTAACCTCCTTAAATCAGTGTTTCCCAAGCTTCCCCTTTTTCCGTGCTTTCTGTGTTTTCCGTGGATAAATAGGGGGAGAGTGCTTAGAACCCATACAGCGCCTTGTACTCGGCGTCGCGGCTGGCGATCAGCTTGGCGAGATTAAAGACCACTTTGCACTGTTTCCAGGTGGCGTCGTCCTGCATCTTGCCGTCAATCATCACCGCGCCGCTGCCGTCGGGCATGGCCTCGATGACCCGCTTGGCCCAGGCGACTTCCTCCGGCTTCGGGCTG